>Ga0209471_1001587_pt1 | contig 13400 bp, 13 predicted proteins | sample GraSoiAngelo_128_FD_185885 | JGI IMG/M metagenome (GOLD analysis project Ga0209471, IMG submission 185885) | Grasslands soil microbial communities from the Angelo Coastal Reserve, California, USA - 14_0927_12_20cm (SPAdes) (version 2) | ecosystem: Environmental > Terrestrial > Soil > Grasslands ...
TAGTTCTCGTGCTTCTTCAGTCGACAGGTTCCGTCCAGCTCTTCGATCGACGAGCTTGTCGCCGTCTACTGTTGCGAAGCCTGCGCGTAGTGCGAGGTCTCCATCATGAAAGTCGACCCCTGCTCCGATCGACTCGACTACTCCTCTTGAGAGATGGATCTGCAATGGATCATATCCTAGAAGTGAGAAAACCCCAGCGTCGCTCTCAGGAGCAATTCCTTTGCCGACAGTGTACATTGAGCCAAGAGCTCCTCTTCGGACGAGGGTGTCCAGGTTTGGGGTTGAGCTAGCTTCGAGCGGGGTCTTCTGCCCACCTTCCGGTCGATCGCTCGCTCCGTCCAAGACAATCATGATTATCGGTGTCAATTCTTTGAGCCCTTGGGAAAAAGAGGGGAGATAGGACCCTGATTAATTCAGGGCCTAGTCTGTGTCTGTATCCGTATCGCTGGCTTCAGGTTCTTCAGTATGGGTCGAGACGGTCCAGTGCATCGTGTAGTTAACTGCCGAAGAGCCGCCGCCCTCGACGCCGCCAGTCTGAGTGCCATTGAAGTGTCCTTCACCCTGGACGTCGTTCATCTGGCTTGTATCGCCGTGTATGACGAAGTTGCCTCTGGTGAAGGTGCTGTTCTTTACGCCCTCGTATCTGATATGGAGCGTGACCTGGTTATTGTCGAGTGTGCCGGTGAAAGTGCCGTTCCCATGAAATGTCGTGAAGGGCACGGTCTTGCCTTCGTCTGTTACTGTATGTACCACGTCCCTCTCGATGGTTAATGCTGTGCCTGCGAGGCTGCCGGTGAAGCTGAGAGTCTCATGCACTGTGACAATCGTTGTGTGGTCGCTCAGGTCGGTGGGACCTGAGATTATCGCGCCCTGCGTGAACGTGACCATTCCCATCCCTCTATTCAGGTGGTCATCGTGGTCCGCGTTGGTCGCGGCTGCTGTGGTCACCGCGACGACAGGTAACAGAAAAGCTAGTAGTATTGCTATAGCCCAAATTCTCAATTTTATTTTCATCCTCCAACTAGTTGGGTATTTCTATCACTGCGCCCCTCCTCGGCGCTCTAACGGAGACAGAAACACTGCGGTCCCTTGGGAGAACAAAATGGGACGCGATGTACGATGAACTCCTTGTCGGCGCTTTTCTCCAAAGTGACTATTTGATACCTTCCCTCTAGGAGGTAATAGAAAGCGCTCATCTGATGGCTCGGGCTACACTCGTATATCCTTCCGAGTAGATCACGGAGCCATCTCCAGTGTTTGCAGTATCTTGTCTTTGAGGAGCTTTTCGAACTTCGCTCTCTGCTGGTTGTTCAGAGAGCGGGCGATCTTCTCTCTTTTGGAAGGTTATGATTTCGCTTCATGCCATGAACGACGCTAGCCCGCTTCTCAATCTCTTCCTTTCGGCCGCCCTTTGTGGCGAGGGTTCAACATGAAATCGTTCATCTCCAGAAAGATCTCGAACGTGGTGATTCCCGATGTTTTTCAAGGCCTCGATCTGCCGCGTATGCAACGGTTCCATGACGAGAAACATCTATCATACTTCACATAAGGATGGTGTGTCCTGACATCGGCGCTCGAGGTCAGAGGATCGAAAGCGTTTCGAACTTACCTTCCCGAACATGCAATTACAGTTTTAGTCCAAACCCTTGGAGCCGAAGAAGACCGCTCTTCACGACTGAGGCGAAGATATCTCACCTAACGCCCCCTACTTACTTTTCTTCGGATAATTCTTCGAGTTCTCTTATAATGCGTAAACGTTTAGTTGTCCGATATTGAGAAGGTCGAGGGAAGATATTCTCTACGGGATTCTGAAATCCTGCTCGTCCGACAGATTGTCGATTTACCGACTGATGGTGTCGGTTAACCTTTCGTACAAGTCGTTGAAGTCGTGCCTTGATCAGCTTGCTGCATCAGAACTGATAACCATAGATGTCGAGGAGAAGAGGAGAACTGTTAGTACGACTCTAGAGGGCATGAAAGCCATATCTCTTTACCACAGTGCAATCTCCAGCCTGAGAGGACGCAAACTGGGCAAAGCATACAGAAAGTATCGCGAGACTCATACCGTTCGGACGACGTAACTGGGTTATTCCTAGCAGAAAAAAGGATATTTTTGGACGAAGAACCGTAGGGATTCTACAACTAGCAACCGATCCTCAAGTGAGGAGGCCGAGAGAAAAGAAAAAACGGGAGGGTTTGTTGGGCTATATTGGACAGTTCGATTGTGCGCAGTCGCTTGCCGAGGCTGACAGTGTTGTTGATACGCCAGTCGGGATGTATGTTACTGTCAAGCTGAAGTCGGTGAAAGCGTTGATAGCGCCCTTGGCCCCGAAGTCTTGGGAATTATTGGGGCATGAATTGTTGGTAGAGGTAAGTTGATCATATGCTAGGCGTCCAGTTGACTTATACCCGTAGTACTCGTAGCTGCCAGTACCGAAGGACCAATCGGTCGAAGGACTGCTTGTGCTACACTCAACTTGATGATGAGTGCTGGTGAATGTGCCTGTGCCGACTCCACACGCGACCGCTGTGATGTCAGCATACACACCAGGAGCGGGATTGAAGGAGGCAGAATTGTACGTGTTGCCGGAGCCGCAGAGATGCGCGTTCGCCTTGCCAACAAGTCCAGGGTAGGCAAAGACGAGAACCGACAGTGACAGAAGGCAGATGCTTAAGGTCCGAGTCTTCAATTATCTTCAACGGCGCAAGACCGCGCCTGTCGATTTAACTGATCCAGAAACAGAGGTCTAGATCAAAGCTCCTAGTTGACTTAAGAAATCGAAAACATGAAGCGACGTGGCCCATTTTTTGGCCACCTCTGTTACCTATTTCGAAGAAGGGCTCAATGATAAGGAGCGCCGAGGAGGGGCGCGGTGACACAAGTACCCAAGAGAAGAGGAGGAAAAAAATGAAAACCTATCTGGCTATACCCATACTGGCATTCTTAGCTCTCAGCTTTCCCGGGCTTGGACAGGCTTTTGCAACGAGCGGCGACTTCTCTGTGAGCACAAGCTGCGATAATTTCTACTCTGCATGTAGCTCGGCAACCATTACAGTTGCCAGCATCAACGGCTTCTCAGGGACTGTCCGTCTCACGGCAACCGCCAGCCCCACCACGGGGATTACGCCCAACCTGAATCCGAGTAGCGTCTCAGTTCCGTCTGGAGGCAATGCGAACTCAACCCTCACATTCAGTACAACTTGCAACCAGCATCCCAACTGTCGATGGAGCGTGACCGTGACAGGGAAAAACGGGAGCGTATCCCACAGCGTCAATATCTTCGTGTGTGTGGGCACGAGCTGTCCAATCTAGCTTTCGCTCCAGCTGACATACCAATATAGGGCTCTCAACTTCCCTCTTTTTTACATTCTAAGAGTGGCGAGTCCCTCCTTGATGCGCTTCTAGGTTTCACCCCAACTCCGCTGGAAGCCGGCATAACAGGTCAGGAGTTCTCGCGGAAGGACGAGTTCTGGAACGGAATGGGACCAAGGTTCTAAAAGAAATGTCTTTGCCTGATGCTCAAGAATTCCAATGTCGGCTGTAGACGAGCAGGTTCTATCATCGCGTCTGAAGAGGACTCATCTCACGTCTCAACTGAGCGAGACCTTGAGCAAGGAGGTCGTCTTGGCGGGCTGGGTCCACGACGTCCGGGTCCTAGGGGGAATCTCCTTCCTACTTCTTCGGGACATGACTGGTATTGTTCAGGTGACGGCTCCGAAGGCGAAGGTTCCGGCTGAGGTCTTGAAGGAGATTGCGGGGCTCCACCAGGAGGATGTGCTGTTTGTTCGGGGGCTGGTTGTTGCGAGTAAGATTGCGAAGAGGGGGATTGAGGTTATTCCGAGTGAGCTGGAGGTTGTGAGCCGGGCTGAGACTCCTCTGCCCTTGGACCCTCGTGGGGTTCAGAATACTTTGTTGGAGACGAGGCTCAACTGGCGGGTCCTCGATTTTCGTAGCGAGGAGTCGAATGCCATCTTCAAGATCCAGTCGAAGATTCTAGAGTCTTTCCGGGAGTTCTTCCTTGAGCGGCGTTATGTGGAGATTCAGCCGCCGGTCATCATAGCCTCTGCGAGCGAGGGGGGTGCTGAGCTGTTCTCGTTAAAGTACTTCGAGAAGGAAGCGTTTCTTGCCCAGTCGCCGCAGCTGTACAAGCAGATGTGCGCGATATCGTTCGAGAAGGTCTTCACTGTGCTTCCAATATTCAGGGCTGAAAAGTTCGAACAGCCAACCCATCTGAACGAGGTGCGGCAGATGGACATTGAAGAATCGTTCGCGACAGATGTGGATGTGATGAAGGTCCTGGAGGAATTCATGGCCCACTGCGTCAAGACTGTGGGCGAGACGTGTGGTGAGGAGTTGAAACGGTTGAGTCAAGAGCTGGAATCGCTGACTCTACCGTTAAGGCGTGTTCAGTACTCAGAGGCTGTGAACCTGCTTCGGAAGAGCGGTGAAGAGATAGACTACGGGATGGATTTTTCAAAGACCCAAGAGCGGAAACTTGCTGGGCTTGTTGGGAAGAACGCGTTCTTCATGGTCGATTGGCCTATGGAGTTGAAGGCGTTCTATGCTATGCCGAACCCAGATGGGAAAACCTGTAGGGCGTTTGACCTGATCTATGATGGTCTAGAAGTATCCTCTGGGACCCAGCGCATTCACCTACCGAGCTTGTTGATAAGCCGGCTTAAGGCTAAGGGGCTGAACCCGGACAATTTCAAATCGTATGTGGACGCGTTTCGGTACGGGGCTCCTTACCACGCAGGATGGTCCATAGGATTGGAGAGGCTGACCATGAAGATCACGGGAAGAGAGAACATTCGAGAAGCGACAATGTTCCCCCGAGACCGAAATAGAATAACTCCTTGATCGGCACCCTTTGTCGGATATGTTTCCAAGAAATACGTGAAGTTCATGAAATACATTCTGGAGCTCTCAAACTGGTATCGAGATTGGGAACTGGTTAACAAAGCGGCGGTTGAAGCTGATAGGCTTGGGTTCTGGGGGATTGCGATGCCCGATCATTACTTGCGTGCGGAAGGGAGGGACGATGCCACACTTGACTCTTGGATTGCACTTGCTCATTTAGCATCAAGAACAAATTCGATCCATCTCGGTACAATGGTAACACCCATTCCTTTTCGCCCTCCTGCTATTCTAGCTAAGATGGTTGCCACCCTAGATGTCATATCAAATGGGAGGACTTTCCTTGGAGTCGGGGCGGGATGGTCAAAGAGAGAGTTTGAGGCATACAGTGAATGGAACGAGCCCTTTGTGAGAGTTTCAAAAACGGAGGAGGGAATAAGGCTGATACTTGGACTTTGGACCAAAAGAAAAGCAGAGTTTCAGGGAAAGTACTACCATTCCAAGGGAGGTATTCTCGAACCTAAGCCGATTCAGAAACCACACCCACCTCTCCTGTTTGGAGGGACCGGTCCTCGAATGCTCAAGCTAGCGGGGATGTATGGCGACATCATCTTTTTGCCTGCGGAAATCAAACCGAGTTTCAACCAGGCGAAAGACATTGTGCTGAAGACGGCCAAAGAGAGCAAGCGTACCACAAGATTTTCTTTTGCTGCCACTTCTCCCTCCAATATCGGCGGAGTTTCTGGTTCAAAATACGATCCGAAGACGCACCGAGAAGCGGTTCTTGAGGCCGAAAAAAATGGATGTGAATATTTTGTTCTCTCATTCCCCGCGGATGGATTGTTCAAATCCATGAGTGATTTTGCTCGGGACACGATGCCCTAAATCGAATGGCACAGACTGTAGTTGTTACCAATTACGGTTATCAAAACCGTTACCAGCTGAGAATCCCAAAAGAAGTTGACGCTCGAAACACGAGAGTGAAGAACTGGACCATATTATCCGATTGGCTGAGAATGTGGTTGGTTCGCGGAAGGGTCGACTGGGGGTCCTGCTTCTATGGCTTCAAGCATTTTCATTGCTATCTCCGTAAACCTCTTCGTTAGCGGGTCTTTCGGTTTCTCTAGAACGAAGACTCCTTTGCTGAGGTTTTCTAGAACATCTGAGTTGAATGGCAGAGCTGTTAGGACGTGGAGGTGGAAGAGTTCGGCGAGTCTGTCCGCGATCTTGCTCGCTTCTTTCTCGCTGACTGAGCTTGGTACCATGTTTAGGATGAGTACTACCGGTTTTCTCAGTTGGCTGGCGACTTCTGTCATGACTCCGCTGCCGAAGAGGTCCTGCTGGTCTACTCTTGAGATCAGGACTAGATAGTCGCAGAGCGCCATGGAGAGAAGGGTGTCCTTCTCGATACCCGGATGGCTGTCGATGAGCAGATATTCAAGATTGTAGTCTCTTGCAAGGTCTTCGAGGACTCTCTTGAATGTGTAGAGGTTGAATCCTGTGTCGAGAATGGACAGGATTTCGTCGAGCTTGTGTCCCGCTGGACAGAAGATCAAGTAGCCATCTTTCAGCTTCAATCTGCTGGTCAGATCGAGAACAGCCTCGCTAACGGGAGCCTTATGCTGGAGCACATCGTTTATCGTCGCTTTGACATCCGCATCAGCGACTCCGAAGATAACGTGAAGACCCGGACCCTCTAGGTCTAGATCAACGACTCCCACTCTCTTCCCCAATTGAGCAAGGGTAACGGCGAGGTTGGCTGAGATAGTGCTCTTCCCTGTGCCGCCTTTGAATGATTGAACTGAGATGATGTTGACTATCTTTAGCGCCTCGCTTCGGTCCCAAATGCCTAGTCGGTAATAGGGAAGCGTTCGGGTCGGAAGCAAAAACAAGCCGTAACCTGAGGGAGTAGACTCGGAGTATGCGGCCAAAAACCGTGCTCAGCCTTCTAGAAGTGTTACCAACCCTGCCCACTGTGTGGCATCACAATGTTTTCGGTCAAATCTGATACTATGATCTACGGGCAGGCAAGGCTGGTCCTTGACAGGCGCAACAGTACAAGCCCTTGAAGCAACCGAAAACAGGCTCGCATACTTCCTCGAAAGGTTTCCCGAATACCGCAAGACCCTAAGACTCGCCGTGACTCACGAAGAATCAGGCCGAGAGGCACGAAGCTATCAAGGATGGCAGTGGCACGACGTCGAGACACACCCGACCAAACTGATCCGTCTCGTAACCGAAGGAATCAGTAGAATCAGTCTTCGGACCCGTCAGGCTACCTCGTACATTCTTCGTGACGGAGACGCCGTCAAACGCGTCTTAGCCAGGTCTTAGAAAAATATCGGGAACAGGCGAGGCCCAAGCGAAGGGTGGCCGTTCTATTCGACAAGCTTTCTTCCTCAGTTCTTCCGGTTCAAACAGGTCTTATCGGCTACTGATTCGAGGCTCTACTGATCCCGATCTGCGCAGGAGCAGTGCTTTGTGACGGGGATTAGAACTAGACTATCTGCATCAGATTGAGGACGGGATACCCTTTGTCGAAGTTTAGGTCGACGCCGTAGAGTGGTGTGAACGGTTTTACTCCGTATATGACGAGGGAGCCGTCAGCGTTCTTGATCTTGAGATGGTAGTCAACGACCGACAGCCATTGGTCCCGGAGTTTGGAATCCGTAGAAGTAATTGCGATGTTCAAGCCTTCAGTGTCTCGCATGTTCGCACCCAGTTCAGTAAGGCCTGGCACTGAGAGCTCATCGCGGCCATAGACTTGTACTGCCTTGTCAACGTTAATGTCGAGCATTCTGTGGGGTGAGATCTTCGCGAGCTCATCCCAGGCGTGAGCGAACGTCTTAACATCGTCCGAGAGATTGCTCTTCATTACAAGTCTCCATTTCTTCGGGGCGAGGGACTGGTTGTACTCCAATATTCTCACCCTCTCGTCTATAGCCTCCCATCCAACGTACTTGCTGAGAGACTCCGCGACAGTGTCGGAACTATATGCAGCGGTTGGGACGATAACGCAGGGACCCTTCTGGTTGATGAAGTTCGCCCGCATCATGTTGAGAATGGTCCGAATCTCGAGCGGTGAGACGCTGCTGTCAACGTCGACGAGCAGAAAAGAGCCTCTCGGGATCGAGCCGCCTAACATCTGGTCCATGTCCTTGCTGCCGAGAGAGAAGGCGTGGGGTGGATGAGGAACAGGCTCCAATGGTTTTGGAGGTGAGTTAGACCTTGGTTGCCGCAATCCGTTAGGAAGTATTGTGAACCGCGCTTTGTCAAGAGAGAATATTCCCCGCTTTGTGGGAACGCTGAAGCCCCGGAGTTTGTTCATAGCGATGGTCCGAACTCTCCTCCCGTCAAGCTCTGCTTGATCCAGAGTCACGATCCCATCCACTAAGTAGCCGAGGTCGCCGGCCTTCTTGGAATCTTCGACCACTATCACAACGCTAACTTTGCTCTCATCGAGCTCCGAGAGGACAGCTGACTCGAGCATTTTTCTGCCCTCGTCGTTCGTGTTTCGAATAGCACCCTCCCAACTATCCACAACCAACACGGCTCTCTGCTTCGAATGCTTCAACCTGAGAACCTGGTTGAAAATCGTGTCCGGTTCGACCCGTCGAAGGTCGTGAAGCTCATCTATCCAGCTCGCTCTCGCGGTTCTGCCGGACATCGTGTCGATGACTTCGTCTATCCACGGAAACTGCAGACGGAGCCTAGCTGGAGCTACTCTGCTTGACGCGTATATCTTATGGGTCTCCTCTAGACTGTTGAGAATCTCAAGCGCAAAGGTCGTCTTGCCCGAACCCGGAGGTCCCTGAACGAGAAGGACCTGACCAGGGGTCTGCAGGAATTTGAGGATGAGATCAAACATTACGGATTCTAGGCTTGTTTCAGGCTGAACAGGGGCGCGATCCATCGGAGCCTCTTGCTGAGACCCGCCGTGTGCTACAGCCATTCCAGACCACTACCACACTATAGGATTGCAACAAAATCATACACCAACTGTTACCTTCATCCCAGCTGTAATTGGTCAAAAAGAATATCCCGGAAAATAGACGCACACACGTACCAGTCAGAGGGCGGTCGCTCCTACGAAAGGGGACCCCTTGCCGTTTTTCTCGGGGTAACTCCTGACTTTTCTTGGCTCTACGGATTAGGATGAGTCAGAGTAAGATTTAGAGGAGTCCCAGCGTAGGAGCTAGGTGACTGCCAATGGGCAACGCTCCGATGAAAAAGTCGCCGTTCAAGTCTGCTCATCAGTCTAGAAAGGCGACCTGTGAAAAGTGCGGAGAAACCTTCGATAGGGTCTTCTATGAAAGAGTTCACAAGAACATCTGTACTGGAGCCAGCAAAGTTTTCGTTCCGCGGGCTCGATCTCAGTAGATTCGTCGTCCAAGTGTAGATCTTTTGGCTAGCAACGAAGGCGCTGAGATTTGAGAGAACAGACACACACAGCCTGACACGGTCGTTATTCAAAGGGCCCTCAATTTTCTGATTCGATAGTCCCATAATGCCGATAGTCCGGTAATGCTGTAGTAATTGTTGGAGAAAATCGATGGGACTATCGGTAAAACCGGTGACCATTCGGAACACAACCTACCTGCAGGTTCCGAGAGATGTCGCAGAACTCCTCCGAGTGATGGCATCAAAGATTTGTAGCGTCAATCTCAAGATTGACGAGAAAGAATGCACCCTAATCTACAGCTTCGCCAAGCCAGTATTAGGTATGCAAGAGGAGCCGTCCGACCCTGGGCTAGTCTTAGCGGACTAACCCTGATGCAGGACGACAACCCGGCCCGAGCACTCCTTTTCTTTTTCTGATCTCTGCAACTATATGCCAATATTGGCTGAAACGATCCTGAAACGAAATTTTCACCCCGTCGCGGATAAGTTAATGCCGGTCAAACTATGAAATTTTCGGGTGTTACGGTGGCGGACATGGGGGAATCGCGGGCATTCAGGGAATCCTGAAGCCGACCGCGGGACCGCCATTCTTCCATTATCGGCGGGCTTGTGAAGAATAATCATGTGAAATGGTAGCCCCGAGATGTACACATCGACTGAGGGAGACCAACGCTTAGAGGGGCCGACCTTGAGCCAGCAACTAGTCTTATCTTCGTAGAGGTAGTCGTGCAGTGTCAAGGTTTTTCGAAATGTCGCGGGTTGGAATCTTGGGTCTTGGCAAGATGGGAAGCGCGTTCGCAACCAATCTTCTCTCAAAGAGAAACGAGGTCCACATCTACAATAGGAGCAAAGATAGGCTACGCGGGCTGATTGCGAAGGGAGCGGTAGCGCACCCCTCTCCCATTGAGCTTGGCAAGTCTGTTGATGTTCTCATTACTTCTCTACCCGATCAGGACGTGGTCGAGAGCATGGTCATGGGAGACAATGGGGCCTTGCGGGGCATGAAGAAGGGAGCCCTCTGGATCGAAATGAGTACCATCGACCCGGACGCCTCTATCAGACAGGCAGGGCAAGCGAAGAGGGCAGGTGTCGATAGGGTTGACGCCCCGGTCATAGGCAACCCAGACATGGCCGCTAAAGGAAACTTATCCCTACTCGTGGGCGGCGACGAGAACGTGTTCGAGAAGAACCGAGAATTTCTCAACCAGCTCGGCTCGACTGTGATCTACCTTGGAAAACCTGGGAGCGGTCATAAGATGAAACTCATCCTCAACCTCTTTCTCGGAACGATCAGCCTGGCCTTCTCAGAGTCCTTCGTACTTTCGCAGAAACTCGGCTTCGAACCCCGAGCCTTCGTCGACGCTTTCAACAAGACACCTCACAAGAACTATTTCTCAGATGTCAAAGGACCCTTGATCGCAAAAGGAGACTATACTCCACTTTTCACTATGAATATGCTCTTGAAGGATCTAACCCTGGCGGAAAACCAAGCTACTCGACAGAAGGTAGCACTCCTCGCTGGAAGCCTCGCGAAGCAACTGTTCACCACCGGTGTGAACCAAGGCCAGGGCGAGATGGATTTCAGCTCCATCGCAGTAACGATGCAGAAGCTCAACGGAATCTCGCCGCCAGCTTAGAGGCAATCGTAACCCCGCTGAGGGAGAGACATGTTGGGGAAAGTCAGGAAGGTAATGTCAAGCAACGTTCCCAGAGTGAAGTCCTCTGACACTATTCTTGAAGCTGCCAATGTAATGAATCGCGAGAGAACTTCCGGCGCAGCAGTTGTTGAAGGAGAAAAAGTCGTGGGCTTGATTACCGAGCGTGCACTACTCTGGAAGTTTGTTCCACTAAACAAGAGACCGGACGAGGTCAGCGTAGGTGAAATGTTGGTTCCATTCTTCAGGATAGGTCCTGACGAATCAACGAAAACCGCGGCGAAGACAATGGTCGAGAACCGAATCACCAGGCTCGGAGTCTTCGAAGGCGAAAAATTCCTCGGCTGGGTCACCCTCACTGACTTGGCGAGAGAGTTCTCAAAACCACGGCTACTCAAAGCGCTAATGGCTCGTGAGGAGCCGGAAGACAAGCAAGTTCTCTGTCCCAATTGTCGAAAGGCTTTCTTGGAAAAGATCACGAACACAGAGGGTGTAATATTGAGGTGGGAATGCCCGAACTGCCACTATTCTCTGTAACACTCCACGGATTCCCGAACAGCCGCAATAATCCAATTCAGGCATTTTGTGCGCCTTTTATCCATTTTACAAAAACATATTACGAATGACCGCACCTCACTTTGACTGAAAACTTGTCGACTACCGAGCTGATAGAGAAAAAGTCCGTACCGGTACCTGAACCTGTAAGAAGAGAGGATGGATTTGGTGGGACTGATCCTGGTCCACGAAACGTGGCACTGGATCGGTTGAATCCCGACATTCTTGTGCCGCCAACTACGGACCGTGGCACTATCCCGAACCTGAAATTTTCGTTCGGAATGGCTCACATGCGGCTCCAGTCTGGCGGCTGGACGAGGCAGGTGACGGTCCGAGAACTGCCTGTTTCGAAATCAATGGCTGGAGTCAACATGCGTCTGAACCCAGGTGGCATTCGAGAGCTGCACTGGCACAAGGAAGCGGAATGGGCCATCATGCTTGACGGTGTCGCCCGCATCAGCGCGGTTGACCAGGAGGGACGTAACTTCGTCGACGATGTCGGTGTAGGCGACCTTTGGAATTTCCCTTCGGGCATTCCGCATTCAATTCAGGGATTGTCAGAGGGCTGCGAGTTTCTCCTGGTATTCGACGACGGCGGTTTTTCTGAAGATTCGACTTTTCTGATTTCCGACTGGTTCGCACATACGCCAAAATCTGTGCTGGCGAAGAATTTCGGCGTGTCTGAACTCGATTTCGCCGATCTTCCCACGGATCTTGATCGGACTCGATACATTTTCGCTGGCAAGGTGCCGGGTCCTCTATATTCTGACAGAGTTAGCAATTCTCTAGGGCAGGTTTCGTTCACCCATCATCTGATGAAGCAGACGCCGATCAAAACTAGTGGAGGCACTGTGCGTATTGTGGATACGACTAACTTCCCGGCTGCACCGACTATCTCCGCGGGGCTGGTGGAGATAGAGCCCGGCGGGATGCGAGAACTGCACTGGCATCCAAACACTGACGAGTGGCAATACTACATCGAAGGAAACGGCCGCATGGGCGTATTTGCTTCCGAAGGAAACGCACGCACCTTTGACTACCAGGCAGGCGACGTAGGCTACGTGCCATTCGCCATGGGACACTATGTCGAGAATACAGGCAAGACGCTGTTGCGCTTCCTTGAGATGTTCAAGAGCCCTAGGTTCCAAGACGTCTCCCTAAACCAGTGGATGGCCCTGACACCACCGGAACTGGTGCAGGCCCACCTCAACCTGAACAAGGCGATGATGGGCGCACTGCGCAAGCAAAAGTGGCCGGTTGTCAAGTAACCGCCGCTAATCGTGCGGACATGGAGTAGAGCCGCTAGTCCCGGACAGCTGTCAAGGGCTGAGTTCCCAATCTCTGACGGTTCGAGACCTACTTGTAGCCGCATTTGCTTTTGCATCAGGTTCAATGGATGCACTCAGTTACCTCGCACTGGACGGCATCTTTGTCTCATTCATGTCGGGCAGTACCGTTTTTCTTGGACTGAGAATCGGAGCAGGAAATGTCCCTTCAGCCCTCAACGCTTCAGCCGCGATTATAGGTTACATCGGAGGTGTCGCTCTCGCCGCATACATTGCGTATCCTAGTTCGACCCAGGAAAAGTTATGGCCTCGGAGCGCCACGAAGATGGTGGCGATAGAGCTTGCTCTGCTTGTAGTGTTCGCGTTTGGTGGATTTTTCGCCGGTAAGCCTCCCACCCAACTCGCCCTATACGTTCTCATTGCTTTGGCTTCCCTAGCAATGGGCATTCAAAGTGCAATCGTTTACGCTCTAGGTGTCTATGGCGTGGTCACTACCGCCATCAGCGCAACGTGGACGGGGGCCATAATCGGTCTGGTCGATTGGCGCCGGTCGCCGGCTACGAAGAGGACTGTTAAGCAAAAGCAGAATTTAGGAGTCCAAGGCATCGTACTGGTTCTTTTTGTCTTAGGAGCAACCGCGGGGGG
>Ga0209471_1001588_pt1 | contig 13399 bp, 12 predicted proteins | sample GraSoiAngelo_128_FD_185885 | JGI IMG/M metagenome (GOLD analysis project Ga0209471, IMG submission 185885) | Grasslands soil microbial communities from the Angelo Coastal Reserve, California, USA - 14_0927_12_20cm (SPAdes) (version 2) | ecosystem: Environmental > Terrestrial > Soil > Grasslands ...
CTGAACGTGCTCGATGCGCTCAAGCGCGTGCCGGGCACGACCAACGTGCAGATCTTCGGCGCCAAGGACTACGCGATGCGCATCTGGGTGCGGCCCGATCGCCTCACGCAGCTGCGCCTGACGCCGAACGATCTGATCCGCGCGCTGAACGAGCAGAACGCGCAGTTCGCCGCGGGCAAGGTGGGCCAGTCGCCGAGCGCGAGCCCGCAGGAGCTCGTCTACACCATCGCCACCAAGGGCCGGCTCGCCGACCCGAAGGAGTTCGAGAACATCATCGTGCGCGCGAGTCCCGACGGCTCGAACCTGCGCCTGAAGGACGTGGCGCGCGTCGAGCTCGCATCGAAGGATTACGAGTTCGTTGGGCGCATCAACGGCCGGGAGGCGACGCTGGTCGGCGTCTTCCTGCTGCCGGGCGCCAACGCGCTCGAGGTCGCCGACAACGTCGTGAAGACTGTGGACGAAATCGTGCCGCGCTTTCCGCAGGGCATGACCTATTCGGTGCCCTACGACACGACGAGGTTCGTGCGGGTGTCGATCCGCGAAGTGCTGTTCACGTTGGGGGAGGCGATGTCGCTCGTGGTGCTGGTGGTGTTCCTGTTCCTGCAGAACTGGCGCGCCACCCTGATCCCGATCGCCGCGGTACCGGTGTCGCTGATCGGCTGCTTCGCCGGCTTGTACATGCTCGGCTACTCGATCAACACGCTCACGCTGTTCGGCATGGTGCTCGCAATCGGCATCGTGGTCGACGACGCCATCGTGGTGCTCGAGAACATCGAGCGCATCATGCATGAGGAGCATCTCGCGGCGCGCGAGGCGGCGATCAAGGCGATGCGCGAGGTGAGCGGGCCGGTGGTGGCGATCGTACTCGTGCTGTGTTCGGTGTTCGTGCCGATCGCCTTCCTCGGGGGACTCGCGGGCGAGCTCTACCGCCAGTTCGCGGTGACCATCGCGATCGCGGTGGTGATCTCGGGCATCGTCGCGCTCACGCTCACGCCGTCGCTCTGCGTTCTGATCCTCAGGCGCGAGCACAAGCTGCCCGGTGGCTTCTTCCGCTGGTTCAACGACGCGTTTCAGCGCGTCACCGCGCGCTACTCGAACGGCGTCGCGTGGATGATCCGCCGCGCCGCGATCGGCGTGCTGGTGTTCCTGGGCATGGTGGCGATCGCGGCCGGGCTGTGGAAGCTCACGCCGGGAAGCCTGGTGCCCGACGAGGACCAGGGCTTCTACATCAGCGCGGTGATCCTGCCCGACGGCGCGACGCTCGAGCGCACCGACAAGGTGGTCGCGCAGGTGCTGCAAGCGATCAAGTCGAACCCGAACAACCAGGACGCGGTCGCCTTCACCGGCTTCGATTTTCTCGGCGGCTATTTCCGCAACAACGCCGCGACGATCTTCGTCACGCAGAAGCCCTGGGACGAGCGCAAGGTCGACACCAAGCAGGTGGTCGGAGACCTCTTCATGAAGACCGCCGGCATCAAGGAAGGGCTGGTGCTCGCCTTCGGTCCGCCGCCGATCTTCGGCCTCGGGACGGCGGGCGGCTTCGAGCTTTACCTGCAGGACCGGGGCGAGGGCGGCGCGCCGCGCATGGCCCAGGCAATGGGCCGGTTCATGCAGCAGACCGCCAAGGACCCCAAGTTCGCCTTCGTGCAGACGCTCTGGCGCCCGGCGGCGCCGCAGCTCTACGTCGATGTCGACCGCGAGAAGGCGAAGGCGCTTGGCGTGCCGCTCAACGAGCTCTACGGCGCGCTCGCCGCCACCCTCGGCAACTACTACGTCAACGACTTCAACAAGTTCGGCCGCACCTGGCAGGTGCTGATGTCGGCCGAGCCCGAGTACCGCAAGAGCCCGGACTCGGTCGGCGACATCCACGTGCGCTCGGAAAAAGGCGAGATGATCCCGCTGCGCTCGCTCGCGAACGTCAAGTACGCCTCGGGCCCCGATTCGCTCGCGCGCTTCAACAACCTGCCCGCGGTGAAGCTCTTCGGCGCGGCGGCGCCCGGCATCTCGTCGGGCCAGGCGATCGAGGAGGTCGAGCGCATCGCGAGAGAGGCGCTGCCCGCCGATTTCAGCTTCGACTGGGGCGGCGCCTCCTATCAGGAGAAGAAATCCGGCGGCACCTCGGTGCTTGCGCTCGGACTCGCGGTGATCATGGTGTTCCTGATCCTCGCCGCGCAATACGAGCGCTGGTCGCTGCCGCTCTCGGTGCTGCTCGCGCTGCCTTTCGGCACCTTCGGCGCGCTCGCCGCGGTCTATCTGCGCGGCTACAGCAACGACGTGTACTTCCAGATCGGGCTGGTCACGCTGCTCGGCCTCGCGGCCAAGAACGCGATCCTGATCGTGCAGTTCGCGGAACTCAAGGAGCGCGAAGGCTTGTCGGCCGCGGCCTCGGCTCTCGAGGCGGCGCGCCTGAGGTTTCGCCCGATCCTGATGACCTCGCTTGCCTTCATCTTCGGCGTGATGCCGCTCGCCTTCTCCACCGGCGCGGGCGCCGGCGCGCGGCGCTCGGTCGGCACAGGCGTCATGGGTGGAATGATGGCGGCGACCTTCCTCGCCATCTTCTTCGTGCCGATGTTCTTCAAGCTGCTCACCGATCGACGACTGCGCGAACCCCGCAGCACCGCCGAGATCAAGGACGAAGTCGAACGCGCGCGCACGGTTACGCACGCGCAGGTTCAGCACCCGCACTATGCGCCACACCCTCACGAGTAGTCTGGTTTTGCTTCTAGCGGCTTGCTCGACGCAGCCGCGCTACGAGCGGCCTCAGGTCGAGCTCCCCGCGGCCTGGAAGGAAGCGGCGCCGCGCTTTGCCGAGGACGGGCGCTGGTGGCGCATCTATCGGGACGAGGAGCTGGACAAAGTCATCGAGGAGGCGTTCGCCGGGAACGCCGATCTCGTCGTTGCCGCCGCGCGCGTGGACGAGGCGCGTGCCCTGGTGGCCGAAGCCGAGTCCTTTTTCTTCCCGCGAGTCGACGCGCAGGCCGGCGGCAGCCGCCAGCAGCTCTCGACGCGCACCGCGACCTTCTTTCCCGGCATTCCGCGCCAGTACAGCGATTACCGGGCGACGCTCAACCTGTCCTACGAAGTCGATCTCTTCGGGCGCCTGCGCGCCGGCGCGCAGGCCGCGAGGGCCGAGCTCGCCGCGGACGAAGCCGCGCGCGAGGCGGTGCGCCTCGCGCTCGCCGCGGAGGTTGCGAAATCCTATTTCGCGTTGCGCGCGCTCGATGAGCAGGTCGAGCTCACGCGCCGCACGGTGCTGCTGCGCGAAGAGGCGCTCGGCCTGCAGCGCAAGCGCTACGACGCCGGCGTGATCTCGGATTTCGATCTGCGCCAGCTCGAGGCCGAGACCGCGGCGGTGCGCGCGCAGCTGCCGCCGCTGCAGCGCGAGCGCGAGCGCGAAGAGGCGGCGCTGTCGGTTCTGCTCGGCCGTACGCCCAAGCAGGTCTTTGAAAGCGGCATCAGCGTCAGATTATCGTTCGATGAAAAGCCGGAAGCCGCCGTCGTGCCCTCCGGGCTGCCCTCCGAATTGCTGCTGCGCCGCCCGGATCTCGTACAAGCCGAGCGCGGCCTCGCGGCCGCCAACGCAAGGGTGGCCGTCGCGCGCGCCGAGATGTTCCCGTCGATTGCGCTCACCGCGGCGCTCGGCAGCGAGAGCGCGGCGCTCGCCAATCTGTTCAAGAGCGGGGCGGGAATCGGGGCCGTGGCGGCGGCCGTGGCGCAGCCGATCTTCGCGGGCGGGCGCCTCGAGGCGCAGACCGCCGCGGCGCACGCGCGCGAACGCGCCGCGCTCGCGCAATACCAGCAGGCGATCCGCAACGCGTTCGGCGAGGTGCGCGCCGCGCTCTCGGCGCAGTCGCGCTCGCGCGAAAGCTACGATGCCGAAAGCGCGCGCGCCGCGGCGCTTGGCGAGACGCTGCGGCTGGCACGGCTGCGCTACCTGAACGGCGTCGCCAGCCAGCTCGATGTCATCGACGCTGAGCGCGGGCTGCTCGCGGCCGGCGTCTCGCGCATCGAGGCGCTGCGCGCGCACCGCGCGGCGGTGGCGGACTTGTTCCGGGCCCTTGGCGGTTAGTGGAAGACGTACGAATCCATCGCCAGCACGCCGCTCTCGATGCCGTCGTAGATCCGCTCGGGCTTTGCCTGATCGCCGCTCGCGCCCAGCGCGAAAAATAGCGGCAGGAAATGCTCGTCGGTGGGATGCGCGCGTGCGGCGTGGGGCGCGAGCGAGCGGTACTCCGCCAGAGCTTCGAGATCTCTTTTTTCCATTTTCTCCTTGACCCAGTCGCGGAATTCGCGCGCGTAGGGCTCGGGTTTTCCGGCGCCGCGCGCCCAGTCGCGCAGGTTGTGGGTCATGTGGCCCGAGCCGACGAGCAGCACCTCTTCGTCCGCCAGCGGCCGCAGCGCACGGCCGATCTCGAGGTGATGGCGCGTGCCCAACCCCGGCTGCACCGAGATCTGCACTACTGGAACGCTCGCGTCCGGGTACACGTAGAGAAGCGGCGCCCACGCGCCGTGGTCAAGGCCGCGGCTGCCGTCGATCGCCGCAGTGAGGCCGTGCGCCTTCAGCAACGCTTGCGCGCGCTGCGCCACCTCGGGCGCGCCGGGAGCGGCGTAGCGCAGGCGATAGAGCGGCTCCGGAAAGCCGGAGAAATCGTGGATCGTCTGCGGTTTGGCGCTGCCCGTGAGCATCGGCAGATTGGTTTCCCAATGCGCCGAGGCGATCACCACCGCCCGCGGCCCGGGCAGACTGCGGCCGAGCGAGCGCCACGCCTCGCCGGCCGCGCCCGGATCGAGCGCGTGCATCGGTGAGCCGTGGGAGATGAAGACGCTCGGCAGACCGGCCATTCAGGCCGCTTGCTTCAGCAGGCCTTCGCTCCTCAGCGCCTCCTGCACCTTGGGCCGAGCGCCGACACGCGCCAGGTACGCGGCGACGTTGGCCCACCTGGAGAGATCGAACTGCAGCGGCTTGGACCAGCTAAGCACCGTGAACGCGTAAGCATCCGCGACGCTGAAGGTCTTGCCCATGAGGTAGTCCTTGCCGCTGAGCTGCTTGTCCAGCCACTCGATGCGGTTGCTCAGGTTCTCCCTGGAAATGCGCTTGTACTCGTCGGGGGTGTTGGGCTTGAACAGCGGCGAGAATCCCTTGTGCAACTCGGAGGTGATGAAATTGAGCCACTCCTGCAGCTGATAGCGCTCGAAGCTGCCGTTTTTCGGCGCCAGGCGCGCATCGGGCTTCTGGTCGGCGAGGTATTGGACGATCGCCGGCCCCTCGGTGAGAACCTGGCCGCTATCGAGCTGCAGCACGGGCACGTAACCCTTCGCGTTGATTTTCAGATAGTCGCCGCCGCCGTCGTACTTCTTGGCTTTGAGATCCACCTTGACCAGCTCGACCGGCAGGCCGGCCTCGCGGGAGACGATGTGGGGGGACAGCGAGCAGGCTCCGGGTGCGTAAAACAGTTTCATGAGTGGTTCCTTTCTCTGTGACAACACCTGGAATTTAGGGGCGATCGTGTTTTTATCCAATAACGGCAGTATAAGAATGCCTCGTATCGAGATAAAGAGGCTAATCGGAAATAGATAATCCCTTATATCGGGATAATATGGCGGCGTGGACCGTCTTGCCGCCATCCAGGTTTTCTCACAGGTCGTCGAATCGGGGAGCTTTGCCAAGGCCGCGGAGCGCCTGGGGCTTTCCACCTCCGCGGCGTCGCGCCACATCGCCGAGCTCGAGGCGCACCTGCAAACCCGGTTGCTTAACCGCACGACGCGGCGCGTCGGCCTCACCGAGAGCGGCCGGGCGTTCTACGAGCGCAGTATCCAGTTGCTCGCGGATCTGGAGGAGGCCGAGCAGGAGGCGGCGCGCGCCGCAGTGGTGCCGCGCGGCACGATCAAGCTCACCGCGCCGGTGAACTTCGGCGTGCGCCACACCGCCCCCGCCATCGCTGCTTTTCTCGCGCGGCATCGCGAAGTCAGGTTCGACGTCTCGCTTTCCGACCGCGTCGTCGACCTGGTGGAGGAGGGTTTCGATCTCGGCATCCGCATCGGCGTCGCAGGCTCTGGCAATATCGTCGCGCGCAAGCTCGGCGAGACGCGGCTGGTACCTTGCGCCTCGCCCGGATACCTTCGGGTGCACGGCGCGCCGCAGGCCCCCGAAGAGCTCGAGAAGCACAATTGCTTCACATACGAATACGTCACGCCGCGCAATCTGTGGCGGTTTCGCGATCCGTCCGGCCACGAGCGCGCCGTGCGCGTTCGTGGCAGTCTGCATTCGAACAACGGCGACCTGCTTGCCGAGGCGGCGGCGCGCGGCGCCGGGATCGTGTTCGAGCCGGCCTTCATCGTCGGGCGGGACGTGCGCACCGGGCGGTTGGTGCCGCTGCTGCAGGACTTCGTGCCGCTGCCGGTGCCGATCTACGCGGTCTATCCCAGCCGCAAGCACTTGTCCGCGAAAGTGCGCCTGTTCGTCGATTTCCTCGTCGAGCGTTTCGCCGAGGCGCAGGACTGGGGCGCGCCGTGAGAGGGCTTGTCGCCGCAATAGCCTTCGTGTTCGTATTTGAAGCTCTTGCAGCCGGCCCCAGCGAACTGCCCGACTGGATCCTCGCCTCGACCGACGCGCGCGCGGTCGCCGGCGAGCCCTTCGAGATCCTGCTCGTAAGCCTCAGCGCAACCCCGCCGCCCGATGAGATCAGCGTGCGGTTGAAGAGCGACCTCGACGAGCGGATCCTGCGCCTGCAGGCGCTCGGGCCGGCGCTCGGCACGCGGCGCGTTTATTCGGCCATCATGCCCGCAGACATGCCGGGACCGGTGGCGATCGACCTGGTCGGGCAGGCATCGAGCGTGCTCGTCGTGCGCGTCGCGCCCAAGGCCGACGTGGTGCATTCGTTGACCGGCGGGCACGCGCGCGAAGACTACGAGCCGCCCCTATCCGAGAGCGATCCGATGTACTTCGTGCTGGGGGCGCGCAGCGGCTATAGCGCGCGCTTCCAGCTGTCGTTCAAGTACCGGCTGTTCGACCCGTCGGTCGGATTCGGTCGGGACCGACCCTGGCTGTCCGGCCTGTACTTCGGCTATACGCAGAACTCGCTCTGGGACCTGTCAGCGCAGTCCAAGCCGTTCCGCGACACCAGCTACCGGCCGTCGCTGTTCTGGAAATGGGAGCGCGCCGACGACAAGACCTGGATCGACGCCGCGCGCTTCGGCATCGAGCACGAATCGAACGGCAAAGACGGAGACCGCTCGCGCTCCATCAACATGCTATTCATCCGGCCTGAGTGGCACTGGCGTCTGCGCGACGGCGACAGCTTCCAGTTCACGCCGCATGTGCACAAATATTTCGACAAGGGCGACAATCCCGACATCGCAGCGTATCGCGGCTACGTCGACTGGCGCGCGCGCTACGACGCGAACGGCGAGTGGATCGCTACTGGCGTGGCGCGGATCGGGACTTCCGGCAAGGGCAGCCTGCTGATCGATTTTTCGAAGCGCACGCGCAACCTGCGCTTCGGACCGGTCGGCGGATATGTGCACGTGCAGTATTTCAATGGCTTCGGCGAGGACATCCTCGACTACAACGTGCGGCGCAAGCCGCAGCTGCGCGTCGGCGTTGCGATCGTTCCCTAGGTGTCCTCGGTGCGGGGAGGGCGCCAGGTGTAGGGCACCGGCCCGGGCGCGCGCAGCACTCGAAGCATGCGCAGCGCGCCTTCCTTGCGGCCTTCGCCGCTGCGGTAGTAACCGGGGACCAGAACGGTTTCGTAGAAGCCCATCGCGCGATAGAAGCGCCGCGCCGCATCATTGCCGGCGCGCAACTCCAGGTGAATGCTCGCCATGCCGGCGCAGCGCGCGGACTCGAGCATCCAATCCAGCAGCCGCTGGCCGATGCCGAGGCGCCGATGGGAGGGCCGCACCGCGAGCAGTACGAGATGCGCGCGCTCGTCGCCAAACTCCATGATTGCGAAGCCGGTGAGGGCGCCGCGCGACGTGCCGCTCTTGCCGCTCTCGCAGGCCACCACGGCAAGCGTTTCGCGGTCGCGGATGGCGCGCAGCACGCGCGCCGCGTCGTATTTCCATCCCAGCCCCGCCTCGATGAAGTCGCGCGACATCATCCCGATCGCCTGGGCGTCGCGCGGCTCGGCGAGCCGGATGGTGATTGCACGGGGGGGTGTCATAGCTGCGATTGTGCCACTTTCGCGCGCGCCCGGCGTGGACGACTTGCGCTACCGTAAGCTTCAGGCATCGCTGCGAAGAGATGACCAGGGCCACCTTTTGTGCCGTGGCCGAAAAGAGTATTCTCCAAGCGGGGAGGAGATCCACCATGCAGGTGAAAGAGATCCTCAGGGTCAAGGGCAACCGGCTCGTCAGTGCCGAGCCCGCGGGCCGCGCGGTGGAGGCGGTCAGCACCATGGCGAGGGAGAACCTCGGCTCGCTGGTGGTGATGGAGCAGGGGCGCATGGTCGGCATGCTGACGTTCCACGAGCTTCTGCGCGCGCTTGCCTCGCGCGGCGGGGCGCTCGACGAGCTGAGAGTGGGCGACATCATGGTGCGCGATCCGGTCACTGCGGCGCCCGAGATGGAGGTCAACGACCTGCGCCGCACCATGCTCGAGAGCGGCGCGCGCTACCTCCCGGTGATACAGGATGGCCGCTTGCTCGGCGTGATCTCGTTCCGCGACGTCGCCAAGGCGGTGCTCGAAGAGCAGGACTTCGAGAACAAAATGCTGAAGGGCTACATCAAGAATTGGCCCGCGTAGGAAGTTTCTCGTAACGTCTCTGGGCGTTGCGGCTGCTCGACGACATGCGGCCCGGCGTGAAGCTGCTGCTCCCTGCCTTCGAGCGCGCACACGACGAGCGCGGCGTACCCGATATGCAACGCACCGCGTTCCATGTTCCCGACGCGTATGCGCGCGACACCGCGAAACGGCACGCGGCGTATTTCGAGTGGGCGGCATCGATTCATCCCTATCGTCGCGACGCCGTGGAGGCGCTGCAAAAAGCAAAGGGCGAGGACTATCCGCTGCCGGGCGTGATGCCGATCTTCTCGGTGGATTATCCGATCTCGCTCAAGCTGCTTGCGCAGAGCATGGGTCCCCTGTTGCGGGAGAAGGTTGCACAATCCGCTGCTGTTCGATTTCGTCTGCAAGCGGCTCCTGCGCGCCAATCGCAAGGCGCTCGCCGCGCGCGTGTTCGAGACGCGGCGGTTCTTCGAGAGCGCCGTGTAAAATGATCCGTTCATGTCGGGAAACAGCTTCGGCACGCTCTACTGCGTGACCTCCTTCGGCGAGTCGCACGGCCCGGCCTACGGCGGCGTGGTGGACGGTTGCCCGCCGGGGCTCGAGCTCTCGGCCGCCGACCTGCAGAAGGAGCTCGACCGCCGCAAGCCCGGCAGCTCACGCCACGTCACGCAGCGGCGCGAGTCCGACGCCGTCGAGATCCTCTCCGGGGTGTACGAGGGCCGCACTACCGGCACCGCGATCGGCTTTATCGTGCGCAACGAAGACTCGCGCTCGAAAGACTACGCCGCAATCGCCGAGAAGTTCCGGCCCGGCCACGCCGATTACACCTATTGGCAGAAATACGGCATCCGCGACGCGCGTGGCGGAGGCCGCGCCTCCGCGCGCGAGACGGTGGTACGCGTCGCCGCCGGTGCGATCGCGAAGAAGTGGCTGCGCGAGCGCTATGGAGTCAAGGTGCGTGGTTATCTGGCGCAACTCGGGGCACAGAAAATCTCTTTCAAGAACTGGGATTCGGTTGATGCAAATCCTTTCTTCTCCCCCGACCCCGCGGTGGTGCCCCAGCTCGAGAAATTCATGGACCAGCTGCGCGAGAGCGGCGATTCGTGTGGCGCGCGCGTGAACGTCGTCGCCGAGAGCGTGCCGGTCGGCTGGGGCGAACCGGTGTATGGACGGCTCGATGCCGACATCGCGTGGGCGATGATGTCCATCAATGCCGTCAAAGGCGTGGAGATTGGCGCGGGGTTTGAGTCCATCGTGCAGAAGGGAAGCGAGCACGGCGACGAAATGACGCCGCAAGGCTTTGTTTCCAACAATAATGGCGGGGTGTTGGGCGGCATCTCGACCGGCCAGGACCTCACCGTATCGATCGCCCTCAAGCCCACCTCGAGCATCCGGTTACCGCGCCGGACCATCAATACCCGCGCCGAGGCCGTGACTATCGAAACCACCGGGCGGCACGATCCCTGCGTCGGGATCCGTGCCACGCCGATCGCCGAAGCGATGCTGGCGTGCATCCTGATGGATCATGCACTGCGCCATCGCGCGCAATGCGCTGATGTGACACTGCCCACCAAGCTAGAAAAGCCTAGGAAAATCAATTAGAGTATGACTATAAAACTGGCTGTAACCTCCACAAGAGAGAACAATATGAGCAACAAAGGGCAGTTGCTACAAGACCCGTTTCTGAACACGCTCCGCAAGGAGCACGTACCGGTGTCGATCTACCTGGTGAACGGGATCAAGCTGCAGGGGCAGATCGAGTCGTTCGACCAATACGTCGTGCTGCTGCGCAACTCGGTGACGCAAATGGTGTACAAGCACGCCATTTCCACGGTCGTGCCGTCGCGGCCGATCAATCTCGGCGCCGAGAAGGAACCCGCCTGACGCCCGGGCTCCGTCGCTTTTGCTAGACCGCCCTGCCGCAGCTGCCGATCCGCAGGCGGCGATCATCGTTTGCCTGGACTTCGGCAACCCCGGATACGAAGAGGGCGTCGAGGAGGTGGTGCGGCTGGTGGAAAGCGCGGGCGTGCGGCGTCACCAGGTGGTGCGTGGCCGTCGCAGCCACCCGGACTCCAAGCTGTACGCCGGCAGCGGCAAGGTCGGCGAAATAGCCCGCGCCGCGGTGGCGCTGAACGCCGCCTGCGTGGTGTTCAATCATTCGTTGTCGCCCGCGCAGGGGCGCAACCTCGAGAAGGAGCTGCAGCGCCGCGTCGTCGATCGCGCCGAGCTGATCCTCGAGATCTTCGCGCAGCGCGCGCAGACCAGCGAGGGCAAGCTGCAGGTGGAGCTCGCCCAGCTCGAGCACCTGTCGACGCGGCTGGTGCGCGGCTGGACGCACCTCGAGCGCCAGCGCGGCGGCCTAGGCAAAACCGGCGGTCCCGGCGAGAAGCAGATCGAGCTCGACCGGCGCTATATCGGCCAGCGGGTCCGTGTCCTGAAAAATAAACTGGAAACCCTGAATAAACAGCGCACCGTGCGGCGCCGTGCGCGTGCCAAACGGGACGTGCTGTCCATTTCGATCGTCGGCTACACCAACGCGGGCAAGTCGACGCTTTTCAATTCGCTTGCGCATGCCAAGGCCCACGAGGCGGATCAGCTGTTCGCGACGCTCGACACCACCACGCGGCGCCTCTGGCTGCCCGAGGCAGGCCCAGTGGTGGTCTCCGACACCGTCGGCTTCATCCGCAGCCTGCCGCACAGCCTGATCGCCGCGTTCCGCGCCACGCTGGAGGAAACCGTGCGCGCCGACCTGCTGCTGCACGTGGTGGACGCGGCCTCGTCGGCGCGCGCCGAGCAGGCGGCTGAAGTGAACAAGGTGTTGGGCGAGATCGGCGCCGACGCAGTGCCGAGAATCGCCGTCTGGAACAAGATCGATTGCGCGCATCTTGAGCCGGCGGTCGAGCGCGACCAGTATGGTAAGATTTCCCGCGTTCTCGTGAGCGCGCGTACCGGTGCGGGATTACAGGGAGTGCGCGGCGCCATCGCCGAGTTCGCGCGCGACCGGGCAGGGGCGCGCGGCGCGGCGCCTTCCGAACCGCGGTCTCTTCACCACACTCACTAGCTGGCCGTCCATGCCATTGAACGACCCCAATTGGGGGCGCGGCGGTTCCCGCGGTCCGCAGGGCCCAGGCGGCGGCAACCAGGGTCCGCCCGACCTGGACGAGCTCTGGCGCAGCTTCAACCGCAGGCTGAACGAATTGTTCGGCCGCCGGCGCCGCGGCGGCGGCGACGAGCCGCCGCTGCCGCCATCGTCGTGGCGCTTCGGTGGCGGCGCCGGAGTGCTGTTCGCGCTGGTGCTCGCGGTGTGGCTGGCAAGCGGTTTCTACATCGTCGTCGAAGGCCAGCGCGGCGTGGTGCTCACCTTCGGCCGCTTCTCGCAGGAGACCGGCCCGGGCCTGCGCTGGCGGCTGCCGTGGCCGATCCAGTCACACGAGATCGTTAACCTGCAGCAGGTACGTACGCTCGAGATCGGCTACCGCAACAACGTGCGCACCAAGGTGCTCAAGGAAGCGCTGATGCTCACCGACGACGAGAACATCGTCGACCTGCAGTTCGCGGTGCAGTATGTGGTGAAGGACGCGCGCGACTTCATCTTCAACGTGCGCCGCCCCGACGAGTCGGCGATGCAGATCGCCGAGACCGCGATGCGCGAGGTGATCGGCAAGAACCGCATGGACGCGATCCTGTACGAGACGCAGGTCGACATCGCCAACAAGACGCGCGACCTGATGCAGGTGATCCACGATCGCTACGGCACCGGCATTCAGATCAGCGCCGTCACCGTCCAGAACGCGCAGCCTCCCGAGCAGGTGCAGGCCGCCTTCGACGACGCGGTCAAGGCCGGCCAGGACCGCGAGCGCCAGAAGAACGAGGGCCAGGCGTACGCGAACGACGTCATCCCGCGCTCGCGCGGCGCGGCGTCGCGCCTGCTGCAGGAGGCCGAAGGCTACAAGCAGCGCGTCATCGCCAACGCCGAGGGCGAGGCCTCGCGCTTCAAGCAGGTGCTGGCGGAGTACGCGAAGGCGCCGGCGGTGACGCGCGAGCGCATCTACATCGAGACCATGCAGCAGATCCTCGCCTCGACCAGCAAAGTGATGATGGACTTCCGCGGTCCGGGCAACCTGCTGTACCTGCCGCTCGACAAATTGATGCAGCAGGGCGGCAGCGCCACCCCGTCGGAGTCGCAGGCGTCGCAGCGCCCGTCACCCGAGCCGGCGCCGCCCGAGGCCGGGCCGCGCTCGCGCGATACGCTGAGGAACCGCGATCGGGGGGAGCGCTGATGCGAGCCCTCGGTCCGATCCTGGCGGTTTTCATCGTCATCGCGCTGCTTGCTTCCAGCGCGATGTACACCGTCGACCAGCGGCAGAACGCGATCGTGTTCCAGCTCGGCGAGGTGCGGGAAATCGTGAAGGAGCCCGGCCTGCACTTCAAGTGGCCGCTGCTGCAGAACGTGCGCCTGTTCGACATGCGCATTCTCACCTTCGACGACGCCGAGCCGCTGCGTTTTCTCACGCAGGGCAACCGGCCGGTGCTGGTCGACTCGTTCGTGAAATGGCGCATCGCCGACGTGCGGCAGTACTACGTCAGCGTGCAGGGCGACGAGTTCCGCGCCCAGACGCGGATCAAGCAGACCGTCGCCGGCAGCCTGCGCGACGAGTTCGGCCTGCGCACGGT
>Ga0209471_1001589_pt1 | contig 13388 bp, 11 predicted proteins | sample GraSoiAngelo_128_FD_185885 | JGI IMG/M metagenome (GOLD analysis project Ga0209471, IMG submission 185885) | Grasslands soil microbial communities from the Angelo Coastal Reserve, California, USA - 14_0927_12_20cm (SPAdes) (version 2) | ecosystem: Environmental > Terrestrial > Soil > Grasslands ...
CGCCTCGTCGGAGGCTCGGCGTGAGCGCGCTGCGCGTCGGCGGCGCACGGGTGCGCGTCGGCATCGACGGCCGCGAGTTGCGGGACGGTGTGCGTACGGGCATCCGGCGCTACCTGTTCGAGGTCCTGCGCGCCGCCGCCAACCGCGGTCTGGAGTGCGTCGTCTACGGCGACCGCGACACGCGCCTGCCGGCGGGGACGGCGGCCACCCTCTCGACGCTCGACGGCGGCTGGACCCAGTGGTGGGATCAGGTGACGCTGCCCCGCGCGCTGCGGCGCGACGGCATCGACGTCTTCCTCTCGCCCTACTACAAGCGGCCGCTGGCCGCGCGCTGCCCGACCGTCATCACGATCCACGACCTGTTCTTCATCGGCTACCCGGGCCACTCGCGACCGGTGTACGACGCCGCGATGACGTCGCTGGCGCGGCTCTACGCGCGCGGCGCCGCCGCCATCGTCGCCGACTCCGAGCACAGCCGGCGCGCCATCGTCGCAAGATTAGGTCTCGCCACCGACCGCATCACCGTCATCCCCGTGGGCCTCGGACGGGAATTCGGTCCGGCGACGCCGACGGCCGCCCAGCGCGCGCGGTACGGGCTCGGCGCGCGCTACGTGCTCTACGTCGGAAACTTCCTGCCGCACAAGAACCTGCCGCGGGTGCTGCGTGCGTGGGCGGCGCTGCCGGCGCCACTGCGCTCGGGCTGCCGGCTCGTGCTGGCCGGCGGCGACCGGGCCGGGCGGGCGCCGCTCGCCTCGCTGGTGACGACGCTCGGCCTCGACGCGAGCGTGGGCTTCGCGGGCCTCGTCGCGGACCAGGATCTCCCGGCGCTCTACGGCGGGGCTGTCGCGCTCGTGTTGCCCTCCCTCGAGGAAGGCTTCGGCCTGCCGGCGCTCGAGGCCATGGCGTGCGGCGCGCCGGTGATCGCGAGCCGGCGCGGCGCGCTGCCAGAGGTGGTCGACGACGCCGGCCTGCTCGTCGATCCAGAGGACGAGCGCGCGCTGGCGGCGGCGCTGGTGCGCGTGCTCGGCTCCGGTGACGAGCGCGCCGTGCTCGCCCGCCGCGGGCTGGCGCGCGCCGCGCGGTTCACCGCCGAGCGCACGGCCGGTCGCGTCGTCGATCTGCTGGAGACGACCGCGGGGCTCCGGCCCGCGCTGACGGGGAGGGCCGGCTGATGTGCGGCATCGCCGGCATCGTCGGCGCCGCGCCGTCGGGGACCGTGCTCGACGCGATGCTCAAGGCGCTCGATCACCGCGGGCCCGACGACCGCGGCGTCTTCCACGGCGACGGGGTCGCGCTGGGGATGACGCGGCTGTCGATCATCGACCTCGTCACCGGCCGCCAGCCGATGACCAGCGACGACGGCGCCGCCACCATCGTCTACAACGGCGAGATCTACAACTTCCGCGCGCTCCGCGCCGGGCTCGAGGCGCGCGGCCACCGGTTCCGCACGCAGAGCGACACGGAGGTGATCCTGCGAGCGTGGGAGGCCGACGGCGACGCCTGCGTCGAGCGGCTGCGCGGGATGTTCGCGTTCGCCATCTGGGACGCGCGGCGCCGCGTGCTGTTCCTGGCCCGCGACCGGGTCGGCAAGAAGCCGCTCTACTACTGGCACGAGGGCGGCACGCTGGTCTTCGCCTCGGAGATCAAGGCGCTGCTGTGCCATCCCGGGCCCGCCCGCGCGGTCGACTGGACGGCGCTCCACCACTACCTCGCCTACGGCTACACGCCGGCCGCGCGCTCGGCGTTCCGGGGGATCGCCAAGCTGCTGCCGGGGCACACGGCGACGCTCGGGGCCGGCCGGTTCACGCCGCGCCGCTACTGGACGCTGCCCGCCGACCCGCCGCCGACGGCCGCCCGCGTGGACGTCGTCGAGCTCGGCGCGCGCATCCGCCACGAGATCCGCGAGGCGGTGCGGCTGCGTCTGGAGAGCGACGTGCCGCTCGGCGCGTTCCTGTCGGGCGGCGTCGACTCGAGCATCGTGGTGGCCAGCATGCGCGAGGTCACCGGCGGTCGGATCACGACGTTCTCCATCGGCTTCGGCGCGGCCGCCGCCTCGTACGACGAGCGGCCGTTCGCCCGGCAGGTCGCCGCACGCTTCGCCACCGAGCACCACGAGGACGTGCTGGAGCCGAAGGCGGCCGAGCTGGCGCCGGTGATCGTGCGCTCGTTCGACGAGCCGTTCGCCGACTCCTCGGCCATCGCGACGTTCGCGGTGGCGGCCGCCACCGCGCGCCACGTCAAGGTGGCGCTCTCCGGCATCGGCGGCGACGAGACCTTCGCCGGCTACCCACGCTATCTGGGCCTCGGGCTGTCCGAGCGCTGGGCGCGACTGCCGCGCCCGCTGCGCCACGTGGCCGGCGCCCTCGCGCGCCGCGCGCTGCCCGAGTCGTTCACCAGCCGCAACCTCGGCGACTGGGTCACGCGCTTCGTGGCCGGCGCCGACCGGCCGCTGCCGGAGCGCTACCTCGCGTGGACGCGCTTCTTCGACGACGCGGCGCTGGCCGCGCTGGCGACGCCCGCGCTCGCCGCGCGGCTCACCGGCGATCCCGACGCCGACGGGCGGGCCGCCTGGCGCACGCGCGGTCACGGCGAGGCGATGGACGGCGCGTTCCGCATCGACCTCGCGACGTACCTGCCGGACGACCTGCTCGTGATGGCCGATCGCATGACGATGGCGCACTCGCTCGAGCTGCGCGCGCCGTTCTGCGACCACCACGTGATCGAGACGAGCCTGGCGCTGGCGCCGTCGCTGAAGACGCGCGGGTGGCGGCTCAAGGGCCTGCTCAAGGCCGCCTACGCCGACGTCCTGCCGCCGGCCGTGCTCGGCCACCGCAAGCAGGGGTTCATGATCCCGCTGGCCCGCTGGCTCTGCTCCGACCTGCGCCCGCTGCTCGAGGATCTTCTCGACGCCGAGCGCGTGCGCCGGCGCGGGCTCTTCCGCGTCGAGACGGTGGAGGCGCTGAAGGCCGAGCACCTGGCCGGGCGCCGCTCGCACGCCGATCGTCTGTGGACGCTGATGATGGCCGAGCTGTGGCTGCGCGAGTACCTCGATCGCGGCGGAAGCTGGAGCCTCGCGTGAGGGTCCTGGCGGTCTCCGACGTGTCGGCGCTGGCGCTGGAGGGCGGCGCCGAGCGCGTGCTGTGGGAGGCGAGCAGCCGGCTGGCCGCCCGCGGCCACGACGTGCGCATCCTGAGCCGCGCCCCCGCTGACGTGCCGCCGCGCCGCCTGCGGCGCGGCCGGATCGACGTCGTCGAGTTCGCCTCCAGCCGGCGCTCGCTGCTCGGCTTCCTGCGGGGCGCGGTGCAGGAGGCGCGGCGGGCGGCGGCGCCGCTGCTCGCCGAGACCGACGTCCTGCACCTGCACCAACCGCTCTCCGGCTACGGCGTGCTGACCTCCGCGCGTGGCCGGCGCCTGCCGTCGCTCTACACGTTCCACTCGCCGGCGCCGCTCGAGTACCGCTCGCGGCGGCGGATGACCGCGCATCACCTCGGCGGCGCCGCCGGCCTGGCCGGCACCCTGACCTTGTGGGCGATCGAGCGCGCGTGCCTGCGGCGCGCCACCCGCATCCACGTCCTGAGCGACTTCTCGGCCGCCCTGCTGTGGAAGCTCTATCGCATTCCGGCCGAGCGGCTCGTGAAGATCCCCGGCGGCGCCGACCTCGCGCGCTTCCGGCCCGCCGGTGACCGGCGCCACGTCCGCGTCGAGCTCGGGCTGCCGCTGGACCGGCCGCTCCTGTTCACCGTGCGCAACCTCGAGGCGCGCATGGGCCTCGACACGCTGCTGGCCGCGATGGCGATCATCGCCCGGCGCATGCCGGAGGCGCACCTGCTGATCGGCGGCGCCGGCTCGCTGCGCCCGGCGCTGGAGGCGCGCGTCGACGCGCTCGGCCTCGACAAGCACGTGACATTCCTCGGCTTCGTGCCCGACGCCGAGCTGCCGCGCTACTACCAGGCGGCCGACCTCTTCGTCCTGCCCACGCGGGCGCTCGAAGGCTTCGGCCTGGTGACCGTGGAGGCGCTCGCCTGCGGGACGCCCGTGCTCGGCACGCGCGTGGGCGCCACGCCCGAGCTGCTGGAGCCGCTCGACCCGTCGCTCGTCTTCGGCGCGGCCGACGCCGAGACGATGGCCGCCGAGCTGCTCGCGTTTCTCGCGCGGCAGCGGCGCGATCCCTTCGGCGCCGCCGCTCTACGGGCGGCGTGCCGGCGGCATGCCGAGACGCGCTACGGCTGGGAGCACGCCGTCAGCGGCCTCGAGCGCACGCTGGGCGAGCTTGTCGCGCGCGGCGCGCCCGCCGGCGCCGGCCCGGTGGCGTGCGAGGCGTGCGGCGCGCCGATGCCGGTCTCGGCGTTGCTGTACGACGGACGGCGCTATCGCCGCTGCGCGAGCTGCCGCGCGCGCCGCGTCGCCACGCTGCCGAGCGACGCCGAGCTGCTGCGCGAGTACGAGGCGCGCTACCCGCGACGGTTTCCGCCCGGCCTGATCGAGCCCCCGCGCCGGGAGATGATGCAGTCGCTGCTCGAGCGCGCCGGGCGCCGGGCCGGTGGCGGCCGGCTGCTCGACGTCGGCTGCGGCGGCGGACACTTCATGGCCGCGGCCGTCGCCTGCGGCTGGCGCCCGATCGGCACCGACCTCTCGCGCGAGGCGTGCACGGCCGCGCGCCGCACGGCCGGCGTGCCCGTCACCCAGGCCGACGCCGATGCGCTGCCCTTCCGCACGGGCGCGCTCGACGCCGTCGCGCTCGTCAACGTGCTCGACCACACGACGCGTCCGCTGGCGGTCGTGCGTGAGGCCGCGCGCGTGCTGCGTCCCGGCGGGCTGCTGATCGTGCGCGTGCCCAACGGCGCCTTCCACGCGGCGTGGGCGGGCCTGCTCGGCCGGCTCGGTCCGCTCGTGCGCTGGCGCGGCTGGGACGCCTATCCGATCCTGCACGTCTTCGCGTTCGGGCCGGCGGCGCTTCGCCGGCTGGTCGAGCGCGGCGGCTTCGAGGTGCTGGAGACGACGAACTCGGCGCTCGCGAGTCCCGCGCCGGGCCCGGCGCGCACGGCGCTGGCGGCGCTCGCGCGGGCCGCCGTGCGCCGGCTGACGCGCGGCGCCGCGGCGCTGGTGGCGGCGGTGTCCGGCGGCCGCTGGCTGGCCGGGCCCTCGATCGAGGTCTACGCGCGCCGCCGCGAGGAGGCCGCGCGGTGATTCCGGTCGTCCACGTCATCACCCGGCTCACGCTCGGCGGCTCGTCGGAGAACACCGTGTCGACGATGGAGGCGCTCGAGCGCGCGGGCTACGCCGGCACGCTTGCGCTCGGGCCTGAGTCGGAGGCGGCGACCGTGGCCGACGCGCGCGCGCGCGGCTGCCGCCTCGTCGAGGTCGACGCCCTCTGCCGCGAGATCCGCCCGGTCCGCGACGTCGCGGCCGTGGCCGCGCTGTGGCGGCTGTTCCGTCGCACGCGCCCGGCCGTCGTGCACACGCACACGTCGAAGGCCGGCTTCGTCGGCCGGCTGGCCGCGCGCCTGGCCGGCGTGCCGGCGGTGATCCACCAGCCGCACGGCCACGTGTTCTACGGCTACTGGGGGCCTAGCCGCACGGCGCTCTTCGTCGCGCTCGAGCGGCTGGCGGCCCGCTGGACCGACACGATCGTGACGCTGACGCCGCGCGAGGTGGAGGAGCATCTCGAGCGCCGCATCGGTCGCGTCGAGCAGTACGCGGTCGTGCCCAGCGGCGTGCCCACGGCGGCGCTGCGCGCGACGGCGCCGTCGCGGGCGGCGGCCCGGGCGCGGCTCGGGCTCGGGCCCGGCGCATTCGTCGTCATGGGCGTCGGCCGGCTGGTGCCCATCAAGGGCTTCGACCTGCTGGTGGCGGCGCTGCCAGCGCTGCTCGCCCGCGTGCCGGCGGCGCACGTCGTCCTCGTCGGCGACGGCGAGGAGCGCGCCGCGCTCGAGGCGCGCGCCGCCGCGCTCGGCGTCGCCGGCCGCCTGCGCATCACCGGCGCCGTGGGCGACGTCACCGGCCATCTCGCCGCCGCCGACGTCCTGGCTGCGCCGTCGCGCAACGAGGGCATGGGCCGCGTGCTGGTCGAGGCCATGGCGCTCGGCCTGCCCGTCGTCGGCGCCGCCGTCGGCGGCATTCCCGACGTCATCGAGGACGGGGGCTGCGGCTTGGTAGTTCCGCCGGAGGATCCGGCCGCGCTGGCCGAGGCGCTGGTCGACCTCGGCGTCGACGCCGCGCTCCGCGCGAAGCTCGGCGCCGCGGCGCCGCGGCGCGCGGAGGCGTTCTCGACGGCGGTCGCCGGTGCCGCGATGGCGTCGATCTACGACGGCCTGGTGCGCGCCCAGGGCCGGCGCCGATGAGAGCCGCCGGGCTGCTCCTGGCGCTCGCCCTCGCGCTGGCCGCCACGCCCGCCGGCGCGCTCGAGCGCGTGCGCGGCGTCGTGCACGTGCACTCCGATCTCACCACCGGCGACTTCTCGCTCGAGGCCCTCGTCGGTCTCGCCGATCAGCAGAAGATCGACGCGCTGCTGCTGACCGAGAACTACCTGGCCCGCGTGGAGTACGCGCTGCCGCCATTCCGGGCGCTGACCCGGGTTGGCCGCGAGGAGCGCTCGATCGGGGCCGCCCCCGAGCGCTATCTGGCGCGCGTCGCCGAGGTGCGGACGCGGCTGCCCCACGTGCTGCTGATCCCCGGCGTGGAGGTGATCCCGCACTATTACTGGACCGGCTCGCCGCTGGCGCTCGACATGACGGTGCACGACGTGCAGAAGAACCTGCTCGTGTTCGGCGTCACCGACCCCGGCGTGTTGCGCGCGCTGCCGGTCGTCGGCAATGCCGCGGCCGGCCGCTACACCGCGGAGTCGCTGATCGACGCGCTGCCGGCGCTGTTGCTCGTCCCCGGCGCCATCCTGCTCGCGCGGCGACGGCCGGTGCGCCGTCGGCTGGGCCGCGGCGCCTTCATCGTCGTGCAGCAGCGGCCGTGGGCGCGGGGTCTGGCGCTCTGCGCCATCGGAGGCGTCGCGCTCGCGCGGGGCTGGCCGTTCGCGGCCGACCCACTGCCGACGTCGCGGAGCCTCGGCGCCGCGCCCTACCAGGCACTGATCGACCACGTCGACCGCCTCGGCGGCGCCACCGTGTGGTCATTCCCCGAGGCGCGCGACATCGGCGAGGAACGGGTCGGCCCGGTGCGCGTCGGCTGGCTCACGGAGCCGTACGCCGACGATCTCCTGAGGACGTTCCGCTACACGGCCTTCGGCGCCGTCTACGAGGACACCACCACCTTCGAGCAGCCCGGTGGCGGCTGGGATCGGCTGCTCGCGGAGTACGTGAAGGGCGAACGCAGCCGCCCGGCGTGGGCGCTGGCCGAGTCCGGCTTTCACGGCCTGACGGCCGGCAAGCAGGTGGGGCCGATCCAGACGGTGTTCCTCGCCCGCGAGCGCTCGGAGGGCGCGGTCCTCGAGGCGCTCCGCACGGGACGGATGTACGCGCTGCAGCGCACGCCCCAGCTCGGCTTCGACCTCGCCGAGTTCGCCGCGACGGCGGGCGGTGCGACCGCCGGTCTCGGCGACACGCTGCGGGCGCCGGCCGGTACGCCGCTCGAGGTGCGCGTCGCGATCGACGGCAGCGACGGCGGCCGTCACGACGTGCGGGTGACGCTCGTCCGCAACGGGCGCCTCGCGCTGATGGAGCTCGGCGCCACGCCGTACCGCGCCGTGTACCGCGAGACCAGCGACGGCACGCCGCTGGTGCTTCGCGTGGAGGCCCGCGGCGCACCGCCTCAGCGCCTGCTCTCCAACCCCATTTTCGTCAGGCCATGACCGCCTGCGCCATCCATCAGCCGCACTACCTGCCGTGGCTCGGCTATCTCGCCAAGTGGGCGGCTGCCGACGTGTTCGTCGTGCTCGACACCGTGCAGTACGAGAAGAACGGCTGGCAGAATCGCAATCGTATCAAGACGGCCTCCGGAGCGCGCTGGCTGACGGTGCCGGTGCACGCGCGGCTCGGGACCCCGCTCGGCCTCGTCACGGTGGACGCCGCGCAGCCATGGCGCGCGCGCCATCTGCGCGCGATCGAGAACGCCTACGCGCGGGCGCCGCACCTCGGTCGCCACTGCGACGCGCTGGCGCGCTTCTACGCGACTCCCTGGGAGCGCCTGGCGCCGCTGGCCGTCGCCAGCGCCGAGTGGCTCGGCCGCGCCCTCGGCATCGCGACTCCGGTCCGGCTAGCCTCCACGCTCGGCGTCGCGGCGGCCGACCCCAGCGAGCGTCTGGTCGCCCTCTGCCGCGTCGTCGGCGCCGATACCTACCTGGCCGGCCGCGACGGCGCTCGCTACATGGACCTCGCCCCGTTCCGCGCGGCCGGGATCCGCGTCCTCTACCAGGACTACAAGCACCCCGAATACCCGCAACTGCACGGGGAATTTGCTCCGTTTCTCTCGGCGCTTGACCTATTATTGACCCACGGCGATGACGCCCTGGCCATCCTGCGCTCAGGCGACGCGTGGTTGCCCTGCCCCCCTCGAAACGATGACAACGCCCCTGCCACTGCCTGAGTTCTCCGCCGTTCGAGTGCGGGCTTTGCCCGCGCAACGCTGTGCTGGGGGGAGGCAGGGAGGAGCACGCCCCCGGCGTGCGCCGACCGTCGGAAGGGGGGCGCAGCCCCCCTCCGAGCTCAAATGAACGTTCTCGCCATCGGCGCGCACCCGGACGACATCTCGTGGGAGGGGGCCTCGAGGGCCCCCTCCCAGACCTCCCCCAGACCAGGATGGCGCCGGCAAAGGCGGCGCTCGACCTGCGACGTCGATGCGTTGAGCTTCACCACTTTTCGAGCGCGGGCTTTGCCCGCGCAACGCTGCGCTGGGGGGAGGCAGGGAGGAGCACGCCCCCGGCGTGCGACGACCGTCGGAAGGGGGGCGCAGCCCCCCTCCGAGCTCAAATGAACGTTCTCGCCATCGGCGCGCACCCGGACGACATCGAGTATGGCTGCGGCGGGATGCTGACCAAGTACGCGCAGCGAGGGCACGACGTCTACCTGTTCGTCGCCTCCGACGGCGCGCTGGGGGGCGACGGCGCCGTGCGCCGGCAGGAGCAGATGGACTCGTCGCTCATCATCGGCGCCCGCGAGGTGTTCTGGGGCGAGTATCCGGACACCGAGATCCCGCTCAATCGCGAGCTGGTCGTGCGCGTCGAGTCGGTCATCAAGAAGATCAAGCCGCGCATGATCTTCGTGCACTACTGGGACGACACCCACCAGGACCACCGCAACCTGGCCCAGGGGGCCATGTCGGCCACCCGCTACGTGCCGAACTTCCTCTTCTACGAGGGGCCGACCACCCAGAACTTCACGCCGAACTGCTTCACCGACGTCGAGAAGGTGCTCGACAAGAAGCTGGCCTGCCTGGAGGCGCACCGCTCGCAGGTGAGCAAGACCAACATCGAGGACCTGACGATCCTCGAGGTGGCGGTGTCGTGCGCGAACTTCCGCGGCATCCAGGCGCGCGTGACGTACGCCGAGGCCTTCCAGTCCGTGCGGCTGCTGCTGAACCTCTGATTCCGCACTCCCGGCCGACCCTCGACGAGACCGACGCCGAGCGCGTGGCGGCCGTGGTGCGCCGCGGCTGGGTCGGGCCGGGCCCCGAGGTCGCGGCCTTCGAGCGCGAGGTCGCGGAGCGGTGCGGGACCGCGGCGGCGGCGGCCGTCAGCTCCGGCACGACGGCGCTGGAGCTGGCGCTGCGCGTGCTCGACGTCGGGGCCGGCCACGAGGTCATCGTTCCGAGCTACGTCTGCGACGCCCTCCACCACGCCGTGCGCCGCGTCGGGGCGACGCCGGTGCTGGCCGACGCCGACCCGGCCACGCTGTCGCTCTCGGCCAAGGACGCGCGAGTCCGGCTCACGCCGCGCACCCGCTGCCTGATCTTGCCCCATGCCTTCGGCCTGGCCGCCGACGTCGAGCCGTTCCTGGCGCTCGGGGTGCCGGTGGTGGAGGACTGCGCGCAGGCGCTGGGCGCGCGTCTCGCCGGCCGTCCAGTCGGCTCGTTCGGCGCGCTGGCGGTGTGCTCGTTCTACGCGACGAAGCTGGTCACCACCGGCGAGGGCGGCGCGGTGGCCGGCCCCGAGGCGCTCGTCGCGCGCGTGCGTGACCTGCGGGACTACGACGAGCGGGAGGACCTGGCGCCGCGCTTCAACGCCAAGCTCTCCGATCTGGCGGCGGCGCTCGGTCGAAGCCAGCTTGCGCGATTCGACGGCTTCCTGGCGCGCCGCCGGGCGATCGCGGGCCGCTATCGCGCGCGCCTCGGCGGCCTGCCGTGCGTCACCCCGTCCGACGTCGGCCCGCGCCACGTCTATCACCGCTTCGTCCTCGAGCTCGAGCGCGCCCCGGAGACGGTGCAGGCCGCGCTGGCCGCGCGCGGCGTGGCCGCCCGGCGCCCGGTGTTCCGACCCGCCCACCGCGCGCTCGGCCTCGACGGCTTCCCCGAGGCCGACCGCCTGTGGCGGCGTGCGCTCTCGATCCCGTGCTATCCGAGCCTGGCCGACGCCGAGGTGGACGCGGTGGCCGCGGCGCTGCGCGAGGCGCTGGCGTGAGCGTGACGGCCCGGCCCGACGAGCTGGGACGGCCGCTCGGGCTCGGCGCGCTCGTGGCCGGGCTCGCCCGGGCCGTGCTCGTCATCGTGCTGCTGGCGCGCGACGTCCGCGCCGCGTTCACGCTGGCCCGGCTCGAGTGGGCCTACCTCGCGGCCCTCGCCTTCGCGCTGTCGCTGTTCGCCGTGCCGATCGTGCGGGCGCTCGCGCTGCGCGTGGGCGCGCTCGACGCGCCGGCCGCCCGCAAGGTGCACCACGTGCCCACGCCGCTGCTCGGGGGCGCCGCGGTGTGGAGCGCCGTCGCGGTGACCGTGCTGTTCAACTTCCACTTCTCGCGCGGGCTCAAGGGGGTGGCGGTCGGCGCCGCCATCGTCGTGCTGCTCGGCATCGTCGACGACGTCGTCGACCTGCCGGCGACCGTGAAGCTGGGCGGGCAGGTGGCCGGCGTGGCGGTGGCCATGGGCTACGGCGTCGTGCTGAGCGTCGTGCCGTACTGGTGGCCCGCCTCCTTCCTGCTGAACGTCGTGCTGACGCTGCTGTGGTTCCTCACGGTCACCAACGCCGTCCAGTTCCTCGACGGCATGGACGGACTCGCCACCGGGCTGGGCATCATCGCCGCGCTGTTCTTTGCCGTGACGGCGCGGCAGACGAACCAGCCGTACCTGTTCTTCCTCGCCGCCCCCATGGTCGGCGCCTGCCTCGGCTTCCTGCCCTACAACTTCCGGCCGGGCGGCGCCCGCATCTTCCTGGGCGACGCCGGCGCCAGCTTCATCGGGTTCACGCTGGCCGGCTTGGCGGTCATGGGAGAATGGGCCGACAACGACCCGATGGTCGCGCTGTTGACCCCGGTGCTCATCCTGGCGGTTCCGCTGTTCGACGTCGCGTTCGTCGGGATCGTCCGCGTGGTGACCGGCAAGGTGCACTCGTTGCCCGAATGGCTCGCCTACACGGGGAAGGACCACATCCACCACCGCTTCGAGGCGCTGGGCCTCACCAAGACCCAGAGCGTCTTCCTCATCTACTTCATCGCCGGCACGCTGGGGCTCTCGGCCATCCTGCTGAAGGAGGCGACCACGCATGAGGCCGTCCTCGTGCTGATCCAAGCGGCGTGCGTGCTCGCCATCATCGCGATCCTGGAAGGGGTCGGCCGAGGACGCTCGGGCCGATGAGGGGACCGCGGCAGGCGGCCGCGCGGCTCGCCGCGCTGCTGGCGCTCGACGACTCGCCGTGGCGGGTCGCGCTGGCGCTGGCGATCGGGGTGTTCATCAGCTTCACGCCGTTCTGGGGCTTCCAGACGCTGCTGGCGCTGCTCGTGGCCACCCTGGGCCGCCTCAATCGCGCGCTGACCGTGGCCGGAACCTGGCTCAACCTGCCGTGGTTCGCGCCGTTCGTCTACGCCGGAGCGGTGAAGCTCGGCAGCTGGCTCTTGCCCGGTCTCTCCGGCCTCGGCGGAATCTCGGCGTGGCTCTTCCTCGGCACGACGACGCTCCGGCCTCCCGCCGCGCGGCCTGAGCCGTGATCGCCGCCGTCGAGGACCTGCTGACCCGGTGGACGACGCTCGAGGCGGCCACCGCCCATCTGCTGTCGCGGCTCTTTGCCGTCGTGGTCACCGGCCTCGTCCTGCTCGTCGCCTACCGCGTCGTCCTCCGCGTCATCGCCCGCCTCCTGCGGGGTCGGCCCGGCCACGAGCTGGCGCGGCTGCGCACGGTGGCCTCGCTGCTCACGAGTCTCACCCGCTGGCTCATCGGCTTCGTCGCCATCGTCATGGTGCTGCGCGAGCTGGGCGTCGACGTCATGGCCATCCTCGTCTCGGCCGGCGTGCTCGGACTGGCCATCGGCTTCGGCGCCCAGGCCCTCATCCGCGACGTCATCACGGGCTTCTTCCTGCTGTTCGAGGGGCTGATCCGCGTGGGCGACGTGGTGCAGGTCGGGACCAGCACGGGGACGGTCGAGTCGATCGGCCTGCGCATCATGACGCTCCGCATGGACGACGGCGCGCTGCGGGTGATCCCCAACGGCCAGCTCACCGAGTTCTCGACGTACAGCGCCGGCGGCGTACGCGCCGTGGTCGACGTCCCCGTCGCGCGCGACGTGCCGGTGGACCGGGCGCTGGCGCTGCTGGGCGAGGTGGGCGCCGCGTGGGCGCGCGAGTCCGGTGTCGCGTTGGACCGGCCGGAGCCGCAGGGTATCATCGGATGGAGCGGCGGCGACGTGGTCCTGCGCCTCACCGCCCGGGTCCCCCCGGAGCGGCGCCTCGCAGCGGAAGCCGAGCTGCGCCGGCGGATCAAGGAGGCGTTCGATCGTCAGCACTGGTCGCCGATCGGCACTACTGGATAGGCACGCGGTGCCTGCCCGCGACCAAGGCCCAGCCCAAGGAGATGCTGCCGCTGGTCGACAAGCCGACCATCCAGTACGTCGTCGAGGAGGCGGTCGCCTCGGGGCTGTCGGACATCATCATCGTGACCGGACGCAACAAGCGCGCGATCGAGGACCACTTCGACGCCGCCTTCGAGCTGGAGTACTACCTGAACGACCGCGGCAAGGTCGAGGAGCTGGCCCAGATCAAGACGATCTCGGAGCTGGCGTCGGTCTGCTACGTGCGGCAGAAGGAGCCGCTCGGCCTCGGCCACGCCATCCTGGTCGCCCGCGGCCTGGTCGGCGCCGAGCCCTTCGCCGTCTTCCTGGGCGACGACATCATCGGCGGCGCCCCCATCCCGTGCATGCGCCAGCTCCTCGACGTCCACGAGAAATACGGCGGGCCGGTCGTCGCCGTCGAGCGCGTGCCGCGCGAGCGAATCCACCAGTACGGCGTGATCGCCGGGCGGAACAT
>Ga0209471_1001590_pt1 | contig 13387 bp, 11 predicted proteins | sample GraSoiAngelo_128_FD_185885 | JGI IMG/M metagenome (GOLD analysis project Ga0209471, IMG submission 185885) | Grasslands soil microbial communities from the Angelo Coastal Reserve, California, USA - 14_0927_12_20cm (SPAdes) (version 2) | ecosystem: Environmental > Terrestrial > Soil > Grasslands ...
CAAATAATGTTTCTGAAGGACACGCAGGCTACTTCGCGTCGAGTCCATAATTCTTTTCCGGAGTTTCTGTCGAAAGCTGGTCCGGACGATCTGCTCTTCTTCTACTACACCGGCCACGGTTACAAATCAGACGATGCGCGCACGACCTACTTCGCGACGTACGACGCCGGCAATAACGTTGACGGCTGGGTCACCGATTCAATCGTGCGCGACATCGAAAAGAACTTCGGTGGTTCGCGCGCTATGCTGGTCGCCGACACTTGTTATTCAGGTGACCTCGCCACGCAAACGCAGCGGCTCGGCCGGCGAGTTTCGTACGCGTCGCTCACTTCATCTTCCGCGAGTCAGGAATCGACTCAAAACTGGACCTTCACAGAAATGCTGCTGGCGGGCTTTCAAGGACGATCGTTCGCGGATATCGACGGGGACGGCGAGGTCACTCTGTCCGAACTCGCCGAAGACATAAAGGAAGACATGGCTTTCGCCGAAGGCCAGCGATCGGTCTTCGTGACGACCGGAAATTTTCCCGCCGGTATGTTGATTGGCCCAGCGCAGCAGAAGATCAATCCGCAGGTCAGCCGTCGAGTCGAAGTGCGTTCCGAAGGCGACTGGTACAAAGCACGCATCTTTGATGTGCGTGGCAACCGCTATCACGTGCATTACTACGGTTGGGAAGATTCGGACGACGAGTGGGTGACCGCAACCCAGATTCGCAGTCTTAAGACCGCCGCCTATCCGGTCGGCGCGACTGTCGAAGTGAATTGGGAAGGCAAGTGGTACGCAGCGAAAATACTTAAAGTGGAACGTGGCGTACACCTGATTCACTACGTAAGCTATGACGACGGTTGGGACGAGTGGGTCAGCGACAAACGAATTCGCCCGCAGCGCAACTGGAATTGACAGAAGCCTTGATTGAGTCAACAGTACCGCCGTGCGATCTATGAAATCGTTGCGGCGGTCAACTCAATTTTATCTTCCGGGGTTGTTTGTCATTGGCGCACTCGTCGCGTTCTCAATCAACCTCAATAACTATTTTCTGTCGGATGACTTCGCGCAGATCGGCAAAGTCCTGGGCGGAGACTTCTCGGTCACCTGGGGTCACGAGTACGGAGGTTTCTTCCGTCCGCTCTTCATCTGGAGCTACGTCATCGATGGCCGGCTTTGGGGCGCGCATCCCTTTGGCTATCACCTGACTAACGCGGTTCTTCACGGAGCGAATTCGTTTCTGGTATTTCGATTAGGCCGCGCATTGTTTTCTGATGGGGAAGCTGGAATCGGAAATCGACTATCGCTTGCCGCGGCCGTACTTTTCCTCTTCCACCCATCTCATACGGAAGCAGTCAGCTGGATTTCGGGACGCGCAGACTTGATCGCTACGTCCTTCGTGTTGGTATCACTGTGGTCGTATCTTGCATATGAGAAACACCGTCGTACGTTGCTCTTGATTGTTTCTCTCCTGAGCTTTTGGCTGGCGCTCTTGGCGAAAGAGTCCGCGATATGTCTGCCATTCATCATGCTCGTCCTCAGTTTTCGAAATGCCACGCCCGGGAAGACCAGAACCGTATTACTCAAATCATTCGCGAGTTTCGCTGGTGTTCTGATAGCTTTCATCGCTTTACGCGCGTACTTCATCGGGGCGGTTGTTGGCGGATACGGCGCCAGTCAACACCTGAACTTCTCACCGCGGTGGATTCGCGATCGCCTGCTCGAGGCGTCAACCAGATCCGTTCTGCCAACGCTGCCGGCGAGCTGGTCCCTCTTTCTCTTCAAGCCGCTGCAATCGCCGCTTTTCTATCTGATCGTGCTTGTCTCGCTTGGACTGATAACGATCGCGATCGTTGTCAGGCGTAAGTGGTACGGCCCATCGAAACGAAAGACGCAAAACCGATTGCTGCTGACACTCCTCGTGTCGTTTTTGGTTTCGCTGCTGCCGGTGATCAGTTTGAGACTGAACCTTTACGAAACGCTTGGCGAGCGATTTTTGTATCTACCGACGGTATTTTCGGTTTTACTGCTTGCGCATCTATCCGTGATCTGGATTCGCGACCGAAGAGTCTGGCTTTTGATCTTGATCTGCGTCGCGGGTTTCTACTCGATCAATTTGTATCGAACGACGCGCGTCTGGAGGCAGGCATCTCAACTCGTTTTCGCGTTGAAGAATGATTTGGCCGCATCAGCTTCGAACGATCGGGTGCTGATTCTGAATGCTCCTGACAACTTGCGCGGCGTACCGCTATTTCATAATGGGCTGCCGGAAGCGCTGCAGTTCTTCCAAAAGGAAAAGTCGATCAAGCAGGTCGACCTCGTGTCGTTTCAGAGTCTGCACGCTGCGAACGATCCAATCGAGCTAAATTCCGCCGGCGATCAATTAACCCTGCGGGCGAGTGAAGCTGTCGATCGGTTTGATCGAATCAAGGGTACTGACTGCCTGGACGCGACTAGCGTTCAATCCAATTCGCTTCGACTGCAATGGAAACCGTGCTCGGCGCCGACGGATGTTTTTTTCTTCAGTAGTGGAAAGATGAACAGATTTACACGGAATTAGTTGACGCGGTCCTGCGTCGATCAGTGCAACTGACGACTACGCAAATGTTCGAGCAAATGATTTATCGATTCGAGGAGCGAGCGAGCGTTCCGCTCCATTCGATCCACCGCATCGCGATGCATCGGTGACAGCGGAGTCTTGCGATCGCGCTCGAGGAATTGGCAGATGCCGATAATCACGTTCAGCGGTGTGCGCAGTTCGTGACTCATGCCTTTCGCGAAATCCATCGCCGCTCGGTCTCGATTGATTGGTGAGTCGTGAATAGGTAACGCTTTTTGTGGGATGTTGATTGAGGACTTCACTTTGTTGTTGTCACCTGAAACTCTTTGCCCGTCGGGGGCGGGCTTTGGCGGACCCTCCTTCATGTCCCTGGACCATCAATTCATGTGCCCGTGTCGGCCATGCGCAGATACCTTGATCTTTCCACCGCCGGATTTGTTGCTGCTGTTTTGGAAGTGAGATTTCTGCCGCGTTATGGGGCGGCTGACGAGCGATTACCGTACATGACGAGGGCTGAGCGGGATCAGGCCTTCGGGCCAAGAAATTTCTGGATTAAATCGTTCAGTCGATCGAAATCGATCGGCTTCGTTACGTATTCATTACAACCGGCATCGAGCGCCTCGGCTCGCGATTCATCCGAATCGTGCGCCGATACAGCAACGATCGGAACTCGCTTCAGACCTCTCTTCTGACGGATACTTCGCGTCGCTGCCAGTCCGTCCATCTTAGGCAGACTAAGATCCATCAGAATAAGAGCCGGGCGAGCCTCGACCGCGATCCTGACTGCTTGCTCGCCATCCGTGGCTTCGATGACGTTATAGCCCGCCATCTCAAGCAGCCGTCTCATCATGAAACGGCTGTCCTCGAAATCTTCCACCAGCAGGAACGGTTTCTTTTCTCGCTTCATGTCTGCGCGTGATCTGGTCCGAAACCAACGCTTTTTCGCATTACTAGCGTACGGCCGCGACCGTCTGCTACGATGTCGCATCGAAATGCGACACAGAAAGGTGAAATAATCGCGTTCATTTCGTACGGTTCTCTTCCTAGAATTTCGCGCTTAACGATGAAGCCAGCACCAGCCAAGGTTACAGATACGGTCGCTCTGGAAGAATTGGGGCGCGCCACGCTGCAAATCGTTCACGATCTAAAGAACCAACTAAACGGAATCAAATTGTACGCCACATTCTTGCGCAAGCGGCTGGAGAGCACAAATCAATCAATCGAGGAGCGCGAAACTTTGGCGAAACTGATTGCCGGTTTGGACCGCGCGGCGAAGGACATGACCGCGCTCGTCCGCTACGCTCGGCCGGTGGAATTGCATCTTCAGCCGCAAGTTGATTTGAGCAAAATTATTTCCGATGTCGTTGCTGAGGCGGCCGCACGCGAGACCGGCGGCTTGCCGCGAGCGACTATCGCTGCGCAGATTGAAGATGGAATGGTGCTCGGACATTTCGATCCCGCAGCGCTGACTGAAGCAATCAAGGCCGTGACAGATGACGTGCGGACGGCCGTTCGTCCGAAAGAGAACAACGTTATATCTCTGAGCGCGCGGCTGCATTCGGAGGGCGATACCGTCACCGCTTTGATCGAATGGAGCGGCGTGAAACTTAGTTCTCGGAATAATCCTTTTAAGAGTCCGACCGGTTGTGGAACGGTGCACACTGCGGTCGCTGCACGAATCATCGAAGCGCACGGCGGCCGATTGCAGTGCGAGGCTGACACTATCCGGGCGTGGCTGCCGTTATCAACTGAAAACCTAGGATTCGAATAGACCACCGATGAGCAAATCAAAATATCAAGACATGCGCATCCTGGTTGTCGACGACGAGCCAATGATGAGCGACTCGTTGCGGCAACATCTGGTTGAAGAGGGTTACGCGGTCGACACCGCGGCCAGCGGCGCCGAAGCAATCGATCTTTTTGACGGCGGCGCCCATCACCTGGTGATTTGCGATCTGCAACTGCCGGACATGGATGGCTTGACGCTGCTGCGGCACATGAAAGACGCGAAGCCAAACACCGAAGTGATCGTCGTGACCGGTTACGGCTCTGTGCAGACCGCGGTCGAAGCAACGAAAGCCGGTGCTTTCTACTTCGTCGAAAAGCCGTTCGATTTTGAAGAGCTGTCGCCGCTGGTTGAGAAAGCCCTCGAGCGCCGCGAGTTAATGGCGGAAACCGCAAACATGCGGCGACAACTTTCGACGCGCGCCGAATACTTCAACATCATCGGCTCGTCTAAAGAGATGCAGACGATTTATGAGACGATCGAATCTGTCGCCAAGTCAGATGCGAATGTTCTGATCGTCGGCGAGTCGGGCACGGGCAAGGAATTGATCGCCAATGCGATTCACTACAATTCGCTGCGCGCCAAAAAGCCCTTCATCAAAGTTAATTGCGCCGCGCTGCCGAAGGAGCTGATTGAGTCAGAGTTGTTCGGTCACACGAAGGGCGCGTTCACCGGCGCGCACGCGGACAAGGAAGGCTTGGTGCAGCACGCAGCGGGCGGATCCCTGATGCTCGATGAAATCGCGGAAATGCCGATAGAACTACAGCCGAAACTTCTGCGCGTCCTACAGGAACGCACTTGCCGCAAGATCGGATCAGAGAAAAGCTATCCCGTCGATTTTCGTTTGATTACATCAACCAATCGCTTGCCCGCCGACGCAATTCGCGACGGGCTGCTGCGCGACGATCTGTTTTATCGCATCTCGACGATTACAATTCACGTCCCGCCCCTGCGCGAACGCATGGAAGACATTCAGTTACTCACCGATCATTTCCTCAATCAATACTCCGAAAAATACGACCGCCCCATCGCCGGCGTCTCACAGTCGGCATATCAAAGGTTGTTTGCTCATCCGTGGCCCGGCAACGTGCGCGAACTCCAGAATGTAATTGAACGCGCCGTATTGCTCGCGAAAGGAGAACGCATCGAACCAGTCGATCTGCCTTTCGACAATGGCAGCGCAAGCGCCGCCGCGCCTTCTCTGTCGTGGGATGTTCCGCCGAATATGACGCTTGAAGACATCGAAAAATTTGTGATCGAGCGTACGCTGCAACGCACTGGCGGAAACAAACAGAAGGCCGCGAACATGCTCGGCATTTATCGGCCACGGCTCTACAGCAAGATCAAGAAATACAAGATTGGTCTCGAAGCAGTCAGTCAGAACTAGAAACAGAATCCAAACCGTAGATCCGAAGTTGAAAGGACACGCTCGTGCCGCCATACCCCGACGACCGCCGCCAGTCTCCCAGATTGGAAGCAACGCTCCAGGCCAAACTGGAGTTCAGCGTGCTCTTGCGCGAAGCCGATTCAAGCGAGAGCGGCGTGCAGCATTTGCGCGCCTGCGCCGGATACACGGTGAATCTTAGCGAGCATGGGTTGGCGCTGGTGCTGCATGCGCAGAACATCGACGAGGAATATTTGATGGGCGGAGAAGCGTCGATGGCGATCGAACTGGATCTGCCGAATGGGCTAGCTATCGAGATTCAAGCGACACCGGTGCGTTACGAAAAGTTAGACGAGGGTTACCTGATCGGCGCGCGAATTAGCGGAATGCGAGAGCGCGATCGTGAATTGTATGACGAGTACCTGGAAGAAATCGGCGAAGAGTAAACTTCATCCACAGATTACGCAGATTGCACAGATTAAGAACATTCAAAAAGGAATAGCCGCAAAGAGGCACAAAAGTATCTGAAGAGGGACGCCCGCAGTTTTCTTCTATTCAGTTCTTTCGCTGATTGAGTTTTCAGTTTGTGCTTTTTGCCTTTTCGCGGCTGATGGATTTCTTATCTATGTAATCCGCGTAATCTGTGGATTGTTCTCAGTCAACTTGGTAAGTGGCCACGCTCGTCGGGGTTTCGAAACATCTCACCTTATAAATCTGCACGCGGTCGTCGTCGATCTTTCCCGCTAACCGTTCCAACACAAATCGCGCGACGTTTTCGGCCGAAGGGTTCTGTTCTTCGATAAACGGTTCTAATTCGTTCAGGTTCTTGTGATCGAGATACGTGACCAGCTCATCAGCGGCGTCTTTCAATTCCACAAAATCAACCAACAAGCCAATATTGTTCAGCTCGCTGCCGCGCGCATAGATTTCGATTTTGTAATTGTGACCGTGCAGGTTCTCGCACTTTCCCTTGTAGCCCCGCAGTTGATGCGCGCTGGAAAAGTTGCGTTCAATCATGACTTCAAATTGCCCAGGCATGTGTTTAGTTTCAGGTTTCAGGTTGAAAGTTTCAAGTTACCACATGGATCGTGACATGCTCGCTCATTTAGACGAACCTGAAACTTGAAACCTGAAACTTGAAACTTCGTCCGTAAAGAATCTGACCAGATCGTCTGGGTTCGATGTAATTCGGCAAGGCGGCAGGCTCTGCAAGAAAGTCTGGCCATACATCTTTGTGCGCAGACGAGGATCGAGCACCGCGAGAACACCACGATCAGTCGTGCTGCGGATCAGACGCCCGAGGCCCTGCTTCAAACTAATAATCGCTTGCGGAACGCTGTATTCGTAGAAACTCGATCCGCCCTGCTCTTCAATGTAACGCTGGCGCGCTGCGATGATCGGATCGCTCGGAACGGCGAACGGAAGTTTGTCGATGATCACGCAAGATAGTTGTTCGCCGCGGACATCGACGCCCTGCCAGAAACTCGAGGTGGCAAACAGAACCGAGTTCGGCGTTTCGCGAAACTTTTTCAGCAAAGCGCCTTTTGAGGCCGAGCCTTGCACAAAGCACGGATAATCGATCTGCGATGCGACGCGCTCGAACATCTCATTCATTCCGGCGTTGCTCGTAGAAAGCACAAACGCACGGCCGGCCGTCGCGTTGACGATCTTAATGACTTCATCGGCAGCGGCGCGGCCCCATTCCGGCGATCGCGGATCGGGCATCTTTGGCGGCAGATAGAGAACGGCCTGTTCATGGAAGTCGAAAATCGATTCAGCAATCATCTCTTCGCCTTTGTCCACGCCCAGACGCTCGCGAATGAATCGGAAGTTGCCGGCGCTGGAAAGCGTCGCGGAGGTGAGAATTACGGTTGGGACTTTCTCGAAGAGCTTGTCCTGCAACAGACCTGAAACGTCGATTGGCGACGCGCGCAGAAAGACTCCCCGGCCTCGACGCTCCAGCCAATAAACGAATTGTTTATCTTCCGCCTTAACGATGAAATTGAGATCGAAGCGAAGCTGACGCACGCGCCGCAGAATATTTTCCGCGTCGGTGGACGGATCTTTCAAAATCGCCAGCGTCGTTTCCAAACGGTTGAGCGCCTTGTCTAGCGCGTTGTACGGTGCGCCCGCATCCTGCCGGCGGTTCGCAGACATCTCTGCCTGCGCGTCATCTTGTTCGTCTTGATCCGAATGCAAGTTATCAACTTGCGCTGTACGCGGCGTCAACGTGAATCGTCCTTCCAACCCGCGTCCTTCGCGAAACGAGATCCAAAACTGATCCGCAAACCTTTGAATTCGCGCGCTAACCCGCGTCAGTTCCCTTTCCGTTTCGCGATCTTCGATCTTCAAATAGCCGGCATCGCGCAGCAGATCGTCGAGCTGATAATTCGAGACCTGCGATCCAAAATACTCTGACGCGACGTCTTCGATTTGATGAGCTTCATCGAGAATCACTGCTGCGTAATCAGGCAACACAGCGCCGTATGCGCCATTGCGCAGCGCCAGATCCGCGAAGAACAAATGATGATTGACCACGATCACGTCAGCATCGATCGCGCGCTGGCGCATCCGTGTGATGAAACATGGATCGAAGTCCGGACATTGCTGACCCAGACAAGTATCCGAGCGCGCGTCGATGTGCCGCCAAAACGGCAGATTCTCGGGAAGATTCGAAAGCTCTGCGCGATCACCTGTTTCAGTTTTCGCGACCCAGCGAAAGACTTCATCAAACTGATCGATCTGATCGAGTCCTTCGAGCACGGGCATGCTTTCGGCCCGCTTGATCCGATGCAGACACGCGTAGTTGTTTCGGCCCTTCATCACCGCCGCGCGGAACTTCGCCGGCAGTGTCTCTTGAAGAAACGGAATATCTTTATCCATCAACTGCTCTTGGAGATTTTTTGTTCCGGTTGAGATGACCACGCGCGCGCCATTGCCGCACGCCGCCGCGATCGCGGGCACGAGATAGGCGAGAGTCTTGCCCGTGCCAGTCCCAGCTTCGACGATTAAATGCTGCTTCTGCTCGAACGCGCGCAGCACCGCCGCAGCCATGTCGATCTGGCCGGGCCGATGTTCGTACTCAGGATGAACTTTGGCGATGAGGCCGTCAGGGCCGAAAATTTGTTGCATCGAAGTGAATTAGTTTACTTGTTTCCCCAGCCTTTCCCATTTTACTGACTCCCGGTGGGCCTTGTCCTCATGAGAAGACCAGTAAATTATGGTTGGCTTCCCCCAAATTAATTCCCGCGGGACGGTTCCCTGGTAACGACTGTCCAAACTATTGTCGCGGTTGTCTCCCATTACGAAGTATTGATTGTTGGGGATTTGAAATGGTTCTGTCACCGCAAACTTCAGACGGCTCTGGTCAACAGTTCCCGAAGTGTTTTTGTCGCGCTTGAAATAAAAGACTCGATACGGTCCCGAGCCCTCTGTCGTGACTTCATCCAAAACACCAAAGTCAAAGTCATATGGATACCTTACGAACACGCGCTGTTCAGAAATCTGTTTGTCATTAACATACACCGAAGTATCTCGCACCTGAATTGTCTCTCCGGGTAGACCTACAACACGCGAGACATATTGAATCGAAGGCTGGTTCGGATATCTGAATATGACTATGTCGCCCCGCTTCACGTCGCCAAACAAGCGTTTAGTTACCAAACGATCGCCGGGAACGATCGTATTCGCCATCGCTCCTGTGGGGACGCGAACCATTTTGATAAAGAAGACTCGATAAGAAATAAGGGCAATACCGCTAAGAGCTAACACCGCAATGCCGATTATTAATAGCCTCTTGCGTATCGAACTCATCTTATATAGCCGCGTTCACGCGGCTTGCGCGAAGGGTTTCTAGACCAGCGCTTTAAGCGCTGGGATTTCGCCACGCCGCGGAGTCTGAATCTTCCCCAAGGTAAGGCTCATCGTAGTCGACGTTAGCCGCATTCACCTGGCTTGCCCGCAGGCTTTCTAGACCAGCGCTTTAGGCGCTGGGATTTCGCCACGTCGCGGAGTCTGAATCATCCCCAAGGTATCGTTCATCGTAGTTGACGTCAGCCGGGTTCACGCGGCTTGCCCGCAGGGTTTCTAGACCAGCGCTTTAAGCGCTGGGATTTCGTCACGCCGCGGAGTCTGAATCATTCCCAAGGTATCGTTCATCGTAGTCGACGTTAGCCCGGTTCACCTGGCTTGCCCGCAGGGTTTCTAGACCAGCGCTTTTAGCGCTGGGATTTCGCCACGTCGCGGAGTCTGAATCATCCCCAAGGTAAGGCTTATCGTAGTCGACGTTAGCCGCGTTCACGCGGCTTGCCCGCAGGGTTTCTAGACCAGCGCTTTTAGCGCTGGGATTTCGCCACGCCGCGGAGTCTGAATTATCCCCAAGGTAAGGCTTATCGTAGTCGACGTTAGCCGCGTTCACGCGGCTTGCCCGCAGGGTTTCTAGACCAGCGCTTTAAGCGCTGGGTGCGCCCGATTATCAAACAGACGAATCGACAGCGATCAACGCTAGCGCGCTTCAGCGTGCTTACTCGATCAGCTTTAGCTCTCGATCTCTTCATCATGCGTAATTCTCTCGAGCCGCTCTACGGGTGTGCCCTTCTTGTGATGCTCTTTCTGATTCCGAATGTAGTTTACCACCCACTCCAGATTCTTCATCCCGAAACTGACCACGCCATAGCCGGTTTGCCAGTCCAATATTTTCCTATTCACCAGTTCGTGGTTGACGTAATGAGAGCTGGCGCCCTTTATCTTGCCAATCCAATCGCTGATGAGAAGTGTTGGTGGAATCGTGACGGCAACGTGAAGATGCGTTTCGGTGCCGCCGATTTCGTGAAAGATTACGCCCTTAGACTGCAATGCATAGCTGCGAATGTAACGATACAGCCGTGGTTCGATTTCAGGCGTGATGATTGGCGCGCTCCCTTTCACATGCCAAGTAAAGTGTAGATTGATTTCTGAGTAGGAGCGCGTGGGCATGGCTAAAAAGCTTTCGTGAGAAGCCCGCTTAAGCGGGCTGATTGTTTTGAGGTTCCACGCTGCCCAGCCGTGAAACGGCTGGTCTAATGACCTTGCCGGCAAGCGGCATAAACGCCGCTACGGAATTAATCCTTCTTTGCCTACCCAGCCGTGAAACGGCTGGTCTAATAACCTTGGTGGCAAGCGGCATCAACGCCGCTACGGAATCAATCCTTCTTTGCCTACCCAGCCGTGAAACGGCTGGTCTAATAACCTTGCCGGCAAGCAGCGTGAACGCTGCTAGATCCGCCTCGTGCGCATCACCAAATACCGTCTCGAGCGACCAGAGACAACCCCACCTGATTCGTTCGAGCGGTTAACGCGACATTAACACATGAGTCAATGCAAAATTTCTGCTAACGGCTTACGACTTCCTTCGCCAACTTTTTTCTGCGTAATCTATGTAATCTGCGGATGTATCAGGCTGTTCGTTCGCTCGTACGACTTTTCAATCTCTTCGCGTACAACGGAAATTTCGCGGTTAACTCAGCCACGCTACGCTTCACATTGTTGCGCACTTCTTCTGATTGAGGTTCGTGAACGATGGCTGCGATCATTTGGCCGATCTCGCGCATCTCCGCTTCTTTCATGCCGCGAGTGGTTACCGCGGGAGTGCCGATGCGCAGGCCGGAAGCCACGAACGGTTTGTTCTGATCGAAGGGAATCGTGTTCTTGTTGACGGTGATATGCGCGGCTTCGAGTGCTTTCTCGGCGTCCTTGCCGGTGATTCCTTTCCCGTCCATCCACACATCGACCAGCATCAAGTGATTGTCGGTGCCGCCTGAAACAATTCGCAGACCCTGCTCCTGCAACTCGGCGCAAAGCGCTTTCGCATTCGCGAGAATCTGTCGCTGATATTCTTTGAAATCATCACGCAGAGCTTCTCCAAACGCGACCGCCTTCGCCGCGATGATGTGGACCAGCGGTCCGCCCTGCACTCCCGGAAACAAACGCCGATCGATCTCTTTCGCGTGTTCTTCTTTACATAGGATCAATCCGCCGCGCGGCCCGCGTAGAGTCTTGTGCGTGGTCGTTGTCACATAATCGGCGTGAGGCACGGGCGATGGATGCAAGCCCGCGACGATTGGCCCAGCGATGTGCGCGATATCGGCAAACATGCGCGCGCCGACGCTCTGCGTGATCTCGCCGATGCGTTTGAAGTCGATGATGCGCGGATAAGCAGATGCGCCACAGACAAGTAGCTTCGGCTGGTGTTCTTCGGCTAGCCGCTGCAACTCGTCGTAGTCAATCGTCTCAGTCTCGCGCGAAACGCCATAGTCAGCTACTTTGTAACTCAAGCCGGAAAAATTCAACGGATGACCATGCGTCAGGTGTCCGCCGTGCGAAAGGTTCATTCCGAGTATCTGATCGCCGTACTGAATCGCCGCGAGATAGACGGACATATTCGCTTGCGCGCCGCTGTGTGGTTGTACGTTCGCGTGATCCGAGCCAAACAATTCTTTCGCGCGATCGATTGCGGCTTGCTCGACAACGTCGGTGTATTCGCAACCGCCGTAGTAACGCTTGCCCGGATAACCTTCGGCATATTTGTTTGTGAAGACCGAACCTGCCGCCTCGAGCACGGCTTCACTGACGAAGTTTTCGGAAGCAATCAATTCAAGACCGTTCGCCTGACGCGCGACTTCGTTATCAATCGCGTTGGCAATGACCGGATCGGTTTCAGAAAGCAAACGATTAATTGGTTCTGTCATGGCTTCGTGTAGGGCGATGTTACATCAGCAAATGCGACGCGGCCAAGGCGCACAATTTGGAGTGCGCCGGCTTCGACGGCGCTTTGGATCGCAACTAAATAATGATGACCGAGGAGTCTCCAAAGCGGCGGCGTCGCTGCGCTTTGCCGCCGCACTCCAAATCCTGCGGTTGCGCGGACTGCGCCGCTAGGCGAGAATGCTTTGTCTATGCGCTGGTCACAATATTTCATTCCAACACTTCGCGAAGACCCGGCCGACGCCGAGGTCGTTTCACACAAACTCTTGCTGCGCGCGGGCGTCATTCGTCAACTGTCCGCCGGAATCTATTCGTTTCTACCGCTGGGCCAACGCATCGCTTTGAAAGTGATGCAGATCCTCCGTGAAGAAATGAATCGCATCGGCGGCCAGGAGTTTTATTTGCCCGCGTTGCATCCGGCAGAGGTTTGGCAGGAATCAGGCCGTTGGAGCGCGATTGGCGATGACATGTTTCGGCTGAAAGACCGCAAAGGCGCGGACATGTGCTTGGGCATGACGCACGAAGAAATTGTCACCACGATCGCGCGCAACGAAATTCGATCTTACAAGCAACTGCCGCAGGTTTGGTATCAAATTCAAATGAAGTTTCGCGACGAACCTCGGCCAAGGTCGGGCCTGATGCGTCTGCGCACTTTCATCATGAAGGATGCGTACACGTTCGACGTCGATTGGGAAGGACTCGATCGATCGTTCATCGATCAACGCGAAGCCTATAAGCGAATTTTCACGCGTTGCGGGATTCGGTTTTCAATCGTCGAAGCTTCATCCGGATCGATGGGCGGATCTGAATCGAATGAGTTCGTCGCCAGGACTGATGCCGGGGAAGATTTGATCGCGAGCTGTCCGAATTGCGGATACGCGGCGAATCTGGAGAAGGCAACTTCGCGACTGCCGAAGATTGAGGATGACGC
>Ga0209471_1001592_pt1 | contig 13382 bp, 9 predicted proteins | sample GraSoiAngelo_128_FD_185885 | JGI IMG/M metagenome (GOLD analysis project Ga0209471, IMG submission 185885) | Grasslands soil microbial communities from the Angelo Coastal Reserve, California, USA - 14_0927_12_20cm (SPAdes) (version 2) | ecosystem: Environmental > Terrestrial > Soil > Grasslands ...
GATAAACTAATACCTCACGTTTGTCTTGGTGCGAGAAGATGAAGCTTCTCAGGATCTTCAAGATTCTTGCGATAATGACGCTGGCTGTCTTCCTCACGCCCCTTGTGATCCCAACCCTCCCGCCCGTTTCAGTCGGGGCTCAAGTATCCTACAATCCTCCCCCAGGTGACATTTTCCACGCCCCACTCTCTGACATGGGACTCCTTAGACTAGCCCAGTTGCAGGACAACCTTACTGCAATGATCGGCGGATTGGCGGCCTCCTCAAGTACGTCCAACGCAAGCGGCCCCCAAGTGCAGAGGAGCGGGCTGCAAAGCATCAACCAGAGGGCGCTGCGTTTCATAAACGATACAAGCTACTTCCCGCAGTCCGAGACCACCATCGCGGTCGACCCGGCAAACCCTGACCATGTCGTAGGTGGATTCAACGATGCGAAGTTCCTCTTCTGTCAAGTCTTCTCACCCGACTGCGCCTCCTCGGGTTCTCCAGCCTCTCTCTCAGGGTTCACAGTATCAATCGACGGAGGCCTCTCAGTCTTGAAGGGCAGCGACATACCTGACTTCAACATTACTGTGATCAGTTTTCCACCGACCGTGTTTCCCATGATAGCCTTTGGCGACCCGACCATCGTTCCCAGCGGGGATGGCAACTTCCTCTACAGCTCCCTCGCTACTAGCCGCGATGGCGGCAACGGGATAATGATAGCAAAATCGAACTCCAACCTTTTCGACCCAAATGTGTCTTGCGTCACCTCGAACATCGCGCCGACTACAAATGCGTGCTGGAAAGAAATCTTTGTATATGGACGCACCAGCATTTTCTCACCTACTCTCGAGGATAAGCCGGTAATGGCCGTTGACCACAGCAAGGGCCCGTATTCCGGCTCGGTCTACGTGGGCTGGGACCACTTCACCTTTGGTAGGGCCACAAGTTCAAGCTACCTTGCCAGGTGCGAGGGCGACCTGAGTTCGTGCACGATGCTGTCAGGTGGACAAGTGGTGGCACTGTCTGACACGGACCTTTTCACTGCTTTCACAACACCCGTGGTAGACGGAAACGGCAATGTCTACGTGACGTGGTGTGACTACGGAACCTTTACGAGCTTCGGTCCCGTCACATGCAAAGTGAGATCTTCTCCACCCGGGGGCGCGAGTTTCGGTCCCCCAAACACTATCCTAAGCTTCATGGGACAAGGAACTACGCTTCCTTATGACACTATTACACTGGGATTCGCCACGGAGCAGTTCAGAACTGCAAGCGTACCATGGTTAGCAGCCGACACGAGTTCCACTCCATCAGCCGGCAACCTGTATTTCACAATCCAGGCGTGCACTTCAGGCGGATACCTGGGCTCTCCCCTCCTTGGAGCAGACAATCCAGGCAATTGCGGCCTCTCCTCGATACTTTTCACCGCATCGGCCGACGGGGGAGTTGCCTGGTCATCCCCGATCGTTCTTTCAAAGCCGGCCGTCAACACCCAACCATACGTTACCGTGGACCCAGCGACGGGGAACGTAGTCGTGGTCTACTACACCACCCAGTTCGACTCTTTCAACCATAGAATCGACGTTGTCGCGTCCAAGTCTACAAACGGTGGCTCAAGCTTCCATCAATCGAGGATAACAAGTGCTTCCAACGAGCCTGACTCCGACCCCAACATGTTCTTCTACGCGAGCGCGAACGGTGGTTCATGGACTGTTCCTCAGTACGGTGACTACTTCCAGGCCGCTGCTCAAGGTGGAAAGCTCTGGGTCCTCTTTACTGCAAACTATGTCGTCGAGCAGGGAACTTTTCAGACTGACCCATTCTTGGCAGCGGTGACACTGTAAGGGGTAACAATCTGTCCGGTGATGCCGACATCTGTGCCCTGGAACGTCTGGATAAAACCAGGCACCGCCCTCTTGTTGTCAGGGATACTTGGTCGCCGTCGTCGAGATCCAGTATTGCGGACGGTGCGGGTTGCTACCTTCCTCGCTGCTTTGGCAGTCTATGCAAACCGGTGCTAGACTAGGCCGCTCTTCTATGTGCAAATGATGGGCTCCTTCTCTGGATAGTGGAGCCGGGGGTGGGAGTCGAACCCACTTCAGCCATCCATTCCTGGATGCTTACTACGGGTTGCTACGAGACGTGTCTGCAGCCCGTCGCCTGAGCCGATCGGCCTTCGGTGGACAATGCCAACCCCGGCCTCGCGCCCCCGGCGAATCGAACGGGGCTTGTCAGAACTGTATAAGCTTGTTGAAAAATCGGGGATTTCTTGAGACGTGGGAGACGATCGGGATGCGGTCTTGTCCGAGAGGCTCTCTGTCCCAACAATCAGAGTATCTCATTCCATACTTCGCTTGCTATCTCCCTTGCCTCTTCCTCTTCGCGCACATTCCCGATCAATAATCTGCCGGTCTTGAAGACAGACACTCTGTGGCGTTGTCTTGTGTATACGAAGACGGATTCAGAGCTTGCGACGACTGATTCCTTCGGAACTTTGGTGTTGAGAGATTGCAGATCTATTACAACATCTCTTTCAGGCAAAATGTTGGCAGCATTGGCGCCGCACAGCATTACCACGTTGTCAGGGTGAACCCCGTCAGAGGGAGAACCGTTGCATACTCTACACTTCTCTCTCTTCGTAATCGCGGTGAATACGAAATCTGGTCCTGCTAGATCCACTGTCAGCAATTGTCCGAGAATTCTTGTAGGCAACTCAAGAACTCTCTTTGCCGCCTCAGCTGCAGCGAGAGTCCCGACCAATCCTACGACTGTCGGGGTGACGCCCAAAGTCTCACAAGTGTCCACTGGCGCTGGTCCTGTCACGGGCATCAGGCATTCAAGACACGGGGTCGCTGGAGGGTTGAACAGGGAGAGATGGCCCTGGTTCGCGATAGCACTCGTGAACAGATAGGGAATCTTGCTATTCCTAGCAAACCGGTTGAGAATGTGTCTTGCAGGGAAATTGTCGGTTCCATCAATAATCAGGTCACTGTCGGCTAGAAGTTCCCTTGCATTCCCTCTTCGAAGAGTTTCGACTATTGCCTCTGTTCGGGTCCAAGGGTGGCGCGAGTTTAGTTTTCGGCCGAGAACTTCCGCCTTTGGCAGGTGGAGATCTTGACGGTCTGCGCCGATGAGCCGGTGGAGGTTGCTCTCCTCGACAACGTCCTGGTCGATGAGCTTCAAATGCCCTGTTCCGAGGCTGGCCAGGAAATAGGCGGCAGCGCTTCCAACGCCTCCTGTTCCGACGACCGCAAGCTTGGCTGACTGTAGGCGTTGCAACCCTGACAGCCCGATCTCCGGAATAGCCGACTGTCTGGCAAAGTAGTCCTGCATTTGCGCGTTCATGGTACCGCGAGATGCTTGCTAGGGTCTTGAATTAGCTTCTCACGCTTGCGAAGATGGAGGATTGGCGGCTAGCGGATTTATTTTCGCCGTGGTCCGGAGGGACTGCTCCTGCGTCGCGAGACGCGGTCGCTAAGACCCCCCCTCCTTTTTTTCGAGAGAATTTTCTGTCTGGCAACGATTTCGGGCGAGACAGGTTGGTCAGGGTAGAATCTGGGCTTGGTTGAAAGGGTGAAGAGAGGGGAATCGTCGGCGGTTCCCGAACGAATTCCAGGCGAAATTTTAGCCATGATCCAGATTCGAGATCAGGGCTGAAAATGGGCGATTTTCTCGAGAATTTCGAGGAATACATCTCGACAACTCCTCATACTCTCAAGAACGATTAGCTCGACACGGCGAATCGCTCAGATGTCCATGCCGAGACAGGTGACCATCTCGGTGAAAATAACGAGTCTGTTTCAAGCACCCTGGAGATAAGAGCGACCAAAGGAGACATCCTCTAGCTAAGAAGCGGTCAGTCCCGGGGTTAGGCTTAAGCGGGACCGTCCGTACGACCTATTACAGTGGACTCACTGAATGGTGAAGATCACTAGACAAAGAATCACGCTGTTCCTACTTCTCGCAGCGTTATTCCTTACGATCCAAGCCTCTCTCCCAGAAAAGGCCCATGCACAATCAAACGTCTATGTGGCGTCTCTAGACCAGAATATCGATCCTGGTGCTGAAGACTTCGTCGTCTCATCAATCAACGATGCCTCCTCCTCAGGAATCCACAATTTCATCCTAATCCTCAACACTAACGGCGGTAGCGGAGCCAACATGGAGAACATCATCAGCGCGATCTCCAGCTATGAAGGTGTCAGCAACAACAATTTCACCACCCTAGTTGCCCCGAGCAGCGCTCACGCGTTCAGTGCCGGCGCCTACATCGCCGAATCGTCGAGTTCAGTCTTCATGGTCCCCGGCACAGTTATCGGGTCCGCGACACCTATCGTTAGCGGCATCCCCACTGGGGAGGAGAACACGACCCTCGCAAAGGACATCAATGCTTTCACTCAATACATGACTGCACTCACGGGAAGCCACGGCCGAAACTCGAACGCAACAGCTCTCATGGTCACTAAGGGCGTATCGTACGATTGTCAAACCACCAGCTCATGCGTAGCGCTACAACAACATGTGATCAACCGGGTCCTGAATGCGAACAGCACTCAGCAAGCACTCACTCTGATGAATGCGGGGGATGCGACAATTCACTACGCTGGATCGAGGTCAGTGTTCCTCTCGGTCATCAGCGATCCAAACCTTGACAGCATACTCTTCCTCGCAGGAACGTTCGCAATACTTGCTGATCTGTATCACCCTACCCTCATCTTGACGATTGTAGGAGCGGTTGCTATAGCGCTCGCACTCTTGGGACTAGGAGTATTCGGTGCCCCGATAGTCTCGATCGTCCTCATGCTAATCGGGGCATTCTTCATATTCCTAGAACTGAAAACGCATCACGGCGTAAGCGCTATTGCAGGCGTCATAATATTCATCGTCGGCTTCCTCCTGATCTTCAGCCTCCCCTCATCAGCACCCGCACCCGCGTCCGCCCCGTCCGGATCAGGCACATTCATCCAAGCGGGACTGGTCACCTATACGATCCTCGGATTACTCGGTGCCGGCGGGGTATTTGGAAGCATCTACCTTTACCGGGTTCGTGAAACTTTGATCAACCAGCCTCCAGCGCAGAATCCCAAGGCTATAATAGAAAAGCAGGGCCGCCTCACTAGTGATTTGAAAGCGGGCGAAGTCGCCACTGCAAACATAGGCGCGGAAGACTTTACCGTGACCGGCTCAACAGACATGCCTAAAGGCACGATTGTGAGAGTGAAAGACGTCCAAGGGCTCAGATTGATAGTAGAAAAAGCGGAGAACTAACGATGCTCTTCAGCTCAATCATCCTTCAAGCCAGCGATATTACCTTCTACGTCGACCTCGCCATTATCCTCTTAGCAGTAATTATAGCCCTAGCAATTGTCGCCGCTTCCCTCAAGATCATACGGGAATACGAGCGTGTCGTCCAGTTCCAGTTCGGTCGACTGAAGGGTTCAAAGGGGCCGGGAATTATCCTCATCTTCCCGGTCATCAACAGGCTCGTCAAAGTCGACCTGAGGGAAAGGTACCTAGAAGTCCCTCACCAGACCGCGATCACGAAGGACAACGCACCCGTGGACATTGACTTTCTCATCTACTACAAGGTGGTTGATGCTTCGGCGAGCATTGTCCAGGTGCAGAATTTTACCGGCGCCTCGGTCGGACTCGCTACCACAACCCTGAGGGCTGTTGTTGGTGACATACCTCTCGATGAGCTCTTGTCGAAGAGGGAGCAGATCAACACAATTCTCCGGACAAGACTGGACGAAGTGACGGAGCGATGGGGAATCAAAGTCACCAACGTCGAGATACGGGAGATCAGACCTCCCAAAGACGTTCAAGACGCAATGGTCAAACAAATGACGGCCGAGAGAAGCAGGCGAGCACTGGTCACAGAATCCGATGGTATCCGTGAGTCCTCCGTTCTCAAAGCCGAAGGAGCGAAGAACGCGGCCATCCTTCAAGCGGAAGGGCAAAGACAGTCCGCGATCCTGGTAGCCGAGGGCAACAAGCAGTCCCAGATCCTCGTAGCAGACGGATATGCGCAAGCACTGGGTCTCATTTTCGGAGCCGCCAAGAACATAGACGCGAAAACGATGGCCCTCCAATACCTAGACATGCTCAAAGCGCTGGGGGCTAGCCCTGCAACGAAATTCATCTTCCCAATGGAGTTCACGAGCCTGGTTACACGCCTGAAAGGATTCGTTGAAGAGTCCTCCGAGGACAAGGCGCAGCCCGAGGAAGACCCATCACCCCATTAGGGACCGGAACTGGGAACTTCAACCATCGAACCGATCGACGAGACTTCAAAACCGCGTGTGCAAGTTTCATAAAGAGATAGCGTATTTCACTACTCCATGGCTGACAATGCAGAAAAGCCGCGTAAGCGGCGCTCTCTGGGAGGTTGGAAATTTATCCTTGCCATCGTCCTGATTCTAGGATACTCCGCCGCGGCAGCGTATGGAGTTATGAGCGACACGTCCATTCGAGGGCTTACGGTAAAAACGTTCAACGTTTCAAGATACTGCACTACCCAGTCATCTTCCTTGAAGACGCTGAGCTACAATGTCCGAGGCGTGATCTGGAGCGCGTCGTCCATCCAGACCAGCCTCAGCAATATGATTTTCACCCTGTCTGTTGACGATCGAGTCATCACCCGTGACGCCTCCTCTGGGTATGGTGGATTCGCACCCTTCAATCACGCCTCCTTTGGGCCCGGTGGAAGCGTACCCTTCAACCTGACATTTACCGACCCGACTCTCAACCCAACCATGCTTCCTCTCTCGTCGAGGCTTGTTCTGACCCTCGGCGCGACCGTTGCGGCGGGTCTCTACAGCGCAACTCAGACAGCTTCCGACAGTTCCACTCAGACATTCACCAGTACCGGATGCTGAAACCCTCTAAATCTTGCCGGTTTGCCGGAATCTACCAGTATCTTTCCCTAGCATTATGGGAGTCTGAGAGCAGTCGCAAACTCTAGGATCTCGTCGGATCTTTCAGCTGGCCGGGCCGTAAACGCTGTTTTTCATGCGATAAACAGACGTTTCTGAACCATGCGGAATGCTTTTCTTCTCATCGAATCAGCAAATAGCTATGCCGAAAACAGCGGGAATACCAAAGTCCATCCTCGCGGACATAAACAAGCTGAAGACTAGACTGACATCGCTGGAGAAGAACCACAACTCTCTGATCAAGGACTTCAAGAGTGCGATAAAATCGCACTCCGAGATGCTCAAGAAACAACAAAGTACCATAGCCCAGCAAGAGACCACAATCGCACAGCTTGGCAAGAAATCTGTCAAGAAAGAGAAACGCAAACCCAGCGAATACAACCTCTTCCTGAAAGGGAAGATGACGCAAGGAATGAGCATGATCGACGCGGTCAAGGCCTGGAAGGAAAAAGACACATCATCGACCGGCTCTTCAACGCGACAGACAAGCCAAGACTGGCAATCACCGACACAACAATACTAACCATTCCAGCGTCATCAAGAGGTCTGATGCGAGGATGCACCAGTTCACTCTATCGACCAACCCATTTTTTGGAATCGAGATCCATCGGAGTCATCCGTGACGTCAAGACTTCTGTGCCCTGTTCATTGAGAGCCTCTGAAAGAGCAAAAGAAAAAATGGGGCCTGGATGCTCGAAGAAAAACATCGAGTCATCCCAGGAGTTTTACGGCCTCTTCTCTAGGAACCGCGACCAATGTCTCGGTGTTGAGATAGTCTCCCCAACGCATCAAAGCTTTCAGGGCGGCTCTTTCACTGGGCGCTTCTAGAGTGACTATGGCGTCGTATCTGCCAATTGTCCAGTAAGCGCTGATCACTTTGCCGCCTTCTTTTCTCAACTGATCCCAGAGTTTGTCCGCTTCCCGTATCGTTTCTGGGGTAGGTTTCTGCTTCCATTTTGCTAGACTGATGAAAATCGTAGTCTATCACCTCCTCATGTTGACCGACCTTGCTATCCGAACCGGTTCTTTCGAAATCCTAGATAACGGTTGACTAGGCCTGCAACGTTAGAATATTTGAAATCTTTCACAACACACGACTTGAGAGTTAGCCTCTCAGTTCATACTAAGCTAGGACTAAGCCACTGCTCGACGGATGTGATAATTCGAATCGCTCGACGAAATGAACGTGTTAAGCCTTCTGACACTTCTACTCGCCTTGGCGCGATACTTGGCACTTAAGCGAGGCAATCGTACTCCAAGTATCTTAGAAAGCGATAACAATCGGCTCAGGTCTGCGAGATGGCGCATCCTTCTAGGGTGAAGAGTAAGATCGCTGGGGGCATCCCACACATGCCCTTCCAAGAGTTTACAGCCAGCAGCGTGGAACACCTGCTCGCGGAACTGAAAAACGCTAAGATTGCGAATGCACGAATTGAAGTGTCCACCTCTGAGGATGGCCGACACTACGCCTGTTCAAAACCACTGGTGAACGTGCTGGTGTATAGCTCACACAGCTTGGGCGAAGAGCAAGAATACAAAGACCTCATAGCCCTATACCAGTACTGCCCGGATTGCAAAAACGCCGTACGAGTCTTGTAGAGCTCGACCGGTCAGTTACTGACCCATCTCGCGTACTTTGAAGGGGTCGCCCGTACTGAGACCGTGACTAGCTCCGAATAGTAGAGGAAAAACTCAAAGTAAAACTTTGAAAAGGGCCACGTGTAACCACCCTCCTCTGGGTCCATAACACCACATGGAGCTGGCGGAACCAGGTAAGAAGGGCGTACTGGTCCTCGAGGACGGTTCCGTCATTCAAGGGATGGGTTTTGGTGCCGAGACAGAAATTTCTGGAGAAGTTGTATTCAACACTTCCATGATGGGATACCCAGAACTGCTTACCGACCCGTCTTACCAAGAACAGATTGTGGTGATGACCTACCCGATCCTCGGGTCATACGGGGTACCTCCTAACTCTATTCGGGGCGATGGAGGAGTTCCACTTCATTTCGAATCTGATTCTGTAAAGGTCAAAGGATTTGTCGTCCATTCTCTCTCTCGACCTAGCCACTGGTCGAACCAGAAAACGCTTGATGAATGGCTGACCGAACAGGGAGTGCCGGGGATCTTTGGTGTTGATACTCGGGTCCTGGCGCAGCGGCTGCGAAACAAGGGAACGATGCTGGGGGTCTTGAAAGTCTCCAGTTCGCCAGTCAACCTGGATGCCGCAGCACTCCGAGTCTCCGGACTTCAAGACCCGAACAAACAGGATCTTGTTCAGAAAGTCAGCCCAAAAGAGCCCATCTACTATGATGGGAAGGAAAAATCGACTATCGTAATCGTGGACTGCGGCTTAAAGTATGGAATACTGCGCAGTCTTCTCGCCAAGGGCGCAAGGGTTGTCCGCGTCCCGTACGATTTTCCTGCAGACAAGATCCTCGAAATGAATCCCCAGGGCGTAGTTATCAGCAATGGACCTGGAGACCCCAAAATCGACCTCACTACCATAGAGACCACCAGGCGTCTGATGGAGACCGAGATTCCGATAATGGGAATATGCTTAGGCGCTCAGATCCTTGGGCTGGCAGCTGGAGCGGAAACCTACAAGCTGAAGTTCGGCCATAGAGCCGTCAACCATCCTTGTATGGACCTTGAAACCGGTAGGTGTTTCATTACAACTCAGAACCATGGCTACACGATCGACCGAAACTCGCTGGAGAATACCGACTTCTTGGCGAGCTTCGTTAACATCAACGATAAGACCGTTGAGGGCATTAGACACAGGAAGAAACCAATCTTAGGTGTTCAGTGGCACCCAGAAAGTTCACCGGGTCCATACGATACCCGATTCCTCTTTGACAGGTTCTTCGAGGAGGCCTTGAAGGCTTGAAGATAGATGGCATCAAGTCAGTTGTCATTGTAGGAAGTGGCGCTATCAAAATTGGAGAAGCTGGCGAGTTTGACTACTCAACATCTCAAGCGATCAAGGCCCTTAGAGAAGAGGAAATCAGAACAATCGTTGTGAATCCAAATATTGCGACCATTCACACTGATGAGAAGTTCGCTGACAAAGTGTATTCGGTTCCAATAAGGACGGACTTTCTCGAGGAAATTATCGCCAAAGAACAACCCGACGGTATTCTTCTAGGCTTTGGGGGACAGACCGCCCTCAACTGCGGCGTCGAACTCGCAGAACGCGGTATTCTCTCGAAATACAACGTGAAGGTTCTTGGCACCGGAATCGAGAGCATCGAGATCGCTGACGATCGGGAACTGTTCAAGAAAACCATGATCGAACATGGTGTCCCTGTTCCGAAAAGTCGGAAGGCAGTCGATTTGGAAACGGCCCTCGAGGCGGCCCGTGAAATAGGCTTCCCTGTCATGGTCAGGGTCGCCTACACGCTAGGGGGTCAGGGGTCAGGGGTGGCGTTCGATGAACGCACGCTCGGAGAGATTGCCCTCCGAGGACTCGCTTACAGTAGGATCAAACAGGTCCTGATCGAGGAGTACCTCGAGAAGTGGAAGGAGGTCGAATACGAAGTCATGCGGGATCGCGATGACAACTGCATCATAATCTGCAACATGGAAAACATGGATCCGATGGGGATCCATACGGGCGACAGCATCGTTGTTGCTCCCTCCCAGACACTCACGAACCGTGAGTACAACCTCCTAAGAGAAACAGCACAGAAAGTCATACGGACTCTCGGCATAGTCGGAGAATGCAACATCCAGTTTGCTCTGGACCCGAAGAGTGAAGATTTCAGGGTGATAGAGGTTAATTCGAGACTCTCTAGAAGTTCCGCGCTAGCGTCAAAGGCTACAGGTTATCCCATAGCATACATCGCGGCAAAACTATCCCTTGGCTACGCTCTCCCGGAACTCTCGAACAAGATAACTGGGGTGACTTCGGCGTGTTTCGAACCCGCATTGGATTACGTTGTAGTAAAGGCTCCTCGGTGGGACTTCCAGAAGTTCCGCAAAGTCAGCAAGGGAATCGGGACCCAGATGAAATCCGTTGGCGAAGTCATGGCGATCGGAAGGTGCTTCGAAGAAGCATTGCAAAAAGCGATCAGAATGCTCGACATCGGAAAGGAGCTGACTGATAACGGAATCGCAGGACGAAGTATCGAGAGGATACGAAGAGAGCTCAGAGAGCCCACCGACGAGAGAATCTTCTATGTGACGAAAGCTCTGAAATCCGGGATGAGCATGGACGAGATATCGAGGCTGAGCGGTATCGACCGGTGGTTTCTGGACAAGATCAAGAACATCGTTGACATGGAAAAACGGATAGTAAAAGAGAGAACCAATCCTAACATTATCAGGAGAGCAAAGGAATTCGGCTTCTCCGACAAGAAGCTGGGAAGACTTCTAGGGAAGAGCGAGGCTCAAGTTCGTGACTACAGAAAAGCCCACCTCATACTGCCGGTCACGAAACAGATAGACACGATGGCCGCCGAGTGGCCCTCTGCAACAAACTATCTCTATCTAACATACGGCGGCGAAGCGGACGATTTCGAATATGCGCCTGGAGACAGGGTGGTTGTCTTGGGCTCTGGTTGCTACAGAATCGGATCGAGCGTGGAATTCGATTGGTGCTGTGTCAACATGGCTACAGCCCTGAAAAAAAGAGTCTCAGAGGTCATTATGGTAAACTGCAACCCTGAGACCGTATCAACTGATTTCGACATACTCGACAAGCTCTACTTCGAGGAACTGAGCCTTGAGCGGGTCTTAGATATACTGGACAAGGAACGCCCACGGGGAGTGGTTGTAAGCGTCGGCGGACAAACCGCGAACAATCTGGTCAAGGGGCTGTCCGAGCACGCAAGGATTCTGGGCACAACTCCCGACAGCATTGACACCGCGGAGGACCGGTCGCGATTCGGGCAATTGTTGGACAAGCTCAAGATCGAACAACCGAAATGGGACAAGCTCAGATCTCTCGAGGATGCCAGACGATTTTCCAAGGAAATAGGCTACCCTGTCCTCATCCGTCCATCTTATGTTCTCTCGGGCTCGGCGATGAACGTCGCATTCAACGAGGCACAGCTGACTGGCTACATTCGAGAGGCAGCACGTGTGTCCCGGAAGAATCCGGTTGTCATCTCAAAGTTTCTGACAGGGGCGAGAGAGGTTGAAGTTGACGGAGTTTGCGACGGTTCGAGAGTCTTCATCGGCGCTGTAATCGAGCATGTGGAAAATGCCGGGGTCCACTCGGGAGACGCGACAATGACCATACCGACCCTCTCAATAACCGGAACAGTAAGAAGAAAGATCCTATCCTACTCGAGAAGGATCGCTAGAAGCCTCAAGATCCGAGGACCATTCAACATCCAATTCCTCGTCAAGAATAGACAGGCTCTGGTTATCGAGTGCAACCTTCGAGCCTCCCGAAGCATGCCCTTCGTATCCAAGACAATTGGAACCAATCTGATGGATCTGGCTGCGGAGGCCATAACTAACGGGACCATAAAGCAGGGCGAAGGAATTCACCGAAGAATCGGAGTGAAAGCACCTCAATTCTCCTTCACAAGATTGGACAAGGCGGACCCGGTGACCGGGGTCGAAATGGTCTCCACCGGAGAAGTCGCTTGTTTCGGCGAAACTTTCCAAGAGGCATTCATTAACGCCCTGATCGCCAGCAACTTCTACATTCCAAAGAAAGACGACGCCATTCTCATCTCGATGGGTGAAACCAGAAAGGGAATACTTCCGTACGCTAGAATGCTGGCGCGAGCAGGCTACAGAATATTCGCAACACAACATACCGCGGAAGAGTTTTCGAAGAACGGAATTGAATGCAAGATACTCTACAAGGTGAGCGAGAAGAAGAAACCGAACATAATGGACTACCTACAGAACAGAGAGATTCGCCTAGTGATCAACATTCCCAGCCACGAAGGGGACCCTGCATCTCACCGGATACTGAAGGATGAATATCTCATTAGAAGAAAGGCGGCTGAATTCGGGATTCCCATCGTGACCAACCTCGAACTGGCTAGAGCCCTTACCAAAGCGCTTGTTCGCCATAATGCTCGTCTGCAATCGAAGAGCCAATCCATGGCAGAGGCCTTCGTATCTTCTGGGGTCCCTACAACCGTAATGCGCGCTGCCCTTGGGGGCTTATCTCCTCGAACCCAGCCCGTCCCTGTTTCTGTACCTCAAACAAACTAGGATTCACTTTCTATCGTGAAGGTATCCTACCGCTGTTACCATAAGCCTGGCTTAGAAAGTCCCCTCTGACGATTCCGAGCACCGTCACGTGGGCCAGAGCTGCGAACTCGGGACCGGAACCCACTCGTTCTCTTACGCTAGGTCTTGACGGTACCCTTAAAGAACTGCGGGCTCCAAATCGGAGAAGGTGGTTGTAGCATGAAACCCCAACCCATCATTCCGTTGCGAGTATACGAAGACATGGAGGCCGCCCAGCGGTTCCTCGTGAACGTCTTCGGATTCAAG
>Ga0209471_1001593_pt1 | contig 13378 bp, 9 predicted proteins | sample GraSoiAngelo_128_FD_185885 | JGI IMG/M metagenome (GOLD analysis project Ga0209471, IMG submission 185885) | Grasslands soil microbial communities from the Angelo Coastal Reserve, California, USA - 14_0927_12_20cm (SPAdes) (version 2) | ecosystem: Environmental > Terrestrial > Soil > Grasslands ...
CGGAGAGCCCGCCCGCATTCACGGTCACCATCGGCTTCGTCGCTCGCCCTGACAACGCATGAAGTGTTCTCGCAACCACCTCTTTCCCAGTGCCATGTTCTCCGGTGATCAAAACGTTGGCATCCGACGGTCCGATTTGCCCGATCAATTCGAGTACCGGCGCCATTGCGGCGGATTTTGCCAAAAATGTGGGGCGCGACTCCGCGCGCAGGATGCGGTTTTCCGCTTCCAGGCGTGATGCCTGCCTCAGTGCCTGCCGCAAATCGATTTGCGTTCTCAGAATGGCAAGCAACCGATTGTTTTCCCACGGCTTCTGGATAAAATCGCGCGCCCCGCGCCGCATCGCCTCCACCGCTACTTCAATGCTGCTCCAGGCGGTCATCACGATCACCGGGAGCGTGCTGTCAAGCATTTGAATGCGCGTGAGCAGGTCCAGTCCCTCCTGCCCGGAAGTCGTATCCCGCGTGTAATTGAGGTCCATCAGCGCCGCGTCAAATTCCCGCGATTCAATGGCGCTCAGCGCCTCCGCCGGAGACGCTACGCCCTGCGTTTCATAGCCCTCGCGCTTCAAAAGCAAACGCAAAGCATCACGGATGTCCGCTTGGTCGTCCGCCAAAAGAACTCGATAAGGGTGCGGGCTAGTTGTTTTCATTCGAATGGTTTTGCGAAGTTTATCCTACTGCCGTTGTTCAGGCACGGTGAGAAGCGATCGAGGCACCGCTTCGCACCTGGCAACCGTCCGCTCACGCGGGTTGTGCGGCGCCGACTGGCGCGCCGGCTGTGGCGTTGTCTCCCACAACCCATCCGTCCTTCAATTGAATAATGCGGCTACCGTAAGAGGCATTTCTCTCCGAGTGCGTGACCTGGATGATCGTCGTCCCGCCGTCATTCAGCCTCTTGAAAAGTTGCATGATCTCTTCACCTTGCGCGGAATGCAGATTTCCAGTCGGCTCGTCGGCGAGGATCAGCTTCGGGCTAAGGATCACCGCTCGCGCCACGCCAACAAGCTGCTGCTGGCCGCCCGAGAGCTGGTTGGGAAACAAATCCTTCTTGCCCACGATGTGGAATCGGTCGAGCGTGTCGCAAACCAGGCTGACGCGCTCTTTGTGCGGCACGTTCTTGTACGAGAGCGGCACTTCCAGGTTTTCGAAAACAGTCAGGTTGTCAATTAGGTGATAGCTCTGAAACACGAATCCAATGTTCGCCTTGTGCAGTTCGTTCCGCTTTTTGACGTTCAGTTTGTGAACCGCTTCGCCCAAAAAGTAGAAGTCCCCGGTCCATGCGCCATCCAGCATCCCGATGATGCTCAGCAGCGTGGACTTTCCTGCGCCGGACGGACCCATGATGGTCACAAACTCGCCCGCTTGAATATCTAAATTGATTCTGCGCAATAGCCAAAATTTATTTGGCCCTGCCTCAATCACCTTCTCCAAATTCCGCAACTGTATTAATGGCTCCACGTCATCTCCTTGAGCTCCCGCTAATAATTCTCGTTTCTTTTGCCGTCAACCTCAAGGGGACATGATCCGCTTCATTCATAGCGTAAGGCAACTAGCGGATCGACGCGTGTCGCCCGCAAGGCGGGAATGCTGGAAGCCGCCAACGCGGCTGCCGTCAGCATTGTGGGAACCGCCAGAAAGGTCGTAGGGTCGACGGGCTCAACACCGTATAGCTGATTCGCGAGCAAGCGAGTTGCAAAGAACGCCACAATCAATCCCGTGACAACTCCGGCGGCAGCCATTCCTAAAGCCTGCGCCAGGACGAGCCGTAACACTCCAGCGGGTCGGGCGCCCAATGCCATGCGGACGCCGATTTCGTGTGTTCGCTGCGCAACCAAGTAGCTAATCACGCCGTTCAACCCGATCAATGCGAGCGCAAACGCCAAGCCCGCGAACAAACCGAGCAGCGTCGCCGAAAATCGCCTCCGTTCTACGGAAGCTGCCACCCGCTCTTCCATTGTCTTTACGTCGTATATCGGTTGGTCGGGATCCACACCTTGAACCTGTTGGCGGATAGCCGCCACAAACGGCCTGGGATCAGAAGCGGTGCGGACCACCAGCGTCATTCCTGGGGCATGGTAGGGAAAATAAATCGCGCTTTTGGACTCCTCCGCTAGATCGCCGCTTCGGACGGTGCCGACGACCCCCACGATGGTTGCCCACGGGCCTTGGCCGCTCCAGCCTAGCTGTTTCCCGAGGGCGCCCTCATGGCTCCAGAATATTTTGGCCAGCGCCTCGTCAACAACCACGACGGATCCTTCACCAATAGGACCTTTGTAAGGCCGCATCTCCGACTCTAGGTACGTCCGGCCCTTCAGCAAAGGAATTCCCATGGCGGCGAAATAGTCTGGCGTGGCATACACTGTGTCGGCGTGCGGCTGAGGATCCTTCGGGCCGGGATGATAATCGCGAATGGAGAAGACCGAGTTGTCTAACCCCGGCGTCAAGGGCGGCTGGCTGGCCATTGCCGCGTGAAGCACGCCCGGCATCGAAGAGACGCGGGCCAGCAGTGCGTCCGAAAACGACGCCAGCTTCGCTTCATCCGCGTACTTGGTTCTGGGAAGAGATACTTGCGCCGTCAGCACATTCGCCGGGTCGAATCCTGGCCTGACCTCCGATAGCTTTTGAAAGCTGCGCAGCAGAAGCCCGGAGCAAATCAATAGGACAATCGCAAGTGCAACTTCGGAAATGACCAGTGTTTTGCGAAGGCTTTGTCTTCCGGAAGCCTCCTGGCTGCTTCGCCCTCCCTCCTTCAGGGCGCCCGCCAAATCCTTGCGCGCCGCCTCCAAAGCTGGTGCGAGTCCGAATAAGATGCCCACCATGATAGACACGGCAAGCGTGAAGAGCAGAACTACTGGGTTCAGGCCTATAGCCGTGGCGCGGAGCAGGTCCGCAGGTGCCATGCGGATAAGTACTTGACACCCCCATTCCGCAATCAGCAACCCTAGCGCCCCGCCAAGAACGGCGAGAAGCAAGCTTTCCGTTAGGAGCTGCGTGACGATCCGGCCGCGGGCCGCCCCCATCGCCGCACGGATGGCCATCTCTCGCGACCTCGCCGTGCCACGAGCCAGCATCAGGTTCGCGATGTTTGCGCAAGCGATCAGCAGGACCAGCGACACCGCCCCAAGAAGGATATACAACGGTTGGCGCACGTCACCTATATGTTCTTCGACAAATGGCCGTACCTCAATCCCGAAAGTTCCAATGGAAGAATCCATTGACCCATTCATTCGTGCAGCCATCGTTGCCATGGCGGCCCGCCCGGCAGTGAGACTCACACCTGAGCGCAACCGCCCCAGCATCTCAAACGTCAGCGACCACCGCCGCTCCTCGTTCAATTCCCGCGGCGTGAATGCCATCGGCGTCCACAATTCAACGTCCGGGTAAATCACCTCCAGCGTTCTGGGCATCACGCCGATGATTTCGTAACTTTCTCCGTCGAGCTGAAGACGCTTGCCGATACTTCCTTGATCCGAGCCATACATGCGCTCCGACGCGTTCTGGCTCAAAAGGACCACATGCTGCGCCCCGTATGTGTCCTCTGCCGCCGTGAACACCCGCCCTGCAACTGGGCGAACCCCAAGGACGGAAAACAGGCCCGCCGTGGTTCGCATGCCTCGTAAACGCAAGGGCTGGTCGGTGCCGGTAAGATTATAATTAGGAAAGGTAATGGCCGCGGCCGATTCGAATACGTCGGTGCGATCGGCGTAGTCGCGGAATTGCAGGGCAGAAATCTCGGTCCGCGGAAGATTGACTTTCGGAAGCTGGTTATGCACCGCAACCAGGCGGTCTGGTGAGTCAACGGGAAGACGGCGGAGTAAAACTGCATCCACGACGCTGAAAATCGCCGTATTCGCGCCGATACCAAGCGCCAAAGTCAAAACCGCGACGGCAGTAAATCCAGGGTTCTTCGCCAGCATTCGCGCGGCGAATCGTACGTCCTGCCAGAATGTTTCCATGAGCCGCCTCGGCGTTACGCCCCGACGCGCGCTTCCTGCGTTTCCTCGACGATGCGGCCGTCGAACAAATGAATCGTGCGCTCGGCGAAATTCGCGTAGCGCTGGTCGTGCGTGACCATGCAAACGGTCGCGCCGTTGCGGTGCAAATCGCGCAGTAGTTCCATGACCGCTTCACCGTTTTTCGAGTCGAGGTTTCCAGTAGGCTCGTCAGCCATCAGAATCAGCGGATCGCCAACCAGCGCGCGCGCCACGGCAACACGCTGTTGCTGACCGCCGGAAAGTTGCGACGGATAGTGGCGCAGCCGGTGGGCCATGCCCACACGTTCCAGCGCGTGCTGCACTTTCTGTTTCCGCTCCGCCGCGCTCGTGCCGCGATACGTCAACGGTAGCTCCACGTTTTCATACACCGTCAAATCGCCAATCAAATTGAACGCCTGGAAAATAAATCCGATCTCGCGGTTGCGAATTCGCGTGCGCTCGCTAATCGAAAGGTTCGCCACCGGCTGCCCGTTGAGCGTGTATTCGCCGCCCGTTGGTGAATCGAGTAGCCCGAGAATGGAGAGCAACGTCGACTTGCCGCAGCCTGAAGGCCCGGCGATCGAAATGTATTGCCCCTTCTTGATCTCCAGGTGGATCTCGGACAAGGCGTGTGTCTCGACCTCATCGGTATAGAAAACTTTCTTCACGGCTTCCATCTTGATGAGCGTTGCGTCTGTCATGTTTTCTCCTTCTCGTTTTCGATCTCGCAAACTCGGTTTACTTGCACCCAATCACAAAGCAGAATCTCATTTCCCCTATTCGTAGCGCAGCGCTACGATAGGATCGACCCGCGTCGCTCTCCGCGATGGAATGTAGCACGCGACAAACGCCACCAGGCAGATGATCCCCATGGATGCCGCATACACCGCCGCATCTCCCGCGTGTACTCCATACAACAACGACTCGCTCAGCCGCGCCAGCCCGTACGCCGCAGGCAATCCTGCCAGCGCACCCGCCAGCACCATCCATCCAACTTCCTTGAACACCAGCATTCTCACGTGCCCGGTAGCCGCTCCTAGCGCCAATCGAATTCCAATCTCCCGCGTGCGCTGCACCACCAAGTACGCCAGCACTCCGTAAATTCCCAGCGCAGCCAGCAGCGCCGCCAACCCTCCAAATGCCGCGGAAAGCCCAGCGATCACGCGCTCTGCAAACAAATCTTCATCCAGCACACGCTGTACCGTCTTCAGGTCGTACACCGGCAAGTTCGCATCCGTTCCCCGAACCGTTTCCCGCATGGCGTTCGCAATCAGCAGGGGGTCTTGCTGGCTGCGCACGTAGAAGCTCATGCCAAAGAGTTTTCCAAACTGCGAATATGGTCGAAAGAAATAAGGCCGGTCGGCCGTCCGGACATGTTCCTGTTTCCAGTTCTTCACCACGCCCACAATTTCTATGTCGAACTTGACGTCGTTCCCCGAGCCCATGGCCAGGTGTACACCGATGGGGTTTCTCTTCGCAAAGAACTCTTTCTCCATGGCCTCATTGATGATCGCCACTTTCGTGCTCGTGGCCGTATCTCCAGCGTTGAATTCGCGTCCGGCCAGCAACGGCACTCGCATGGTCGAAAAATAATTTGGGCTCACCGCGTCATAATTCACATGCCGGTCGTCGGTATCCAGGTTTTGACGGCCCTCCACCGTGATGTTTGTTCCCATATCGGTCCCGACCAGTATTGGAATCTGCGATGACCCCACGCCAAGCACTCCGGGCAACGCCCCCAGCTTTTCTCTCAATTGATCGACCAGCCCCACCGTCTTGCCTTCGTCATACCCGCTCAACTGCGGCGCAATCGAAAACGTGATCAAGTTCTCCGTGCTCAATCCCAAACTCTGCTTCCGCAGGTTCCACAGCGTCCGCGCAAACAGCGCCCCACCTGTCAGCAACAGCAGGGTGAACGCCACCTGCCCCGCAACCAGGTACTTCCGGAATCGCACATGGCCCCGCCCTGCGGAGGTCGTCGAGCCCTGGTCCTTCAGCATCTGCGAGACGCCCGTCCTCGTCGCGCGCCACGCCGGAATCAGCCCGAATAGCAGGGCCGAAACCACTGTCGCTGCGGCGGCAAATCCCAATACACTCCCATCCACTCGGCTGGTGATCCCTTGGACTCCACCTTCAGAAACGACCGCTTGCGTCAAAATGTTCATTGTCCAGGTGCCCAAAATCAGCCCCAGAACGCCTCCCCCGAGCGCGCACAGGAAGCTTTCCACGAGCAGTTGTTGCATCATCCGTCCTGGCGAAGCTCCCAGCGCTGAGCGAATCGCAAACTCGCGCTGCCGTGCCGCCGCCTTGGCCAACAGCAAGTTCGCAACGTTCGTACACGCAATCAGCAGAACCAGCGCCACCATCGCAAACAACGCCATCAGCGCCGGCCCCGAATCGCGCTGCAGAACCGTCCTCCCCTGCGCCCCGGGAGCCAGCACAATCTTCTTGCTCAGGAACTCCTTTTCGTCCTTCCCACCCTTGCGAAATTTGAGAGTTGCCGCCTGCTGTTCCAGCAGCCCCGGGTAGCCAACGTTGATCCCCGCCTGCGCCTGCTCCATGGAGACGCCCGGCTTCAACCTCGCGAGCACTGCCAAAAACGAATCATTCCAGTCATCCAATCCATTGCGGATCGGCGTCATCTGCCCTTTCATGGTCATGGGCACGAAAATATCGGGCGTCTGTCCTACCTGGATGCCGCTGAATTCCGATTGCGCGACGCCCACAATCGTCATTTCAGTGTTGTTCACCAGAATCACCTGGTTCAGCACTCCTGCGTCCCCGCCGAAATGCCGTATCCAGTAGGAATGGCTCAGGACAAGCACAGGATGGGCTCCCTGCACGTCATCATCGGCTAGCGACAGCACTCTGCCCAGGACCGGCCTCACTCCGAGCACATCAAAATAATTCCCAGTCACCAATTCCCCGGAGCCGCGCTCCGTTTGTCCATGACTCGCGATGCTGGCCGCGAATTGATACCGCGCGATTACTCCATCGAAAACCGCTGCGTTCTTCGCCAACCCTTTATAGAGCGGGTATGAAAAAATCTCCGAATCGTCGCCATCGCTCCACACGTGCCCGCGTTTCGGTCCAGGCGATTTCAGAATGACCAGTTCGCCCGGATTCCGAACCGGCAGCCGCCGCAACAGCACTTGATTGAGCAAGGAAAAGATCGCCGTATTCGCGCCGATGCCCAGCGCCAGCGTCAGAATCGCAATGAGGGTAAAGCCCGGATTCTTCCCAAGCATCCGCAGGCCGTAGCGCACGTCCTGCAACAGCGTGTGCATCTCTAGCATCCTCCGCCGGGCGCCCTTGCGATTTCTTAGCGGGCGCAGAAATCGGGAATTCTGAATTCCAAAAGCGCCCTCGAAGGGCGGCAGTGCATTACTTCAAGCGCACTCGGTCAAAGTTGTCCCACGCGGACATGTCGGACAGGATCACCTTGTCCCCGACCTTCAATCCTTCCAGAATCTCGACCGTATTCACGGAACTTCGTCCCAACTTTACATTGACGCGTGTAGCCTCGGATCCGTCTTCCGTAACCTTGAAAATTCCGATCGTGCTGTTTTCCTGCCCGTGCACCGGTCGCCCCACGTAAAGCACGTCCTTTATGTTCGAAATCTCCACAGTTCCATCCACGCTCAAATCCGGCCTCGCCCCGTTCGGCAGGGGATCGGTGATGGTTACGTCCACGGTCACCGTGCCGTTCACGACGGACGGATCGATTCGCGAAACATGCCCGTTCACTACGCCATTCCGCGTATCAATCGTTGCCTTTTGCCCAATCAGCACATCTTTCGCTTGCGTCTCCGCAATCTTGATCTCTGCCTTCAGTTTCTTCGGATCGGCCACGCGCGCCAGGTTTGTGCCGGGCGTTATATGCTGGCCCACTTCCACTGGCACCAGTTGCAATACGCCGTTGATCCCCGCTCGAACGTGCAGCGCATCCACTTGGCCCTTCTTCAGTTGATAAAGCGCTTTCTGCTCATCGATTTTTGCCTGCTGCGCCGCCAGTCGCGCTTTTGCCGAATCCGCGGCCACTGCGGTTCTTTCGCTCTCCAGCTTTAGTCGAATGGCTAGCTGTTCTTCCTTCACTCTCGATAAATTCCTGATGTGGTCTGACCCGATCCCCTCTTTGTATAGCTTTTCGTCTACATCATGTTGCAGGCGGGCTTGCTCGTAATCGCTGCGCACCGCGGCTTCCGCCGCCTTTTGGTTCATCAGATCGCTGTCAACTTGCACCTTCAGGTTTGCTAAGTCCGCTTCCGCGCCCTTGAGCTGGAACTCCGCATCCAGCGCCTCTCTCTGCAGCGTCGGGTCGCTCAGTTCCATAATGATGGAATCTGGCTTGACGATAGCTCCGGGGCGCAACACCCAGCGGTCTACGCGCGAGTCCGTCTGCGCGGCGATCCACCGGATGTCCTCTGGTACCAGCGTTCCCAAGCCGCGCCGCTCCACTACCATGGGCCCGCGCTTCACTTCGTCAGGCCAGATCGTGGCCCGGTCCACGCTTGGCGCGGCGGGACGGAGTTTCGAGAGTCCATAGGTTACCCCTCCTAAAAGGAGGAGCGCGGCAGTGCCATAAACGATCCTTCGGATCTTCTTGGCGCGAGCGTTAGATGGTCGTTGGATGTCCATATATATTGATACCTGGTAGAACGCAACTCTCCGGCCCCAGGTTCCCTTCGCTAACTATACTCATTTTCAGTGGGTTAGCTAGACTTCTTTCTCCAACTCCCTGCCAAATCGACCGGAAATGGGATTACCTGTCCCACCTCCGAACAAGGGTCAGTACCACTTGTCCCGCCTGGGGCGGCGCTTGCCCTGTGCCAATCCTAGTCCGCCGTTGGCAGCTTCACCCAACCTGAATTCTGTTTCGAGGACTTCAGCACTCCCTCAATGAACTGTACTCCCTCCACTCCCTCTTTTATCCCCGGGACCAGCATCGCCGACGCCGCCGGAGCCCGCCCCGCATTTCGCGCCGCAATCTGCTCCGCCAAATCCGTATACAGCTGGGCAAACGCCTCCAGATATCCCTCAGGATGCCCCGATGGAATCCGGTTCGCATGTTTCGCCGAAGCTGTCGCCCCGGCTCCCGCTCGGCTGATCGTGACCGGCGGCTTACCGTATGGCGTAAACCGCAAATAGTTCGGATTTTCCTGCCCCCACTCGAGTCCGGCCTTCTCGCCATACACGCGCAACCGCAGATTATTCTCGTTCCCCGTGGCAACCTGGCTCGCCCACAACATTCCCCGCGCTCCGCCTTCAAATCGCAAGAGCGTTTGCACGTTGTCGTCAAGCCGCCGCCCAGGCACGAAAATCGAAACCTCCGCCGCCACTTGCTCGCACCGCAATCCCGTCACGAAGCACGCGATGTTATGCGCATGCGTTCCAATATCCCCCAGCGAACCCGCCGGCCCGCTCTGTGCCGGATCGGTCCGCCAAACCGCCTGTTTATTGCCGGTCGCCTCTACCGGCGTGGTCAGCCAGTCCTGCGCATACTCCACCTGCACCACGCGCAGTCGCCCAAGCTCCCCGCCCTGTACCATCTCTTTTGCTTGCCGCACCAGCGGATAGCCGGTGTAGTTATGCGTCAGGCCAAAGATCAGCCCGCTTTTCTTGACGATCCCCGCCAGCGCCACCGCATCTTCCACCGTCGTGGTCAGCGGCTTGTCGCAGATCACATGGATTCCCGCTTCCAGGAACGCCTTCGCCGGTCCGAAATGCAGGTGATTGGGCGTAACGATCGACACCGCATCGATCCGGTCCGGCCTCTTCGCTTCCGCCGCCGCCATTTCCGCAAAACTTCCATAAGCCCGCTCCGGCGCGATGTGCATCTCCAGCGCCGCCGCTCGGCTCCGCTCGGGATTCGACGACAACGCTCCCGCCACCAGCTCGAACCGATCATCCATTCGCGCCGCAATCCGGTGTACCGCTCCAATGAACGCTCCCGGCCCGCCGCCAACCATCCCCAGCCGCAGCCTCCGCCTCGTTTCATCAGTCGCTTTCGGATTCGCTGTCATATCTCCCGTCCCATCCCAGTTAGAGCAAGCTATCAAAAATCTCGAGCTGTCATTCTGAGGGCATCCGATGAGGATGCTCGAAGAACGTCAACTTCCACTCCCGCGAGTCTCGCCAGTCTCTTACCAACGCGTTCCGTTCTTCCTTCCCTCTCTGTGCTCGGCGCCTGCCCCGCCCTATCTTCCTCTCTGTGCCTCCGTGTCTCTGTGGCAAAAATTCCCCTATTTCATTCGCGCTATTCCAACCCCAGCATCCGCCGGTTCGCCTTCTGATCCGCTCCTGAACTAGCGAAATCATCAAACGAGCTGCTCGCCGCCTGAATGATCTGCCGCTGGATAAACGGCGCCCCTTCCACCGCTCCTTGTTCGCTGCTCTTGATGCAGCACTCCCACTCCAACACTGCCCATCCCGGGAAGCCATATTGCGTCAGCTTGGAAAAGATCGCCCCAAAATCCACTTGCCCGTCTCCCAGCGAGCGAAACCTTCCCGCGCGATTCACCCAGGCCTGGTATCCCCCGTAAACCCCTTGCCGCCCCGTCGGACGAAATTCCGCATCCTTTACGTGAAACATCTTGATGCGGCTGTGATACAGGTCGATGAAGTCCAGGTAATCAAGCTGCTGCAGCACGAAATGGCTCGGGTCATAAAGAATATTGCATCGTGGATGTTTTCCCACGCGCTCCAGGAACATTTCAAACGTGATCCCGTCGTGCAAATCCTCGCCCGGATGAATCTCAAAGCACAGGTCCACTCCCGCTTTATCGAATGCGTCCAGGATCGGACGCCACCGCTTAGCCAGCTCGTCAAAAGCAGTTTCAATCAGGCCTGTTGGCCTTTGCGGCCACGGATAGATGTACGGCCACGCCAGCGCCCCGGAAAACGTCACGTGCGCCGTAAGCCCCAGATTGGCCGACGCCTTCGCCGCGAACAATAATTGTTCCACCGCCCACGCTTGCCGCGCTTTCGGATTGCCTCGCATCTTCTCCGGCGCAAATCCGTCGAACGCCACGTCATACGCGGGATGCACGGCCACCAACTGTCCCTGCAGATGCGTCGAAAGCTCCGTAATCTCCAATCCGCAACCTGCCACAATGCCGCGAATCTCGTCGCAGTACGCCTTGCTTTCTGCTGCTCGCTTCAAGTCAAACAGCCGCGCATCCCACGACGGAATTTGGACGCCCTTGTAGCCGAGCTTCGCCGCCCACGCCGCGATACTCTTCAAATTGTTAAACGGCGTCGCATCCCCCGCAAACTGCGCCAAAAATATCGCCGGCCCCTTGATCGTCCTCATCGCTCCCTCAACCCTCTGCCACAGCCACTCCTGGCTGTGCGCTTATTCAGCCACCTGCCAACACTAATCCACTCGCCGCGCCTAGACGCCCTGCCAACGCAGCGTCTTCGCCGCGAGACGCTACTCTACTCATTTTCCATTCCAAAGCAAATCTCGTCGCGGAGAACACCTCGGCCTCCTACCAATATTTGGATAGTGCCGAATGATATGCTCGTTCGATGCAACGTGACCAAAGAAATTCTTGCCGTAGATTCGAGGCACACCTGCCCGGTCAAAATCGTCTCATCAGGTTAAACGTGTTTCTTCCCCAATAGAATTAGCTCAGCGGGAAAATAACGGAGACGCTGTGATGCATCGAGTCCAAAGCGAACCAGTGAAGGACGAAGCGATAAGAGTTACCATCTACCCGGTCGCCGGTCTGGCCGAATCTTGGGAAGACGAACCATTTGATGAATCCACGCTGCCCTCCGATATAGTCCCAGACGTGACGGTAGAAAACGTACGTCCCATGTTCAAGGACGACACCTGGAACTTATTTGAAGGTGAAATCAGCAAACGTGATCTTGAGGTGTTGAGACGAATAAAACACGCCATCGTTCACCGCTATTCGTCGCGACTTTACGGATCAGGGGACCTGGAGCAACAATCGGCAACTTTAGTTCACAACCTGGCCGCATGTCTCAGGCTTATTCGCCCCATGCGGCAGCACGCTCTCGTAATCAACGGGCCAATCCAAGAGGACGGCACAATTAGAATTCAGTCTTTCGACCATCCTATCCACCTCATGGAAATCCCGCGCATCCAGAAAGGATTTTCGCTTCGGAATCGAGACGTCGTCGAACTACAAACTCTCGCCGCGAGTTTTCTAAACGCGATGGCGGGTGAGTACTGGAAATTCAGAATGCCCGTGAGCCTATATGAAGCCGGACACTTCCAAGATAGATTTTGGAAGAGCAGATTGTTTCTGTGGAGTTCCACCATAGAAGCGATCTTCACCTCTCAGACGCCAGACCGCGAACACAGCGGTAGCAAGGTAGCCAAGGCAAGAGTCTTATGGTTTCTTGGAGCGAACACTAAAATCTATGCGCCTGGGGATGTGCCTTCATTTGCGCCACAACGGGAGCCAACTATTGCTGACGTCATAGATGACCTTTACGAGGTGCGGAATTGCATCGCGCACGGAGACAAGGTCCCAGACAGGTTCTTTCAGCAAAACTCAACGGGGTACGAGCCTATCAACAGACTTACAACTTTAGAGGAGGCCGCGAGTTTCATTGTTCGAGCCAGTCTCTTAAAAACCCTAAAAAACAACCTACTCAATCATTTCAAGGGTGGACCCGAATCGCAACTGTATTTCAAGGCAAACGGTCTGATTCGATCAAAGCTGCCATAAACCATGCTATCCCTCAGTATCTAAACCACTTAAAGTAATCCTTGACATACGTTACCAATGTGCTATAATCGTTTCGTCAATTCGGCACGATCCTTCCGCCTGTCCGCCACAGCCTTTGCGATCGTAGGTTCCGATTTTATCGGGACCGTAGACCCCGACTTTGTCGGGGCCGTAGATCCCGACCCTTGTCGGATAAAGAGGCCACCCTGCGACCCAGGCCCTCCCAGCCCGCGGTCCTTCTAACTCCTTCAGTATCTCTCCGCCTAGCCCAGTTACGTTCCTGTAAGCAAAATGAAAAGTGCAAATCCCATTCTCCGTATACTCTTTCAAGTTCCGTATCCTGTAAGCCCTGTGTTTGCCACTCTTACGAAAACTGCCGGGTGTGTACCAACAATTCCCATTCCGAAACCACACGTTTCGCGCTTGCCAGTGCGTCCTTCTCTGGCCTCGTTACCTCTTTATGTCCTTACTTCTTCTCTAAATCCTTTCCTGTCAATTCTTTTGCCGACCCCCACCCCCTAACCCCTGTCGGCTCAATCCTTTATGAAAACAGTGGGGGGGAGGGGTGTCTCAACTTTGATTAGCCAAACTTTCCTCTCAGTGCCTCGGTGCCTCTGTGGCTTTCCCGCTTTTCCTCATTGCACAAAACACGGTGTGGGGAGAAGGGAGACCATGTTGACCGGCGAAACTTCCTCTC
>Ga0209471_1001595_pt1 | contig 13372 bp, 12 predicted proteins | sample GraSoiAngelo_128_FD_185885 | JGI IMG/M metagenome (GOLD analysis project Ga0209471, IMG submission 185885) | Grasslands soil microbial communities from the Angelo Coastal Reserve, California, USA - 14_0927_12_20cm (SPAdes) (version 2) | ecosystem: Environmental > Terrestrial > Soil > Grasslands ...
GCTGCGTGACGTCGTGGTCGGGCCCGACGGCGCGCTCTACGTCGCGACCGGCAACCGCGACGGCCGCGGCTCGCCGCGCCCCGAGGACGACCGCGTGCTGCGCGTCGTGCCCTGAGCGGGGCGGACCATGGGCGAGGGCGGAGCGGCCGGCAACCGGGTGCTGGCGGCGTTGCGCGCCCAGGTCGGCGCGATCCGGCGGCACGCGCCGGGAGCGCGGCGCGGGCGCGATGCCGAGGAGCTGCACCACATGCGCACCGCCGTCCGCCGCCTCCGCGCGATCCTGCGCGCGGTGCGCGACGTCTTCGACGCCGCCGAGATCGCGCGCCTGCGCGGCGAGCTGCGCTGGCTGGGCTCGACGCTGGGCGCCGCCCGCGATGCCGACGTGCTGCGTGCGCATCTGCGCGGAGCGTTCGCGGCCCTCGGGCGCGTCGATGCCGCCACCGTCCGTCGGCTGCGGGGTCGGCTCGATGCCGAGGGCCGGCAGGCACGCGCGCGCGTCGTGGCCGCCCTGGCGTCCCCGCGGTACCGCGCGCTCCTCGCCGATCTCGCCGCGATCACGCGCGGTCGGCCGCCGGCGGCCGGCGATCTCGCCCTGGCCGAGATCGCGGCCAAGCAATTCAAGAAGCTGCGCCGGGCAGTGAAGGCCTTGCCCCGGCAGCCGAGCGATCGCGAGCTACACGCGGTGCGCATCAAGCTCAAGCGGGCGCGCTACGCCGGCGAGCTGGCCGAAGTCGAGGCCGGGCCGCGCGCGGAGAAATTCGTGCACAAGGCCGCCCGGGTGCAGGACATCCTGGGGGAGCACCAGGACGCGGTGGTGGCCGAGCGACGCCTGCGCGCGCTGCTCCGCGGCGGCCGCGGCCCGGCGGCCCGCGCCGCGCTGCGCGGCCTGCTCGAGCGACAGCGCCGGCGGCGCGAGGAGAGCCGGGCGGAGTTTCGTCGGCAGTGGCCGAAGCTGGCGCGCCGCGGGCGCAAGGCGTGGCGGTGAGTGTGGTAGTGTGCGCGCCATGAGCCCGATGCCCGTCACGTGGACGTCCCAGACGCTGTCCGTCGCCGGAATCGCCCTGCCGGTCGCCCGCGCCGGCGCCGGTCCGCCGGTGCTGGTGCTGCATCACGACGTCGGGACGCGGCCGAGGCTGCCGTTCTACGAGGCGCTGGCGCGCGACTTCACGGTGCTGGTGCCGTCGCACCCCGGCTACGACGGCTCGCCGCGTCCCGACTGGATGCGCAGCGTGCGCGACATGGCGGTGGTCTACCAGTGGCTGCTGGGCGAGCTGGAGGCGACGCGCGAGCTCGGGCGGCTGTCGATCGTCGGGCTCGGCTTCGGCGGCTGGATCGCCGCCGAGCTGGCCACGATGGCGCCGCGCGCGCTGCACCGGCTGGTGCTGGTCGGCGCCATGGGCATCAAGCCCGAGCCTTCGAGGGCGTCTTCGGCGCCGAGCCCGCGACCAGCCAGCTCGAGCAGTGGGACCTCAACCGCGAGATGACGTTCCGCATCGCCTGGAAGCCCTACATGTACAACCCCACGCTGCCCCACCTGCTGGGCGGCATCGTCACGCCGACGCTGGTCGTGTGGGGACGCGAGGATCGCATCGTGCCGCTCGAGTGCGGCGAGCGGTATGCCAAGGCCCTGCGCCAGGCGCGGCTCGAAGTCCTCGACGGCACCGGGCACTTCGTGGAGATGGAACAGCCGGACGCGCTGGCCCGCCTGGTGGCGGGCTTCGCCGGCAAGGAGTAGGCCCCGTGCACCTCATGTACTTCACCGAGCAGCCCATGTCGGCCTATCCGGCCGAGGAGGGCCGGACGTTCGGCGCCACCGCCCTCATGTTCTCGAACAAGCACTTCGATCCGGTGGCCGGCAGCCGGCTCTACAACGAGTACCTCGAGCACTACCGGCTGGCCGAGGAGGTCGGCTTCGACGGCATCATGCTGAACGAGCACCACAACGCGCCGTTCTGCATGCAGGCCAAGTGCAACGTGTTCGCCTCGATCCTGGCCGCCATGACCAAGCGGGTGAAGATCGTGCTGCTCGGCAATCCGTTGCCGCTCGCCGACAACCCGGTGCGGCTGGCCGAGGAGCTGGCGATGATCGACATGGTCTCGCGCGGACGCCTCGTCTCCGGCTTCGTGCGCGGCGGCGGCCAGGAGCAGCTCGCCACCGGCGTCAATCCCGCCTACAACCGCGAGCGGTTCGAGGAGGCGCACGAGCTGATCGTGAAGGCGTGGACGCAGACGGGCCCGTTCCGGTGGGAGGGCGCGCACTACCAGCACCGCGTGGTGAACCCGTGGGCGCTGCCGCTGCAGAAGCCGCACCCCCGCGTGTGGATCCCCGGCGTGCTCAGCAAGGAGACGATCATCTGGGCCGCGCGCAAGCGCTATCCCTACATCGCGCTGAGCACGGCCATCGACGCCACCAAGAAGATCTGGGAGCTCTACGACCAGGTGGCGGCCGAGACCGGCTACGCCGGCGGTCCCGAGTATCGCGGCTACCTGCAGCGCTGCCACGTCGCCGAGACCGAGGAGAAGGCGCTCGAGAACGCGCGGCAGTTCATGTGGATGCAGGGTGAGTTCACCGGGCTCGCCCATCCGGTGTGGTCGAGCCCGTCCGGCTACTTCTCGCCGTCGTATCGCACGGCGTTCGTCGAGTACGCGGTGGGCCGGCGGTCGAATCCGCGCGGCGCCGCCTTCGAGGACCAGCTGCGCGACCAGCAGATCGTCGCCGGCACGCCGCGGACCGTGATCCCGAAGCTGCGCCGGCTGCTGGAAGAGACGCGGCCGTCGATCCTCGGGTTCTGGGCCAGCGACGGCTTCGTGAAGAACGAGGACGCGCGGACGTGCATCCGCCTGCTCGGCCAGGAGGTGCTGCCGGCGCTGCGCGAGATGGGCAAGGAGCTGGGGCTGTGGAGCCCGTTCGAGGCGAACGCTCCCGTCAGCCTGGCGTTTCCGGAGCCGGCCCGATCGCCCGTTACGTCCTGATCCACGGCGCCTATCAAGGCGGCTGGATCTGGAACCCGGTCGCCACGCGCCTGCGCGCCGCCGGCCACCTCGTGCTGGCGCCCTCGCTCGACGGCTGCGGCGAGCGACACCACCTCGTGCGGCGCGGGATCACCGTCGGCACGCACGCGCAGGAGGTCGCGCAGCTCCTCTTCTACGACGACCTCGGCGACGTGACGCTGGTCGGCACCAGCTCGGGCGGCATGGTGATCCAGAAGGCCGCCGAGCTGGCGCGCGAGCGCATCCGCCGCCTGGTGTTCGTCGACGCGCTGGCGCTGCTGCCGGGCGAGCGTGTGGATGCGATCGTCAAGCGCAGCGCGCCCAACGAGGTCACCGAGCTGACCACGGGCCCGACGCGCGCCGACGCCGAGAGCCGGCTGTTCCGCGACCTGGATCCGGCGACCCGGGCGTGGGCGCTGGCGCGCATCACCCCGCATCCGCTCGCCGCGCTCGAGGCGCCGATGGAGCCGACGACGTTCTGGGAGCAGGCGTGGCGGGCGACCGTGATCCGCTGCCGCCAGGCGGCCAATCCGCCGGAGTCTCATCAGCGGCGCACCGCCGAGCGCCTCGGCGCCGCCTGGCACGAGCTGGACACCGGCCATTACCCGATGCTGAGCGAGCCGGAAGCGCTGGCGCGCCTGCTGCTCTACGCCGAGCTCGACGGCATCGTGGCGACGCTGCGGCAGGCGACCGGCGCCGCCCGCGTCACGCTGCGGCTGGACGTCCCCCGGCGCAACCTCAGCGTGGCCGACGTCACCGCCGAGGCCCTGGCGCCGGGCGTCGCCTCGCTGCGCGGGCAGACGTCGATCGATCAGCGCGCGGCCGGCTCGATCGAGTGGCTCGAGACGCATCGACGCGTGCTCGTGCAGGAGGACGTGAGCAACGCGGACGCACCGCCGCCGCCCGAGCTCGTTCGCCTGTACGGCGCCACCGCGCAGATGCTGGGGCCGGTGCTCCGCGACGGCGTGCTCGTGGGCTGGGTCTCGGTGCACCATACGGGCGGTCCGCGCCGATGGAGCGCGAGCGACGTGGCCGCGCTGGAGACGGCGGTTCGGGACGTCAGCCGCGAGCTGGAGCCGAGTTGATGGGGGGCCGGCCGGGTTCTTGATGTGAGCCGCGCGGCGCTGCGGCTTCGCGGCAAGGTCGCGCTGATCACCGGCGGCAACACCGGGATCGGCCGCACGGTGGCCCTGGCCTACGCCGACGAGGGCGCCGACGTGGCGATCGCCTGGATCGCCCGCGAGGCGGACGCCGCGTCGCTGGTGGCCGAGCTCGAGAAGCGCAGCCGGCGCGCCCTGTCCGTGCGCTGCGACGTGACGCGCGAGGCCGACGTCCAGGCGCTCGTCGGTGCCGTCATCGAGCGGTTCGGCCGCATCGACGTGCTCGTGAACAACGCCGGCATCCAGAAGCCGCAGGCGCTCACCGAGACCTCGCTCGACGACTGGGAACGGATGATGGCTGTCCACCTGCGCGGGGCGTTTCTCTGCTGCCGCGAGGTGGCGCCGGCGATGATCCGGCAGCGGAGCGGCCGCATCATCGTCCTGACCTCGCAGCTCGCCTACCTCGGCCGGCCGCGTTATACCGCCTACTCCGCGGCCAAAGGCGGGCTCGCGACGTTCACGCGCGCGCTCGCCCAGGAGCTGGCGCCGCACGGCATCCTCGTCAACGCGGTCGCGCCGGGCCTCATCGACACGGGCTTCGATCCGCTGCCGGAGGCGGCCAAGCGTGCTCACGCCGCGTCGCTGCCGCTCGGGCGCCTCGGCACGCCCGACGATCTCGTCGGCGCCTTCGTGTTCCTCGCCTCCGACGAGAGCCGCTACTTCTGCGGCCAGACGCTCCACCCGAACGGCGGCGAGATCATGCCGTGATTGCGATCGCGCTGAGCATCTGATACCGTCCCGCCATTCGCCCGCCGGGAGGTCAACGATGACGCTGGACCCGCACGATCGAGATCGACGCCCCGTGATGTCGCGCCGCTCGGCCCTCACGGCCATGGGCGCGGTGGCCGGCATCGCGGCCCTGGCGCCCCGCGCGCTCGCTCAGGCGCCGCCCTCCGGACCGATGGCGCCGCCGAGCACGGTCACCACGCCGCCCCGCGACTTCGGACCCGGCGGAGCGCCGACCACCTACTTCACCGATCCCGACGTCCTCACGATCGACCCGATGTTCAACGGACTGCGCCAGCCGAACAGCGCGATCAAGCGGCTGTGGACCGGCGCCTTGTGGTCGGAGGGCCCGGCCTGGAGCAGCCAGGGGCGCTACCTCGTGTGGAGCGACATCCCGAACAACCGGCAGCTGCGCTGGCTCGAGGACGACGGCCGCGTGACGGTCTTCCGCAGCCCGTCCAACAACAGCAACGGCAACAGCTTCGACTTCCAGGGCCGCCAGCTCTCGTGCGAGCACCTGATGCGGCGCGTGGTGCGCTACGAGAACGACGGCTCGGTGACGATCCTCGCCGACGCCTACAACGGCAAGCGGCTGAACTCCCCGAACGACGTCGTGGCGCATCCCGACGGCAGCTACTGGTTCACCGATCCGCCCTACGGCGGCCAGCTCTACGAGGGCGCCCCCGACGCGGCCGGCGGACCCAGCAACAGCGCCGGGCGGCTGAAGTCGCGCCTGGGCCAGCCGCCGGAAGCCGGCAACTCCAAGCGGGAGCTGCCGACCAACTGCTATCGTGTCGATCCGAGCGGCCGCGTCGATCTCGTCGTGGGCGAGGACCAGGTGCCCGATCCCAATGGCCTCGTGTTCTCGCCGGACTACAAGAAGCTCTACGTCATCAGCACCGGCAAGGGCCCCGGCGACACCGGCGCCGGCGGCAAGGGCGACATGCACGTCTTCGACGTGGGCGCCGACAACAAGCTCTCGAACCAGAAGCTCTTCAGCGACTTCATGATCGACGGCGTCAAGTGCGGCCCCGACGGCGCCCGCTGCGACGTCGACGGCAACGTATGGTGCTCGAGCAACGCCGGCCGCAGCGTCGGCTACAGCGGGGTCACGGTGTGGACGCCGGAGGGGAAGCTGATCGGGCGCATCCGCCTGCCGGAGATCTGCGGCAACGTCTGCTTCGGCGGACCGAAGCGCAATCGTCTGTTCATGGCCGCCAGCCAATCGCTCTACGCCGTGTACGTCAACACGCAGGGCGCCGGGCCGGGCTAGGAGGAATTTGATGAGCGAGCATCTCGACCGTCGCAGCTTCCTCAAGCGTGCGGGCGCCGTCGGCGCCGGCGCCGTCGTCGCGGTCCGGCTGTCCGGCGCCGAGCGGGCCGCCGCCCAGGACGCCACCTTCCACCCCGATCCCGCCGCCAAGCGGGGCGGCACGCTGCGCTACGGCATCCTCAGCGCCGCCGCTCACTTCGACGTCCATCAGTCGGGGACCGTCGCCAACATCGGTCCCCAGAGCCCGATGTACGACACGCTCATCCGCCGCCATCCGAAGGACGGGCAGACGATCATCCCCGACCTCGCCCAGCGATGGGAGATCTCGCCGGACGGCAAGAAGTACACCTTCCACCTGCGCAACGGCGTCAAGTTCCACGACGGCGCCGAGCTGACCGCCGACGACGTCAAGGCGACCTACGAGCGGATCGCGCGGCCGCCCCAGGGCATCGTCATCCCGCGCACGCCGCTGTTCGCCACCGTCGGCGACATCGTCGTGCTGGACCCGCACCGGATCGAGTTCCGGATGACCGAGCCGCGCCCCAAGGCCTACATGCTGGGCGCGTTCGCGAGCGGCTGGAACATCATCGTGCGCAAGAAGACGCTCGACGACAACCAGGGCAACCTCCGCCAGGTCATGAACTATCCGGGCACCGGGCCGTTCAAGCACGTCTCCCGCCAGGACAAGGAAGTCTGGATCCAGGAGCGCAACCCGAGCTACTGGAACAAGGGCCTGCCGCTGGTCGATCGCCTCGAGATCTACCACCTGCCGCCGTTCTCGCCGGAGCTGGGCTCGTCGTTCCTGTCGGGCAAGATCGACTACGCGCGCCTGCTCGATCCCGTCTCCTGGCGCAAGGCCAAGGAGATGCCGGGCGTGACGGCGGCGGCGTTCAACCAGTCGGTCATCCAGGCCTTCTGGACCAACATGCAGAAGAACAAGGCGCTGGCCGATCCGCGGGTGCGCCGGGCGATCCACCTCGCCATGGACCGGCCCACGCTGGTCGAGGTGGTGAAAGACACCGCGCCGATGCAGGTGGGCGGCTTCGTCTATCCATTCCACGAGACGTCGACGCCGCGGGCCGAGCTGGAAAAGAAGCTGGGCTACCAGAAGGACATCAAGCCGGCGGTGCAGGAGGCCCGGCGGCTGATGAAGGAGGCCGGCTACGCCGGTGGCCTCAGGGGGCTCGATTTCGTCGTGCGCGACATCGCCAGCTTCAAGCTGTGGTCGGTGGCCATCCAGGCCATGCTGAAGGAACACCTCAACATCGAGTCGAACCTCCGCGTGGTGCAGACGTCGGTGTGGTTCGACGAGGCGAAGGCCGGCAACTTCGACCTGGCGATCAGCGCCATCGTGTCCTCGCTGATGGACCCCTCCGACATCTTCAGCGCCTGGTACGGCAAGGATGGCCCGCAGAACTACTCGCGGTGGACGAACCCGGCGTTCCACGACCTCGCCAGCCAGATCGAGCGCGAGCTGGACGACAGCAAGCGCAAGCCGATGGTGCGCAAGGCGGAGGACATCCTCGAGCAGGATCCGCCGCTCATCCCCGTCGCCTACGAGCAGATCTACGACGCCTGGTATAACCGCGTGCACGGGCAGAATCCCAGCACCTACTTCGGAATCTACGACGTCGTCCGATGGGACAACGTCTGGCTGGGATAGTCGACGTGGGGGGCCCCGAGATGGCCCCCCCCACCCCCCAACGCTCGGGGCGCCTCGGCGGAGCCGCGGCACCCCTCGATTCCGCGTCGTAACCCATGCGCAAGTACCTGGCGCGGCGGGCAGTGTACGCCGCCGTCACGCTGCTCGGCGTCTCGCTGAGCATCTTCGTCATTCTGCGAATCCTGCCCGGGGATCCGCTGGTGGCGATCCTCGGCGTCGAGGGGCACGCGCGCATGACGCCGACCGACCGCGTGCGCATCATGGCCGATCTCGGGCTCAGCGCGCCGCTGCCCGTGCAATACGCGCACTGGCTCGGCGACATCGGCGCCGGGCGGCTCGGCAAGTCGTTCTTCCGCGGCGACACCGTGGCCGAGCTGATCGCCCACCGCGGGCCCATCAGCGCCGAGATCGCCGTGCTCGCGCTGATCGTCTCCTGGCTCGTCGGGCTCCCGGTGGGCATCCTCAGCGCGTTCAAGCCGAACAGCATGCCCGACGGACTCGCCCGCGCGATCTCCGTGCTCTTCATCGCCATCCCCGGCTTCTGGCTGGGGATGCTGATCGTGCTCGCGCTCCTGTTCTGGTTCGGCTACAAGGCGCCGATCGTCATCGTGCAGTTGTGGCAGGACCCGTGGCGAAACGTCCAGATCGTCATCGGGCCCGGTCTCGTGCTGGGGCTGGCCCAGGGCGCCTACATCGCGCGGATGTCGCGCTCGTGCCTGCTGGAGGTCATCGGCGAGGACTTCGTGCGCACGGCGCGCGCCAAGGGCCTGCGCGAGGGGCTGGTGGTGCTGCGCCACGCGCTGCCCAACGCGCTGCTGCCGGTGATCACGATCTCCGGCGTGCTGCTGGGCTTCGTGCTGGGCGGCTCGGTGGCGGTCGAGCAGGCGTTCGGGGTGCCGGGGCTCGGCCGGGCCCTGGTCACCGCGGTCATCGAGCGCGACATCATCGTGGTCCAGAACCTGGTGCTGCTGTACGCGGTGATCTTCGTGGTCGTGAACGTGTTCGTCGATCTCAGCTACGCCTGGCTCGACCCGCGCATCCGGTACGGCTGATGGCCGTGCGCGCCGCCCGGCCGCCGGCGACGGGCCTTCGCGAGGCGTCCCCGACCAGCTCGGTGCTGTCCGAGCTCGCCCGGTTCTCGCGCCGCAACACGCTGGCCGCCCTCGGCGGCGTCGCCGGCATGCTCATCATCGTGGTCGCGCTCGCCGCCCCGCTGCTGGCGCCCTACGACCCGCTCAAGGCCGACTTCCGCCACATGAACAAGCCGCCCAACGCCGAGCACCTGCTCGGCACCGATCAGGTCGGCCGCGACACGCTCAGCCGCGTGATCTACGGCGCCCGCACCTCGCTGTTCGTCGCCTTCTCGGCGGTCGTCCTCGGCACGACGGTGGGCTCGCTGTGGGGCGTCGCCTGCGGCTACCTGCGCGGCCGCTTCGATCTCGTGAGTCAGCGCATCATGGAGATTCTCCAGTCGTTTCCCGATCTCATCCTCGCCATGGCGATCTCCATGGCGATCGGCACCGGGCTGCAGGCGGTGATCCTCGCCATCGCCATCACCCGCATTCCGTTCGGCGGGCGGGTCATCCGCTCGGTGGCCCTGTCCGTTCGCGAGATGCCCTACGTCGAGGCGGGACGGGCGAGCGGCGGCTCCGCGCTGCGCATCATGCTCTTCCACGTCCTGCCGCAGTGCCTGGCGCCGTACCTGGTGCTGGCCACGGCCCACCTCGGTGCCGCGATCGTCATCGAGGCCGCCCTGGGTTTTCTCGGCGTCGGGGTGCCGCCGCCCACGCCGACCTGGGGCAACATGCTGGCCGACTCGATCACCGCGCTGGTCCCGCCGTGGTGGCTGGCGTTCTTCCCCGGCCTGGCCATCACGGTGACGGTGCTGGCGTTCAACCTGCTCGGCGACGGCATCCGCGACACGCTCGACCCGCGGCTGTCGCCGGCCTTCTTGAGAATGATGGCCGGCGGCCGGCGCGGCTGAGTGGCGCTCGTCGCGGCGGCGTTCCTGACGTTCGCCGTCTCGGCGGGGCTCATGCATTCCTATCCGGTGTTCTTCGTGGCGTTCCTCGCCGACTTCGGCTGGAGCCGCGCGCAGACGTCGCTGGCCTATTCGGTCTCGCAGCTGCTGACGGGGGCCAGCTCGCCGGCGGTCGGCGTGCTCGTCGATCGCGTGGGCCCGCGGCGCCTCGTGCTGATGGGCGGCGTGCTGCTCGCGCTGGGCCTGGCGCTGAGCGCGCGGGTGTCGGCGCTGTGGCAGCTGATCGTCGTGTACGGCGTCGTCATGACCGTCGGCGCCAACTGTCTGGGCCTGGTCGTGCTGACGCCGCTGGTCTCGCGGCGCTTCGTCGCCCGGCGCGGCCTCGTGCTGTCGATCGTGCAGGCCGCCAACGGCTTCGGCCGTGCGGGATCGGTGCCGGTCGTGCAGTTCCTGATCTCGACGCTGGGCTGGCGCCGCTCATATCTCGTACTAGCGGGGGTGATGGCGGTGCTGATCCTTCCGCTGTCGCGCTTCTTCCGGGCGGAGCGCGAGCCGCGCGCCGAGCCCGCGCGCACCGCGCCGGCCGCGTCGGGCGCGCGGGCTCGCGACTGGACGGTGGCCGAGGCGATGGCGACGCCGCACTTCTGGCTCCTCTTTCTCGTCTACCTCCTGACCGGCCTCGGCAGTTTCTTCGTCTCGCTGCACCAACTCGCGTTCGCGGCGGACATGGGCTTCGACACGCTGCAGGCGGCCAGCATCCTCGGCATGGGCAGCTTCCTCTCGGTGGCCGGGACGATCTTCACGGGCACGATCTCGGACTACGTCGGCCGCGAAGTCTCCGCCATCATCGCCTACGGCATCTCCATCGTCGGGGTGATCGCCGCGCTGCTCATCTCGAGCGCCGATCAGGCGTGGCTGCTGTGGGTCCACGCCTGCTTCTTCGGTCTGACGTGGGGCGCGCGCGGTCCGATGATCACCGCCAAGACCGCCGACCTGTTCCAGGGCCGCCACCTGGGCGCGATCCTTGGCGTGATCTCGATCGGCACCGGCATCGGCGCCGCCGTCGGCGCCTGGGCCAGCGGCCTGATCTTCGACCTCTCCGGCAGCTACCGCCTGGCGTTCATCCTGTCGATCGCGTCGTACCTGGCCGGCTGCGGTCATCCGTCCCTGACCCTTCCGGCGCGCGGTCGGCTGTCGGCGGCGCATCGCGAATGCCGGCCGGGCGGGCCGGACCTCGAGCGGCCAGGAGTATACAATCGGCTCGCATGTTCCAGCCGGATCTCGAGACGCTCGATCGTGACGCGCTCGCGCGGATGCAGCTCGATCGCCTGCAGGCGACGCTGGCCCGCGTGCGGGCCAATCCGGCGTGGGCGCGACGGCTCGGCGGCGCGCGGCCCGAGGACCTGAAGCGCGCGGACGACTGGCGGCGCCTGCCCTTTCTCACCAAGGAGGAGCTGCGCGACGCCTATCCGCTGGCGCTCGCCTGCGGGGGGGCCGAGGGCTACCGGCGCGTGCACATGTCGAGCGGCACTACCGGCAACCCGATCCTCAACCCCTACACCGCCCACGACGTCGCGCAGTGGGGCGAGGTGATGGCGCGGTGCCTGACGGCGGCCGGCGTCACCCGCGAGGACGTGGTACAGATCACGCCGTCGTTCGGCCTCTTCACGGGCGGCTTCGGCTTCCACTACGGTGCCGAGCGGCTGGGCGCGATGATCGTGCCGGTCGGCGCCGGCCGCACGCTGCTGCAGCTCAAGCTCATGCGCGATCTCGGCGTCACCGTGCTGCCGGCCATCGCGACCTACCCGCTGCGGCTCATCGAGGTCGCCCGCGAGGAGAAGTTCGACCTGGCGACACTGCGGCTGCGCGTCGGCATCTTCGGCTCCGAGATGTGGTCGGACGAGCTGCGCGCGCGCATCGACCGCGAGCTGAACCTGACCTCGTACGACATCATCGGCATGACCGAGACCGGCGGCCCCGGCCTCGGCATCGAGTGCGCCCGGCGCGCCGGCATCCACGTCTGGGAGGATCATTACCTCGTCGAGATCGTCGAGCCGCGAACGGGGACGGCGGTCGACGACGGGGCCGAGGGCGAGCTGGTCGTCTCGACGCTGACGCGCGAGGGCCTGCCGCTGGTTCGCTATCGCACCCACGATCTCACGCGCGTCGTGTCGCGCGCGCGCTGCGACTGCGGGCGCACGGCGCTACGCGTCGACCGGCTGCGGGGCCGCACCGACGACATGGTGATCTTCAAGGGCGTGAACTTCTATCCGCGCCAGCTCGAGACGCTGCTGCTGCGCCACGCCGGGCTCGGCCACGAGTACCAGATCGTGCTCGACGCCGACGGCGGTGGCGAGCGCCTGACGATCGTCGCCGAGGCCGAGCCCGGGTACGATCCGTCCGTCGCCGCGCGGATCAAGCGCGAGCTGCACGACCTGCTGAGCCTCAGCCCCGAGATCCGCCTCTGCCCGGCCGGCACGATCGAGCGCGTCCAGGGCAAGGCCGTGCGCGTCGTCGATCGCCGGCCGCGCGCGTGAGCGATCTCACGCCGCTGTTCGCGCCGCGCAGCCTCGCCGTCCTCGGGGTGTCGCGCAATCCGGCCAAGCTCGGCTCCCGGCTCCTGCAGAACGTCAAGGACGGCGGCTTCGCCGGCCCGATCCACCCGGTGAACCCCTCGGGTGAGGTGATCCTCGGCCTTCCGACCGTGCGCACGATCGAGGCGCTGCCCGACGGCGTCGATCTCGCGCTCGTCAGCCTGCCGGCGCCGGCGGTGCCGGAGGCGATCAAGGCGCTCGCCGCCCGCCGTGTCCGCGCCGCGGTGATCCTGTCCTCCGGCTTCGGCGAAGTGGACGACGACGGGCGCGCGACCCAGCGGGACCTGCTCGTCACCGCGGGCGCGGCCGGGCTGCGTCTGGTCGGCCCGAACTGCATGGGCGTCTACTCGGCGCCGGCCGGGCTCAACGGCACGTACTTCTGGGATCTGCCACGGGCGCCGGGCGGCATCTCGATCGCCTCGCAGAGCGGCGCCTACGGAGGCCTCATCTTCCGTCACCTCGGCGGGCGTGGTCTCGGCGTCGCGCGCTTCGTGTCGATCGGCAACCAGGTCGACGTCGAGATCGCCGAGGTCCTCGAATGGCTCGTCGACGATCCGGCCACGTCGCTGATCGCGTGCTTCGTCGAGGCGTTGCGGGACGGGCCGCGCTTTCTGGCGGCGGCGCGCCGCGCGGCCGGGCGCAAGCCGATCGTGATGCTCAAGGGCGGACGCTCCGACGCCGGCCGCCGCGCGGCGGGCTCGCACACGGGCTCGCTGGCCGGGGCGTGGGAGGTCTACCGCGCCGCGTGCGCGAGTGCGGGGGTCGTGCTGGCCGAGGAGACGGAGGAGTTCTTCGACGCCATCGAGACGCTGGTGGCGATTCCGGTGCGCCGGCCGGCGGCGCCGAGCGTGGCGGTGATCACGGTCTCCGGCGGACCATCCGTCATCGCCGCCGATACCGCCGAGCGCGAGGGCCTGGCGGTGCCGGCGCTCGGCGCGTCGGCGCGCGGGGCCCTGCGCGCGCTGCTGCCGCCGTTTGCCGCCG
>Ga0209471_1001601_pt1 | contig 13359 bp, 16 predicted proteins | sample GraSoiAngelo_128_FD_185885 | JGI IMG/M metagenome (GOLD analysis project Ga0209471, IMG submission 185885) | Grasslands soil microbial communities from the Angelo Coastal Reserve, California, USA - 14_0927_12_20cm (SPAdes) (version 2) | ecosystem: Environmental > Terrestrial > Soil > Grasslands ...
AGCCCGGTAACCTCGATTGCCGGCGCGAATGGCCTCGACATGAGGAAGGCCTAATTCTATTGGCGAGCCCTCGTGGCCAGGCGCGAGAGTTCAAGACGACCAGATGGGTGGCTTGAGGGATTTGAACCCTCGACCCTCAGATCCACAATCTGATGCTCTAACCAGCTGAGCTAAAGCCACCGCAGGTGCACGATTATAAGAGTTAAGGGGATTGCTCCCGTTCAAATTTGGCGCAGAGCCCGTTATATGCTGTAGGCGCCTTGACGACGTCTGACGACGCCCTCATCCGCCGCGCCCAGGCCCTTGACTCGGGGGCACTGGCCGAGCTCTACGACCGGCATTTCGATGGGATATATCGATACCTGTTTACGCGGATACGCCACCAGGCCGACGCTGAAGACCTCACCGAGCAGGTCTTCTTGAAAATGGTCGATTCCATCAAACGGTACAAGCCTCGGGGGGTGGCCTTTTCCTCCTGGCTGTACCGGATCGCCCACAACCTGCTGGTCGACCGCTATCGGCGCGCCGGACGCGAACCCGTCGAGCTCAGTGACGACGTCCGGGACCTCCGGCCGCAGGCCGATCCGGCCGATTTACTGCAGAATTCCGAACAGCGGCACGCGCTGGTTGAGGCCGTCCGGCGCCTGACGCCCGAGCAGCAGCAGGTCATCACCATGCGCTTCATCGACAACCTCGACGCCGATGAGATCGCGCGCCAGATGCGCCGCCGGCCCGGGGCGATTCATTCGATGCAGCATCGCGCGCTCGCCAGTCTGTACCGATTCCTGCTGGAACGCGAGCAGGTGGAGGTCCGCCGTGCGTGACCTGACACAACCGCTCGAGGAGTGTTTGCAGGCGATGGGAGAGAAGCGCAACCTGCAAGACGTGCTGCGCCGATACCCCGCCGAACGCGACCAGCTGATCGAGCTCCTCCGGCTCTCCGTGGATCTCGGCGGGTTAGCCCCCGGCGGCCCGGCGGCCGATCCCGCCTTCCGGCTGCGCACCCGCAACCGAATGCTGGCCGCCGCTGCGGAGCGGCGCCGGGCGCGGCGCTGGAACCCGCTTGGCGCCGTGCCACGTCCGGCCGCCCGACTGGCCTTCGCTGGTGGGCTCGCCGTTGCCGTCCTGGTGGGGGGACTGACCTCGGCCGCCGCGGCGGGGAACAGTCTGCCGGGCGACCCGTTCTACCAAATCAAGCTGGGCGTGGAGCGAGCGCAACTGGCCATCACCTTCGACCCGGTGGCGCGCGCTCGGTTGCATGCGCAGTTCGCCGAGGTGCGTCTCAGCGAGGCGCAGCGGTTGGTCGCCGCCGGCCGGGTGCAGGACGGCATCCGCCAGGTCGATCAGTACGACACCGCGGTTGCGCAGTTCAACCATGCCCTTGCCGGGACCACCTTTGATGACGCTGCCATTGCCGAGCTTCGTCGTTTCATGAACGAGCACGAAGCTTCCGCCGATGCCAGCCTCCAGTCCCTGGCGGGTTCGCTGGCAGCAGGAGGCGATACGCAGGCGGCGGCCGCGGTGACGCGCACGCAGTCCCACGCGGATCAGACCTGGAAGGGAAGCCAGCGTGACCTGCAGGCGCGTTCCGCAACGCCGCCGGCCGATCACGCACAAAGCCACGCGCCCGCCGCACAGCAACCGAAGGCGACCGGGGACTAGGGCACTAGATCTGTTTGCCGCGCCGCGCGGCGAAGAACTCGCGAAGCAGTCGGCCCGCAGGCTCGGCTAGCACCCCGGAGCTGATCTCGAGGTGGTGATTGTTCGCCGGGTGTCGTAGGACGTCGTAGACGGAGTCGACGGCGCCCTTCTTGGGATCGGGCGCGCCGTAGACCAGGCGTGCGATGCGCGCCAGCACCATCGCCCCGGCGCACATCGGGCAGGGCTCGAGAGTGACGTAGAGCGTGATGCCGTCGAGCCGCCAGGATTGCGTCAAGCGGGCTGCGTCGCGGAGCACCAGCATCTCGGCGTGTGCGGTAGCGTCGGGTGTGGTTTCAATCAGGTTGTGCGCCTCGGCCAGCACCGAGCCGTCCTTGACGAGCACGGCCCCAACCGGGACTTCGGCAATGGATGCGGCCTGGCGAGCCTGGGCCAGGGCGCGCTCCATGTAGTGAGCATCGTCACGCGGACCGGTCGGTAGACTCAAATCGATGGCGTCAGGAAGTCTAAAGGAGGATCGCGGGCTGTTTGGTCCGGACTCGGTGATCTGGCGAGTCAACCGCGAGTCCGCCGTTGCGCTGGCGGGGACGGCTGCCATTCTGATGCAGTTCGCGCACCCGAAGGTGGCGGCGGGCGTGCGCGACCATAGCCGATACCAGGTCGACCCGGTCGGGCGGCTGCGGCGCACGCTCGACCTGACGATGGCGATCGTGTTCGGTCAGCGTCAGGCGGCTATGGAGGCGGTTCGCGCCATCAATTCCAGACACCGCGCGGTCCGCGGTCCGGGGTATTCCGCGATGGACCCTGACCTTCTGTTATGGGTTCATGCGACGCTGGTTTACGCGGCGATCCGCGGCTACCGGGCGTTGGTTGGACCGCTCTCCGCCACCGACGCCGACCGCTATTACCAGGACACGAAGGAGATCGGCGTACTCCTCGGCGTTCCACGGGAGATGTACCCTGCCAGCGTGCAGGCGTTCGAGGCGTACTTGCAGCGGATGATCGACGATGGCGAATTGGCCGTGAGCGCCGAGGCCCGTGAGATGGCGCGCGCGGTGCTGCGGCCAGGTTTTCGCGGTGTGCCGCAGGTCGCTTTTGCGCCCCTGACCATCATCACGTCCGGGCTCCTGCCGGCCACGCTGCGGGCCGCGTACGAGCTCCCGTGGGGAAACCTGGAGCGCACGGCGTTCGCTGCCTGCCGTCGGATCCTCCCACGATTGGTCGCCATCGCGCCCGGCCCGGTGCGGTTGCTGCCGCCCGCGCGCGACGCCTATCGCCGGCTTCGCACGGCTGCCTGAAGCGGTGTCGGTGGCGGAGGGGGCGAGATTCGAACTCGCGGTGGCGTTGCCGCCACACGGCTTTTCGAGAGCCGCACCTTAAACCGCTCGGACACCCCTCCGGGGGTCGATTCTAACCCTCACCCCCGCCCTCCCCCTTCAAAGGGGGAGGGGGTTTGAGCTTAAGGCTGACCCCTTTTGACGGGCGCGATGGCGCGCGACCTTCGCCCGGTTGCCGCAGCTGCGCATGCTGCACCATTTCCGCTGGCCCGTGGGCGAGGTGTCCTTGAATACCCAGCGACACTGCGGGTTTTCGCAGACTTTCAGGCGGGCGGCGGCCCCCTGGATCAGCTGGCGCGCGATCGACTCCGCCAGCCGCGCGGCTGCGCCGTCAACCGGGTCGCCCTGATGCCGATGGCCGAGCGAGACGCCGTCCGGCCCCTCTACCAGCTCATACACGTAATGGGTGCGCAGGGCCCGGTTGATCTCCGCGAGGTCGGTCGGGTCCGGGCGCTGACGACCGGCCTGCGCTTCGAGCACGCTGCGCATCGCCTCGCGGACGCGCCGGAGCCGTCCCAGCATCGCCCTGCCGGCGCCCGGCGAGTCCTCGTACCGGTGCAGGAGCTCGGCGCGCGCCTCCTTATGGAGGAGGTCGTTGTCGACCAGCCAGTCGAGGGCCGCGTCGGGCGTGTCGAGATGGTCGTGGGGCGTGGGCCAGAGGTCAAGGGTGTTGACGAAATTCAAGCCGGTCTGGACCGAGGCCAGGTGTCCCTGCGAGACCGGCATCGGTGGGGCGGCGATTGTTTCCGAATCGTTCACATGTAACCCCTTTATACCACTTGACGGGTTAAGCATACCCGAGTAGAATCACGGTGTAACTAGTTGAAAGCCATTGAGCGGTTACAGCGAGGTGACAAGAACATGACTGACTACTACTCGATCTACACCTGGGCGATGGACAAGCAGGCCGCGGTGGAGCGCGAAGCTGGCCGGCGGCGGCTGCTTCGGCTGTCCAAGCCCGTCTCGCTGCATCTGCGCTGGCCAGTGGAGATTCGGCGGGAGGAGCCTGCCCACATCCACGAGGACGAGCACGACGCCGTCGCGTGAGCACCGCCCCCATCCGACTGGCGGCGGCTGACATGGCCTCCGCCCTTCGCCAGGTCCGAACCGGTGCCGGGACACCCGCCGCGCGGATCTGGCTCGCCCTCGGCACGGTCTACCTCCTGTGGGGCTCGACCTACCTCGGGATCAAGTACGCCATCGAGACCATGCCGCCGTTCCTGATGGGATCGCTCCGCTTCCTGGCCGCCGGGGGCGTCCTGTATCTGCTGGCCATCCGGCAGGGCGACACGGCGGGCGACCGGCCGGGAAGCCGGCAATGGCTGGCGGCCCTGGCGATCGGCGGCGCACTGCTGGTCGGTGGAAACGGGGGCGTGATCCTGGCCGAACAATACGTGCCGAGCGGGGTGGTGGCCCTGTTCGTGGCGACGGCGCCTCTGTGGATGGCGATCATCGACCGCGTGGTCTTCCGCCGCCGCCTGCCTCTGCTCGTCATCGTCGGGCTGGTGATCGGTTTCGGCGGGGTCGCTTTTCTGATCGGTTCGCCCGGATCGGGCCACATCAACCTGTTCGGCGCCGTGCTGGCGCTGGCCGCTCCCCTCTGCTGGGCGAGCGGTTCGGTCTTCACCCGCCACGTCAAGCTGCCCGTTCGGCCGCTGGTCGCGGCCTCGATGGAGATGCTGTGGGCGGGTGTCCTGTTTGGCGTCCTCAGTGCCGCGACCGGTGAGCTGGGGCGGGTGCACTGGCAGGGCATCTCGAGCACCTCGTGGCTCGCGCTCGTCTACCTCATCGTCTTCGGCAGCCTGGTCGGCTTCAGCGCCTACGTCTGGCTGCTCCGGTCTGCGCCGCTCTCGCTGGTGTCGACTTATGCCTATGTCAACCCGGTGGTCGCGGTCGTGCTGGGCTCGATCTTCGTCGGCGAGGTGCTGACGGCACGCATCCTGGTCGCCGGCACCATCATCCTGGCGGCCGTCGCATTGATCGTGGTCGCCCGCAACCGCGCTGTCGCGACAACCGCACGCGCCGCCTAAGCCTGGGCCGGTTCGACCAGCTGCACGCGCTCGCCGGTAAAGGCTCGGTGCATTCTCGCCACGTTGGCCAGCGTGTCGATGTCGCGGACCGTTTTGTCCCGCCGGATGTCTTTGATGCGCGGAAAACGGAGGGCATAGCCGGAGTTGTGGCGGCCGGATTCCATGATGGCGTCGAAGGCCACCTCGAGCACGATCTCCGGCTGGACGGCGCGGAAACGGCCGTAGTCCTTGACCGTGATCGACTTGAAGTACTCGGTCATCTGGGCGATCTCGACGTCGGTTAACCCGGAGTAGGCCTTGCCGATGTTGACCAGCCGGTCGGCCGCCTCGTCGTAGACGGCGAAGGTGTAGTCGGACAACACGTCCTTGCGTTTGCCGTGGCCCCATTCGACGCCGGTCACGACCACGTCCAGCGTCGCCAGCGCTTTCTTCAGCTTCAGCCAGCCGAGGCCGCGCCGTCCCGGCGTGTAGCGACTTGCCGGGTCCTTGACCATCAGGCCTTCGTTGTTGCGGGCGCGTGCGCCGTCGAAGATTCGATCCAGCTCGGCGGCATCGAGGGCGCGGATCAGGTAGGCGAGCATGAAGGGGGAGGGGAGGCTGAGCTCCTCAAGCAAGCGTCGCCGTTCCCGCAGCGGCTCGGTCAGCAGGGTGCGGCCATCGAGCGAGAGCAGGTCGAAGGCGACGAAGATGACTGGTACCTCGGCGAGCAACTGCGCACTGACGACCTTGCGCCCGAGCCGGTGCTGCAGCTCGAAGAAGGGACGCACGACGCCATCCTTGAAGGCGAGTAACTCGCCGTCGAGGAGCACGTCGTGCGCCACGATACCGGCCGCCGCCACCACTTCGGGAAAAGCCGCGGTGACGTCATTGAGGTCTCGCGAGTAGAGGACGATCCGGTCGCCTTCCTTATGCAGCTGCCCACGAATGCCGTCGTACTTGTCCTCGACCCAGGCCTCGCCACCGACGCGGCGCATGATTGCCGCCGCGTCCTCCTCCGGCGAGGCGAGCATGAACTGCAGCGGGTGCATCAGGCGAAGCTCCGCTGAGCGGAGCGTTCCGCGCCGGGCCCGCAGCGCGACCTCGCCAATGTCGCCGGTCAGCATCCCTGCCCAGGAGACCTCTGCCAGCGGCGCTCCGAAGGCCTTGGCGATCCCCTCTTCGACCAGGCCGGCCCGCAACCCGATGCGCAGATCGCCGGTCAGGATCTTGCCGATGTACTTCGCCTCGCGCGGGGTCAGCCGATCGAGCAATTCGCGTAGTGCCTCGGTCTTCTTCTTGACGGTGCGCTGCTCGTAGATCCGGACGAAAGTCTCGTGCACGTCGCGCAGCGACGTCGTCTGCGGATGCGTGTGTCCTTGCAGCACTTCCTCGATCACATCGCCGACGTCACTGTGGCGCATGTACGACTGACCCAGCGCGTCCTCGTCAACGCCCGCCAGCTCGCACACCGCGTTGCGGATGACCGCATAGCCGAGATTCAGCTTGCGCTGATCGCGGTCGGCGAACGGTCGTGCCGTAAAAAACACGGCGGCCAGCGGCAGGATCTCATCGTCGAGGCCGGCGAAGTACTCGCCGAGCAGCCGCGTCTTCTCCAGCTTGCTGCTGGTGGCGCGGATCGCCTCGCCCGTCCGGGCCAAAGCCTCCATGGGCCTAGCTTATTTCCCTCCCCCGCTTGCGGGGGAGGGCAGGGTGGGGGCTCAGCCTGTCTGGATCTGGTCGGCGGGCGGCGCTTTGATGACCTCGCCCGTGTTGTACTTGTCGAAGGTCAGGGTGATGTTCTGGCCGCCGGTCTGGGTCTCGACGTACTTGATTGGGTAGCCGTCGCTCTCGCGGATATAGGCATCGAAGGCGTTGCCATCCTTGTCCTTGGCCGACGCATGCCACACCTTTCCCTGGGCCAGCGTCTCCTCGCCAATGTACTTCTGGTCGCTCGCGCCCGAGAAGGCGTTCGGATCGATGCCCGACGCGCTTTTGGTAGCTACCCACTTGTTGGAGGCCGGCGTGAGGCCATAGTTGGTGCCGTCCAGCGAGACCTCCTCGATGGTCAGCGTCTGGCCGCCGACCGTCGTCGTGAATTTAAACCGTCCCGCCGGCTTGGGCTTGTAGACCAGGGCGCCGTCCCCGACCAGTTCGACGGTCACACCGTTATTGGTGATCTTGCCCGTCACCGCGAAATGGGCGTCCGTCAGGTTTGATTGTTGCGGCTTGGCCAGGACCTCCTTGGCGGACGGGGGCGCCGCCGGCGTCGGAATGCCGCAGCCGGCCATGAGCACGGCGGCGGCGACCAGCATAACGGCGCGACGGAGCTGCATTAGCCCTTCACCACCTGCGAGGCCGGAGGCGGCGCGATCGCCACCCCGGTGTTGTACTTGTCGAACGTCAGGGTCAGTGAGTTGCCCTGCTGCGTAATCACGTACTTGAGCGGATAGCCGTCACTCTCCCGGATCCAGGCATCGAATGGATTGCCATCCTTGTCGCTGGCCGACGCGTGCCAGGCCTTCCCGCTCGGTAGGCTTTCCTCGCCGACGTACTTGAACGCCGATACCCCGGTGAAGCTGTTTGGCCCGAGTCCCGAGGTGCTCGCCTTGGCGAGCCACTTGCCATTGCCCGGAACGGTCAGGGTGTAGTCCGTCCCGTTGACCGAGATATCCTCGAAGCTGACCTGCTGCCCGGCCACCGTGGTTTGAAACTTGAAACGGCCTGCCCCCGGTGATTTGTAGAGCAAGGCGCCGTCGCCGTTAAGGCCCACCGTCGAACCATTGTTGGTGAACTTGCCGGTCACCAGGAAGTGCCCATCCTTGAGGCTGCTCGTGTGCACCGGCTTGGCGAGAATATCCTGCGGGCTCGGCGGGCCCAATGGCGTTCCAGGTCCGCCACAGGCGGCGAGTAGGGAGGCGGCCCCAACCGCGGCGGCGAACCGCAAAACCTTCGTCATCCTAGGACTGGACATCCGAAGGGGGCGGCGCCGTGACCGTCTGCCCGGTATTGAACTGGTCGAAGGTGGCGGTAAAGGTTGAGCCCTGCGTCGTGCTCGCGTACTTCAATGGATAGCCATCGCGCTCGCGGACCCACGCCTCGAACGGGCTGCCGCTGGCGTCCTTCGCCTTGACGTGCCAGGCCTTTCCCTGCGTGAGCGTGTCCTCACCCAGGTAGACCGCGTCCGTGCCCTTGAACGAGCTCGGGTTGGAGCTGGTGCTGGCCTTCACCGTCCAGCGCGGATTGTCAGGGGCCAGATCGTATTCCTTGCCGCCGATGATGATCTCCTCGAACTTGAGCGATTGACCGGCGATGGTGGTGGTCATGGTGAATTTCGATGCCTGCGCCGGCTTGACCACGATGACTCCATCCCCGGTCGCATCGAAGGCCACGCCCGCGCTGGCGATATGAGCGACCAGCGTGAAATGGGCGTCCTTGACGTTCGCCTGATCAGGCTTGTTGAGGATCTCCGAGGCCGTAGGCGGCTTGGCAGCCTGGTTCGCCACTGGTCCGCAGGCGGCGAGCAAAAGGACGGCGACGGCAAGCGTCGCCCTTGGCTTCGTTTTCACGTCGCCCATCCTAGTTCATGGCCAGGTCTGAGCCCCGCCCGGGCTAGAGCAGGTCAGGTTCCTCGAAGATGACGGCCCCGGCCGGCAACACTGATGGCGCGATGACCTCCTGAATGGTGAAAACCGTCTCGATCAATTCCGCGGTGCGTGTCCCCGAATGAAGGCGCTGGAGCAACCGCGCCCCGATCCCAGGCCACCCGACCAGGTGGCTCCGGATCTCGGCCAGCCCGGGGTCGTAGCTGCCGGGAACAATGGGCACACCGTCGAGGTTCAGTTCCTCGAGCTGCCCAAGCAGCCGGTCGGTCAGCCGGCGAGGCTCGGTTAGCCTGGCGCGACGGCGCTCTTTATCACGTCGCTCGGCTTCGCGGATTTCGTGGTTTGCCGTTCCTAATGGTCCGATCACTCGGTTCTCCCCTGCCTTAAAAGGCAGTGGCGCGAGCACCTTAGCTTGGGATAGCGCTCATGTCAATTGTTCAACACTGGGCGCAATTAACGCCGCAAAAGTTAGCCCTCGCCGCCCGTCATTCAGGCCCAGGCCAGCTGGCTGCGTTCCTTCCAGTACTGATCAGCCGGCTCGGCCATTCTTGCCAGCTCGGTCAGCTGATCCGAAGCAAGATGCACCGTGGCGGCCAGGACATTGCTGCGAACTTGCTCGGCCGTGACGGCGCCGGAGAGCACGACGTCGACCCACGGATTGGCGAGGGCGGCCGCGATCGCGATCCGGTCCTGCGAAGCGAGCCGGCCGTTTGCCAGCGCCTCTTTGATGATCACACCCCAGCCGGCGTCGTGTGCTTCCGCCAGCGCCGGGCCAGCGGACGGCTCGATGAGGTTCCAGGTCGCCTGCACCGACTGAAATGGATTGATCCCGTCGACGCGCACCGCGAGTGCCCGGCGGATCACCTCAGCCTGGTGCGGACCGCTGACCGAGAGCCCGATCCTGAGTCCGCCGGCACGCAAGGCGGATAGCTCGGATAAGACACCATGATCGTCGAGGACGCCGCTTTCGACTGTCGCCGAATGGATCTGGTAAAGGTCGAGATACTCGCCCAGGATTGCCCGGCTCTCCTCGATCTGCCTCCGCAGCGCCGCCAGCGAGTGATCTTTCACCTCGTGCACGCGGGCATCGACCCGCCAATCACCGACGTATGTGTAGCCCCATTTCGATCCTACCGTGACCGCCTTTGGTGGGAGCCCGCGTCGGCGAAGCCAGGAAGCCAGGAAGCGCTCGGCGAAGCCGTAGGAGCGCGCCGCATCGAAATAGCGAATGCCCGCGTCGTAGGCGGCGTCGAGGACCTCGTGCGACCGGCGCTCCAGCGCGTCGACGCTGCGGTCGGGGCCGATGTCATGTTCCCGACCGAGCGTGATGTAGCCGGGACGTCCGACGGCGGCCAGCCCCAGACCGATCGGCGTGACCGTGAGGCCGGTGGCGCCCAGGGGGCGGAGCGCCATCCCCGTGGCCCGGGCTACGGCCGCTTGAGGATCCGCGCCTTCTCCTCCTCGAACTCGGCCTCCGTAAGCGCGCCCAACTGCCTGAGCTCACTGATCTTGCGCAACTGGTCGTATCGATCCCCAGCCGGCGATACTGCCGCCGCCGTCGATGGGTCTAACGCGGCGGATTGTTTCGCGGCGTCGCCCGCAGCGGCGATGTCCGACCGGACGAGGCGACCGTTGATGTGGGCCGCGAACGAGACTTCCCGGTGATCCTGGGTTTCCACGACGATGGTGGAGAAGCCCACAAAGTGCTTGCGAAGGCTGACGCCGAGCATATCCGTGAGCCGCAGGCTGACGGTCGAACGGCCGGTCAAGTCGGTGGGGCAGAACAGCCGCCGGTTCGTCAGGACCAGCGATTTGATCGACAGTCCCCAGTCCTTCGCTGTCCTGACCACGACCTCGCCGTCCTCGAGGCGGGAACCGTCCGGGAGCTCCACCGTGCCGGCCACTAGGGCGACACCTTTTCCATGTCGCGGGCGCCCAGCGCGGCGGCGGCCACGGCGTCGAGGTCGCTGTCGATCGATGCCTCGACCGCGGCGATCACCGCCCCTTCAACGAAGGGCGCATTGCTCAGGATGACGCGCCCCTGACCATTGCCGAGCTGCTCGATCGCCATTTGCGTGCTGAGCACGGCGCTGCCGAGGTCGACCAGGATCAGTACGCCATCCGGCCCGCGGACCTGTTCGATCGCGCCCAGAATCGCGGTAGCGTCGGTGCCCAGGCGGCCGTCCGCCGTGCCGCCGGCAACCGCAATCTGCACTTTGCCCTGCGTCATCTGCGCCGCCAGTTCGCGCACGCCTTCGGCGAGCTGGCGGCTGTGCGACACGAGCACCAGGCTAACGGTACCCATAGGCCCTCGCCAGGATGTCGATCGGATGTGCCGAACGCGAACCGGCTCCATGCTCGACTTGCATGCGGCAGGTCTCGCAGTCGGCCAGCACCGAGTCGCTCCCGGCGGCTTTGACCGCCTCGAAGAGCCGGCTGCCGATCTTCATCGAGAGGTCGTACTTCTCGACCTTGACACCGTAGGTCCCCGAGATCCCGCAGCAGCCCTCGTCGACCTCCTCGACGCGCACCCCCGGAATCAGGCGGAGCAGCCGCATCGCCGGGTACCCGATCCCATGCGACTTGAGGTGACAGGGTGCGTGGTAGAGGACGCGGGTGTCGACCGGTTGAAAGTCGACGTCCAGCTCGCCCGCCTCGTGCAGCATCCAGAGGTACTCGCAGATGTCGTAGACGCGCGATCCGACCTGCTCGGCGCCGGGGATCTCGAGCAGATGCGCGTAGTCGTGCTTGAGCATCAGGCCACACGACGTCGAGCTGGCGATGATGTCGACGCCTTCTGGCAGCGTGCTCAACCGTCGTATGTTCTCGACGCCGTACTTGCGCGCCAGGTCGGTATTCGAGTTGACCACGGCCGGGATGCCGCAGCACTGCTGGCGCGGGACGATGACCTCGATCCCATTGCGCTCCAACACCGCGACCACTTGCTGGCCCAGCCGTCGTTCGTTGAAATCGACCCAGCAGCCATAGAAATAGGCAACCGTCCTGCGTCTCTCCCTCCCCCCTTGCGGGGGAGGGTCGGGGTGGGGGGTCCGATGTCGCTTGAACCAGCTTTCGAAAGTGACCCATTGATACTTCGGCAGCGGCCGCCGCCGATGGATGCCGACAACTCGCTCCATCAGGAGCCGGAACAACGGGTTGCGGTTCCCGAAATTCGCGAGCGGTGCGGTCAGGCTGCCGAACCGGCTGAGCAGCCGCGTGTGCCCCAGCAGCCAATCGCGCAGGGTGCGGCCTTTCTCCCGGGCGCCCTTGTTCTGCGCGCGCCGGATGTACTCCTGGATGCTGACCTGCGACGGGCAGGTGACTTCGCAGAGCTTGCACCCGGAGCAGAGGTCGAGGCCGGTGGTGACCGTCGTCTCGTGCTGGTCTCGATAGCGTTCGGATTCGGGCCCGAGGAACTTTGGCCCGCGGAAGATCTCGGTCGTACGGGCGACGGGGCACACCGTATTGCAAGCCGTGCACTTGGTGCAGGCTTCGACTGGATGCTCCTCGTCGACTGTGTCAGAGAAGGTCTGCCGGTCTTCGGTGATCACCCGGCCATCGCCTCCTGTGCGGCGCGATAGCCGGTTGCGATCGCCATGCCACCACGAGCCTTGATCCCCGTCGGGTCGTAGCCGGCGATCCCGCCTCCGGCCACGAACACGTTCGCGGCGAGCGTGCGGCCGTCCCTGTCGGTCGGCTGCAGCCGGTCGGTGACCGGATACCCGATGGCGGCGAAGGGGTGCGCCGCAAACAGCGACTCGTCGGTTCGCTCCCCCGGGGTTGCATGCTGGGCGAGCACCTGGTGAAAGAAAGGGTCGCGGACCGTATGCGCGCCGGCACGCCAGGCCCCATCGACCGCGTCCTCGAGCGCAAGGATGTAAGCCTTAGCTTCGACCGGTTGCTCCCGGCCCGCGGATTTGAGATGGATGCGCAGGCAGCGTCCGTTCGCGACCTCAGCCTCGTGCGCCGGGGCCGCCCAGATCATCTCGATGCCCGTTTCCTGAAGGTGCCGCCGTAGGCGATCGAAGAGCCGCAGCCCAAGCACCGACGGCGGAACGGTCGGAATTTCGAAAACCGGATGGCCCGTCTCCTTTTCGAATTCGAGGTGCACATCGGTGTCGTGGGTCAAGCCGAGGACGGCCGGCAGTCCCAGCCGGGCGCGGTCGTCCTTGACCGCATGGCGTAACCGCTCCGCGACGGCTCGGCGGAAGGTCGCGTCTTCCATGCTTCTCGCAATGTCGATTGAGGTGAAGAGGCGGTCAGGCTCGACGCCGGGCAGCGGTACGCGGACCGCGCCGACGTTCCGGCGGCCGCCGTTCCAACCACGGGATAGGTTGGCCGCGGCCAGCTCCGGGATAAAGTCCTGATAGCCGTCGAAGCCGCAGAACGCGATCGGTTCGTTTCGGTGGAGATCACCCGCGGCCATCGACGCCGGCACCAGGCAGCTCGGTTTGGGCGTGCCGGTGGCGGTGGGGAGGAGGAGGTTGCGATCCAGAGTCCCTTGCCAGTTGAAGCCGGCTTCGCGCAGCCAGTCGAGCAAGAGCGAGCTGCCATTTTGGAGCGCCGGCAACCCCGCGCGGGCGTACGGGTGCTCGGGGTGATCTGCGATCAGCTGGCGCACGCCGCTGATCGGCTCTTCCACCGCTTCTGCCGTGGTTGGGTTCGCATATCCCAGTACGTCTACCGTTGCATAGAGAAAGTAGAGGGAGGACAGCCCGGGCCAGATGAGGACAGGTTTGCGGCCGGCACGCT
>Ga0209471_1001602_pt1 | contig 13340 bp, 11 predicted proteins | sample GraSoiAngelo_128_FD_185885 | JGI IMG/M metagenome (GOLD analysis project Ga0209471, IMG submission 185885) | Grasslands soil microbial communities from the Angelo Coastal Reserve, California, USA - 14_0927_12_20cm (SPAdes) (version 2) | ecosystem: Environmental > Terrestrial > Soil > Grasslands ...
CGGTCCTGCAGCCGGTTTTTGACGCCGATGTTTTGGTGCTCGACGAATTGGGCGCGTCGAAACCGACGGATTGGGTGCGCGATACGATGATGCAAATCATCAACGCGCGTTACAACGACAAGCGCATGACTATCTTCACCACGAACTTTTCAGACAAGCGCCGGAACGAAAAAGACACGACGGAGTTATTGGAAGATCGTATCGGAGTGCCGTTGCGTTCCCGGCTTTACGAAATGTGCAAGACTGTCGAGATCGAAGGCGAGGATTACCGAAAGCGATCTAGCGCTCAGACGGTTTAGCTGAGTATCGCTCCTGGCACTCACTAACAATCTCGCGCGCCTTCTCAGCATTTTCCCAACCAATAATTCGCGTTGTCTTCGCTTCCAACTCTTTGTAAACAGAAAAGAAGTGTTCGATCCCGCGCAACAGGTGCGGATACAAGCTGTCGTAATCCGTGACGTTTTCATAAATCGGATTACTTGTACCCACGGCGAGGATTTTTTCGTCTTCCTTCGCCTGATCGATCATCTTCAGCACGCCGATCGGACGCACAGTCATCACGCATCCGGTAAAGCTCGGCGCGTCAACCAAAACCAGCACGTCAAGCGGATCGCCGTCGAGACTCAGCGTGCTCGGAATGAAACCGTAATCGCCGGGATAATGAACCGGAGAAAAAAGATTTCGGTCGAGTCGAAAGACATGAAATTGTTTGTCGTATTCGTACTTGTTGGTGTCGCCGCGCGGGATTTCGATAACTGCGTTGACTTCAGCGGGTGCGCCGTCGCCAATCGGCAATGCCAGATAGTTGGTCATCGTCTTTGAGAGTTCAATCCGAATTGCGTTGCGATAGCGCGAGCCTTGATCATCAAAGCGACGGACCCGCCGTTTGACCCTTCATCGCTTCGATTGTAGCCTGGCACGCCGCATCGTACCGAGCGGTCGGCATCGCTTCCAACCTTCGCTGGTCAATCGGCTGATTGCAACGAATACAAATCCCGTACGAGCCTTCACTCATCCGCATCAACGCCTGATCAATATCGGCAACCATCTGCGATTCGCGGTCGCCTAGCTTAAGCGCCAGCTCCTGAATGACATCACGCAGTGCCAGATCGGAACTCTCTTTCGCGTCATCGTTCGCAACCTCAAGCGCTTGCATCTGATCTTCGTCGATATGCTGCGCGTGGCGGCGCAACTCAGAAAGTAAAAGCTGTTTGAAGTGTTCGCATTCGGTTGCGTTCATTTTTGATTTGAATTTCACTTGTTCAGTTTGGTTCGGGACGCGAATTATATCAAGCGGCCAGTGACAGCAAAACGCGGGCCATTTGCTCGCACCCATTCGTTATGGTTTCATGCTGAACTCTATTAACTGTCTTTGGCCGATGAACCCAGTTACAACCATTACTTTGCTAATCGCGGCGCTGATTTTTGTCGTGGCCTTGCTCTATTCGACCGTCGGGCACGCCGGCGCGTCCGGTTATCTCGCGGCGATGGCGCTGTTTGGCATCTCGCCTTTGGTGATGAAGCCGACCGCGCTCGTGCTGAATATTCTCGTCGCGATCATTGGAACTGTCCGGTTTTATCGCGCCGGATTTTTTTCGTGGCGGGTCTTCTGGCCATTTGTCATCACCTCGATTCCGGCATCATTCGTCGGTGGGGCCATGACTTTGCCTGTCCCTGTATACAAATCGATCGTCGGCATTGTCCTGCTTTACAGCGCCGTGCGCCTGTTCTTTAGCGCAAGTCGTGCCGATCAGAACGAGACAACGCCTCCACCGATTGTTCTGGCGCTAATCATCGGTGCGGCGATTGGCTTGCTGTCGGGATTGACTGGAGTCGGCGGCGGAATTTTTCTCAGCCCGGTCCTGCTGTTGATGCATTGGGCCAGGACGAGAGAGACATCCGGCGTCGCGGTTGCATTCATTCTGGTCAATTCAATCGCGGGATTGTTGGGCCATGTGTCATCGGTTTCGCTTGTGCCCGTCCAGATACTCTATTGGGCGCCGGCGGCGTTGATGGGCGGTTGGATTGGAACGATCCTGGGGACGAGGGTGCTGCCGGTGGCCGGCATCAGGCGCTGGCTGTCTTTGGTCTTAGTGCTCGCCGGCGGAAAGTTGTTATGGGAAGTTATTGTCCTGCTGCTCCACAGATGAGTTCGGCCGCGAGCAACGGAACCATCAACTCGTGATGGCCGGTGATCGCGAAACCTTTCCCAGCTCCACCCGCAGTCGGACGGCGCACAACATTCGTAAGTGGGCGATACGATTGAATGAAATCGAAATTCGCAGTCGTGATGTCGTTCAGTTCGTGTCCGAGATTACGAACCAACGTCACGCACTTGAGAAAAACTTCCGGCAGCGTGACGGCTGAACCAATGTTGAGATAGACACCACCGCCATTCATTCGCCGTACAATTTCCGTCAATAAGCGAAAGTCTGTAAGCGATGTTGCGCCCAGCGCTGCGCCATCTGCGGCCGGATGAAAATGAGCGATGTCACCACCGATCGTCAGATGCGCGGTGAATGGAATTCGGGCTTTGTAGGCTGCGCACAAAAGCGAAACGTTTTCGTGCCCAGGCTTCAACGCGAGTACTGCCCGACCTAGCGCTTCAGCAAGGCCAATCTGATCGCGTGCTCCGTCCCGCGCAGCGTCGTTGAGAAGTTTGCCGGTTTCTTCGGCACCGCCGAATACGCCTTCGCCAAGCGTCGCGTCGACATCTTCCGACGTCGATCCAACCATCGCGATTTCTGCATCATGAATAAGCACCGAACCGTTTGATGCGATCGCGTTAACGAAGCCACGCTTCATTAGATCAATGATGACTGGAGAGAGGCCGGTCTTGATCACGTGACCGCCAATTCCCCACACAATCGGTTTACCGAGCGATCGCGCGCGCCGCATTCGGCCGGCAATCTCGCGCAGGCTCTGAACCGCTAGAATATTCGGCAGCGATTCCAGGTATTCGCGCAAAGACGATTCGTCGGTAATCGGTTTTGCGAAATCAGACACTGTTACTTTGCTGGGACGCGATGCGAGCGGATAGGTGTGAACTTCGTCGAGACTTATTGGCTGGAGACCCTCGTAGGTGGACATTCGCGGCGGAGTATATCACGCACCATTATCAGACTGAGTCCTTGCCAGCGCGTTGCGTGCGCCATTCTGTTTTCTATTCCCATTCAGCAACGGCTTCAACACACTCCCGGTATGCGATCGCTTTACTGCCGCAACTTCTTCCGGCGTGCCACTGGCAACCACGCGGCCGCCCTGCGCGCCGCCTTCCGGACCGAGGTCGATGATGTAGTCGGCGCTTTTGATCACGTCGAGATTATGTTCGATCACGATTACGGTATTTCCGACGCTGACCAGACGCTGCAGCACGTCCAGTAGCTTGTGCACGTCGGCAAAATGAAGCCCAGTGGTTGGCTCATCGAGGATGTAGATCGTACGTCCGGTAGCGCGCTTGGAAAGTTCTTTCGCCAGTTTGATGCGTTGCGCCTCGCCGCCGGACAGTGTCGTTGCCGATTGTCCCAACTTGATGTAACCCAAACCAACATCCAGCAACGTCTGCAGCTTCGGCTTGATCTGCGGAATGTTTGCGAGAACCGGCAAAGCTTCTTCCACCGTCGTATCGAGTAAATCAGCGATCGATTTTCCTTTATAGGTTACACCCAACGTTTCGCGGTTATAGCGCGCGCCGCGGCAAACGTCGCAGAGCACGTAAACGTCCGGTAAAAAATTCATTTCGATCCGCTTGAGGCCTTCGCCTTCGCAGGCTTCGCAGCGACCGCCCCTCACATTGAAAGAAAACCGGCCCGGCTTGTATCCGCGCTCACGCGACTCAGGCAGCATCGCGTAAAGCTCGCGAATCGGCGTGAAGAGCCCGGTGTAGGTTGCCGGATTCGATCGCGGCGTCCGGCCGATCGGCGATTGATCGATCTCAATCACTTTGTCGATGTAATCAAGGCCTTCGATCAACTGGTGCGCGCCCGGTTCTTCGAGCGATCCGTACAGGTTCTTGGCCAGGGCTCGATAAAGAATGTCCGCGACTAAAGTCGATTTACCGGAACCTGAGACACCGGTCACAACCGTCAACAATCCCAACGGAAACGTTACGTCGATCGCTTTCAGATTGTGGTGATGCGCGCCGCGCACGACGATCGCTTTGCCATTCGGGAGCCGGCGTTCCGTCGGCACTGGAATCTTTCGTTCGCCGCGAATATAAAGCCCGGTGATCGATTCAGGGTTGTTTGCGATGTCAGAAGGATCGCCCAGCGCCACAACCGTTCCGCCATGCGTTCCTGCCCCGGGACCAAGGTCGACGACGTAATCCGCGCGCCGAATCGTCTCTTCGTCATGTTCGACGACGACGACTGTGTTGCCGAGATCGCGCAGCGCCGCCAACGTATCGAGCAGACGCCGATTGTCGCGTGGATGCAAACCGATCGACGGTTCGTCGAGAACGTAAAGCACGCCACGAAGCTGCGAACCAATCTGCGTTGCGAGACGAATGCGCTGCCCTTCGCCGCCAGACAAAGTTGCTGATGGCCGATCGAGAGTTATATAACCAAGGCCAACTGTTTCCAGAAATTGCAGGCGGGATTTGATCTCGCGCAGCACTAATCCGGCGATCTGTTCCTCGCGCTTGTCGAGCCTGATTCGATCGAAGGCTTCGATCGCGTCGGCTATCGTCATCGACGTGTAATCAGAAATCCCGCGACCTCCGATCCGTACCGCCAGCGAGTCCGCACGCAAGCGGCGGCCACCGCACACGCTGCAAACAGCAGGTGAAACCATCTCTTCAATCGCGACGCGAACTTTTTCCGATGGCGCTTCGTCCAAGCGCTCGCGCAACCACGGCAACGCGCCGCGCCACGGGCTCTTGTATGAATAAAGGCCCTGCCGAAATTTCATTTGCGCGGACAAGCCGTTAAGGAATGCGTCTCGAACTTCATTCGGCAGATCGGCGAATCGAGCCTTCGGATCAGCTTTGAAATGATTGATGATCGCCAGCAGCGCGCTGCGCAGATAAGCAGAGCCGGCTTTGTCGGCCGCTGCCATGAACGGAAGATCTTCCGCAATTTCGTCCGGGTGCGGAATCAATTTCGCCGGATCAATTTCGAGCACGGTGCCGAGCCCGTGACAATGCTTGCAGGCGCCGTACGCCGAGTTGAACGAGAACGAGCGTGGCTCGAGCGGCGGCACATTGATGCCGCAATTCACGCACGCCATTTTTTCCGAATACAACTTTTCCTCGCCGTCGATCACTGAAACCAGAACGGCTCCGCCCGTAAGCTTCAGCGCGGTGCGAATCGATTCCCCCAGGCGCTCGTTAATGCCCGACTTGATCAGCAAACGATCGATGACCGCTTCGATTGAATGATTCCGGCGTTTGTCGAGACGAATGTCTTCATCGAGTGAGCGCAACTCGCCGTCGATGCGCGCTCGGATGAAACCATCGCGTGCCAGCTTCGCTAACTCTTTCTTGAACTCGCCTTTCCGGCCGCGAACGATCGGCGCGAGAATCATGACCCGCTCACCTTCGGGAAGTGCCAGCACGTTTTGCAAAATCTGATCGACGCTCTGACGGGTGATTGTCTGTCCGCACTGCGGGCAATGCGGCTGGCCGATTGATGAGAAGAGCAGACGTAGATAATCGTAAATCTCGGTGACCGTGCCGACGGTTGAACGCGGGCTGCGAGCGACGGTCTTTTGCTCGATGGAGATCGCGGGAGACAATCCTTCGACGGAATCGACGTCAGGTTTTTCTAATTGATCGAGAAACTGGCGCGCGTAAGCCGACAGCGATTCGACGTAGCGGCGCTGCCCTTCGGCGTAGATCGTATCGAAGGCGAGCGACGATTTTCCCGAACCCGACAGACCGGTAATAACCGTCAGTTTGTCTCGGGGAATATCGACGTCAATATTTTTGAGGTTGTGCTGGCGTGCTCCGCGAACCGTAATGCGATCTATTGCCATGATGTTTGAAGTCGATCCGCAGCCGCACAGACAAGAATTTCGCACACTGCAGAACCGAATATCTTAACCGACACCAACACGGTCGAGCAAGCGAGCGTTTTTCGTATCTTGACACTCGATTTACCGAAACCTAGACTGCAAATATTCCGAACCGGCGGAATACCAAAGTGAACCTTCCTAACGCGCTAACGCTTTCGCGAATTTTCATCGTGCCGCTGCTGGTGGTGGTATTGCTCACACCTGTGTCTGAGAGTTGGTTGGGCGTCCCGCGCTATTTGCTGGGCATCGGAATTTTTGTCGCGGCGGCGCTGACGGATTATTTCGACGGAAAGCTGGCGCGGAGTTGGAAGCAAGTTTCAAAGCTGGGTAAGTTGCTCGATCCAATTGCGGACAAGCTTTTGATTTCCGCCGCGCTGATCTCTCTAGTTGAGAATCATCTTGCGCCCGCCTGGGCAGTTGTGATCATCGTCGGTCGCGAATTTGCGGTTACTGGCCTGCGATCGATTGCCGCGACTGAAGGCGTCATAATCTCGGCGTCGAAGATGGGCAAGTTCAAGATGGTTGCGCAGGTCGTTACGGTTGGTCTGCTGATCCTTTCGATCTCGCCCGGAAGTTCACCGCACCTTTCGAACTTCGGGGCATCGTTTCCCGCGATCAAATTCTGGACAGTTCCGGAACTCGCCACAGCATGGTCACATCTCACGGGACCCGAAGCGACAACATGGAATGATTGGCAAGTTCTGCTTTATACCGCTGGCCGCGCGATGCTCTGGGTCGTAGTCATCTCTGCGATGATTTCGATGTGGGGTTATTTCAGAGCCTTCTTTACGGACGTCGTGCGCCGCGACAAATCGACGGCCAAGGCAACGACCTCGACTGCGGCAAGTCTTCAATAGAAACTCTGCGGGAAAAGCAAAAAGGCCCTTCAGCAATCCTGCTGAAGAGCCTTTCTTATTTTATTCGCCCTTCCTGACGGCCGGACTTCTGACCAGCTTATGGCTATGGCGAAGGTGAAGGTTGAGCATCCGGAGTACGTCTCAGGGTTGGCGGAGCCGGCTTGTTCGGATCCGTCTTTTGAGTTCCATCCGGATTCGTCGTCGTCGGATCGTCCGGGGTCGGGGTTCGACGTTTCAACGTTGGACGTCCCGGCGTACCATCATCACTAGCAGCGATCGCTCCGGTGTTTGACGCACGCGCGTTTGACAATCTCAGCAGACGATTCTTAACGCGCTGAAATTCCGAGGAGCTGATTACGTACTCTTCCTTTTCCGGAAAGCGCGCGGCCAAAGCGAGAGCTGATGCGCGACGATCAGCCGGGGCCGGGTGATCGGCGAACAGCTTCGCGATCGTTCCGGGTTTCTTTTTGTTCTTGGCTTCCAGCTTCTCAAACATCGTGGCCATCGCGCCCGGATCGTACCCAGCCGCCCACATATATTGCACGCCAAGCTTGTCAGCTTCTTCTTCGGCGCCGCGACTGAATTTCAGAAACGCCATGCCTTCAAAGAATCCGCTGCCGTTGTAAAGCACGTTACTGATGATCGGTCCGCCGAGCAGGATGCCAGCCAACATTCCGTAATCCATCAGTTGCATCTTGCGCTCGTTCTCCATCGCATGACGAGCGCAGACGTGCGCAATCTCGTGCGCCATGACGCCGGCGAGTTCAGCTTCGTTGTCGGCAGCGAGAATCAATCCCTTGTTCACGTAAAAGAATCCGCCCGGCAGCGCGAATGCATTCACTTCGTCTGAGTCGATCACTTTGATCGTGAAAGGGACCTTTGCGTCTGAGTGCAGCACGATATTCTGGCCGACGCGATTGACGTATTCGGTGATGATCGGATCGTCGACAAACTTCGCTTCCTTGTCGACCTGCGCGGCGAGCATGCGGCCCATCTTCACTTCCGATTCAGTTCCGGCGGCGAGCTTGCCCCAAAGTCCCTTGTTGATATTCCGCTTGCCGATCATGTTCGGATCATCGTTAGTTGACAGCGGACCGCCCTTCTTTGCTTGCTGTTCCGGCGTGGACGTTGGGCTCGACTTTTGATCCTGCTGGGTCGATGGTGTTTGCGTAGACGAGTTTTGAGTTTGATTCTTGGTCTGCTGTGGCGCTGCTAATGCGCTGATGCTGCCAAACCACAGACTAGCTCCCAAGCCGACGGCGATTACGGCACGAGAGAGATGAAATTTCATTTAAACCTCCAACTTCACGAGGCCGGGAGAGAAATCCAAGCTTGCTCTCTCTCGGTGGTCATCGATTCTTCAAACGACCGATTTGCTTTTCATGGGGGCAGCGCCCGAGGCCGTGGCACTGCAGTCGTTAACGCACCGCTATGATGCGTGCTCTACCAAAGAAGGTTGCGCCGGAATTTTCATGTCGGCGACAACCAACCGAGGTAACAGCATCGGACGCATTATATGTCAGCGAGAGCCAAAATCCTACGGAATTGCGCGGCGATTGGCAGAATGTTAGAGTCGCGCCGCCGCGCAGACAGCCCGGGCTTTCGTCCGCCAAGGCGATGACACCATCTTGATCCATGGCGATAAAGAAAAAGAGTGACGCCAGTTCACAGACTCGCAAGATTAGAGCGAAGAAGCTTGCGGTCTCGATCATCGGTGCCGGCAGAGTCGGGACGGCGTTTGGAATCGGTCTTCGAAAAGCTGGATATGAGATCGATTTACTCGTCGCAAAGCACGAGCGCAGCGCGAAGCGTGCGGCACGGTTGATCGGGAGCCCGGTCGTCGCCTTGTCTGCGGCGCAATTTCGGCGGCTAACAAAGACGAATGTCCCTCAGTCCTCGCTAATAATTATCGCCACGCCGGATGACGTAATTGAATCGATCGCCAACGAACTCGCTGCAATGTTTCGCGCGCGAGGCCCAAACAACCCGGTCAAGAATCGCGTCGTCTTGCACACTAGCGGCGCATTCCCGGCACAGGTTCTTCGACCTTTGCGGGATCGAGGCTTCGCGATTGGCTCGCTTCATCCGCTTATCTCGATTAGCGATTCCGAGATCGGCGCCAAAGAGCTAACTCATTCGTTTTTTTCACTGGAGGGCGACGCTGCCGCGGTGCGCTTGGGCAGACGAATGGGGCGGGACCTCGGCGGCCAGAGTTTTACCATCAATTCGAGTGCGAAGCCGCTCTATCACGCGGCCGCGCTGATGGCTTCGCCCGGCATGACTGCGCTGTTCGATATCGCGGTCGAAATGCTGGTGCGCTGCGGACTAAGCCGGACGCGCGCCCGAAAGATTCTCTTGCCACTAGTGAAAAGCACGCTGGAGAATCTTAAGACACAGGATCCAGCACGGGCGCTGACCGGTACCTTCAAGCGCGGCGACATCGCCACGGTAAGAAAACACCTCGCTGCGATTGAATCGCAGAAGATGCGTGACGCTCTCGAAGCTTATGTCGTGCTGGGAAGAAGATCGCTCGCTTTATCAGACCACGCACCAAACGAGAAAGCGATTCGACGGCTGCTGACTCGCGTCTCGCTCAGGAGCGCATAACTCTCCCAATCGCGAACGAAACAGCGGTTTACCCGTGACGCTTTTTGAATTGAAAAAAATACCAAGCGGCAGCCTGCTGCGCGAAATCTGGTGAGCACGCAAGTCGCGGCAGCCTTTCTGCATCGAACCCGCCGGCTCCAACTTTACAAATTCTTAACAAAACACATGAAACTCACGCTCTGTTTCGAGCGTCTCAATTAGCGGCCCCAGAATTCTTGTTAACGCTAAGCTAATCTAGCCGTCTTAACTTTCGGACATCATTCAAGGAAACATTATGAGTACTGCCAAAGCTGCTCTAATTGGATCTATAGCCAAGCCACAACTTCGTGGTCTGCCTTCACGCAAGGCCGCCGGTGAACGTTTGAACAAAATCAGGAATTTGGCTTCTTCGTTGCTGGACGAAGCCGAGACGCTCGATCACGAGAACGCTCTGGCCGAGGCTTCAGCGACAGTCGAGAATCTCAACGTGAATTCCGGCGTAGATTTCTTCGACGAGGTTCGCCGGTTTGAGGTTCGGCTCATCTCGCGCGCGCTGGAAGTCACGGGTGGGAATCAGGCTCGTGCGGCGCGGTTGCTGGGTCTTGGGACCACAACTCTCAATTACAAAATCAAAGCGTACGAACTCGCCTGAGCGACTTAGGTAGAGTTGGAAGTTAGTTAACAGTTTCCGATTCTTCTTCGGGAGCAATCAGTTGTTGGTCGGAAACGATCAGCGGACGCTCGTCGAATAGATTCGAGTCGATCAAAGTCTGCACGAGATATTGGCCGGCGACCGGGAAAGTTACGTTAACGAAGAAGCTGATGTTGTCGGCTGAACCGTGATTGATTTCGAATCGCGCCGGCTGTGAGACGACCAGCGCCTGCTGGCGATCGGGCATGAGGATTCGCACCTCCGAGAGATGCGCGCCTTCACCGCGCCAATGATTCACCACCGCTAATTTCGGCAACCACACCGGCAGTTGCGGCACGATGATGTTTTGGAACACGCCCATGTACGAAAGTTTGTTGCCGATTTCCAGACGCACATCATCGCAAAATAGGGTGTAGGCAAGTTCCAATTTTGGGGCTTGGGTTGGTTCCATCGCCGCTATCCTAGCATCTTTTTGAATTCCGTCTCATCGATTACCGGCACGCCGAGTTCATTTGCCTTATCGAGCTTCGATCCCGGATCCGCGCCCGCCAGAACAAAATCAGTTTTCTTGCTGACGGAACCTGTAACTCGTCCACCACTCGCGTCGATCAATTGACGAGCTTCGTCGCGGGTCATGCCTGGTAGCGTTCCAGTGATCACAAAAACTTTTCCGGCTAATCGCTGATCGGTTTGTCGTGAGGAGTGTTCAGCGATTTCAGTGTGCACGCCGGCCGCGGTCAGCCGCTGACATAGTTCCTTGTTTCCCGAATCGGCAAACCAGTCATGAATGCTTTCGGCCATAGTCAGCCCAATCTCGTGGATATCATCTAGTTCTTCCACGGTCGCTGCGCCCAGCCGCTCGAGGGATCCAAAATGTCGCGCCAGAATTCCTGCTGTCCGTTCGCCGACATGCCTGACGCCCAGGCCATAGATCAAATGCCAGAGATCGCGTGTCTTGCTCTCCTCGATTTGCGACAGCACATTTGACGCTGACTTCTTGGCCATACGTTCAAGTGAAACGAGATCATTCAGGGTCACGGTGTAGATATCAGCTACGTCGCGCACCATCTTCTTCTCGATTAGTTGTTCGGCGAGCGCGAATCCCAGACCTTCGATGCGCATCGCTCGACGTGAAGCAAAGTGTAGCAACCGACCGATCAGTTGCGCCGAACAATCCGCTGCGATACAACGCGAAACCGCCTCGCCTTCAGGACGCGAAACGTTGCCGCCGCAAACCGGACAAGTCGTGGGCATGCGAAACTTCTTTTCTTTGCCGGTGCGTTTCGACTCGATGACTTTCACGACTTTTGGAATCACGTCGCCGCCGCGTTCAATCAGAACGTGATCGCCGATCTTCAAGCCGAGTCGTTCAATCTCGTCTTCGTTATGAAGAGTCGATCGCGAAACGGTAACGCCGCTGAGTTGCACCGGCTCGAGCATCGCCACCGGCGTCAGCGCTCCGGTCCGGCCCACCTGCACGATGATGTCGTTTACTCGCGTCGTCGCCTGTCGCGCTGCGTATTTATAGGCAATGGCCCAGCGCGGGGCCTTGCCGGTTGCGCCAAATCGTTCCTGGAGAGCCGTCGAATTCACTTTCACGACGACGCCGTCGATCTCGTAACCGAGATTGTCGCGCCTTGCTTCCATCCCATTACAAAATTCGATCACCTCGTCGATCGATTTGCACAGCGCGCGGTTCTCGTTCACGTGAAAACCGGCGCGCTCCGCCCAATTCAACGCATCCCAATGCGTCGCGAACGCTTTGCGCTGACCTGCAAACACGTCATAGGCAAACATCCCGAGCCGACGACGCGCAGTGATCGACGGATCGAGCTGGCGCATCGTTCCCGATGCCGCGTTACGTGGATTGGCAAAGCGCGGTTCGCCTGCATCTTCGCGTTGGTTGTTGATTCTTTCGAAGATGCGCAGCCCTAAATAACATTCGCCGCGCACTTCGATTTCGCGCGCGATGCTGGCGGCCTTTGCGTTCAGCTTCAACGGAATGCTGCGAATCGTGCGCACGTTAGACGTAACATCTTCGCCGCGAAATCCATCGCCGCGGGTTACGCCGCGCACGAAAACTCCTTCCTCGTAATGAACGGAAAGCGACAAGCCATCGATTTTCAATTCGGCAACATATTCCGGCGACTCGCCGCCGGCGAGCTTGCGACATCGCTCGTCGAACGCGCGCAGCTCATCGATGTTGTAGCTGTTGTCGAGGGACAACATCGGCACGCGGTGCACGAATTCAGGAAAACCTTCGGCGGGCCGTCCGGCGACGCGCTGTGTCGGACTGTCGGAACTGATTAGCTTCGGATGCTTGGTTTCGAGCTCGCGAAGCTTCTCGATCAGCTCGTCGTATTCGCGATCGGAGATCTCCGGATTTTCCTGAAGATAGTAAAGCTCATCGTGACGCCGAATCTCGTCACGCAACTTCAAGATGATTCTTTCAACAGATCGCGGAGTCAAAGTGATTGAGAAGAAAAAAGCAGATATCGCGGACGCGTCTCATCACGCTCGAAAGCGCGACAGACCAGGCCATCGTCAAAAGACTGCAGAAACTCTTCGCGCACGCGCAGGATTTCGCGTTTGGCGAATTCAGGATCGGACTTCAGCAGCGAAGAGAAATCTCCGGGAATCTCGATCGCGCGTGCGGGCGCGCCAAGCTGATGTTCCTTGCGTTGGGAAAAAAGTTCGACGCGCGGTGAGCGCAATTCCCAACTCGCAAACAAACGATCGCTGTCGATACCGCGGGCGGCAGTTCCCTTCTCCGCGGGGTTCGTTGAGTAATCCGTGCCGTAAAAATTCATTGCATACTCGCGCACCACCACGCCCAATCGATTCAGGTTAAAATGCGCGTTACGCGCGCGCAACGGCTCGAAGGTCCACTTGATAAAGTCGCGGCCTTCGGCTAAGGCGCGTTCGCGCTGCGCCCACTTCAACCGCGCGCCGACACCCTGATTTTGATATTCGGGAGCGACAGCCATCATGTGCGAGTAGCCGAAGATTTCGTTGCCGTTCACCGCCGCCAAATGGTGAACGAACCCGACCAGTCTTCCTTCGGCAAACGCGCCCAGCGTCCAGCCGCCCGCTTTGCTTGAAACGATCAAGTGTCGCCGCGGTGAAATTTCCAGATCGGGCAGGCCGAACGCCGAGCGCTGCAACTCGATACACTCGTCGTATTCCTTGATCGACGAGACTTCACGAATCTCTAAAGCTGCACGAGTTGATTC
>Ga0209471_1001604_pt1 | contig 13335 bp, 12 predicted proteins | sample GraSoiAngelo_128_FD_185885 | JGI IMG/M metagenome (GOLD analysis project Ga0209471, IMG submission 185885) | Grasslands soil microbial communities from the Angelo Coastal Reserve, California, USA - 14_0927_12_20cm (SPAdes) (version 2) | ecosystem: Environmental > Terrestrial > Soil > Grasslands ...
GACATCGGGGTTTAGCGGGTCGACGTAGACGCCGCAGTTGTAGCCCCCCTGGCCGTTCGCGATGCGCCGGTCGGCGGCGTCCATCTGACGCCATGTGGTGCCGCCGTCGTCGGAGCGGTACAAGCCGAAGTTGCCGATCAGGAACATGCGCTGCGCGTTGGTATGCATCGCCACCGCCACCGACGTCCGGCCGCTGAGCCGTGGCAGGCCGCCGCCCGAGATCTCGTGCCACGTGAGGCCTTTGTCGGTCGACTTGAAGAGCTTGGTCTGGGTGGGGCCCGTCTGCGCACCACCACCCCCACCGCCCCCGGCGCCGGCGGCGGGGACACGGGCCGGGCCCGTGACGGGCACGACGTAATGCCGCACGCTGGTGGCGAGCACGATCTCGGGGCGGTCTGAGGCCCAGGCGAGCTTTTGCAGGCCGGTCGAATCGTCCACGTACAGGGTCTTGGTCCACGTCCGGCCGCCGTCGGTCGAGCGAAACACGCCGCGGGTCTCGCTCTTTTTATGGACGTCGCCTTGGGCCGCGATCATCACGAGGTTGGCATCGCGCGGATCGACCAGGATCGATGGGATCTGCTTGGTCGAGTCGAGGCCGAGATGCTGCCACGTCTTGCCGGCGTCGGTCGATTTGTAGACGCCGTTGCCTTCGTTGATGCCGCCGCCCGAGATCAGGTCCCCCATGCCGACGTAGATCACATTGGGGTCGGAGGGGGCGACTTCGACCGCACCGACCGAGGACGCTGCGGTGATCGCGTCGAAGATGGGGGTCCAGGTTTCGCCGGCGCTGGTGGTTTTCCAGACGCCGCCCGCGGGAAGCCCCACGTAGAAGACGCCCGGCTGGCCGATGGCGCCGGAGACGGCCGCGATGCGCCCGCCGCGGAACGGGCCCAGGTTGCGCCAGACGAGTCCGGAGAGAAGACCTGGCGCGACCGGCGGGGGGACCGGGGGAGCTGAGGCGGCGACTGCACCAAGAGTGACGAGCAGGAGTGAAAAGCCGGCGAACCGGCGCGGAACGATAATTCGGGCGATCATGTCGGACGAACTCGCGAGGTGTGGGAGTGGCGGCAAGTAATCATACGGGTGGCTCGGGCGGCGCGTTAGCGGCCACGCTCACCGACTCCGGGCTTACGGCCACCGACGCCACCGGCGCCGGGCACCCACAAGGGACCCTTGACACCTCTAAACTACAGTTGTAAATCTACGCCTGTAGATCAACCATGAGGCCGAGCATGCCAGGTCGCCATCAACTCACCGAGCTGCAACTCGCCATCCTGCGGGTCTTGTGGGACCGGGGCGAAGCTACGGTCCAGGACATCTGGGAAGCCCTGCACGCCGAGCGCGGGCTCGCCCAGACCACCGTCGCCACCATGCTGTCGCGTCTCGAGCGCCGCGGTGTCGTCACTCGGCGGGCCCCGCCCCAGTCCCGCCAGTACCACTACCGCGCCGCAGTGACCGAACGGGAGGTGCAGCACTCGATGGTCGGCGAGCTGACCGAGCGCTTGTTCGACGGCGACGTCACCGCTCTGGTCCAGCATCTGCTCACCGGCGAAGCCGTGAGCCCAGGTGACATCGCCAAGATCCGCGACATGATCGAGCGCGTCGAAACGAACGCACCGGAGACCAAATGAGCGCCCTCTCCTCCAGCCTGCTCGCGTGGCTGCTCACGTATTTGATCCACAGCACCGTGCTCCTGGGCGTCGCGTGGCTCGTGACCCGGGGCCGGCGCCTCGAGCCCGCAGCCTCCGACCTCCTCTGGAAGGTGGCGCTGCTCGCGAGCCTCGTGACCGGCACCATCCAGTCGCGCCTCGAGCTGTCCACGCCCGCGGCGGTGACGTTGCCCGTCGCCACCCTGCCCCAGGCCGCGCCGCTGAACCAGCCGGCCGCGCCCGCCATCGATGCGCGTAACCCGGGTGTCCAACCTCCCGTGCGCGAAGCAGCCGGTGCGCGCGTGTCCCGCGCGCCGTCGCTGCCCTTGGTGGTCGTGTTGTTGTGGGGCGTGATCGCGCTCGCGTCGTCGCTCTATTACGTCGCGCGGCGGTTGATCCTGGTCGGCCGCCTGGCCGACCGCCGCGCCGTGCGCGATGGACCGCTCGCCGCGACGCTCGCGGAATTGCAGCGCACCGCGGGATACCGGCGCCGCGTCCACCTCACCATGGCCCGGACCATCTCGAGTCCGGTGGCGCTGGGTCTCTCCGAGATCTGCGTGCCCGAGCTGGCGCTCTCCGAGCTCGGCGCCGAGCAGCAGCGCAGCATGCTGGCGCACGAGCTGGCCCATTTGGCTCGCCACGATTCCCTGTGGCTCGCGGCCGCGAGCCTGATCGAGCGGTGCTTCTTTTTCCAGCCGCTCAACCGGCTGGCGCGCCGCGAGCTCGAGACGACGGCTGAATACCTGAGCGACGAGTGGGCCACGCGAAAGACTGGATCGGCCGTCGCGCTCGCGAAATGTCTGGCCACGGTGGCCGAATGGATTCAGGCGTCTCCGCTGGGCGTGCCGGTGGCGGGCCTGGCTGAACGACGCTCGTTCCTCGTCGCCCGCATCGCCCGCCTGCTCGAAGGGCGCCTGCCCTCGAGCCCCGCCTCGCGGCGCGGTTGGGCCGTCGCTGCCGCCCTAGGCGTGGCCGTGACCATCGCGGCGGCCCCACGCGTCTCCCAAGGAGTGGCGGCGGCAGTCCAAGGTCCTAGGCCAGCGGCCGCCGGCTCGAGCCAGGACACCACGGTGGTCCTGGCCCTGATCGCTCGGCTGAAGGATGAGAACGCGGGAGTGCGCGGCGCCGCCGCCCGATCGCTCGGACACCTGGGCGATCCGCGTGCCGTGCGGCCCCTGATCGAAGTGCTCGCGGACTCGGACGGCGAAGTGCGCTCGGCGGCGGTCGAAGCGCTGGCCGATCTCGGCGACCCGAGAGCGATCGGCCCGATTGCCGGCCTGCTCAAAGACCCCGTCGCTGACGTGAAGCGCAACGCGCTGGGCGCCCTGTCGCACTTCGACCAGGGAGTGCCCACGGCGCCGGTGGTGGCACTGCTGGACGACCCCGACGCCGAGGTGCGCCATCAGGCGATCGATCTGCTCGTTCACCTCCACGCGCGCTCCGCGGCCGGCGCGATCGCCCGGCTGATTCACGACCCGTCGCCCGACGTGCGCCACTCCGTCGTGGAAGCGCTGGGCAACCTGGGCGCCCAGAGCGGGGCTGCCGCCATCACCGACGCGCTGAGTGACGCCCACGCCGACGTGCGGCAAGCGGCGCTGGGGGCGCTCAACGACCTGAAGGCCCCAATCGCCGAAGCCACCCTCGTGAACCTGATGAAGGATCCGGCTGCGGACGTCCGCCAGCGCGCCGCAGAGCTCGCCGGAGAGCGCTCGGTGGTCGGCGCGATTCCCCAGCTGCGGCGCTTGATTGACGATCCCCGCGGCGACGTGCGCGAGGCCGCCGCCCAAGCCCTGGGCCACATTGCCGACCCGGCGGCCCGGCACGCGCTGCAGGCCGCGCTCCAGTCTCCCGACCCCAAGGTGCGGCGCGCCGCGGCCGAGGCGCTGGGGCAGGATCCATGATGCACGCCCTGCACCTCCTCGTCCTCTCGTTGGCGGCGGCTGGCGGCCCGGGGGGGGGGCGGGCCGGCGCCGATTCCGCCCGGGTCGCCACGCTCCTCGCCGCCCTGGCACACACCGACCCTGTGGTCTGCGACCTGATCGGGGACCAACTCGGCAATTTCTGGATCGGGGGCGATCCCGCCCGGCTGGGGCGCTTCAGCGACGCACCCAACGTCCAGGGAGCGAAGGACTCGCTGGCGGGCACCATCACCGATCCCCGGGCGGTGGCGCTGCTGGTCGCGACGCTCGGCACCGACAACCCGTGCGTGCGACGGGTCGCGGCGAAGCTGCTGGGCAGGAGCACCGTGTCCGCCGCCGTGCTGCGGGGGTTGCTCGACAACCCCGCGCCGCGGATTCGAGAGAGTGCCGCCTTCGCCGCGGGCGTGGGGGAGCGGCGCGAGACTCGGGCTGCGCTCGAACACCAGCTGGCGGATACGGCGATGGGGCCGGCTGCCATGGCCGCGTGGGCCCTGGGCGAAATCCAGGATCCCGCGTCCGCGCCGGCGTTGCAGAGTGCGGTGCGCGGCTCGTCCCCGCGGGTGCGGCTGGCGAGCGCCTGGGCGCTGGGTCAGTTCGAGGACGCCAGTTTCGCGAAGGACGTGCTGCCGCTGCTGCGGGAGCCCGACCCGGTCATGCGCGCCACCGCCGCGGAGGCGCTGGGACGGATGAAGAGCCCGCGCGTCGGAGCCGCGCTGGTCGGCGCGCTCACCGACCGCAATGATGCCGTCCGACGGGCGGCGGTGCGCGCGCTCGCCGACCTGCACGAGCGGTCCGCGGCAGCGCCGCTCGAGGGGCTGCTCCTGAACGATTCCGACCCGGAGGTGCGGCGGGAAAGTGCCGGCGCGCTCGGCAACCTGAGCGCGGCGCGTTCGCTCGATCCGCTGGCTCGGGCGCTCGGGGACGCAGACGTAGAGGTCCAGCGTGCAGCTGCCGACGCGATCGGCGAGCTCGATGACGTGAGCAAGGCGCCGGCCGCACTGGTGCGAGCCACGACGTCGCCGGACCTGGACCTGCGCCGCCACGCCACCAAGTCACTCGCCAAGATCGGCGATCTGGCGACGGTGCAGGCGCTGGCGGACCGGCTGGCAGATGAGGACAAAGACATCCGCCTCGCCGCGGTGGAGGGGCTGGGCGAAATGAAGGTCGCGGCCGCCATCCCCGGGCTGACCCGGGCCCTGAACGACCGCGATCCCGAGGTGCGGCGCGCTGCGGCGGAGGCGCTGGGGAAGACGCAGTAGCTACTCGCCGGACGCGGTCTCTCGTGCCGTGATGGAGTACTTGAAGTTGTCCGGGTCAAGGCTGTCGAGCCTGCCGTCGGCCGTTTCCGCCTGCGGGTACATGAAGAACGGCACCGGTTGGCCCTGCGAGCCCGGCAGCGCGACGTCGTGGGCGAAGTTGTAGGCCATCCAGTTCATCTCCCAGGACCCGAAGAGCCGGGCGCGCGCCTTATCCACATCCGTCTCGGCGGCGCGGGTGATCTCGGCGGCCGTGGCCTGCACGATACCGTCCGTCGGCAGCAGTTTCGTCGGCCGCAGAAAGTGCTGCAATCCCCAGGGAGTCGGCCGCGCGTTCGACCAGTTTCGCCGTGCCGCCGGCAGCGTCGAACGTGTTGGCGAGCGTACTAGCGGCGATTCTCCTCCCGGGCAAATCGTCGCTGGACCAGCCACGGTAACCCGTTCGGCCGATGCCGCTCAGCGTGGGCGTGCTCCATACTCCGGTCACGTGAGCGGGCGCTGACGCCCGCCGGTGACGGAGGTAACGATGAGCACTGTGCTGCAATCCCTCTCGACTGAGCTCGCCGATGCCGTAGAGACGGCCGGCCGAGCGGTCGTCGCGATACATGCCCGGCGGCGCATTCCTGCGAGCGGCGTGCATTGGCGACCGGGCGTGGTCGTCGCGACGCATCACACGATCAACCGCGACGAGAACATCACGGTGACGCTTCCCGATGGTACGACCGCCCCGGCCACCCTCGCCGGGCGCGACCCGAGCACGGACCTCGCCGTCTTGAAGCTCGCAGGCCAGAACCTGCCGGCGGCGACGCTCCGATCCGGTACGCCTCCCACGGTCGGTGAGCTGGTGATCGCGCTCGGCCGCCCGGGGCCGAGCGTCACGGCGAGCTGGGGCGTGGTGAGCCGGGTGGATGGACCCTGGCGGACGTGGCACGGCGCCGAGATCGACTCGTTGCTGCGGCTGGATCTGGCCATCTACGACGGCTTTTCCGGTGGTCCGCTCATCGACGCGGCGGGCCGCGTGCTCGGCATCAACACCTCGGCGCTGGCGCGCGGCGTGCCGGTGACGATTCCGGTCGCGACGGTCGAGCGCACCGTCAGCGAGCTCCTGGAACGCGGATCGATCCGGCGCGCTTATCTGGGGATCGGCACGCAGCCGGTGCGGGTCCCCGAGTCGCTCGCTCGGAAGCTGGAGCTCAAGAGTGACGTGGCCTTGCTCATCGTGAGCCTGGAGTCGGGCGGACCCGCGGACCGGGACGGTCTGTTGCTCGGCGACGTGCTGCTCGAGCTCGACGGCGCAGCGGTGAACGATCCAACCGACGTCCTCGCAAAGCTCGGAGGTGACCGCGTGGGCCGGCCCATCGCGGCGCGCGTAATCCGGGGAGGACAGGTGAAGACGCTCCAGCTGACTCCAGGCGAGCGGCCGACCTCGCGCGCGGCATGACCGAATCCATGTCAGCTGGTCTCGCCCAGGAGGTCGCGGCGGCGGTGGAACAGCTCCGCCGTATCACGGTGCAGGTCCGCACGCGCCGTGCGGCGACGGGCGCGGGGATCCTATGGAACGTGGCAGAGTCGGAAGGGCGCGGGCTCGTCATCACGAACGCCCACGTCGTCCCAGGCAATCAGGCGACCATCGAGCTCAACGACGGCTGCGCGATGCGCGCGCGGGTCGTGGCGCGCGACTCGAAGCGCGACCTCGCCGCACTGGAATTCGAACCCGGGCCGGCGATGGTGTCCATGGTGATCCGGGAGCCGCAGACATTGCGCGTGGGTGAGCTGGTGATCGCGATCGGTCATCCGGGCGGACTGGTGGGTGCCGCCGCGCTCGGCATCATCCACGGTGCCGAGAGCGCGCCCGAGGGCCGGACGCCGCGGTGGATCCGGGCGGACGTGCGCCTCGCTCCCGGCTTCTCGGGGGGCCCACTGGCCGACGCTACGGGAAGACTGGTCGGGGTGAACACCATGATCCAGGGCAGCCTGGCGCTGGCGGTCCCCGCTGCGGTGGTCGAGGCCTGGGTAGAACACTCTCACGCGCTGGTGGCACCGTGATACGAGTGCTCATCGTGTCACCGAGCTCCGGCACACGGAGAGCACTCGAGCGGGTCGTCGCCCGGGACCCGGGCTTGGCGCTCCACGCCGGGTCCGACACTGCCGTGTTGCCCGACGTCATCGTGCTCGACGCCGGGCCGGAGTCTCACCTCCCGGTCCCCATGCTGCTCGAGCAACGGCCCAGCGGCAACACGACGCCGTTTGTCGTGCTGCTCGACGAGCTCGACGGCGCGGCCGGAGCCGGGGCGCTGCGGGCCGGCGCGCGGGCGGTTCTGCCTCGCAGTGCAGCGCCGGAGGAGATCCGGGCGGCCGTTCGGGCGGCCGCAGCGGGGCTCGCGTCTCTGCCGGCGGCGTTGGCAGGGGCGCTGCTCGATGGCACGTCACCCGACGGCGCGGGTGCGCTGGTCGACACCAGAGACCAGATTCTGACTCCGCGCGAACGGCAGGTGCTGACGCTGCTCGGCGAAGGACTCCTGAACAAGGAGATTGCTGTGCAGCTCGGCATTTCCGAGCACACCGTCAAGACCCATCTCGCGGCCATTTACGAGAAGCTCGATGCCTCGAACCGGGCGGAAGCGGTGGCGAGGGGGCTGCGGGGCGGCTTGATCATGCTATGACGCCGCCTAGCGATCGTACTCGTCGTGGTGGCGCCACCAGATGCCTGTCTCGTTGCGCCCCCTGGGTGCGCGGTCTAACCACTGGTACATGCCCCAGAGGCCGTCCAGTCCGCGCGCATAGGTAGAATAGGTGTGGTACACGACGCCGTCCTCGAGCGCGAACGCGCTCATGCCCGGCGCCTCTCGCATATACGTTGCGGCGTCGGTTCCGACCGTGGCCGCCAGCTCGGCGACAGGACCCTCCTTGCCAGCCTCGAGCGACGGACCAAAACCCTCCGGGCGGAAGTTGTAGTCGGCGACTCCGGACCGCTGTTGCTCTTCCGTGTAGGCCGCCTGGAAGTCGTAGTTGAAGTCGCTTCCGAACGACGATGCCCAGGGAAAGCTCCAACCCATCCTGCGCTTGAACGCCTGCAACTTCGCGATCGGCGCGCGAGACACAGCGGCGAGGGTGACGTCGTGGTTGGCCAGGTGGACGACGGAGCCGTTGAAGCCATCGGCAATCGCCGAGCAGGACGGACACCCCGCCGTGTAGTCGGGCCCGAACATGAAGTGGTAGATGAGAAGCTGCGAGCGCCCTCTGAAGAGGTCTGCCAGCGAGGCGCTCCCCTCGTCGGTCTCGAAGCGGTACTGCTTGCCGATCCGGATCCACGGCAGCTCCTGCCGGCGCCGCGCCAGCTCGTCGCTGCGCCGCGTCAGCTCCTTCTCCGCCTCGAGCAGCTCGCGCCTGGCTGCAAGCCACTCTTTACGGGTCCCGGTCATGTGCTTCGTCATCTTCGACTGCCTCTCGCTGATTGGGTGACGGGTTGGACAAATCCGCGCCGCATCGATAATATTCTACCGACCGGTTGAATGATAATATGCCCCGACGAGATTCCTCGCAACCCCGGCTGAACCGGGTGTACGCGGCCATCGCCGACCCGACGCGCCGCGCCATCCTCGCGGCGCTGGCGGGGGGCGAGCGCAACGTCGGCAGCCTGGCGGGCCGATTCCCCATCTCGTTTAACGGGGTCTCGAAGCACGTGAAGGTGCTGGAGCGAGCCGGACTGGTGCGCCGCCGCGTCCGGGGGCGCGAGCACTGGCTCCGTCTCCGGCCAGAGCCGCTGCGGGAGGCGACCCGGTGGCTCGAGCATTACAGGGAGTTCTGGGACGCGCGGCTCGACGCGCTCGAGGCGCTGCTGGTTGGGACCCGAGGACATCGGCCATGAGCGAGGTCCTGGTGATCCGCCGGGTCATTCCAGTCCCCCGGGAGCGGGTGTTCGCCGCCTGGCTCGATCCGGTGAGCCTGGCACGCTGGATGGGCACCGGCGAGGGCGCCGACGTTACCGCGCTCGATCCCACAGTGGGCGGGAAGTTTCGCATCGTCATGCGGCACCGGGGCGACGACGTCGAGCACTGGGGAGAGTACCTGGCCATCGAGCGGCCATCGCTCCTCTCCTTCACCTGGCTCTCGGCCAATACCGACCACCGGCCCACCGTGGTTACGGTGGAGCTCCTAGACCGCGGCGACAGCACCGAGCTGATCCTGACCCACCGCCAGCTCCCGCCCAGCCAGGTGGACGGCCACCGCAAGGGCTGGACTCAGATCGTCGCGGCACTCGAGCGGACGCTCACAGCGTGAGGGAAACCAACCCGACCGGGGCGCGCCGGGGACGCTTCCTGACCGTCAGCGCGCTGCTCTTCCTGGCGAGCGCCGCGGCCACGATCGTCTGGTCCCGCGCCATGGCGGGGCAGATGGCGATGCCCGGGGGGTGGACCCCGTCGATGGCGTGGATACCCATGCCCGGCGAGACCCGGCTGGCTGCCGCCGCGGCCTTCCTGGCGATGTGGGTGGCGATGATGGGCGCGATGATGATCCCCTCGCTGGTCCCGACCCTGGCGCGGGATCGCCCGACCGTCGCGTCCCCAAGTTTCGCGGGGGCGAGCTACTTCGCGGTGTGGGCAGTGGCGGGCGCGGGGGTCTACGTCGTGGGTACCGCGCTGGTGACGGCGGAGCTGCACTGGCCGGCGCTGGCGCCGGCGATACCGATCGCCCGGGGCGCAGTGTTGGTCGCCGCGGGGTGGGTGCAGCTCACCCCATGGAAGGCCCGGCACCTGGCGTGCTGCCGCGAGGGCCGCCCCGGCGCCGGGCGCGCGGAGCCGGCCTCGCGGCGGGGAATCACCCTGGGCGTCGATTGCGTCCTATGCTGCGTGCCGTTCATGACGCTGCTGGTGGTCACCGGGATGATGAACCTGGCGACGATCGCGCTGACGGCGCTCGCCATCACCGTGGAACGCGTGGCCCGCCGGCCGGCGCGGGTGGTCCGGCTCGCGGGACTGCTCCTGATCGGGGTCGGGGCCTGGGAGATCGTGCGAGCGGTGTAGCTCGCGTTTCGCCTACGCCTGCTTGCCGTTATCGAGCACCTCGCGAGTCTTGCGCGCCAACGCGTCCGGCGTGAACGGCTTCTGGAGAAATGCGACGCCCGCCTCCAGCAAGCGGTGCTGCAGCACCGCTTCACCGGTGTAGCCCGATACATAGAGCACTTTCAGGTCGCTCCGCCTGGCGCAGGCGAGCTCCGCCAGCTCGCGGCCGTTCATCCCGGGCATCACCACATCGGTGATCATCAGATGGATCCGCGTCGGATGCCGGGCGACTATCTCCAACGCCTCGGCGCCGTTCCGAGCCGCCAGCACCGCATACCCCCGACCCTCCAGGACGCGCTGGGTCAGCTTGCGGACCTCTTCCTGATCCTCTACGACGAGCACCGTCTCCGATCCGCGCACCGGGGTGGGCGTGCCCGTCGCCGACTCCGGCCTCTCCGGAGTCTCGGCCACGCGCGGTAGATAGATCTTAAAGGTGGTGCCGTGGCCCAGCTCGCTGTACGCCCAGACGTACCCGCCGCTCTGCTTGACGATACCGTAGACCGTCGCGAGCCCGAGCCCCGTACCCCGCCCAGGCTCTTTGGTCGTAAAAAACGGCTCAAACAGGCGCGCCTTAGTCGCGCCATCCATGCCCACACCCGTGTCGCTGATGGCGAGCAGGACGTACGGGCCCGGCTGGAACGGTACATGCGCAGCGACGTAGCTGCGATCGAACTCGACATCCGCGGTCTCGATCGTGAGACGGCCTCCCTGCGGCATGGCGTCCCGGGCGTTCACCACCAGGTTCACGATCGCTTGTTCGAGCTGGCCCGGATCGGCTCGCACCGCCCCCAGCGGAGCGCCCGGCTTCGTCCGCAGCTCGATGTCTTCGCCGATGAGCCGATGCAACATCTTCTCCAAGTTGCCGACCAGCGCGTTCAAGTCGAGCGCGCGGGGCTCGAGCACTTGCTGCCGGCTGAAGATCAACAGCTGACGCGTGAGCCCGGCGGCCCGCTTGGCGGCCTTCTCGATTTCCTGGATGTCCAGGCGGGCCCGTGACTCGAGCCCCATATCCTCCAGCACCAGGGACGTCGTCCCGATAATCGCGGTCAGCAGATTGTTGAAATCGTGCGCGATGCCGCCGGCGAGCCGCCCGACCGCCTCCATCTTCTGCGCCTGGCGGTACTGCACTTCGAGCTGTCGCATCTCCGTGAGATCGGCCGCGATCGACAATATCCCCGTAACCCGCCCCGCGGCATCATGCAGCGGAGCAACGGAGAGACTGATGTTTATCGACGCCCCGTCTTTCCTGCGTCGGGTCACCTCCACCCCCCGCACGGCTTCGCCCCGCAACGCGCGGTCGCGCATGCGCAGATGGTCCTCCATATCCTGGGCGACCGTCGGCAGCGGTCGGCCAATGACCTCCTCCGCCGGCCACCCGTAGAGCGCCTCGGCCGCCCGATTCCACGTCCGCACCGTGCTCGTCGGGTCGAGCGTGTAGATCGCCAGCGGCGAGCTTTGGATTACGGCCGCGAGATGCTCGTTGGCGTCTCGCAGGGCACGTTCCGCCCGCTCGTGACGGGCCGTGGCAGGGCCCAGGGACAGTCCGGTGATGGCGAGGATGCCGATGTAGAGCATGAGCGCGGTGTCGGTGCTCGGTACGGTCTGCATGACGAAGGGACCGCCGCCCCGCACGGTGTAGCCGACGGCGAGCGTCGCCACGGTCATCGTCAGGAGCGCGGCCCCCCGCGGGCCGAACCGCAGCGCAGCTCCGATCACGAAGGGAAACAAGAGATAGGGGTACTCGGCCTGCGGGAGGAGCGACGCCGGCAGCAGGCTCCCGAAGATCGCCATGGTCGCGAGCACGGCACCGCCCACCAGGAGAGCCAGCTCGACCGCCGTACGCCGGCCGATGCGCAGGCCAGCCGGACCCAGCCAGGTGAGGAAGACCGGCGCCACCACCAATGCGCCGAGGTAATCACCTGCCCACCAGAGGCTCAGGGCGGACCACACCCCGGCTCCCGATACCACATGGGCCAGCCACAGGCTCGTTACACCGATGGCGGCACTTGCCAACGCGCCCACGGGTGCTGCGACGCCGACGAGCGTGCGCACACCGAGGAGATCATCGAGCGCCAGGTGTTGGCGGGCTCGGCGCCGGAGGAGATAGGCGGCGACCGTCGCTTCGGTTGCGTTGCCGCAGGCAAGGCCAGCGGCGGCGAGGACCGGAATGCTCGTCGTCGCATTCGCCAGAAACGCGCCCAACAGGATGGCCGGCCAATACCTCGGGCCCAGCAGAACCAGCGCCGCCACGGCGAGGCCCGTGGGCGGCCACACCGGGGAGATGGAGGGCCCGATCGTCGCGTAGCGCAGTCCGATCTTGGCGACCACGAAGTACGCCGCGGCCAGCGCCAGCGCGCCTGCCAACCAGCGCAGGGCCGTCACCGTTGTCCTGCGGGAATTCGTCATGGGCGAGGGAAAGATTTGTTGCTGCGAGAGCCAGGGCAAGCGCCCACCGCTGCTAGATTGGTCCGCGTGCCGAAGAAGGTCGCGCGACACCACGTCTACGTGATCGAGCTCGATCGCGCAGTGCTCGAGCATGCCGGGTTCCGCGCCGCCAATCCCGGCCATGACCCCCGGAAGCCGCCGTTGTAGGGGGCGGCCTGGCGTCGGGGGATCAACCTGGGGGTCGATTGCGTGCTCTGCTGCGTCCCGTTCATGACCCTGCTGGTGGTCCGTCGCGAAGTGTCTGAACGTCAGCACCAAGTTGGTTCAGGCGTGGGAGGGACCGAATCCCACCACCGACCCGAGGTGAGGCGGTGCAAACATCGAGCAGCGGGTAATTGACGGGGTTGTGACACCGGTCGTAGGTTCAGCCGATCGAGCGCTTGAGAGATGCGACATGAGCCACGCGACCGTCAACCGGCGGGAGTTTCTCAAGACCGGCGCCGCCGCCGGAGCCACACTCGTGATCGGGCTGTATCTCCCGGCGCTCGATCCCCGCGCCTCGCACGCACCGGCAGCGCGCCAGCCGTTCAAGCCCAACGCGTGGATCGAAATTCGACCCGACGGCACGGTCACCATCTGGACCGGCCGCTCCGAGATGGGGCAGGGCGTGCGCACCGCGATGCCGATGATCGTGGCCGAGGAGCTCGAGGCCGATTGGACGCGGGTGCGCGTGGCGCAGGCGGACGCCGACCCGGCGTACGGCGATCAGTTCACCGTGGGCAGCCGCAGCGTCCGCTCGGGCTTCGAGCCGCTGCGGAAGGCAGGCGCCGCCGCTCGCGAGATGCTGATCGGCGCGGCGGCGCTCACCTGGGACGTGCCGCGCGACGCGTGCCGGGCCCGGAACGGCTTGGTGGAGCACGTGTCGACCGGCCGCTGCCTCGGCTACGGCGACCTGGCGGCGCGCGCCGCCACGCTCCCCGTGCCGGCGGACCCGCCCCTCAAGCCGACCTCCGAGTTCCGCATTCTCGGCAAGCGGATGCCGCGCCTGGACACCCCGGACAAG
>Ga0209471_1001606_pt1 | contig 13326 bp, 13 predicted proteins | sample GraSoiAngelo_128_FD_185885 | JGI IMG/M metagenome (GOLD analysis project Ga0209471, IMG submission 185885) | Grasslands soil microbial communities from the Angelo Coastal Reserve, California, USA - 14_0927_12_20cm (SPAdes) (version 2) | ecosystem: Environmental > Terrestrial > Soil > Grasslands ...
CGAAAGACCCAGACGCGACACCGCGGTCCCGCTCCCGCCGATCTGCGCAAGCTCGGTCGTGCGGCGCAAGAGGCGCTTTTGGTCGATCACCGGACTTTCTCCGCGAGCTCGTCGGGCGCGAACGATACGTCCGCGAACACCTCGCGCTCGATCGCTCGTGCGAGCGGGATGGCGCGCGCGATCTCGGCCGCGTATTTCGGGTGCCTGCGCGCGGTGTCGCGGGCACGCTCCTCGAGCGGCTCGACGGCCTGACCGCCGCGTCGGTCGGCGACGTACACCAGCTTTTCCGCCGCGGTGCGGGGCGCAAGCTCCGGGTCCAGCACGGCGTAGATCGCGTGCCGCCGCGCCGGCTCGACACAGGAGTCGAGCCCCTCGGCCGCGAGCACGAGCCCCGAGAGGATGTTGTGATCACGTGGATCGCCGTCGAGCAGCGGGCTTCGCCCGATGTCGTGCAGGTATGCCGCGAGAACGGCCCCTTCGCCGTCGATGGACGCGGCGCTCGGCTTGCGACCCGCGACCAAGGCCTCCGCGATGGCCCCGACGACGCGGCTGTGTGTCTCGAGCCACTCGGGGTAGCGGTACCGGCGGTAAAGCTCCTCGGCTTTGGTGGACAACTTTGTCAATCCGCTATTGACACCGGTCGAGGTCCTGACTACGGTCCGCGCCGCAGGGGAGGTGCGCATGGCCGAGTCGGCTGTTCCTGTCGGAGATGACCGCATCATCGCGCACCTGCAATTCGCGCGGGCGGTCGCCTCGCGGTCCATCGATCCTCGATGCCGCGGAGCGGACCGCGAGGATCTCATCGCCTGGGGCGTCGTTGGGCTGGTGCAGGCGGCTCGTCGTTACCGGGGGGACCGCGGCGCCTCGTTCGGGGCATACGCCGCGCGGCGCGTGCGCGGGCAGATCCTGGACGCGCTGCGCGAGCGCGACCCCCTGACGCGAAGCGCGCGACGCGCGTACCGAGCGGCGCAGCGGGCCACCGAGGAAGGAGGGACGGCGTCGGCGGCGCCGCCCTTTGTGGAGGTGTCCCTCGATCGCATCGGCGACGTGGCCGAGGCGCACCCGGTTCAGGCGCATCGGGACGAGCGCTGGCCGGTCGTCGCTGGCGCGCTACGCGACCTCACGCCGCTCGAGCGTCGCGTTCTCGTCCTGTCGTACGGACGCGGGCTGACCCTGCGAGAGATCGGTGCTGAGGTCGGGCTTTCCGAGTCGGGTGTATGCCGCCTTCGGGCCCGGGCGCTTGCTCGCGTGCGATCGGCGTGCGCGGAATCGCCATAGCTCGCCGCTAACGCGGCGAGCGAAGAGGGGTCGCAGGGGATACTTCCCCTGAATTGATCAGATCGGACCTGCGCCGCGCGCGCTTCGCGCGCCTCGTGCGCAATGCGCTAGACGAGCTTCCCGCGGAGTTCCGCGAGCGCATCCGCAACCTCGAGATCGTGATCGAAGATGAGCCCGCGCCGGAGCAGCTCCCGCAAGGCGGAACGCTCCTGGGTCTATACGAAGGCGTGCCGCTCACGCAGCGCGGCGCGCAGGAGCCGTACCTGCCGGACCGCATCTGCATCTTCCGCGGACCGATCGAACGAATCACCGCATCGCCCCGACGCCAGGCCGCCATCGTGCGCGATACCGTCGTGCACGAGATCGCCCACCACTTCGGGATCAGCGACTCGCGCCTCACGGAGCTCGGCCTCGGCGACGCCGATTAGCTACGCGACGCTCTCTCCGTCGGATTGCCGGCGTCGCACCTCGCCCACCGTCCGCCGCAGCAGATCCATCTCCGCCCAGAGGGCCTCGGCGGAGTAGCCGAAGTCAGGCGCGCGCGTGCGAATCTCGGATTCGATAAGCCGGTAGCCGATCGCCACCGTCCCCAGCAGGATCACGGGCGGGATCTGCTCGCCCGCCTCGGCGTCAGTCCGAAGAAGACGCTGGATCGCCGGCCCACGTTCGGCGTCGTCCGCCTCGAGCGCCTGCACCCAAAGCGGGACGCGCCGTTCGAGATACGCGGTCAGACGGCGCTCGAGCTCCAGGCTGTCGCTTCGCTTGAGATCACCCGACGTGGCGTCGGCGATGACCTGGGGCAGGATCGCCGACGCGCGCTGTCGCACCAGCGCTGCCGCCGCGACCCGCGAGCCTGACCTCACGCGAGCAATGAACGCACGAAACCGCGCGCCGTGCCGAATATCGCGTCACCTAACGTCGTATCGCGCTCTTGAACTTTCGCAGGGCCGCGGCCGGGCCGTTCGGGTCCTCGAAGATCGCCGACCCCGCAACAAGTACGGTCGCGCCCGCAGCGACGATGCGAGCCGCGTTGTCGGGCTTGACTCCGCCGTCGACCTCGAGCTCCACCTGGAGCGATCGGGCATCGAGCGCGGCGCGGATCGCCCGCACCTTGTCGAGCGCGCCCTCGATGAACTTCTGCCCCCCGAAACCGGGATGGACGCTCATGACGAGCGCGAGATCGATGGACGAAAGATGCGGCAGAGCGAGGTCGACCGGGGTCTCGGGATTGAGCGTCAGGCCCGCCCGGACGCCCCGACCGCGGATCGCGGCGAGGGTCCCGGGGACGTCGCGCGAGGCCTCCACGTGGATCGTGAGGTAGGTCGCCCCGGCGTCGGCATACCGGTCCACCCATTCCTCAGGGCGCTCGATCATGAGGTGGACGTCGAGGGGAAGACGGGTCGCCTTGCGAAGGTCGGCCACCATCTTCGGCCCAAACGTGAGGTTCGGGACGAAATGACCGTCCATCACGTCGACGTGGACCCAGTCCGCGCCGGCCCGCTCGACCGCGATGACCGCGTCGGCGAGGCGAGCGAAGTCGGCGGAGAGAATGGACGGGGCGAACTTCGGTTCAGCCATGTCTGACTTTCGCCTTGTGGCCGCGATGAGCGGCTGGCATCATCAACACCGGGAGGGCGCTCAATGTACCGTCCGCAGAACCTCCGCATCCCAGGTCCGACATTCGTTCCTCAGGCGGTCCTCGCCGCGTCGGCGAGACCCCTGATAAATCACCGCGGTCCCGAGTTCGCCGCGTTGCTCGCGGCGCTGACTCGCGCTCTGCAGGATTTCCTCCGCACGGAGCACGACGTTCTGCTCCTCACCGCATCGGGCTCGGCGGGACTCGAGGCCGCGATCGCGAACACACTCTCGTCCGGCGACAAGGCGCTCGTTTTCAGCTGCGGCGCATTCGGCGAGCGCTTCGCCGCGATCTGCAAGGCATACGGGGTCGACGCTCGACGCGTCGACGTTCCGTACGGCCGTGCCGTCGATCCCGATCTCGTCCGCGACGAGCTCGCGAAAGAGAAAGGCAAGGACGCCGCGAAGGCCGTTCTCATCACGCACAACGAGACGTCCACCGGCGTGCTGAACCCGATCAAGGACATAGCGGCCGTCGTGCGTGACTCGGGCAAGCTCTTCCTCGTCGACAGCGTCTCCGGCGCCGGATGCACCGAGCTCGAGATCGACGAGTGGGGCATCGACGTATGCGTCACCGCCTCGCAGAAGGCGTGGGGCGCGCCTCCCGGCGTTGCGATGGTCACGATGAGCCCGCGCGCGTGGAAGGCGTACGAGAAGTCGAACCTACCGAAGGCCTATTTCGACCTCGCGTCGTACAAGGCGTCGCTCGAGAAGGCGCAAACGCCCGCGACTCCGGCGGTGACCGTGTTCATCGCGCTGCAGGAATCGCTTCGCCTCATGGCCGAAGAAGGGCTCGAGGCGATCATCCGCCGTCACCGCGATCTCGCGCGCGCGACGCGGCGCGGTCTCCAGGCCGTTTCTTTGCAGCTCTTCGCGGACGAGAGGCACGCGTCCCCCGCGGTCACGGCATTCCGACCGCCGGCGCGCGTCGACGCCCGCAATCTCATCCGCATCCTGCGCGACGACCACGACACGATCGTGGCCGGCGGGCAGGGCAAGATGGAAGGGCAGCTCGTCCGCGTCGCCCACCTGGGCTTCGTGACCCTGCAGGACATCGTGGCGTTCTTCAGCGCGCTCGAGCTCACGCTGCGTGACCTCAACCAATCGGTGGAGCCGGGCGTGGCCATGACCGCGGCGCTCCGCGCTTACGCGGAGAGCCAGCAGCAGACGGCATCGCGTCCCGCAGCCCGCGCATCGTCGACCGCACGGCCGGCGAACGACGCGGTCGCGACTCGTCGCTAACCGTCGCAGCATCGTTCACGTCGCGGACCCTCTTGCCGAAGAGGGTCTCGCGCTGCTCCGCGCGCGCTGCGAGGTCCGCCAGACCACCGGTCTGAAGGAGGCTGACCTCGTCGCGCGCGTCGCGGACATCGACGCGCTCATCGTGCGCAGCGAAACGAAGGTGACGGCGCCGATCATGGACGCGGCGAAGCGTCTCGTGGTGGTGGGGCGCGCTGGTGTCGGCGTCGACAACATCGACGTGCCCGCGGCCACCGCGCGTGGCGTGTACGTCGTGAACGCACCGCTCGGCAACATCGTGGCCGCGGCCGAGCACACGCTCGCCCTCGCGCTCGCGCTCCTTCGGCGAGTCGTCGACGCCGACCGCAGCGTCCGGGCCGGCGAGTGGACCCGTTCGAAGTTCATCGGCCGCGAGCTTCGAGCGAAGACCCTCGGCCTCCTCGGCATCGGGCGCGTCGGCGGCGAGGTCGCGCGCCGCGCCGGCGCCTTCGGCATGACCGTGATCGCGCACGATCCCTTCGCGACCGAGGCGTCCGCGCGCGCCGCCGGCGCTCGCCTTGTCGACCTCGACGAGCTTCTGCGGTCGGCCGACGTCATCTCGCTGCACGCGCCGCTCACCGAGAAGACGCGCGGGCTCATCGGCGCCGAGGCGCTGGCGCGAATGAAGCCGGCCGCCGTGATCGTCAACGCGGCGCGCGGCGAGATCGTCGATCTCGATGCGCTCGCAGCCGCCCTCGAGAAGGGAACGATCGCCGGCGCGGCAATCGACGTGTTCGCGACCGAGCCCCTTCCGGCCGACGCGAAGATCCGGACCGCTCCGCGCACCGTGTTGACGCCGCACATCGCCGGATCGACGGCCGAGGCTCAGACCAACGTCGCGGTGGACGTGGTCGAGCAGATCCTCGACGTCCTCGACGGCAAGCCCGCGCGGTACGCGGTGAACGCCCCACGCCCGCCGTCGGAAGAGGCCGGCGGGATGGCATGGCTGCGCCTTGCGGAGCGGCTCGGCTCGCTCGCGGCGCAGCTCCTCGATGATCGGCCGGCACAGCTCGCGCTCGCATACGGCGGCGCGGTCCTCGAGCTGGACCCCGAGCCGCTGCGCGCAGCGGCGGTGAAGGGCGTCCTCGAGACGTTCAGCGAGCAGCGCGTCAACCTCGTGAACGCGCTTGACCTCGCGCGCTCGCGGGGCCTCGTGATCGCCGAGCGCCGGGAGACCGAGCCGGCGCGGTACGCGTCGCTTCTCTCCGTGAAGGTCGGATCGACGGAGGTCGCCGGCACGCTCGTGCAGGGCGACCCGCGGATCGTGTTCATCGACGGCTTCTGGGTCGACGTTCCGGTGGACGGACACCTCCTGCTGACGAAGCACCAGGACAAGCCCGGTCTCGTCGGACGCGTAGGGACGCTGCTCGGCGAGCACGACGTCAACATCTCGTCGATGCAGGTCGGCCGTCTTCATCCTCGCGGCGAAGCCTTGATGATCCTCACCGTCGACGATGCGGTCCCCGACGAAGTGCGCGCGCGGATCGGCGCGTTCGCCGACATCAACGCGGTGCGCACCGCGCGGCTCGGGGTGTAACGGGGCTTACCAGGAGCGGCGAGCCGTCGCCTTCCCGAGTAAGTACCTCAAGCCGTAGATCGCGTGAGGCGCGCGGTCGCGCGCCAGGTCGATGGGTTAACCTCGCGGCCATGGAATCCTCACGTTTCGAGCGCACCGTGCGCACTGAATCGAGCGAGATCTTCGCAATCTACGGCGGTGCTCGGCGCGTCGGGCGCATCGATCTGCATTACGGCCGCTTCGAGGTCCACGGCACGCTCCTTCTCGAGGTCGATCTCACCGACGACGAGCTGCAGCAGGTGATCGACCAGATCGACGAGGAGCTCGTGCAGACGCACGATCCCGAGCGCGAGGACTTTCTCGTCACCGTGTTCAAATCAGAGGAGCTTGGGTTCTACTCAGATGAGTTCGAGGCCGACGACGACGCCGACGACGACGAAGAAGAAGAGCGCTAGCCGCCCGCGGGCGACGCGCCCGCGGATGCCGAAGGATTACGGCGTTCCGCAGACCGAGCGCGGCATGATGCCGTGGGCGGCGACGCGAAAGCTGCTCGAGAGTGCACAGTCGTACTGGCTCGTCACCATCGACCCCGACGGCAAGCCCCACCTCGTCGGCCAATGGGGTGCCTGGATCGACGAACGTTGGTACTTCGAGGGCGGCGGCGACACGAAGTGGGCGCGCAACCTCGCGCGGGACCCGCGGATCGCGGTGGGCGCCGAGTCCGGAACGACCGCGGTGATGATCGAGGGCCGCGCCGAGCGCGTGCCCTCGGTGGACCGTCCGACGGCGGAGCGGATCACGAAGCAGTACGGGGCGAAATACGGACGCACGTACAAGTACCGGCCGAAGCCGGAGCAATGGGAAAAAGGCGGGTACGTTCTGACGCCGGCCAAGATCTTCGCCTGGGACGTCCGCGGCTTCCCACGGACCGTCACGCGCTATCAGTTCGGCGGTTAGCTCAGCGCTCCCACTCGGTCCCGGGAACGGCCGCGATGGCCGTGGACCAGAACTGCGCCCCGGTGGACGCCTCGTACGTCAGCCGCTCCAGGTCGTTGACGGAAATCTCGAACACCGCGTCCGGTAGCCCCGCCGCGGCCCAGACGGTGTCGAACCGCGCGAGGTCCTCGTCCAGGATCAGATCGATCTTGCCGGCGTAAGCAAACGGCGGCACGCCGCCGATCGCGTAGCCGGTGTGCGCCTTCGCTTCCTCTGCCGTGGCTCGGCGTACGTCCTTCGTTCGAAAGATCTCCTCGAGGCGAACGAGGCTCACGCGATTGTCGCCCGAGCACAGAACCACGACCGGCTTCGACTTCACCATGAAGACGAGCGACTTGACGATGCGCTTGACGTCGGTGCCGATCTCCCTCGCGGCATCCTCGGCCGTCCGGGTCGTCCCGCTGAAGCGCTTCACGTCGATGTCGACGCCACGCTCCTTTGCGTAGGTGACGACGCGCGCGACGTTCGGGTGGTCGGCCGCTATCGCCCGAGGCTCGTGATGAAGCGGAGGATGCGTCCCGGCAGCAAGGTCAGCATGGCCGACGCGGCCTGGTGCCACGCGGTCTCCGCGGCGTCGCGCATGTCGTCGTCGGCCCCCTCCGCCGAATAGCGCTCCACGACCCGCGCCTGCGCGAGGCTCTGCACCGGATCGCGCGTCTCCGGTATGGCGGCCCCGAGCGAGCTCGCGAACTCGTACGTCGTCTGCGACGGATGCGGCGGATGGCCGACGTAGCTCGCAAGAAGGCGCGTTTTCCCCCAAGCCGATTCGATCGGGCCGTGGTTCCGGAATCGCCAGTTGAAGCGCACCACGGCGAGCACGAGCAGAAGGAGCAGGAAGCCGAGGAACGCGAGCAGCGGTCGCGGATCGAGCGAGCGGACCGCGGCAACAACGCCGTCACCGCTGAACCCGCCGGAGCTGTCATCCGGGTTCAGATCCTCGCCGCGGTTCGATCGACTCGCGGGGTTATTTGGATCGGAGCTCGGGTCGCCGGCGCCGCCGGCGTCGCTCGGCCCGGCGCCGGTAGCCGAGGAGTTGTCGACGCGCGCGAACGGCGGCTGCGACGGGGTCGGCTCGAACTCGATCCAGCCGTACTGGGGGAAGTACACCTCTACCCACGCGTGCGCGTCCTGCTCCCTGACCACGTATGCGTTGCTCGCCGAGTCGTACGTGCCGGTCGTGAATCCTTCGACGAGCCGCGCCGGAACACCGGCCTCGCGGAGCATGACGACCATCGCGGACGCGAAGTACTCACAGAAGTCCTGCCGCAGGTCGAAGAGGAAGTAGTCGATGGGATCCTTGCCGGGCGGCGTCGGCTTCACCTGCGGCGAGTAGGAAAACGGCGGACTGCGAAGGAACGTCTCGAGGGTCTCGGCCTTGTCGTACGCATTCGGGATGTTGTCGAGGAGGCTGTGCGCGAGGGCCTTTACCCGCGGTGTCAGCGTGGACGGCAGCTGCAGGTACTTCGCCTTGATGTAATCGGGGTACGTCGCCGCGACCCTGCGAAGGGTCTGTTTGTCGGCGATCGAGATGAGGCTCGTCACCGTGTACGTGCCGGCAGCCTGCGACCGGTTCAGCGCGTGCAGCGAAGTCGAATAGGTCTTGTCCGCGCCCGTGTAGAACTGGTAGGGGACGTCCACTTTTTGCGGCTCGTTCGCCGCGAAGAGGATGTTCGAGTGCGGCACGATGATGTCGAAGCGGGCCTGGAACGCCTCGCGGTCAGCCGTGGGCAGCGCGATCTTGTCGGCCTTGTCGCTCTCGGTCGTGCGCCACCCCGCACCGGTGTAGAAGTCGTACGTCACGGCGCGCCAGAAGTGACCGGATGGCGCCTCGACCGTCATCACCACGCGGTCACCCAGGTTCGGGGCCTGTCCGAGGCGGATGGAATCCGAGAACGACACGCCGCGAAGACGGCTCGGCCCCGACACGCCGGCGAAGAAGCGCTGCCACTCGGCCTCGGCGCTGTGGTACGGGCCCTCGAACGTGCTCCAGGCTCCGTTCAGCACCTCCGCCGCCCCGACACGCGGCGTGACGAGGGCCATGATCACGAGGACCGCGGTCCAGGTCAGCCCCCCGCGAAGGAGACGCCAGTCCATCTCGCCCGACGGCTCGATGTTCTGCCGCGCCCAGCGCTCCTGCAGATTGACGATGTGGATGCGCACGAGCAGCACCAGCACCGCGAGCGTGAACACGATGAGGTCGGGGTAGAGGTTCGTGAGGGCGACCGAGACGTTGATGACGAGGCACGCGCCGTTAAAGATCACCGCGTCCCAGATGCGTCCGGTCCGCGCGAGCACGAACGAGCCGACGAATGTGGCGCACCACACCGAGGCGCCCAGGAACAGGACGAACACCGTCGGATCGCTCGCGGCCTCGCCCGCGATGACCTGCGTGATCCAGTTGTTCACGAGGATCGCGAGGTGAATGAGCTTGTCGCGATACGCGGCGCCGCCGGTCGACGCGACCGTCGTCGATAGCGTGACCATGAGCATCCCGAGGGTGCCGCCGGCGAGAACGGCCCGGGTGAACGGGATGCGGCCGTTGCCGAGGAGCGTGCCGGCGAGCACGCCGGCGAGCGCGATCCACCAGAACTGCGAGCCGATCTCGACCCAGTCGGCGTGCTGCAACGAGAGTGGATACATCGAGACCACGACCAGATAGATCGGGAGCGCGAACCATCCGCCCCGGAAGCGCAGCTTCGAGCGGTCGATCGGCGGAAGAAACGAGCGCCGGATCGACCCCAGGAGCGCGCTCACGCGATCGCCGCCGTCGATTCGTGGAAGAGCTCCTCGATCGGTGCGCCGGCCGCGAGGTGGGCCGCGGGGATTCCCGCTACGGCCAGCTCGCCGAGGATCGCGCGCCGGCGCGCCCGATCGCGCTCGTCGAGATCGACCGGCGGGCTCACGAGGACCGCCTGCGTCGCGATGGCCGTCTCGCGGAGCGTGCTCGCCGGCCGCACCCAAGCGCGATCGAGCGACGGCGTGATCAATAGGCAGGACGCGCCCCGCCGAAGTCGTGGCAGGGTCTCGACGAGCGTCTCCTGGAGTGATCGCGTGCCGCCGGCGTGCACCTCAGCGAGGTACTGCATCAGCTTGCCGAATTGTTTCGTGCCCCGGTCGGGGTGCAGCACTTCGGCGCGGTTGCCGTTCGTCACGAGACCAACGTTGCGGTGACCGTCGAGGGCCTTGCGCACGACCGAGGCGGCCACGGTGACGGCACGCTCCTCGGTCGAGTCCTCGCCGTCGCCGTGATGCCAATGCCCGTCGAGGTCGAGGTAGATCCAGAGGTCCGCGGTGCGGTCGAGCTCGAACTCCTTCACGTGAAGGCGGCGGTGGCGGACCGACGAAGGCCAGTGGATCCGGTTCATGGCGTCCCCCGGCCGGTACTCGCGGATGCCCATGACCATCGACGTGGACTGCAGCGAGCGCTGGCCCGTGAGCACGTTCCCCTCGAGCAGCGATCCCGGGAGGGTCCAGAAGGGAAGCTGCACGACGCGCGGGTAGACGAGCAGGAGCGCTTCCGACGGGATCCGTGCCTCGGTCGCGAAGAGCCCGAACGGGTCGCCGCTCCGAAGCACGATCGGACCCAGCCGGAAGCGGCCGCGGCGATGCGCCTTGACGAGCACCTTCCATTTGCGGGTCTTGCGGCCGCCGATCGAAAGCACCCGACCCTTGAGCGGCTCAGGCCAGTTCGACTTCTCGAAGACTTCGAGCCAGAGCTTTCCGAACCGATGGTCGTTGGTGAGCTCGTAGTCGAGCTCGATGGTGTCGCCCAGGTGCGCGTAGGACTGCCCGATCGTCCGCTTCACCGAGAGGCCCTCGAGGGTGAGGCGCGACAGGATGGACATCGCGATGAAGACGAACAGCACGAGGTACGACAGGTACGCGAGGAGCTCGACCCCCGTCGACACCGCCACGATGAAGAGGACGAGCCACAGGACCGCGAAACGCCAGGGCTTCAAGGGGCTAGGCCCGCAGCGCTTGGCCGGATGTCGCCTCGACCGGTACGGACGCCAGGATCTCCGCGATCACCGTCGTTGCTGCCAGGTCCTTGAGCCGCGCCTGCGGCTGAAGGATGAGGCGGTGCGCGAGCGTCGGTGCCGCAAGCCCCTTCACATCGTCCGGCACGACGTAATCGCGTCCGTTCATCGAGGCGTATGCCTGGGCCGCGCGCGACAAGGCGAGCGAGCCGCGAGGAGAAGCCCCGAGGTAGACGTCAGGGTGCGATCGCGTCGCCGTGACCACGTCGACGACGTATTTCTTTACAGACTCCGCGAGATGTATCTCGCGGGCGGCCGACTGCGCCCGGAGCAGCTCTTCGGACGACAGCACCTGATCGATCGTCTCGAGGGGATGGATGATCCGCTGCGCATCGAGGATCGCGATCTCTTCGCGGCTTGTTGGATAGCCGAGCTGGATGCGCATGAAGAAGCGGTCGAGCTGCGCCTCGGGAAGCGGGAACGTGCCTTCGTACTCGATCGGGTTCTGCGTCGCCATGACCAGGAACGGCTCGGGCAGCTGGTAGGTGGTCCCGTCGACGGTCACCTGATGCTCGTCCATCGATTCCAGGAGAGCGGACTGCGTCTTCGGCGTCGCCCGGTTGATCTCGTCGGCCAGCACGACCTGGCTCATGACCGGCCCCGGCCGGAACTCGAACTTGTTGGTCTGCTGGTTGAAGATCGAGACGCCGGTCACGTCCGAGGGCAGAAGGTCCGGGGTGAACTGGATCCGGCGGAAGGTGCACCCGAGGGAACGGGCCAGAGCCTTCGCCAGGACCGTCTTCCCGGTTCCAGGCACGTCCTCGACGAGGATGTGGCCCCGGCACATGAGCGCCACGAGCGCGAGCTCGATCTCGTGGTGCTTGCCGAAAATGACCCGCTCGACGTTCTCGACCACGCCCGTGACCTTCGCCGCGAGAGCTTTCTCCACCGTGCTGCTTACCCCTCTTCGTTAAAGTCCGCGGCCGCCACTCCTGAGTATCAGGGCTGCTCACAAAACAACGTAGGAAGACCCTAAGTTCATATACGGGCTAGCGACCTCGGCAGTTCCCTGCCTGTTCGCGCCGGCGGGTCCGACCCGGCTGGGGGCTGAGCAGCGCCGGGGTCTTCTTCGCTCGGCCCCGGTGGGATCGCGATGGACCGCCGTCTAGGGGCCGCTCGCTCAGAAGACCCCGGCGCTGCTTTTAGTGAAGCCCGGACAGGACCCGCCGCCGTGCCCGCTTCCGAGCAGTGCTACTTGCCTAGTGCTGCCCGCATGACCGCGCCTCCGAGGGGCGCTGCTGTGACTCCCCCATCGGCAGCGTTTTCAACGACGACGGCGACCACCACGGTCGGATTCTGGGCTGGCGCGAAGCCAACGAACCAGCCGTGCGGTGCCTCGCCTGGCCTGTTTTCGGCTGTGCCTGTTTTTCCGGCGACATCAACTCCGGGGATCTTTGCGCCGAACGCAAATGCCCCCGGTCCGGAAACCGCGCCCACCAACATGGTCGTCAGGGTCTTCGCGGTATTCGGGGAGATCACCTGGGCCTGCGCACCGGGTGCGATCTGACGGACGACGTGGCCTGCGGCGTCGCGCACCTCGGTCGCGTAGTGCGCCGTCGGCATGACGCCGCCGTTCGCGATCGTGGCGTAGATGAGCGCCATCTGGAGAGGCGAAACGAGGAGCTCGCCCTGCCCGTAGGACGTGTCCGCGAGGAGGGTCGGCCGGTCGATCGACCCCGAATTCGAAAGCTGGCCCTTGGCGGCGGGCAGATCGAGGTTCGGCGTCGAGCCGACCCCGAAGCGCCTCGCGTAGTCGGTGAGCTTCGGAGCCCCGATCTGCAGGCCGACCTGGGCGAAGTAGATGTTCTCCGAGAGCCGGAAGCCGTCGGACATGTCGAAGAGACCGTGCGCATGCGACGCCGAGCGGACGAAGTAGTCGCCCCACGACTTGTCGGCCTGGTACGGATCGTCCACGCGCAGCTTCTTGGTTGGATCGAACCCGCTCTCGAGCGCGGCCGCCCCAGTGACGACCTTGAAGATCGAGCCCGGCGGATAGAGCCCCTGCGCGGCGCGGTTCAGAAGCGCGTGGTCCGGGTCGTGACTCAGCTTGTCGAACGCGGCGTCCTGCTTGGACTGGTCGACGACCTGGTTGGGGTCGTAGCTCGGGACGCTCACCGATGCGAGGATCGCGCCGGTCTTGGGATCGAGTGCCACGATCGCGCCCTTGCGGCCGCCGAGCGCGTCGGCCGCCGCCCTTTGGATCTTCAGGTCGATGCCGAGCACGACCTGCCCAGCGGGAGCGCGATCGCCGAGGTATCGGGCTTTCCAGATCGAGACCGGGTCCGCGGGATCCTGGCCGATCAGCGACTCGGCATATCCGGCCTCGATGCCCGAGAGGCCGAACTTCGAGGACGCGTAACCGACGACCTGCGCGAGCGTCCGGTCCTTGTAGGAGCGCGTGAAGCCGCTTTCGACCTTGTCGCTCGTCGCGAGCGGCGTGCCGCTCCGATCGACGATCGCTCCCCGAGGCCGGTCGTTCGTCGCGGCGATCAGACGCGGGTTGAACGGGTCGTTCGCGAGGTGATCGGACGCCAGGACCGTCCAGTAGGCGGCTCCGATCGACGTCACCAGGAACGCGAGCGCGAG
>Ga0209471_1001607_pt1 | contig 13325 bp, 17 predicted proteins | sample GraSoiAngelo_128_FD_185885 | JGI IMG/M metagenome (GOLD analysis project Ga0209471, IMG submission 185885) | Grasslands soil microbial communities from the Angelo Coastal Reserve, California, USA - 14_0927_12_20cm (SPAdes) (version 2) | ecosystem: Environmental > Terrestrial > Soil > Grasslands ...
CCGGCAGCCGTCAGGGGCGACTCATGCGGCGCGATGGCGGACACGATCGTTACTTCGTGACCTCTGTCGGAAGCCGTACACCGGTCAACTGTTCACAAGCGGCCAGAAACGCGTCCTGGACGGCGACGTCCGATGCCGCCGCGTGAGCGGGTTGAGCTCGCTTGCGATAGAAATACCGGCCGCTCACTTTCGCGCCAGGGTCCTCGCTGATGGTCAGCCACACTTGGGTCGCGACGCCTTGCTCCAGGTCGCCGGGTGCGGACGCGCCGCCCATCTTCGTGGGAGCCCATCCAGGATCGACCGCGTTCGAGAGGACGTGCGGCCAGAGGCGGGCGACGGCGAAGGCCAGCACGACATCGAACAGTTTTGAGTTGGCGTACGCCTGAGATCCGTTCCAGCGCAGTTGGCGCGACTGCAGGGCGCCCAGATCCGGGTCGCCGCCCTTGTGCAGGCCTGACGAAAGATAGATGAGCCGCTGAGGTGATCCGATGAGCGCTGTTAACAGGTAGGGCGCGAGGGCGTTGATGGCGAACACGTCGTCGAGACCGTCCACCGTGTCGCTGCGCCTTGCACCGGGACGGTAAACGCCGGCGTTGTGGATGACCGCCTGGAACGGTCCGGCCGCGTTCGCCTGAGCAGCCAGTTCGCGCGTCTGATCCATGCTGGCCAGATCGCCCTCGAGCGCCGTTCGAGCGCCCGGCACGGCGCGCAACGCCTGTTGGGCCCGGTCGCGGTTGCGCCCGTGCAGGACGACTTCATGACCGAGCGTTACCAGGCGCCGGGCCGCTGCTTGTCCGAGTCCATCAGCCGAGCCGGTGATAAAGATGCGGGCCATGCCTCTGTCCTAGCCGCGCGCTAGTCGGTCCGCTCCAGGATGATGACCGGAATCTTCCGGGAGGTCATCCGCTCGTATTCCCCGAACCCGGGCGCGATGGCGACGCGCTCGGCATACAAGCGGTCCCGTTCCTCGCCCTTCGCCTCGCTCGCTCTGACCTCGAGCGTCTCGATGCCAGTCGCCGTCCCCACCTCGATCTTCGCCACGGGATTCGCCATGAGGTTGTTGTACCAGCCGGGGTGGTCAGGCGCTCCGCCCTTCGATGCGACCACAATGTACCGCTCCCCGTCGCGGTGGTACATCACCGGCGAGGTGCGCTCCTTTCCGCTGCGCGCCCCTTTCGTGGTTAGCAATATGAGCTGATCCCCGAAGGGTCCGACTCCCTTTCCAGCCTTCGCATGAAACTCGGTGATGGTCGCGTCGTTCCAGCTCGGCATCGCTACCTCCTTACCTTTCTATAGAGACAGGAACGGCGTGAAAAGACGGACCCCGCTGCCAATCAACCTCGCCCGGACGTCGTCGCTCGGCTGACCAAGGAGCTCGCTGGATGCCAATCCCGGGATCGCCCTCCCTAATTCGCCAAGGTGGCCGGTGTGCAGAACGCGCAAAGCTCGACCGAGCAAGATATCCGGAACGATCTCAGCGGGGCTTGCCGAGCCGATCCAAGCTTCGATTGAGACGGGCGCCTTGGACAATCAGTGCCTTCAGGGCGGACGCGTTGATGGCGTCACCCTCGTGAAAGTCGATGGCACGAACCGTCTTGCTGTCCAGACGCGTGTTGAAGAGGCCCTTCGGATCCTTCAGCTGGGCCCCTTTTGGAAACGTCAGCCTCACGGCGTTCTTGAGGGCCTCCCCTATGCAGACGATGCCGTCGTGGGACCAGACGGGCACCCCCTCGGGGCGGGAGGGCTTCTTCCACTTCACCTCTTCGATTACGCCCGGGTCGGCGCCCCTGATGACAGCCCGCAGTTGGCTCAACCTCTCACCCCTCCAGCCGACCATCCTGCGGACGATGTCATCTATCTGTTGGGAAGCCGATGCGTCGCTCATGCCGACGCTTTGCTGCGGCTGCTTAGCACCCAGCGGACCGAAGAGCTCAGTTCCTTGTCCTTGCGGTGGATGCAGCCAAGCCAACAACACGGCCGCCGCTTTCCTTCCAGCAGCTCGGATTGCAATCGCTGGATGTGCTGGCTTCTCGTTTCGGCCTTCTTAGGCCAGAGCACCCAACAGATCCATTCATTGCGGGCAAGAGGCGTGAGGTCCTGCCACGCCGCTAGAACCTTTGGGTTGGCAGTCAGGACGCGTCTCAAGTCCATCGGGACGGTATGCACCACTCCGCCGGAGACCACCCTGGAGCCCATCGATCGCCCATCGTAGCTTCGATGCGATCGAAGGTAGCGTTGAGGTCGCGCGGTGCCGAGCGGCCGCCGAGCGCGGGGTCAGTCGATTCGCTGGGCCAGGGCCACGATGATTCCCTCCGGCCCGCGCACGTACGCCATGCGCCAGATGTCCTCGTATTGGCCGATGCCGCCTACCAGGCCATAGCCGTCCGCAGCCAGCCGGTCGACAACGCCCTGGAGGTTGTCCACTTCGAAGCAAACGTTGCGCAGCCCCAGCTCGTTGGACATGGCGTCGGGCGATCCCGGTTCATGGTTGGGCCGGATGAAGCTCGACAGCTCCAGCCCGGTTCCTCCGTCGGGCGGCCGCAGCGTGACGATCTCGGAACGAGAGTTCGGTATGCCAATGACGGTGTCGACGAACTCGCCTTCCATGAACATCCTGCCCTCAACCACGAGACCCAGCCCGACGAAGAACGCCGTCACTGCGTCGAGGTCCCCGACCGTGATGCCGACGTGGTCGAAGCGTTGAATACGCGACACGGGTGCCCTCCTCTGTTAGTCCTTCCGGTCAGGTTCGCGTTGCTCCCCTTGCTGCGACGTCCACGTTAAGGGGTTGCCGCAGATGGCGAGGCATGACCGGTGACTGGGCAGATGTAGCTTGGCTGGCGAAGCCGAGACGCTCCGGTACGTTGGATAGAGCCGCGCCCTTGGGCTACCGGTGAGGTTGCTGTATCTCTGTGCCTCCCTTGTGACCCCACTCCAAAAATGGGCCCGTCACCGAATTGAATCGCCCTGAGTTTCTTGGAGACTTTCCCGTTTTGTTTCACGCAGCGGCTGGCGCTGCGTGCTCCGGCTCTGGCCTCATACCAACCTCGGGATCGTGGCGCCCAGGCAAGCGGAGGCGATCACTCATACGCTTCGGGCGCACGCCGCAACTTTCTCCATTGCTCGCCGTCGTGGTGGAACACGGTGAGTGCGACCTTCTCGCGGGATACGAGGTCGAGCAGCTTGCGCGTGCTCGCTCGAAGCCGGTCGGCGTCCTCATAAGACCGCGGCTGACGGTCGACTGAGAACTGCCGCTCGAGACTGACTGCGTCTCCCGCAATCAGCACAGGACCGGTCCCCGGCAACGTCACCAGCACCGACTGATGGCCCGGCGCGTGGCCGCTGGTTTCTACAAGCCTCAATCCGGGCATCAGCTCCACGTCGCCATCGACCAATCGCCGCTGGGTGCCCGGCGCGTCCCAGTGTGATCGGCCACTTGCAAAACGCTCCGCACCTGAAACCGCCACCTCGTACTGCTCTCGCTGGACGATGTGCTCGGCATTGATGAAGTGCTCGTGATGACCGACGTGATCAATGTCGAAATGTGTGCAGATGACGACCGCGACGTCCTCAGGCCGCACTCCGAGTTCCCTCAGCTGAGCGAGGATGCCGGCCGACTGTTCGGTCGGGGGATCCGAGCCATCCGCATCCACGGGCATTCCTGAGTCGATCAAGATGTTGCGCCCGTCATCGGTCTGAACCAGGTAGCAGCCTGTCGACATCAGGATCGAACCGCTGGGCACAGCTATGTCGCGCGAATACTGGTGGATGAGATAGATGCGGGCGGGCCTGGTCATCGATCGATCATCGCAGCTCTGGTTCTTGCGTCCGGCGGCACCAGCTGAACAGCCCCTAGCCTTTCGCCACTATGCTCGGACCCGTGTACGACAAGAGCGCACGGATCTACGACCTGCTTTACACCGGGACCGGAATCAAGGATTACGCCACAGAGGCCGCGGAACTCAATCAGATCATCACTCAGGCTTGCCCAGCCGCTCGGACGCTGCTCGACGTTGCCTGCGGCACAGGAGCCCATCTGATCCACCTCCGGCAGTCGTATTCAGTCGAAGGTGCGGATGTTAGCCCGGCGATGCTTGACGTGGCGGGCCGAAGATTGCCAGGCGTGCCTCTCCATCTTGCTGACATGCGAAAGCTGGACCTTGGACGCCGATTCGATGCCGTCATCTGCCTCTTCAGCAGCATCGGATACATAACGGATCGTTCCGAACTCACGTCAACGGTCGAGCGCCTCGCGGCACATGTCGGTCCGGGCGGAGTACTTATCATCGATGGTTGGATTCGGCCCGACAAGTGGAGCGACGATTATCGGGGCGACCCGGACATCGCGAGTGATCACCAGATGACGGTTGTCCGGTTAACCCTTAGCCGCCGAGTTGGCAATGTCACCGAACTCGACATGCATCATCTCGTGCGTGATGGATCCGGTATTGAGTATTTCGTCGAGAGCCACCGTCTCGCGCTGACGGCAACCGAGGAGTATGTGTCTGCCGTCGAAAACGCCGGCCTCAAAGCAAGAGTGGTGCCGGACTTCATGCCGGCGCGCGACCGAATCGTGGGCACTCGAAATCCGGCGTAGACGCCGTTGCCCTTGACCCGGGCACCTGGCCCAGTTAGTCAGTTCAAATAAGGAGAGTTGGTCGGGGGCCCGGGATTTGAACCCGGGGGCCTCACGGTCCCGGGTTCTGCGAACTCTCGTCCAGAACTATCGAAACGATCGATTTCAGTTCGATTCTTCCGTGACTCGCACCCATTCCATCCAGATTTGAGACCCCTTTCCGCCGGATCACTACACCAACGGCTGCACAACGACGCCCGGTACCGAAAGGTGCGCCAGCGCCGGCCGTGGAGGTGCAGCCGCTCCCTCTCAGCCCGTCGTCGTTGGCAGCGCGGGATGCGCGGCCCGCCAGGCCTCGAAAGCAGCCACCGCCGCCGGGCCGAACTGGTCGGCGTTACCGACCATGTAGAACAGCGTCGAGCTGCGCAGCAACAGCTGCATGCCGATCCCCATCAAAGGCGGAAGGAGGGATGGCCTGAATTTCTGGTCTGTAAGGAAGTGGACCAGCTCCCACTCCATCCTGACCCTGAATGAAGGGTCGTACTGCGCCATCGATGCCATGTAGCCCTGGGCGGTGAGCCCGTCCATCATGCGGACTTCGTCGAGCTCCGCAAAGCCCACGGAGAATCGAAAGCTCCGCGGCGGCGCCGGGCCGATGATCGCAGGCCGCAGGTCGAAGTCGACGCCGTCAACGCCAACATCGAGGGTGGCCATGTATGGCGCAAGCCTTTTGGTCGCCCCCACTTTCAGAACTCTCCTGAGCGGCGCGATCCACAACGGTCTCGTCGACAACCAGGCTACGAATAGCACGAGCACGACTAAATTCGCCACGCCAAACGCGTGGTGCCATCCCACGATGATGACGACCACCAGCATGATCAGGGTCCCGATAGTGAGGACCAGGGCGGTGGTGCCAATAACCCAGACGCTGTTGATGATCCCTACCCATCTCAACGTGGTGATGGCGGGTTGCCATTGCGCCGGCGCAGGGGGCATGTACGTCGACCCGCCGAACTTTGGCTGGGGCCGCAAAATTAGAAAGATGACCTCCGTGACCACGATCAGGAAGAGGGCGTATGGGACAACTCCGATGACGACGAGAACAAGAGCGAAAAGCGCTACCGCATAGATTGCAAGCCATATGGCCATACGGCGCTCGGCGCCGACCAACGCGAGGCCGGCGCCTGTTCTCTGCACGCAGGGAGCTTAGTGGTGCGGCGAGCGTTTTGCGGTTTATTCAGGTCAGGAGAATTGATCGATCGGTCCCGGACCGTCGCTGCTGCCCATGACCGGCCGGTCGAGCTTGCCACGACGCGCCGGGACGAATCTACAAGGCCGTTTAGGCAGGGGCGCTTCGGGTTTGGTTCCTTCCCTTCGCGCGGAGTCTAACGATGCCGCACCGACACTATCGGCCCCGTAGTGCCCTACGGTCTAGGCATGAGGACGTTGCATCCGGCGTACCGCATCACTGACCTGGCCACCTCACTGGCCTTCTACGGGGCAATCGGGTTCGAGCAGGTCGGTCGCGTTGATCTGGGCGACGGCGTGACTTTAACGATGCTCAAGTTCCCGGCGGATGAGGTGGTTACGCTCGAACTGGTGCACCGGCCGGCCGACGGACCAGTGGTCATCGGCAGCGGGTTCAGCCACCTCGCGGTGCAAGTCGATGACCTCAGCGGCATGATCGAGGCTCTTGCGAAGGCAGGACTAAGTGCCGGCCAAGTCGAACGCCCGGGCGGCCTTGATGGGCCACAAACGTCATGGCTGCGTGACCCCGACGGCTACCGGATCGAACTGGTGCAGTGGCCATCCGGTCACGCCTATGGGATCACCGCTGCCGACTTTGGCTAGACGCCCGGTACCCAGCGCCCGACATTACCGCCTCCACGAGCCAGATTTCAATTGCCCCAGCCCTGTGGCTCACATTCTCGAACTCATCGAGTCGAGCTTGGAATTCTGCGTCGGGTGCCTCAAGCAGGATGGCAACGACGTTCAGGCCGAACCGGAGCTCATGAGTCACGAGCAGACTGTTGTCCGTGACCGATGAATTTTCCGCGCCGTGTTGGTCTGTACGCCGAATACCCACTCACGGGAAGCTGACGCCATGCGAAAACTGACCTTCTGGCATGAACTTGAGCCTGGACTGCGATTTCGTCGAGGCAAAGAGCCACAAACATCGGCTCACCCCCGTCAGTCGTCCTCGTTGAGGACCTCGCGCAGTTTGCCGGCGAAGGCTTCGGGTTTGCCGGGATATCCCGATTCGCCGCCCATGAAGCCGCCGTGATGGCTGGGGAACACCGTCACTTGCTGACCCAGTAGTTCGGCCGTGGCCAGCGACGTGCGTCCGGTGACTGTTCCCATAGATTCCTCGCCCACGGCGATCACGATGCGTGTCGGGGCCGCGGTCAGCGCATCGAAGTCGGGGCGATAGCTGGTGACCGCCCAGGATCTGTCCGAGAGCAGTGGGTCGTCACGCGACCCGTCGTCCTCAGTCGTCATCCCAAACTGGGCGGGATCGGGCGTGGGCCGGGCGAAGTAATCGTCAGTGAACTCCCCTCGCCACGACGTCATTGCGATGAAGGCCGCCATTCCGGCACCCGACCCCTTGGCCTCGTAAGCGTCCCGAACGCCGGCGCGGGCGCGCTCCGCGGCCTGCGCATCCGGAAGGAGAGCAAGCAGGGGCGGTTCGTGTGCCACCAGGCAGGTCACGTCGTTGGGGTAGGCCGCCACCAGCGCGAGCGCGGTCACCGCGCCGCCGCTGCTCGCGAACATCTCGACGGGTCCGAGGCCGAGAGCCTCGATGACGCCGTGCACATCGTCTGCCTGGACGGTGGGCGCGTTGTCGACCCGGCCATCTTTGCGCGTGCTGCGGCCGAGGCCGCGCGGGTCATAGGTGATCACGGTGCGGTCGGGGAAGTACGACGCCAACGTGGTGAAGCCGCTGGCGTCCATGGGCTGGGCGATCATGAACAGCGGTGGACTTCCGTCAGCTGTGGGCAGCGGGCCGTGGACGTCATAGACGATGTCGGCCTCGGTGGTTACGAGCTTGTGCGTCTTCATAGGAGTATTGACGTCCTCCAGGTTGAAAACTAATCGGACTCTACGTCACGGCGCGGACGCGCGAGAACTGGGCACACAGTTGGGAAACTGTGCGAACCTTCAGGTAGCAATCGATGGATAGCGGCGCCTCTGGCCGGCCAGCAGCGCGTCGCCGCTGGTGGGCCGCGCGGCAGAAGCCTCGATCTACAGATCATGCAGATCCGTGACACCCGGTACGTACGAACACTAGACGGCGCTTACATCGCCTATCAGGTCGCCGGTGAGGGACCGATCGATCTTGCGTGGGGGTTCGATTTCACCGGCAATGTCGATCTGGCGTGGGAATGGCCAGTGACCGGTCCGCTGCTGCGCGCCCTTGCCGCGTCGTGCCGTCTCATCCTCCATGACCGCCGCGGCACCGGACTTTCGAGCCGCAACGTGGCGGCCCCCAACCTTGAGACCCGAGTGAGCGATCTGCGCCTCGTCCTGGACGAAGTCGGAGCGGAGTGCCCGGTCCTCGGAGGCATCAACGAAGCCGGTGCCCCGAACGTGATGCTTGCCGCAACCGAGCCGCAACGTGTCCGCTCGATCGTCTGGCTGGAGCCTTTCCCGCGGGTGCTGTGGGCACCGGACTTCCCGTGGGGCGTCAGCCACAACTACATGGAACGCGAGGAACGCTCGCTCAATCTCTGGGGCACCAACCAGTACGGAGAAGCGTGGGCCGAGGCGGAGGCGGCCGCGGGCCTGGTGCTCTCGCCAGAGCAGAGGCTGATGGCGGGTGTGATGAGCCGTCATACCGCTACGCCGGACATGGCCCGCGAGCTCGACTACATCTGGTACGAGACCGACGTGCGAGCAGTTTTGCCTTCGGTTCAGGCACCGACCCTGCTGGTTCCCCGGAAACGATATCCACGCAAGGTCGATGTCGCCACGTACGTGGCTTCGCTAATTCCTCATGCCACTGTCACGCCGGTCTCTGGCGACTTCGGCCCCGATGACATCGAAGAGGTTGTCAGGGTTATCCATCCGTTCCTCGGCCTGGAACCTCGACCTCCGGAACTGGAGACGGTACTCGCTACGGTTCTCTTTACCGATATCGTCGGCTCGACGCATAAGCAGGCCGCCCTCGGTGACCACGCCTGGAAGAAGCTCGTCGAGCACCACCATGAAATGGTGCGTGACGCGCTGACGCGCTGGCACGGGGTCGAGAACGATACTGCTGGCGACGGCTTCTACGCGACCTTTGACGGGCCCGCGCGCGCCATCCGCTGTGCGCTCGAGATCACCGAACGCGTGCGGGACCTCGGGATCCAGATCCGCGCCGGCATCCATACAGGAGAGTGCGAACTGATCGATGGGAAGGCGGCCGGTCTCACCGTCTCGATAGGTGCTCGGATCGCAGCGCATGCCGCTGCGAGCGAAGTCCTCGTCTCTCAAACGGTCAAGGATCTCGTCGCCGGGTCAGGCTTCTCGTTCCAAGACCGCGGCAAGCGAAAACTGGCAGGCGTACCCGACCGCTGGCGCCTGTATCGCGTGGCGCTGTCGGACTCGCGTTCGTAGTCGCGCAGCCAGCTTAGTTTCCTACTTGGCGTTTTCACATTCCCGTGGATTTCGAGGGTGCCTCACGGTCCTGCGTCATGCCGTCGAGTTCCGGGCGTGCGTAGCCACCAATTGGAGCGCGGTGATCTCACGCTGCCCCACGACAGGCACTCAGGCAAGCGGCGGGCGATCACTCATACGCTTCGGGCGCACGCCGCAACTTTCTCCACTGCTCGCCGTCGTGGTGGATCGCGCCATGCACGAGAACAGCGGCCGGAGCTCGGGCAGGTCGAGCCGGCTGTGCATGGTCGTGATCACGGTCGCCCGCAGACGTCCGCCGGCAATCCAGGGTGGGTAGTCGAGGTGAGAGTGGATGAGGTCGAACTCCGCCGATCGGGCGACCAGCTCTTCGACCTGCAGCACTCGGTATGCGAGCGCGTCGCTGATACCCATCTCCCAGAGCGGAGCAGGCGTCGTGGCGTGCAGCATGGCCGAGGTTCGGGTTCCTCTGGCGGCAAAGAGCTAACCTCATGGCCGCGTTCGACCAGGGCCTCGGTCAAGACTTGGACGACGCGCTCGGTGCCTCCGTAGCGTTCGGGTGGAATGCGCACAAACAGCGGCGCGACCTGGGCGATTCTCATCGGACGCCCTCCGCAACCTTCTCTTGCCAGGAATGCCGGGCATTGCCCCGGGCACCTCGCCTCCAGGTCATTTCCCCGGCTCGCAACGGCTTCAAACGGCCTGGTTTAGACCCCGGAGGGAGGGTGGTATGTGACCTGAAAGCGATTCGCCTGGTTCATCAAAAACAGGAGGTGTAGGAGAGATGGCGTTGAGTCGCTGGAGTCCGATGGGAGAGCTGGCCGGCCTGCATACAGCTATGGACAGGCTGTTCAGCGACTTCTTTGGCGGGCCTTTGCTGGAGAGTCGCGAGACCGGCTCGCGTGCCTGGTACCTGCCGATCGACGTGGTCGACCAGGGCCAGGCGTATGAGGTCAAGGCCGCCGTACCAGGGTTCTCGCCGGAGGAGGTCGAGCTGACCTACTCCGACGGAGTGCTGAACATCTCGGCACAGCACAAGCAGGAGTCGAGCTCTAAACAAGGCAGTTATCTGCGCCGCGAGCTGACCTACGGCAGCTTTGCGCGCAGCGTCCAACTGCCGGGCGACGTCAAGGAGGACCAGATCAAGGCAAGCTTCGAGAACGGCATCCTGGTAATCGAGATCCCGAAGGTGCCGGCGGCGCAGCCGCGCAAGATCGCGATCGGCGGCAAGTCGCAAAAGCAGCTGGTCGGAGTGGGCTCACAGAGGTAGGCGTTGAATCTGGAAGGGCCGGGTTGCCGGCCCTTCCAGTTCCGAGGGGCCGTAGCATTTCGCGTCGACCTCAGTCGCCCCATCGTCATCGTCCTGGCTCTCGCCCTTGCCAGTCGGGGTGCAGGCCCGGCCTCGACGCAGGAGTTAGGTGTGGCCCTGGAATGGGCCCGGCGCAAACCTTACTGAGGCCGGTCGGCGCCCGGCGAGCGCTTGGCCTGGTCGCGTGCCCAGGGCCACCCTAGTCAATTTTTCCTTGGGCAAAGGCCGGTGTCAAGAGCATCGCCTCGGATCAGCAGACTGTAAGAATGGACGTCCTGAAGATCTGACCGTCACAACCGAACTGGCCAAAGGGCGACGTTTCGCGAGCCTCGGCTCCGGGGCTCACGAGTCAGCCGCCGGATCTGGGTCATCAGCTAAGCACGCGCATCGGTCACCAACCAGGCAGGGAGCCGGCCGTGGGGATCGCTTCCTGGGCCACCGCCCGAGTCACCACGCCCGATCTCCAGCGGATCAGCGTGCCCGCCGGGGCAAGATCGTGGCGAGTTGGCCGCACCAACACCCCAGGCCATTGCCGACAGGTAGCGCTCACCGTGCGTCGAGCGGACCGGGGCGGCCGCCAATTGCGGATCGGGCAGTTCGATGTGGTACGACTGCAGCGCCTTCAACATCTCCCGCACATGGTCGCCGCAGATCTGATGGCCCAGCCCACGCGAGCCGGTGTGGATCATCGCCGTCACCTGACCTTCACGCAGCCCAAATCGCTGCGCGACCTGACGATCAAAGATCCGGTCAACGATCTGCAGCTCGATGAAGTGATTGCCAGAGCCGAGGCTTCCCAGTTCCCCGATGCCGCGGGCCTTCGCACGCTCACTCACATCGTTGACGCCACCGGCTGGTAACCAACCACCGTCCTCGCAACGCTCGAGGTCTTCTGTGAAGCCATAGCCGGCCTCGACAGCGGCGCGTGCTCCGTGCTCGAGCACTCGCTGGAGATCCTTGTCGTCGGCGCGCCAGATACCGCCACGGCCACCGCCCGCGGGTACGTCTCTCTTCAGCATGGTCATCAAACGGGTCAGGCGCGGCCGGAGATCGCCTTCGTCGAAGTTCGTGGACAGCAGGCGTATGCCGCACGAGATATCAAAACCGACCCCACCGGGCGAGACGACTCCTCCACGCTCTACGTCTGTTGCGGCCACGCCGCCGATCGGAAAGCCATAACCCCAATGCACGTCCGGCATCGCGAAGCTGGCCTTTACGATGCCTGGAAGCCAGGCGACGTTCTCCACCTGCGACAGCGAACGATCTCCGAGGGCAGACGGGAGCAGGGATTCGGACGCGAACACGACGCCCTGTACCCGCATTTTCCCGTGGCGCGGCAGAACCCAGCGATGCGCCGACTCACGGACCAGGTTCACGGGAGGAAAGGAGTGCTGCCGGGCAGGGGCACCCATAACCATTAGATCTGGCGAAGCCGCCTAGCGGGGAAGGCGAGCGGCGACCTCGAAGTCCTTCTCTGTGAGGCCGCCGGCATCGTGGCTCGTCAGCTCGACGACGACCTTGCCCCAACCCACCTGCAGGTCGGGGTGATGGCCTTCCGCCTCGGCTAGCGGAGCGATTTCGTCGACGAAGTGGACGGCCGACATGAAGTCCTTGAACTGGAAGGACTTAACCAGTCTGCTGTCCCTCACCGCCCAACCCTCCAACGACCGCAGCCGCTCGGAGATCTCGGAGTCGGTCAGCCGATTCATCATGCGACCTCTGCACGATCTTTGATTGTTCTTGTTCCAGAGCCCTCACGCGCGCAGTGAGCGCAGCAGAAGAAATGGCCTTCGACCTCGACGCCGTGACCGATCACCTTGCAGCCGCAGTGCTCACAGATAGGCGCCATCGCATGGACGGCGCACTCAAAGCAATCGAAGATGTGCTTGCGGCCAGCCGCCGCCACAGTGATCGGCTTGTCGTATTCGTTACCGCAAACTTCACATCGGGCCATAGTTAGCGGCTCCGCGCCTTGGACTTCGCGACCGTAATCTCGATGCCGTATTTCTTGGCTGCCGATTTGATGCGCCGCCAAGCGGCGTTTCGCTCGGACTGGCTGACACCCTCGACCTGATTGAATCGCGCGACGGCATTGCGAACGTGTCGCGCGTCAGTCAAAGGCTCCTTGCGTTCCTTGGGGAACGCAAACTTCGCCGACGGGATCTCGCGCTCCGCGTGCGAGCTTAGCGGATGCTTTCCGCGCTTCGGTTCCAGGCCGCGGCGACGACGCGATGCTGACACCGCCACCGCTCGTTTGATGTTGCGTCGGGCAGCCGACTTCTGCCGCGTGGTTGCCATGACATTGCCTCCCTAAACAGGGTTTCTGATCAGATAACGCCTGAGGCGCACACGAGACTGAGGTGAATTGCGAGGCTACGCCGCAGTGATGCGCCTTGCCTCTGGTTCCCAATCCCAATCGACTGCCCGACACGCGTCCTTCACCAGACGAATCGCCTTTGTTCGAGCGGTTCCCTCGTCGTTAGCCTCAACACTCACTGCGACGATTCGAAGAGCCAGATCGTCGCCGTATCCAATGTAGGCTGGCCGAGTGTCATCGGGGAGTCGACGGACGATGTCTTGTGCCTTCGCCTCATCAGGGGCGCCTGTAGTTACATTCACACGCCACTTTTGAGCCATGCATCTAGCGTAATTCGGCCGGGGCCTCACGGTCCCGAACCGTGTCGGTGGCGTGTCCTCAGGTGTCCGACAGACTCCCGCGTCGTCCTCGCGAATACGAAATCGACCGGCTTGGTGTCCTATGGTGACCCCCTATAGCCGTCCGGTGCCGCGATGAGTGATACGGCTGTGATACGGCAGGTGACG
>Ga0209471_1001608_pt1 | contig 13320 bp, 10 predicted proteins | sample GraSoiAngelo_128_FD_185885 | JGI IMG/M metagenome (GOLD analysis project Ga0209471, IMG submission 185885) | Grasslands soil microbial communities from the Angelo Coastal Reserve, California, USA - 14_0927_12_20cm (SPAdes) (version 2) | ecosystem: Environmental > Terrestrial > Soil > Grasslands ...
CGATCGCAAAGAACGACATGATTCAGGCCAAGGTCATAGACCACGACAACTATCGCGACATGGGAGACGAGATGGGTGTAGGGAAACTCCCGACAATCATCGTCTTCGACAAGAACTGGAAAGAAATCGGCAGATTCATCGAGACCCCCAAGAAATACGGAACGGTTGAAGAAGAGCTATGTGCAATTCTTGACTCCGCATCAGGAACAGCAAAAGTTTAGCTATTAACCGGTCACCAACTCGCTCTGACTATCTGAGCTAAAGTCATAGTGAGGTCTTCATCACTTGATATTTCTCAGCCGCCTTTCTCAATTTCGCCTCGATCGCTTCAGAAATGTCAATGCCCATCACGTCCGAAAAACCCAAGCATAAGATCAAGACGTCAGCAAGCTCATCCGAGACTTGGTTCTTCTCCACTCGTTCCTTCAATGCCTCACGAATCTGATCATCGGTCTTCCACTGAAAATGCTCCAAGAGTTCCGCCGCTTCGACGATAATCGAAATTGCAAGATTCTTAGGAGTGTTATCCTTCAGCCAGTTTCGCTCGTCCCTGAAATTGGAGACGCTGTTCCGGAGCGCCGCAACCGTTGTTTGCTCATCCATGAAAAACATCGCTACAGTCTCCTACCGATAAGAATCTTATCGGTGGGCAATCTGATTACTCGTTCTTTGTTCTTACACCCATTTTTCTAGGGTTTGCTTAGCGCCACTTGGCTCCGCACTTTTCGGAGTGTCTGGGCTATGTGTTTCCTCTTTCTCCAATAGATTCTTGAGGACCTGGAAGTCGTGCAAGAGTGTTTCTTTGAGGCTGGCGTTGTATAGGGCTGCTGCTGGATGGTACATGGGGAGCATTGTGACCTCTCCCTTTGTCAAGGGTTTTCCATGAAACCTGCTGGCTGAGTATTCATCTCCGATCAGCGTGGTGATTGCTGGCGTTCCTAGCGCGCAGAGGATTCTAGGGTTGATCAGTCTGATCTGCGACTTCAAGTATGGGTTGCAGGTTTCTATCTCAGATTTTCTCGGCGCCCTGTTGTTCGGCGGTCTGCACTTGACGATGTTCGTGATGAACACATCCGATCTCTTCAGTCCAATGGACTCTAAGAGTTCCGTGAGAAATTTGCCTGCTGCTCCTACGAACGGTCTGCCCTGCTCATCCTCGTTCTGACCGGGACCTTCCCCCACGAACATGATTTTGGCGTCGTAGGGACCCTCTCCAGGAACAGCATTTGTCCGGCTCTTGTGAAGTTCGCACTTAGTGCACTCTAGGATCTCGGAATGAATGAGCTGAAGTTCGCCGGACAAGGAGCTCATTGCAAGTTCTTGGGCTGCCGACTTAAGGCTCGTGTCTATTCGGTGTATCTCAGTGCCTCGGCGGGTGGGATGCGAGCGGCCCTTCTACTCGAACTTAGTGTAGCGAGGACAGCGAGGCCGTAGCTGAAGGCGATGATCTCAAGAAGCGATACCCATGGGACGACGAAGCTTAGGCCTGAACCAGGGCTGGTGGCTATGGCGTAGCCTAGGTCTATTCCGAGGACTATTCCGATTAGTATTCCGAGAAGGGCGACGTAGCTGTTTTCGAGAAGGAATGCGGCGAGCACCATATTTTTCCTGTAGCCTATCGCGCGCAGTACTCCGATCTCCTTCCGGCGCTCGACCACAGACCTTATCGAGATTATTCCCAGTCCAGCAATTCCCACTACCAATCCAAGGGCTAGGAATGCTTCGAAGATTCCGAGGAAGGACTGGCCGATTTGTATGAAGGTGCTGACGAGGGCGGCTATGGGTATGGTCTGCATGCCGAGGTGGGCGAAGTCCTTCTTCAGTATGTTTGAGACTGAGGTCGGGTCGACACCATTGGAGACTTTTACGAATCCGAGATGTCCTGTTCCTATTCCAAAAGCGTTCTTGAGAAGCTGGCTTGTGCCTACAATCCCGTTGAAGAAGACGCCGTTCAATACTCCTGCTACGGTGACATTTTTTGAGAGTACTGTAGTGCTGTTGGGCTGGTAGTAAAGTTGCAGTAGGTCCCCAGCGTCGGGGGTTCTAGAAGCGGTGGGTGGCCCGTTGAAGTTCACGGACCCGAAGGACCAGACAATGTTGGAGGAGTTATTAGCGGTCACTGATTTCCAGACATCTGTTGCGGTCTTGTAGCCGTTGGCCATCAGCGCCATGGTGAAGGTATTGCCAGTGTAGAAGTTGCTCTGCGCGGGAGCGTTTGGGTCACCTCCCACTGCTAGCTGAGGATCTAAACCTATTCCCGAAGTTAGGTCTCTGACCGCTACTCCCGCTACTCCCGTGCTGTTGAACGGGATTACGGCAGCTACTTTGCCTGAGAGTGCCGGGTCGGTTCCAATTCGACTTGCAAGGTCGGCTACTGGCAATGTTGTTCGGGTTACGATATCGTAGCCGCCCGAGTCTTGCTGGACTACGCTGTTCAGGGCAGCGCCTTGTTCTGCGGTCAGAAATGCGATTACGGTGACGGAGAGGAGTACCAGTGCGAACATGGCGACGGTGGCGCCTGTTCTGAATCTCTTGTTTCCAGGGTAGGAGAGTGCTGTTTTGAAGATGACGGTGAGCCGTTTTCTGCCTCGATAGAAGAGATGGAGGATCTTCAGGATCACGTCGGTGTTGTATAGGGCAAGGAGGATGGCGCCCATGACCATGATCATTCCACCGACGATCAGGGTTTCAGGGCCTACGTTGTAGTTCTGGATGATGCTGCTGTTGAACGAAAAGCTCGGAACGCCCCACTGGACTAGGAGTGCTATCCCCGTCAGTGTGAACGCGTATCGGTTTAGGAGAAACCGTGAGAGTACTAGTCCTGCTCCGATGATTACTAGGCTGGGACCTGCCAGCGCTTCTATTGCTGACTTCGCTGCGAAGGATGCTTCAAAGAAGTAGACTCCCAGGATCGCGAGAACGACGCAGAGGATTGAGAGGACCGTGTAGGTTCTTTTTCCTTGTGGAGGCTCTGGGATATCTCTGACTGCTCGGATGATGTTGAGCTTGCTGACTCGCCAAGAGGTCAGGAGGATCGTGAGATATGTGATGAATAGACCTTCTGTAAAAGCGGTGAACAGACTAACAGGAGTGAACGTAAAGCTGTCTAATACTTGGGCTAGGCTTACGGGGAAGAAGCCGCTGATGATGCTTCCAAACGCGTAGAGTATTCCATATGCGATGCCGATTCCGACAAAGATTCCAACCAGGGACGCGCCTGCTGCGTATAGTGTTCCTTCGAAGAGGAACAGTTTGGTCAGCTGGCTTCTCTTCATACCTACGGCGCGAGCCATTCCCATCTCAGACTTTCGTTCCTCGGCAAGCATGATGAACATGTTGATGATCAGCACGACGCCGGCAATGATCGTGATTGTGCTGAGGACGGTGAAGAGGTTCGTGAGTTGCATTGCTCCTGTAGTGGCGCTGTTGACTGCCTCCATCTTTGACCCATAGGCACAGAGTAGAGTTGTTGAGTTTGCCGGGACAGTTGGACTGGTCTTACACTCGAAGTTGCGCGCGAGCGATTGAAGACTGTTAAGGGTCTGGTTTGCCGCTAGGCCAACGGTTGAAGTGTACTGGATGGAATTGCGAAGTCCGCCGACGTTTGTTATTGCGATGAAGTTTGCAGATCCGGGATGGAATGTCAAAGCTTGAGCCGTGGTCATGCTGACAAAGATATTGTCGCCTCCTGAGAAAGAGCCCCTGGCATCCGATAGCGCGATCCCGACAAGTTTCACTGAGACTGAAAATGTCTGATTGACCGGAGAGAATATTGTCAGCTGGTCCCTGACAGTTGCGTTAAGGTCCCGTGCAGCCCGGTCGTTCACGATTGCCTCGGTGTCGGTCAAACTGGACGGGATGACGGACCCATCGCTAGCGTGAAAGTCACCAAGTACCTGCGAGGCATTGGCGAATGTCCCAATGAGGGTAGCCCCAGATTGAACAACACCCCATGATGTATTATTCGCAGTGGCAGTACTCAGTATCTCAGGAGTTACTCCGCGAACGTACGAGTTGACACTGGAACTACCAGAGAGGCCCTGGTAGAGACTGTGGGCTATGCCGAGGCCGAAAAACTGGTACCCGCCCCCGCCGCTCTGCATGTACACCACTTCATCGGCGTAGCCATAGCCATTGTAGGCTCCTCTTGTGAAGAGATTGGTGAGCGTATCGCCGGTGACTAGGGATCCGGATATCATGGCTGTGCCGATCATGAGTCCCGCGATGACGAGGGCCATACTGGTTTTTCGGCGGGTGAAGTTTCTCAAGCTCATACGGACGGTGATCTTATCCCGGGTCATCATTCCGAGGGTGATTAGGAAGAGAACTATTACGCCGTAGACTTCAAGGCCTATCAGCGAGCTTCCGAATATCGAACTGAAGACGGTGAAGTAGAGGATTAGAGCCATGATAACCGCGATTATCGGAGAGAGGCCACGAATTCGGCGGGACGCGCGTCCCAGTCTTCCGATTGGTCTTGCGGTCGAAAGCTTGTAGGCTAGGAATGCGCTTCCTGAGCCTAGTAAGGCTAGGCCGATAATCTGTTCGTAGATTAGGGACATGTTGTTCGAGACGTATTGTCGGAGGTAGGAGTTGTTCTGGTAGTCCATGAGAAGCGCGAACAGTTCGCCTATCGCAATGGTTGCGACTAGGACTGTCAGACCAATTAGGAGAGGTCTTGAACGATTCGAACTCAAATGACTATCTTTCCTTTCTTAGCTTAGGCAGTTGCGACGGCTGTGGGAATGACTTCTCTCTCGATCACGCCGTTCCGCATGTGAACGATTCGGTCGGTCTGCTGAGCAATCTGTTGATCATGACTGACCAAGACTAGGGTCAAGCCGTATTGTTTGTTCAAGCTCCGTAGAAGCTTGATTATTTCCTGCGAATTCTCCGAGTCTAGGTTGCCGGTTGGTTCATCCGCCCATACAATCGCTGGCTTGTTGACTAGGGCCCGGGCAATGGTGACCCGCTGTTGCTGTCCTCCGCTCAACTCCATGGGTTTGTGAGACTTCCACTCAGTCAGCCCAACCATCTTCAACGCATCGAGAGCTAACGGATGCGCCTCTGATTCAGACACACCCGCAAGCAATAGTGGGAGTTCGACGTTCTCCTGAGCGGTGAGGACGGGGAGGAGGTTGTAGGCTTGAAAGATGAAGCCCATTCGTTTGGCACGGAACTCAGACTTTTGATCATCAGACATCTTAGCAAGGTCAGTTCCTTCGACCAACACTTTGCCCTTCGAGAGGTCGTCCAGGCCCGACACACAGTTGAGGAGGGTTGTCTTGCCGCACCCGGACGGGCCCATGACCGCGATCATTTCTCCCCTCTTGACGGCCAAGTTGACGCCTCTTAGGGCTTCAACTTTGACGGAGCCTGTCTGGTAGATCTTCCAGATATTATCGACGTCAACTATGACCGAGTTTGCAGGCCGGCTCAATGGGATTTCGCAGTGATAGCCCCAGAAAAGCGGCTTAGTTATTGCTTACGAAATTCTGTCCAGAACACTTCTCGAGGATGCCGACCCCCGTCTGATTTTCACTGAAACTCTCACGCCAAAGGGTGTGTGAGGGCCCAGAGCAGCTCTAGAAGGAGCGAATTTGTGGGTTAGATTCCTTTCCAGCACGCCTTCTTGCTCTTGTCATACCAAGAGTTGACGTATTCGCCGCCGCTTATCCGGTTGCAGACGAATTTCGCATCGCAATAGTCGCAGAGCTCAAGGTTTCCTATTACCCATCCTGTTCCAGGGTTCATGTCTGTCTTCAGCTCTACCATCTCCTCCGACAAGCCCTGCGTCAACGTATCCAGAGGATTGTTGGTGCACTGGTTACAACCGTTGGCGCATGGATAGGGTTCGACTGTGTAGAAGGGACCCTTGGACCCGTTGACGGTGTTGTGATAATCGCAGAAGACAGCGCATGATGCTTCAAGGGGCGTGAGAGATACAGTAACTCCCGGTGGCAGGAATATGTTGTACGCGCCCCGGCCGCCTAGGTTGGGGACCGCACCTTGAGCTATCCAGTCGGCAAGGGTCTGTTTGACTTGCCCGTCAGATATTTTTGCTGCGGGAGCCGTCTTGATGTTGATGAGAGGGCTAACCTTCCCGATTCCAACATTGTATTGGGATAATCCTCCGGAGTATGTCTTGTCCGACTCTATGTCTCTAACAGCCTTCTCTATACCAGCAACCCAGGCCAACGCGGAAGAGCTTGTGAAGTATGGACCCCAGTAGATGCTCTGCCAGGTGTAGCCACTCTTCCAGAGTGGGCCGCCACCATATTTCACATTGGCTGACGTCGCACGAAGCTGGTTCCGATGACGGCAGGGGCTGGCATAGTGCCAGGTTCCAGATTCTTGACCCGCCGTCGCTCTTACGCCGATATGTTCGAACCCGGAGATCGAACTGCCACACACGTTGCAGGCGGAAATATTCCTGCACGCTTCACACCTATCTTTCAAGTTACTGAATGGGAGCTCGCTTGAGAGATCCGAATCCTTTCCTTGGACTCTTGACATGTCGTATTCTACGCCAGTTGCGCTAAGGTCAATCTAAATTGTGGTGTTCCTCATCGCCCAGCTCTAGGGTAGCGGAGTGCGAACTCCGCTTTGTGAAGAGAGCGCGAGAGGTCCCTCTTTCGTGCCAGTCTCCATAGCCAACAATCAGTCGCAACCTTTGACAGCTATTCCTAGAAAGTTCTAACCATAGACACAGCTGAGATAGGAGCTATGTCGACATTGACTAATCACAAGGCTACTCACAGCCAGGCGTATCCTGAACCCACCGTGGGCGCGTTGATAGTCAACAAGGAAGGAAAGATACTGCTGACGAAATCTCACAAATGGTTTGACAAGTACACCCTCCCAGGCGGACACATCGAAGTTGGCGAGACGATGAAGGATGCCGTGATCCGAGAAGTCAAGGAGGAGGTTGGATTGGATGTGGAAGTTGCTGACATGTTGCTGATGCAGGAGGTAATATTCGCGGGGGAATTCTGGAAGAAGAAGCATTTCATCTTCTTCGACTTCCTCTGCAAGAGCGGAGACCAGCAAGTCAAGCTTGATGGGCGCGAACTACAGGAGTGTGTTTGGGAGTATCCTGGCGCGGCGTTTAGGCTGGAGCTCGACTCATTTACGCGGAAGACGTTAGAGAGATATCTTCAGAGAAGCTGACTTAGGCAAGTGCTATATTCGCATAAGCCATTAGCCTTAACGAGTAACGTCCTACGATAGACCCTTCGTCTTTCAGAGAGAGCCAGTTCTATGAAATGGTTAGCTCTCTCCATTCCCACCCGCTCTTCTATTTCCTGGGAGGCAACAGGCAGCGCTCAGACTTCCTCTATGTTTCCACAAGAACAGGTCTCCCGCTTCTGTATCGTTGGGACAACAGTCTAGATGAAGGCCAGCTGCTAACTCCTGGCGACGAGCCTATTTTCCCATATGCCGGCGCCGCGGCAATTCACCCGTCGAAGCCTCTCGTAGTTTTTCCGAAAGACAAGGGAGGCGATGTAAACTATGAACTGTACACTCTGGATTATTCGAAAAATGTCTTACAGAAGATAACGGGGCCGATTGGCCGAATCTTCTACACTTTCTGGGTCAGTGACGACGAGTGGATAGTTGTCGGGCACAACCAGCAGACAGTGTACGCCAAGTCTCTCCTTCGAGATGGAACAATGAAGGACCTCTATACGACGAATGAACAAATTCTCGGCGCCGCATACGACGGCCAAAGGAACCTTCTCACATTCTCCGTCGGAAGAGAAGCGGCTAAACTCGTAATCATCGACATCGCCCACCCTAATCATTGGCAATGGGTTCCGGAGGCTGGGATTCCCCCATTCTATTCCCCATCAGTCCACTCGGAAACAGGACTCCTGGCATACTCCATCGACAAGCGAACGCACCAAGAACTCGTGGTCAGATCAATTGAGACCTTGGAAGAGCAAAGTCGGGTTCGTATTCCAGGGTTTGGATCCGTGGAATGGGTCGACGAGAGTCATCTGTTTGGCGTAATCTTGGACGATGGCCGGTTGTCGCCGCGAATTGTCGACATTCGTAGTGGAGAATGGTCTCCTCCGCTGGCTGACGTATCTGCTTTATTCTCGACCGTGACTAAGGATGGTCCGGTCTGGGTTGCGAACAGCTTCTTCCAGCCTCCATTCTTGCAGGCTCTCAGAAACGGTGTTGTCGTAAACCTCATCGCTCCGCGTTCTGTTGCGCAGAACATTCGGATTGAGAATCACCACTATCAGACTTTCGATGGACGAAGAGTTCAGGGCTGGTTGTTGAGGAATCCGAATCCTGAAGCGCCGCTGGTCATGTATCTTCATGGAGGTCCGACAGCGACTCAAGGAGATTGGTGGTACCCGGAGATTCCTCCCTTGGCGATAGCCGGCTTCCATGTTTTCGCTCCTAACTTCCGGGGTAGTGATGGATTCGGGATGGAGTTTAGAGACTTGAACATAGGCGACTTGGGCGGCGGCGATCTTCAGGACGTTCGTTACGGCGCTCGCTATGCGATGGAGGCTGTCAAGACTGATCGTAGACCTGCCCTCTTCGGAGGCTCCTATGGCGGCTATCTAACACTCCAAGGACTCGTGATACAACCCGACGAATGGGCTGGGGGTGTCGCAATCGCGCCTACGACCGACTGGAAGGAGGACTACAGTCTCTCAGATTCTCACTATCGAAAGTTCTGCGTCCACTTCTTCGGAGGAACCCCGGCTGAGAAATCGGACTTGTACGATGATAGGTCGCCAATAACCCACCTCAAGGGACTGACGAAGCCGCTCTTGATACTTCACGGTGAGAACGATACGATCACTCCATTCGAGCCTGTTAAGAAATTCGCCGCGGAAGCCGAGAAGCTAAGATTACCAGTCCAGCTGGCAATAACCCGAGATGAGGGTCATGGATCGTTGCATAATATGAACGCGATCAGAGACATCACGCTAACCCTAGAACATCTTAGGACAATCTTTCGGACCCAAGTCGAAGCAGTCGTCTCGTAGAGAACGCTCGAGCTATTGTAGGCGTTCGGTGGTTCGCCTGTAAGCGTTCTCTTCGCTCGCATACGACAGGGGTTTTTCAGAAAAAGGGGCTTGGCTTCTGTGTGCCGACGGGTACTAAGCTGTGGCTGTTACTGTGGTTTTGGGTAGCAGGTTGAGCTGGGTCATGAATCTGACTAGGTCGTAGAAGAGCTTCTCCTCGACGATCTCTCCATTCTTCCAGTGAGCCACGGTACAGAACTCCAGGTTGAACTTCCTGTGAGTCGCGGGATGGATTTGCCCGTCAAGACCTTTCAACGGACCCGTAAGCGTGCCCGTCCATCTCGCCACCGAACAAGTATAGTCGCCCTGGCCGAAGAGAATCATGTACGGATCATTCTCAATATGGTTCTCAACAGCTTTGAAGAAGCCAACCGACTCCAAGTGGTGCGCGTGCCGTCCCCTCGTCGGCTCCGGCTGACCCGGCCAGTAAACCGCAACATTCTCAGCATGCCGTTTCATGAAAGTCTCCCAGTCCTGTTTGTTCCAAGCATCGTCCAACGTCTTCATCAACCGAAGGTTTTCCTCAACTGTCAGACCAACACCTCCCAAACTCCACGTTACTTCCACCGACCGAATATTAAAGTGAAAACCGCTTGACGAAACTCTGAGGTCAGGTCTAGGAAAAAGTGATATTCGACCGTTTGAACGGAACGGGTCTAATGGTCTCGCCAGAACCGAAGAAGAACTCTAAACCCTGGGTGCCTCCTGTCGCAGGACTACTGGCGGGAATAATTGGGTTTGCTGTCATCCTCATTGTGTCAAATAACTGGATAGGTGCAGCAGGAGTTGGGATCATTATTTTCTTCGTGACTTGGCGCAACCTCAAGAAGTACTATTGATCAATACAGAGGTCCATCGCACACAGGAGCCGCGAGTACGCATAACACAGGCTCGGAAAATCACCCAGAATCATCCTTAGTCACGAATCTAAGCCTTCGATTTTGATCTATGGGCTTTCCTGCGTATTCTTTGGGGAGTAGTCCAACTTTGAAAATATCGAAAGAACACATTTCCAGGTTCTAAACCGGAATCCTCGCCCGGAATGGTTCCGACTAGCGAGGGCCCTCTCCAAAAACATCCGGGGGGGATATTAGGGGTCCCCGACGCGGATGAGACACTCCCGGGTTCTACGAAGAAAAGAGTCAGGGGGTTCCGCAACGAACGGTTTTGCTATATCGTTTGTAGCTTTTGTGCGCAGGTCTCATTAGCCGGTTCAACGTGGACTGCTGTCACTAGCCCCAGATTCCTGCGCCTAGAATAGAGGCAGCAATGGCGAACAGTCCTGCCAGGGGGAGGGTCACGACCCACGCGGTCGCCATGCCACGTAGAGCGGATCCTAAGAACTGCCTACCCTTCTTCCCCTGATGACCCGCTGCCGCGCCGTCGGATACGTGAGTCGTTGAGAAGGCGTCACCGAAGTATGCTCCCGCAGAGACTAGGAATGCGGTCGCAGCATGCGCCTTCAACCGGTGCCCGCGATGCTGAGGGGTACGTCCAATCAAAGTCTTGGCCACTCGGTCGCCCCAAACAAGGGAACCAGCGACGACGGCGACGCCTACAACCACGTAGGGTAGCCAGATGGTATCCTGTGGTGTGCCTAGTAAGAGGAATGTTCCAAGTGCGGCCATTTTAGGAGCGTCATTAATCCCTCTCGCAAAGGCGACGCCTGCGGAGGAGCCCCAATCAGCTAACCCAACGCGTCTTGACGAGACATCGTCCGCCTCACCTTCCCGCCTATGAGACAATCGGCTAATAATGTAAACTCCTAGAAGAGCGGCAAATGGACCTGCCGCTAGAGGAAGAAGGATTCTCCAGATGAGGAAAGACCATTGCAGGCCAGAGCTACCGAACAAAAAGATAGCCTGCACGATTATGGCGCCGACTATTGCGTGCGTTGTCGAGACTTGAATTCTGAGTAGAGTTGCGAGCAAGATCCAAGCGGCAGCACCTACAAGCGCTGCTAGAATGAAAGAAGACCCAGGAGCTGTCTGGAGAAAACTCTGAGGCGCGAACGCGGAGAACAGTCTGACCGAGATCAGGATGGCGGCGACGCTGCCCAGTCCGCTGAATAGGCCTCCCCAGACAAGCGGCGAGTAGCGCGGCCGAAAAGTTGACGTTTCCGGATCTGTCATGAGAGCCACAATGCTCTTTCCAACATCATTCGCTCCATTGCCAAAGGCTAGGATGAACAACACTCCCAGCCCAAGGTCCGCTGTTAGAGACATTGGTGGCGCTCACTCTACCTTGTTCTGCAGGAACACGTCCCAGAACTATTGGGAGGCAAAAGCGCCCGGGCGATATTTGCGGAGTGATACTATCGCTCGTGCAACGTGGAGCCGACCCCTACTCAATTCATGTTGCTAACGACGCCACGAACACGAATGCTCCGAATTCTAACAGAGGTAGATGCGCGTATCCGTTTGAGGGTTCGACGGCAGTTCTTCTTTGAGGACCCGAAGAGTGAGGAGAGACTGAACCGTGAAAGACTTCACTAATAGTCAGCACCAAGAATAACTATGGTTAGAAATCCGAATGCCTTTCCTCCTACCTAGGTTTATCTTACAATCTTCTTGCGATAACCAGACGAGGAAGACCGGTTGACTGTTGTTGTAGGCGGGGCTAATCGATACTTCAGAATTGGCCTCATAGTAGGTATTCTCGCAATACTCGCCGACTTCCTCCTCGAACTATCGCTACTAAGACAGCTGTCGGTTTTCAACACTGGACTCGGACTCTGGGTGTTCATATCTCAGTTCCTGATTGCTGCCGCCCTCCTACTGATCCTCGTAGTCGTCGGATGCTTCGCCTGCATGACCGTTCACCGGTCAAGCGGGACGAGAAAGCCCTGGATCGTCTACTACATCCTACTAGGACTCGCAATATTCGGAGCCTTCACCAGCGGCATGAACAGCGGCCTCAGTCTCGACGTGAAATACTCGACCTATCTCGGAAAGGCCGGAATCGACTATCTCAACCTCCAATACCTTGGAGGTGCGGTAATCTGGACAGCTCTCGGTCTCACAGCTCTCTTCATGCTCAGCGACCCACGCATCTCCTATGGTGCGGGGGAAGATGGCAAGAAGCGCCTCTACATGCACAGCAAACTCTTGGGTCTCTTACGATTATTCCGGAAGGCCAATCTCGGAGATGTCTTTCCACGCAGGAGATACGGTGACTATTCGAAGCCCAGAGAGCCAGCACAGTGGGACATTGCAGAAAATCTCGATCACGCGGTGCTCTCAAAGAATGGCAAGCTAGAATGGAACGACCGGTTCCCAGTCAGGTCCCCCTCCTTCCTAGCCTGGACAGCCATCAAATTCCTTCTAGCTCTCGGCATCGCTGCTGTCATAGCCAATGACATTGCCCTCAGATTCCTGACTATCCAGAATTACATGACCCAGACGAATAGCTCCTGGGCAGCACAGATAGGAAACTATTTTGGAATCCTCGGCATGAGACTCGCAGGAACCTACCAAGTCTCCCCGACCTTCGGAATAGACAATGTCTTCACCTTCGAAGTCTTCAGACTCATTCTCTCACTGCTAGGCCTAGCCTTCATCGTTCTTGGAATCAGGCTCGGCATCTCGATCATCCCCAACTTCCTAGTCGGCATTACAAAGAAGGCCCTAGGAATGTCCCGCAAGGCCCTCAGCAGCCTCTTCACAATGATAATCATACCACTCGCCTACGCACTGCTGAGCAGCGGCACTTGGGTCTACGACGTAGGAACATCATTCATCCTCTGGAACCTACTGATCTTCCTAGTAGGCTTCGCCTTTCTCGCCGGAATAACTAGAAGAGAGAGGATACTCCACTTCAAGATGACATGGATCAAGGGAATAATCATTCTCATGATTGTACTGGCCGCAGCGATCGCTCCTCCCTCATTCGCAACATTCCTGCGCGCACAATCCGGACAGTACATCAACTACCAGTGGAACCCAGCCTACGTCCCGACGATCCAGTACACCCGATGGTCCTACGGAGTCGACTCTGTCACGAGCGCCGGCCTGTCGACGATCACAAGTTACACTAACCAGACGAATGTATTGAATCATATTCGAATATTCACGAACTCATCAGCCCGCCTCAACATGAGACCCCTAGTCGGGGTGAACTGGATGTCGATCGACAACGCCCCAGTCGATATCATCTACATCAACGGCGTAGAATACTGGGTCTCCATACTCCAACTAGTACAAGCCAACTATGCCAACGATGTTGATGTCTGGCGAACTCAACATCTACTTCTAACTCACTCGGAAAAAAT
>Ga0209471_1001609_pt1 | contig 13320 bp, 16 predicted proteins | sample GraSoiAngelo_128_FD_185885 | JGI IMG/M metagenome (GOLD analysis project Ga0209471, IMG submission 185885) | Grasslands soil microbial communities from the Angelo Coastal Reserve, California, USA - 14_0927_12_20cm (SPAdes) (version 2) | ecosystem: Environmental > Terrestrial > Soil > Grasslands ...
AGGGCAGCTCCCGCGTCCTGGCAAGCGGCCGGGCGATCGGCCACAAGATCGGCAGCGGCGCGGTGCGCGTGGTGCCCGATGCCTCCCAGATGGCGAAGGTCAAGCAAGGCGATGTGCTGGTCACCGACATGACCGATCCGAACTGGGAGCCGGTGATGAAGCTGGCGGCCGCCATCGTGACGAACCGAGGCGGGCGCACCTGCCACGCGGCGATCATCGCGCGCGAGCTCGGCATCCCCGCGGTCGTCGGTTGCGGCGATGCGACCGCGCGCATAAAGGACGGCCAGCCGGTGACGGTTTCCTGCGCCGAGGGCGACACCGGCAGCGTGTTCGAGGGGTTGTTGCCGTTCGAAGTCTCCAGCCGCGAGCGCGGCGAGATGCCGCGCATCGCGCTCAAGATCGCGATGAACGTCGGCAATCCGGAGCTCGCGTTCCAATTCGCGCAACTGCCCAACGCGGGCGTCGGCCTGGCGCGCCTTGAATTCATCATCAACAACGAGATCGGCGTGCACCCGCGCGCCTGCCTCGAGTACCCGCAGTTGCCGGCCCCCCTCAAGCGCAAGGTGGAGGAGGCGGCGCGCGGCTACCCCGACCCGCGCAGCTTCTTCCGCGAGAAGATGGCCGAAGGCGTCGCGACCATTGCGGCCGCATTCTGGCCGAAGCCGGTGATCGTGCGGCTGTCCGACTTCAAATCGAACGAGTACAAGAAGCTGCTCGGCGGCGAGCGCTACGAGCCTGACGAGGAAAACCCGATGCTCGGCTTGCGCGGCGCTTCGCGCTACCTCGCGCCCAGCTTCCGCGAGTGCTTCGAGCTGGAATGCGCGGCGCTGAAGAAGGTGCGTGACGAGCTTGGCCTGACGAACGTCGAGCTGATGGTGCCGTTCGTGCGCACGCTCGGCGAAGCGAAACAAGTGATCGACCTGCTGGAAAGAAACGGATTGAGACGAGGCACGAACGGCCTGCGCGTGGTGATGATGTGCGAGCTGCCGTCGAACGCCATCCTCGCCGAGGAGTTTCTCGAGCTGTTCGACGGCTTCTCGATCGGCTCCAACGATCTCACCCAGCTCACGCTCGGGCTGGACCGCGACTCGGGTCTGGTGGCCGCGAGCTTCGACGAGCGCGATGCCGCGGTGAAGGCCATGCTCGCCATGGCGATCCGCGCCTGCCGCAAGCACGGCAAGTACGTCGGCATTTGCGGGCAAGGTCCGTCCGACCACCCCGACCTGGCGCGCTGGCTGATGGAGCAGGGCATCGAGAGCCTGTCGCTCAATCCGGACACTGTCGTGTCGACCTGGCTCTCGCTCGCCGAGGCGGCGCCGCAGAAAAAATCAGCGGCTGCGTAGCAGCCTTTGCTTCTCCCGGCTCCATTCCTTTTCGCGCTCGGCGGCGCGCTTGTCGTGCTTCAGCTTGCCGCGCGCCAGCGCGACTTCGAGCTTGATGCGGCCGTTGCGAAAGTGCAGATTGAGCGGCACCAGCGTGTAGCCGCGCTGCTCGACCTTGCCGACGAGCCGCTTGATCTCCTCGGCGTGCATCAGAAGCTTGCGGCTGCGCGTCGGATCCGGCGTGAAATGCGTCGAAACCGTGGGCAGCGGGCTAACGTGGGCGCCGATCAGGAAAAGCTCCGCGCCGCGCACGAAGACATAGGCTTCGGCCAGCTGCGCCCGGCCGGCGCGGATGGCTTTCACCTCCCAGCCGTCGAGCGCGAGGCCCGCTTCGTAGCGCTCCTCGACGAAATAATCGTGGAACGCCTTGCGGTTCTCGACGATGGACATGAAGAATTCTAGAACATGAGGCGCATCGACCGATCCGCGATCGTCGAGCACAGCGCGGCCCAGATTTTCGCGCTGGTCGACGGCATCGAGGCCTACCCGCGCTTTCTTCCCTGGTGCGTCGCTGCCGCGGTCGAGGAGCGCGGGCCTGCCGGTACGCGCGCCACCCTCACGGTCGGTGTTCGCGGCCTGCGCCAGTCGTTCACCACCTTGAACCGCAGCCGCCCCGGGGAGGCAATCGACCTGAGCCTGGTGCGCGGACCGTTCCGGCATTTCGCTGCGGCATGGCGCTTTACCGCGCTCTCGGAGCAGGCCTCCAAGATCGAGTTCTCGCTGGAATACGATTTTTCGAGCCGGGCGCTGGCGAAGCTGCTGGAGCCTCTGTTCGATCGCATCGCCGACACGATGGTCGATGCCTTTGCGCAGCGCGCCGCGCAGGTTTATGGCCGTGCTGAAGGTTGAGGTCGTTTACGCGCTGCCGGAGCGCGAGGAGAGCGCTCGGGTGGCTGTGCAAAGCGGCGCCACGGTGCGCGATGTGCTGGCCAAGTCCGGGCTGCTGCACCTTGTGCGCGGCAAGGTAGGCATTTTCGGCAAGGTCGTGCGCGATGACGCTCCGGTGGCGGACGGCGACCGGGTGGAAATCTATCGTCCGCTGGCGGTGGACCCGAAACAGGCGCGACGCGCCCGCGCCGCTACTTACACCAGTCGTTCACGGCGCGCTGGATCCGCTCGATCTCCTTCGCGCGCTGCTCGTCGTCGATAAAGACCCGCTCGCCGTCAGCGTTGACGGTCGAGATGCGCTGCCCGCTCTGCAGGCTGCGCAAGGAACCCTGCGACTCCTCGCAGTTGACGCGCCTGCTTTCCGCATCGGCGCGCTCCTTGGCGGCCTTCGCCTCTTTTTCCCGCTGTTCCTGCTGGCGCTTGCGGAAGGCCCACTCAGGGCCGAGGTCCCTGGCGCCGTCCTTCTTGGCTGCAGGCGCGGACGCGGCGGGGGCGGACACCGGCGGGTTCAACGGCGTCGCCTGCACGCCTGGCGGCGGGATATCGCCGTACTCGACCTTGCCATTCGCACCCACCCATTTGTACTGCTGCGCCATGGCCGCCGTCGCAAATGCCATGCCGAGCGCGAAGAGCAGTGCTTTGATCATTGATGTATCAACGCTTAAGTCGAAACATGGATGACAGTATAATGCGGCTTTGCGAGAATCAGACATGCGGGTGATCCAGAAGGCGCTGACCTTCGACGACGTCCTCCTCCTTCCCGCCCACTCGCGCGTCCTGCCGCGCGAAGTCTCCCTGAAGACCCGCCTGACCCGCAAGCTCGAGCTGAACATCCCGCTCGTGTCGGCTGCCATGGATACCGTCACCGAGGCCCGGCTCGGCATCGCCATGGCCCAGGAGGGCGGCATCGGCATCATCCACAAGAATCTCACGCCCCAGGCGCAGGCGGTCGAGGTCGCCAAGGTCAAGCGCTTCGAATCCGGCGTGCTGCGCGACCCGATGACCGTCTCCCCCGAGATGACCGTGCGCGAGGTGATGGCGCTGCAGCAGCAATACAAGATTTCCGGCTTCCCGGTGGTGAAGAGCGGCAAGGTGGTCGGCATCGTCACTAACCGCGACCTGCGTTTCGAGGCCGAGCTCGACCAGCCGGTCAAATCCATCATGACGCCGCAAAGAAGGCTGGTCACGGTGCGCGAAGGCGCGACCCGCCTGGAAGCGATGGCGCTCATGCACCGCCATCGCCTCGAGCGCGTGCTCGTGATCGACGACGAGTTCAGGCTCAAGGGCCTGGTCACGGTCAAGGACATCCTGAAGGAAAGCGAGCATCCCAACGCCTCCAAGGACGCGCACGGCAAGCTGCGCGTGGGTGCGGCCGTGGGCGTGGGCGAAGGCACCGACGAGCGCGTGGCCGCGCTGGTCGAGGCGGGCGCCGATGTGCTGGTGGTCGACACCGCGCACGGCCACGCGCAGGGCGTGCTCGACCGGGTGAAGTGGATCAAAACGCGCTATCCGCAGGTGGAGGTGGTCGGCGGCAACGTCGGCACCGCAGACGGCGCGCGCGCCCTGGTCGATCACGGCGCCGACGGCGTGAAAGTCGGCATCGGCCCCGGCTCGATCTGCACCACGCGGATCGTGGCGGGCGTCGGCGTGCCGCAGATCACCGCCATCCAGAACGTCGCCGAGGCGCTCGGCAAGTCCGGCGTGCCGCTCATCGCGGATGGCGGCGTACGCTACTCGGGCGACATCGCCAAGGCCCTCGGCGCCGGGGCGCATGCGGTCATGCTCGGGTCGCTGTTCGCCGGCACCGAGGAATCGCCCGGAGAGATCGAGCTGTTCCAGGGGCGCTCCTACAAGGCGTACCGCGGCATGGGGTCGCTCGGCGCGATGCAGCAGGGCGCCGCCGACCGCTATTTCCAGGAAGCCGAGATGAACGTCGACAAGCTGGTGCCCGAGGGGGTGGAAGGCCGCGTGCCTTACAAGGGCAGCGCGCTGCGGGTCATCGAGCAGCTGATGGGCGGCGTGCGGGCGAGCATGGGCTACACCGGATGCTCGAGCATCGAGGAGCTGCGCACCCGCACCCAGTTCGTCGAGATCACGGCGGCGGGCATTCGCGAGTCGCATGTCCACGACGTCCAGATCGTGAAGGAAGCCCCGAACTACCGGGCAGAGTAGTGCACCAGAAAATCCTGATCCTCGACTTCGGTGCGCAATACACGCAGCTGATCGCCAGGCGGGTCCGGGAAGCCAAGGTCTACTGCGAGATTCACCCGCACGACGTCAGCGACGCCTTCGTCCGTGATTTCGGCGCCAAGGGCATCATCCTTTCGGGCAGCCACCTGTCGGCCTATGAGGAACAGACCGGCAAGGCGCCGCAGGCGGTGTTCGAGCAGGGCGTTCCGGTTCTGGGCATCTGCTACGGCATGCAGACCATGGCGCAGCAGCTCGGCGGGCGGGTCGAAGCCGGGAGCGTGCGCGAGTTCGGCTATGCCGAGGTGCGCGCCCGCGGCCACACGAAGCTGCTCGAGGGCATCGAGGATTTCCGCACGCCGGAGGGCCACAGCATGCTGCGCGTGTGGATGAGCCACGGCGACAAGGTCACCGAGCTGCCTCCCGGGTTCAAGCTGATGGCTTCCACCGAGGCCTGTCCGATCGCGGGGATGGCCGACGAATCGCGCCGCTTCTACGGCGTGCAGTTCCATCCCGAGGTGACGCACACGCGCCAGGGCACGAAGCTCCTGCACCGCTTCGTGCACGACATTTGCGGCTGCGGAGCCGAATGGAACATGCCCGATTATGTCGGTGAGGCGCTCGCCAGGATCCGCGAGCAAGTGGGAAAAGACGAAGTGATCCTCGGGCTTTCCGGCGGCGTCGACTCATCGGTCGCGGCGGCGCTGATCCAGCGCGCCATCGGCGGCCAGCTCACCTGCGTGTTCGTCGACCACGGCCTGCTGCGCCTGAACGAGGCGGCGCAGGTGATGGAGACCTTTGCCGAGCACCTGCGCATGAAGTTGGTGCACGTCGACGCCTCGGCGCAGTTCTTCGCCGCGCTGCGCGGCGTCGCCGGTCCGGAGGAAAAGCGCAAGATCATCGGCAAGCTGTTCGTGGATGTTTTTCAGGAACAGGCGAAGAAGATCAAGCACGCGCGCTGGCTCGCCCAGGGCACGATCTATCCGGACGTCATCGAATCGGCCGGCGCGAAGTCCAAGAAGGCCGCCACCATCAAGTCGCACCACAACGTCGGCGGCCTGCCCGAGACGCTGCGCCTCAAGCTGCTCGAGCCGCTGCGCGAGCTGTTCAAGGATGAAGTACGCGAGCTCGGCCTGGCGCTCGGCCTACCGCGCGAGATGGTGTTCCGCCATCCCTTCCCGGGCCCCGGCCTGGGCGTGCGCATCCTCGGCGAGGTGAACAGGGAATACGCCGATCTCCTGCGCCAGGCCGATGCAATCTTTATGGAGGAATTGAGAAGCTCGGGCTGGTACGACCAGACTGCGCAGGCCTTCGCCGTGTTCCTGCCGGTGAAATCGGTCGGCGTGATGGGCGACGGTCGCACCTACGAGCACGTCATCGCCCTGCGCGCGGTGCAGAGCACCGACTTCATGACCGCCGAGTGGGCGCCGCTGCCGCACGAGCTGCTCGCCAAGGTCTCGAACCGCATCATCAACGAGGTGCGCGGCATCAACCGCGTCACCTACGACATCTCCTCCAAGCCGCCCGCGACCATCGAGTGGGAGTGAGGGGTCCGCAACTTGCGTCTATACGTAGATTGCGTATAAATCGGCCGTGAAGGCCATTTTTGTCGAGCTTCCCGCATTTGCGCTGTACGACAAGGACGAAATGGAGGCTCTGACGCCGAAGCAGCGCAAGGCGTTGAAGGAGATGCTCAAGGCGGAGCTGGAAGCAAGGAGAGCAACATGACAAGGGTAAGGTCGAAGCGAACTCGTACGCACAAGCGCAATCTGTTTGCCGAATTGACGGAAGGCATGTCGGCGCTCGCGCAGGCGCGGCAAGGGAGACGCACCCTTCGCACGCATGCGCTCGACTTCAAGCCCGCTCCCGAGCTCACGCCCCGGGAGCTGGTGCGCGTTCGCCAACGCCTCAAAGTCTCAAGGGGGCTGTTTGCCGCCTATCTGCGCACGAACGTACGCACCCTGGAGAACTGGGAGCAGGGGCGGGCGAAACCCAATGCGCAGGCGGCGTTGCTCATCGGTCTCGTGAAACGCTTCCCGGATACGGTCGAGCGGCTCGCCGCGATCTGAACGGCAGTTCTCGCGCAGGGGCTTGCGTGAACGAGCCGTTCTGCGTTTGCTCTCGCTGGATGGGCAAAGACGCGGAAGGCGTCGAGATCGTGGACGACCACTGACGGCGACGGACATGCAGCCGCGCGACTCGCCGAGCCCGGCGTGCTCGGCGCGCACCGTCAATGCGGTCATGTCGGCAACTTACTGGGCGATCGGGCGCCGCATCGTCGAGGCCGAGCAGCGCGGGAGGCGGCGCGGTGCTGAACCCAGGCGGCGTGCGCATCGGCACCGCCGAGATCTACCGCCAGGTCGAGCAGCTGGACGAGATTGTCGAGTCGTTCGTGATCGGGCAGGACTGGGCGAGCGAAGGCCCATTTGTGGGCAGGATATCGGATCATCAATAGTCACGCTTGACGTTAATCACGTATAGCGTTACTATTCCTACCGGTGGCGCTCAAGACGTTCAAGTGTGCCGACACGGAATCCCTGTTCGGGCTGCGGCGTGTGGCGCGCTTCGCGAACATCGAACGCCCGGCGCTGCGCAAGTTGAAGCAGCTCGACTTGGCGCGACGCATCGAGGACCTGCGCGCGCCGCCGGCCAACCGGCTGGAACAACTGAAGGGGGATCGCGCGGGCCAGTGGAGCATCCGCGTGAACGATCAGTTCCGCATCTGCTTTCGCTGGACGGGTGCCGACGCCGAAGACGTCGAGATCGTGGACTACCACTGACGGAGAACGACATGAGCAGGAAACTGAAGCCCGTTTCGCCGGGCGAGATGCTGGCTGAGGAGTTCCTCAAGCCGCTGGGTATGAGCAACTACCGGCTGGCGAAGGAGATCGGCGTGCCCGCGCAGCGCATCGGCGAGATCCTCGCCGGCAAGCGCGCCATCACGGCGGACACCGATTTGCGGCTGTGCCGCTTCTTCGGGCTCTCCGACGGCTGGTGGCTTCGGCTGCAGGCCGACTACGACACCGAGGTCGCGAAGGCGATGCTCGCGAAGACGCTCTCGAAGATCAAGCCGTGGAAGGAAACGGCGGAGCACACGGCCGATGCGCACTGATCCGCGAGGTGCCTGCCGGATGACATCGGTCTTGATCGATGCTCGGAGCGTGCGCACGATGACTTGCGAAGGATCGAGGCGCATTCGCGTAGAGCTCGCGAGGAGGGTGATTCGAGTCAGATATCGCAGGGCCGGATCGCACGAGACAATGGAGCCGCAGGAGTAGTCGCGGCGCAAATGGGTCCCTAAACCCAGAGCTGGTAAAGGCCCCGTTTTCTGACGGTAAAAATGACGGTAAGCGCTAAATTCACTGGAAATTTGTATCAATGGAACAGCGGCTTGCAAGTGCCGTTGACGGTTGAGTGGGAGTGAGGGGCATGGGATTCATAAACTGGCGGCGTCCGCTACCGAAGCGAGAAAAAAGCAGGAAGCTCAACCCGATCTGATTTCCACTGAAAATTGGTTCAGTTTATGGCCCGACGTACGTGATGCGCTCGGACCGCGCGCTGACTCGAGTGCAAGCCTGGGAATAGCCGAGAAGCTGGCGCATTCAGACGGCGTCGCCGTCGCGCAGCCAATCGATCCAGACTTTTACGGGCGGCCGCCGGCGCAGCCAGCGTCGAGCTTCACGCACCCCTAGGCTTGCTGGACGAACGAAATGAGACCGCTGAGCGCACTACTTCTGCTGAGTGTTATCGCAGGGCTGGCACCATCATGGTGCGGCGGGCAGCCGTTGGAGCGATTCAATCGGAACGATCCGAACGCTCGCAACATTCAATCGATCATCATCAAGTGGAAACGAACCACGCACACACCACAAGCTCAAGCGCCGACGGTAGAAGAGCTGCAACGCTTGAAACAGGCTGCAGGGATTGACCTTACTACATATACGGACCACGGATGGGGCATAGTCTTTCCGCTTCCTCGTTTTATGTCACGGATCGAATCCGAGGAGATTGCCGCAAGGATACGGGCATTACCGGAGATAGAGTCTGCTGTCGCGAACGTCCCGGTATATCTCGACGCTGTCCCAAACGATCCCTTGTTTCAACCGCAGCAATGGAATCTCCAATCAGGCCCAGGGGGCATCCAGGCCCAACCAGCGTGGGATCTTCTCGGCGCCGGCGACGTAGCGACGGCCGTTGCAGTGGTCGACGAGCAGATGGCGAAGGCGGTACAGCCGGCGCGTGTTCCTGAATCGGACAAACGCACTAGCGCGACCGTCGCCGCGTCGATGCCGTTATCGCGCAGGCGCTCCAGGGAGCAAGAAAGCCGCCTCGGCAAAGCACCTAGCCATGTTCGAAGTCGGGTGCAGGGTCTCGTTCCGTCCGGTACCATGCGCTTTCCCGGGGCCGCTCACACGGGCTGAAAAACCAACGATAGGGTCATGAAATCACTGTCTCCCATCTGGGCCGCTGTCGCCATTATTGTCGCCCGCCTCATCTTCGCCGCAGTCTTTAGCATGGCGACGGCGTTCAAGTTCGCCGGCATACACGACACCGCTAGCTTCATCGCAGCGGCAGGCTTTCCCTTTGCGTTGTTCCTTGCGTGGATTGCCGCGTTTTTCGAGCTTGCGCTCGTCCTCTGTTTCCTGAGCGGAGCTTTCTTCACGGAAGCTTCACTCGCGGCCGCGGCTTATGTCGTGTTTCTCGGTTTTTCGTTCCACGGGCCGTCGCATTGGAGCGGAAACCAGGCCGAGTTCGGATCTTTCGTCGATCACTTCACCTTTCTCGCCGGGCTGCTCTTCGCGGCCGTCAACGGCCCCGGTGACGTGCTCGTGCTAAAGCGCGCGCGCAATGGATGGCGCGCGCATTGAATAGACGGATGCGGCCCACCGCAAGCCAACACGGTCACCGATAGACGAAGGTCCGTGGCGATCGTTTAGGTTCTGCCGCGGACTCTACGGCCAGCAGACCTCGATGCCGAGGCCCAAGTCGAGTGCCATCCCGGCGAAAGTCGGATTCCACTCGGTCACCACCCCGTCGCGCCGCCAGGCGAGCGCCAGTGCTACCTGATGCTTGAGGGCATCGCAGGGGAATTGAGAAAAGCGCAGAGAGCACTGGAAACGCAAAAGGCGCGCATAACCTAGGGATCACGATTCAGGCACCAGATTATTTTGTGGAGCTGCGAATGCAAGTAACGAAACGCTTCATTCGCCGTCCCGAGCTCGTCGCGAAGGTGGGGCTTTGCGCGACGACGATTTTCAACCTGGGGCGTGCAGGAAAATTTCCCAAGCACATTCTGCTGACCCGCGCGTAGCGGTCTGGGACGAAACCGAGGTGGATGCATGGATGAGCGAGCAGATGGCGAAGGCGCTACAGCCGGCGCGTGTTCCTGAATCGCACAAGCGCACTAGCGCGACCGTCGCCGCGTCGATGCCGCTATCGTACCAGCTGACGCTATCCGAAGCCTATGCGCTTTGCGCGACCCGATCGGATTTCGACCGAAAATTGGTTCAGTTTATGCCCGGCATGGGAAACGCGGCGCCTTGGTTCAGCGCCTCGCCGATGCAGGTCTCTGGAAGAAGTCTTCGCGATGATGAAGGCGAAAACGAAAAAGACGCCGAAGTTCACCACGAAATACCTGGATAAACTCATCGAGGAGGCGACCATGGACGCTTACAACGAATCAGAGCAGGCTGGCGGATTCCTTGTCATGATCGAGGAGAATCTCGCCCTTCCATTCGTGACTCAGGTGCTTGGGCAAGAAGTGACGGTTGGCAAGGTCGACATCACCAAGCGCGACCAAATCGTCGCCATTTGCTCGTGCGGAAAGGTGACTCAAGCAATTCCAATTCTCGATCTGCCAATGCCAGACCCGCGGCCAGATGGGGCAGAATGGATTGATGCTTACCGTCGCCTGGCACGGGAACTAAGTGGGGATTCGAAAAATGGATGCTTAAGCGCTGATTAACATGGGTTTGCACGGTAACATTAGTTGTGTTATGGGCCAGTTGAAACGCCGGGGGGATCATGGCGACGCAGCGCAGGACGCATGGAACTGCAGTGCTTCGCGGTTTGCTCATCGCGCTAGCCTGTGGCCTCGCCCATGCGCAGCCTTACCCGATCAAACCAGTCCACATCGTCGTACCGTTTGCGCCAGGCGGAGGCACAGACCTCATGGCACGCTTTGTCGCACAGCGATTGACCGCCTCATCGGGAAGCCCGTTCATCGTGGACAACAAGCCGGGGGCAGGCGGTCTGATCGGCATCGAAGCCGGCGTCAAATCGGCGCCGGACGGCTACACGTTGGTGATGGTCTCCTCCAGCTACTCGGTGAACCCCGCGCTCTACAAGCTGAACTTCGATCCGGTCGCGGACATTACGCCGGTTATTCAGCTCTCGCAAGGACCGGATCTGCTGGTCGTGAATCCCGCGTTGCCCGTGAGTTCCCTGCAGGAGCTGGTCGCGCTCGCCAAGCAAAGACCCGGGGCGATCAGCTTTGCGTCTTCCGGGCAAGGCAGCATCACCCACGTTGCGATGGAGCTCTTGTGCAGCCTGAGCGCGATAAAGATGATGCACGTACCCTACAAGGGAACTGGACCCGCGCTCAGCGATACGGTGGCGGGACACGCCGATGTGTTCTTGAGCGCCCCGTCGGCGCTGTTGCCCTATGTGAAGTCGGGACGGCTTCGCGCGCTCGCCGTCACGACACGTATGCGGACGCCTGCGCTTCCCGACGTTCCAACCGTCGAAGAAACCGGATTCCCGGGATTCGAGGCGATCCTGTGGCATGGCCTCATTGGCCCCAAAGGGATACCGCAGAAGATCATCGACCGTCTACACGCGGACGTGAGCAGACTGCTGGTGAGCAAAGACGCAGTCGAGCACTTGCGCAATGACGCTTCCGCACCCGCGGGCGGCACGCCGGAGCAATTCCTCGATCAAATCAGGAAGGAGATCGCCCTTTGGCGCAAGGTCGTTGAGGAGTCCGGCATCAAAGCCCAATAGGGGCCGGCCGCCTCGTAGTTCCAGTCAAAGTACTTCATCGCGGCCTCGCGCGACGAGGATGTATGGCCGGGGTCGGGTGGCGGAACCTTAAGCCAAGGCCGCGCCGAGCCAAGACCGAAGCGCATACGTAAGGTCGCGAGCGTGAAAGCGAAGCCGAACCCCAAGAGCCTCGCCACGCCGCGAAGTAGTCCGGGATGTCGAAGAGTCTGCTTGCGTCATTTCCTCTCGAGGCCTGTGCCAAGCGAGTAGCTGGTGCTCCGCCCGCCGCCGGGGTCCTTGCGCAACGCGCCGCGCTCGACGAGTTCCAGGATGTCACGGTAGGCCGTGTCCTGCGAGGACTTGGTGAGCTTGGCGTATTTTGATGTCGTGAGCTTTCCCTCGAAGCCGTCAAGTAGTCTGTTCAGCACCTTAACCTGGCGTGCGTTCAGCGACTGCTGTGCAAAGCGCTGCCAGAAGCGCGCCTTCTCCAGTACCGCGCCAAGCGTGTCTTGCGAGCCCTCGATCGCGCGGCGCAGGCACGAAAGAAACCATTCCTGCCAGGGCGTAACGTCGAGCGTACCTTTCTGCGTGCGCTCAAGGGTCTTGTAATAGTCGTTCCGCTCGCGGAGGATTTGCGCTGACATACTGTAGAAGCGTTGGGTGCTTCGTTCGGAGCGGGCGAGCGCCATGTCGGCGATTGCACGCGCGATGCGTCCGTTGCCGTCATCGAAAGGGTGGATGGTGACGAACCACAGATGCGCCAGCCCCGCGATGAGAAGCGGGTCGGTGTTACCGGGCGCCTCGAACCAGTTCAGGAAGCGGTCCATATCCCCAGAAACACGCGCGGCGGGCGGCGCTTCATAGTGCACCTTCTGCCGGCCGATTGGCCCCGAGACAACCTGCATCGGGCCGCTGCTATCGTCGCGCCAGTTGCCGACGGTGATTTTCCGAAGACCACTTCGGCCCGTGGGGAAGAGTGCCGCGTGCCAGCCGAACAACCGGTCGGCCGTCAGGGGCTGCGTGTAGTTGGTGGTTGTGTCGAGCATCATCTCGACGACGCCCTCGACGTCGCGGTCGGCCGGCACTAGGCCGCCGACATCCATGCCGAGCCGCCGTGCGATCGAGGATCTGACTTGGTCGCTGTCGAGTTTTTCACCTTCGATCTCACTCGAGCGGACCACGTCTTCGGTGAGCGTGTCCAGCTGGGCCTCACGGCGCAGGTCGAACCCGAGATTTTGCATCCTTCCAAGCAGACGGCCCTGCTCGCGCGAAACCTGCCCGAGCAGGGCGGCAAGGCGCCCGTTATCCCAGCTTAGGTCAGGCCAGTTTTCTTGCTGCCAGATGTACATTCAATCTCCGCAGTTCATGCGGAGATTATGATTATTATTCTCCGCAATGTGCGTATAAAAGCCCTCGGCAACCGCTGATCGATCGCGAGCTGCATATCCAATTTGCTACAAAGTGCTACATGCGCTACACTCGCCTCATGAGCAAGATTATTACCCAGCGACAGCTGCGTAACGACTCCGGTACGGTACTGCGGGAAGTGCAGGCGGGACAAACCATTATCGTCACTCGTAACGGGGTTCCGGTCGCCGAGCTCCGGCCAATTCCGCCGCGCAGGTTCGTTCCGCGGGCGGTGATTGCCGATGCGGCGCGACGCGCTCCGCGGGTCGACGGCGGCCGGTTGCGAGCCGATCTGGACACCGTAGTAGACCAGTCCGTCGATGGCTGAGCCGACAAGAGGATTGCTAGACACCTCCGTAGTGGTGGACCACGACCTCATCGATCCCGCTAAGCTTCCCGACGAATCCGCCATTGCCGCCGTGACCCTTGCCGAACTGGCTGCCGGGCCTCACGCCACCAGCGACGAGCAGGAAAG
>Ga0209471_1001612_pt1 | contig 13315 bp, 13 predicted proteins | sample GraSoiAngelo_128_FD_185885 | JGI IMG/M metagenome (GOLD analysis project Ga0209471, IMG submission 185885) | Grasslands soil microbial communities from the Angelo Coastal Reserve, California, USA - 14_0927_12_20cm (SPAdes) (version 2) | ecosystem: Environmental > Terrestrial > Soil > Grasslands ...
GAAGTATGCTCCCCGGAGTGATCGCGACACGGCGCCTTCATTACGCCTGGATTGTTGCGGCCGTTACCTTCGTGGCCCTTATGGGAGCGGCCGGATTCCGCGCGACTCCCGCCATCCTGATCGTTCCGCTGCAGAACGAATTCGGCTGGAACCGCGCCATCATCTCGGTCGCCGTCTTCATCAACCTGCTGTTGTTCGGATTGACGGGACCCTTTGCGGCGGCGCTGATGAACCGGTTCGGCATCCGGACCGTAACCGTCGGCGCCCTGGGAACGGTGGCGACCGGCGCGTTGTTGACCACCGTGATGACGTCGCCCTGGCAGCTGTATCTCCTCTGGGGCGTGGTCGTTGGGCTCGGGACCGGCTGTATGGCCTCGGTGCTGGCCGCGACCGTGGCCAACCGCTGGTTCGTGCAGCGCCGTGGCCTCGTGCTCGGCGCGCTCACCGCAGCCGGCGCGACCGGCCAGCTGATCTTTTTGCCCTTCCTCGGCTGGCTGGCGCAGAATCGGGGCTGGCGGAGCGCCGCGATCACGGTGGCCATCGGCGCGCTCGTCGTGGTGCCGCTGGTCGCGCTGTTTCTCCGCAACCGCCCCGCCGACCTTGGCCTGCGCGCCTATGGCTCAACCGAGGCGGACAGCGGAGTGCTCGCGGTCGGCAGCCCGATCCGCAACGCCTTTCGCGGGCTTACGCTTGGTGTCCGCTCGCGCGACTTCTGGTTGCTCGCCGGTAGCTTCTTCATCTGCGGGGCGTCCACCAACGGCCTGATCGGTACGCATCTCATCCCGGCCTCGATGGACCACGGCATGGCGGAGGTGACGGCCGCCAGCTTGCTGGCGCTCATTGGTATCTTCGACGTCGTTGGCACGCTGGTGTCGGGCATGCTCACCGACCGCTTCGACAGCCGCTGGTTGCTCTTCTGGTACTACGGCTTACGCGGCCTCTCGCTGCTCTTCTTGCCCTATGCCTTCGGCACCGCGTACTCCGGGCTGATTCTCTTCATCGTCTTCTACGGACTCGACTGGGTCGCCACCGTACCGCCCACGGTCCAGCTGGCGCGCAAGCTCTTCGGTCAGCAGAACTTCGCCATCGTGTACGGATGGATCTTTGCCGCGCACCAGCTCGGCGCCGCCTCGATCGCGCTCGCCGCGGGCGCCGTGCGCACCTTCTTTGGTGACTACCAGCTGGCCTTCATGAGCTCGGGACTGCTCTGCCTGGTCGCGGCAGGACTCGTGCTTCGCATCGCGCGCACTCGCCCGGCGGAGGGCTTGCCCGCCGCGGCCGAGGCGCCCGCCTACTCCTGAGCTTGGGCCGGCGACTCCTGGTCGTCGGCCTGGCCGTTGCGCTCGCTCTTTACCCCGTGTCCGCGGCTGCCCACGCGCTCCTGCTCTTCGCCGACCCCGTGCCCGATGCGATTCTCCAGAGGCCGCCGGCGGCGATCACCCTCACCTTCACCGAACCCGTCACCCCCGCCGGAAACGGCATCAAGGTGTTCAGCCCGAGCGGGCGTCAGGTCGCCACGCCGGCTCGGGCAGCCGGCCGAACACTGACGGCGGCCACGACCTCCGGAGAGAGCGGCACCTATATCGTGATCTGGCAGGTCTTCGCGGCCGATACGCATCCGTCGCGCGGCGCCTTCCGATTCTCGGTCGGCTCGCCCACACCCAACCCATACTCCCCGCTGCTGTCCGGCGGCGAAATCGGGACGGCCACGCCACTCGGGTTCGTGCTCCAGGCGCTCGCACGCTGGATGCACTTCTTTGGCGTGGCGCTGACGTTCGGGGTCATCATCTATGAGCGCATGACACGCCGCGAGCGGCGCCTCCGCCGCGCGGTGCTCGGCGGGCTCCTCCTGTTGGTCGCGGCTGAACCCGTCGCGCTGGTCGCGCAGCTCGCCAGCCTCTCCTTCGACGGCGCGACCGCGATTGCCGTCATGGCGTCCGACTTCGGCCGGCTGCTCGGCCTCCGGCTCGCGGTGGCGGTTCTCCTCTGGGCGGTGCTCGCGCTCGATGTCTTCTGGCCGGTGCTTGGACTCGGCATCGTTATGGCGTTGATCGACGGCGCCACCGCGCACGCGCTGCCTGGTCTTGGTGGCGCGGGTCTCCTGCTCAATGCGATCCACGTCGCCGCCATGGCGCTGTGGGTTGGGGCCCTGGCAGGGATGGTTTACACGAGTTCGGTCTCATCCCCCGCTCGCGGGGGAGGGCAGGGTGGGGGCCACGTGCGCTACCCGCTCTACGCGTTCGGCGTCAGCGTCGTCAGTGGCCTCCTGCTCGCCTTCGCCCATGTCGGCTTCCCGCCGGGGCTGACGACCGGCTACGGGTGGGCGCTGGCCATCAAGGTCGGGGTGGTCGGCATCGCCATCGTCACGGCGCTGCTCGGCCGCCGCCGGGCCGAGCTCGGTGTGGTCGCCCTGATCCTGGCGGCCGCCGCCGTCCTGGTCTCATTGCCGCCACCTCGGTAAGGTCTTAGAGGGCGGCTGGACGCTCAGCAGGGGAGGAGGCCGTAAGCCTGCTTCGCCTTCAGCACCCGGAGTGCCGCGTCGTCCACTCGCTGGCGAAAGGTCGCGTCGGTCGCGACCCGTGCGCGGATCGCCTGCACCATGGCATCGGCGGGGGCGGCCGTCTTCGAGATGATCATGTCGCCGCCGGCGGACAAGAAGTCGATCGCCCGGGTCCCTGGCGGGATGCTCGCCACCGCCGCCGTCGCGCCGAGGTCGTCCGAGATGATGACGCCGCCAAAGCCGAGCGAGTTGCGCAATAGCTGGGTCATGACGACGGAGGAGAAGGCGGCCAGGTGGTTGGAATCGATCTTCGTATAGAGGGCCAAGGCCACCATCACGAAGTCGGCGTTGGCAGCGATCCCATCCTTGAAGGATTGGAGGTAGGGATCGTACACGGTCGTCGTGTTATCGGTCGCGGTTGTGAAGTCGGTATTGCCCGCCACGCGGCCGAGGCCGGGGAAATGCTTGAGCGAGAGGGCGACGCCGGACTGGTGCATGCCGGCGAGGACCGCGACCCCGTGACTGCCGACGGTCGCCGGATCGTGCCCGTACTCGCGCTGCAACGCGCCGATTGGCTGGTTCTGCGCATCCGTGCCCGGTGGGACGACGTCCATCACCGGGGCGAAATTGAAGTTGATGCCGGCCGCGTGCAGCTGCTGGCTCCAGGTGGCCGCCTGGGCTTGTAGGGTCGCCGGAGCCATAGTGCCCTGCACGACCGCGGTTGGAATGCGGGAAAAGCCCGGGCCTTGCATCGCCTGGATGACGCCGCCCTCCTGGTTGGCGGCGATGAAGAAGCCCACATTCGCGGTGGACGTGCTCGAGACCTGCGCCTGAACCGCCGACGTCACTGCATGGATCCCGGCGACCCCGGCCGTGCTGGTGGCGACAAACCAGACGGAGCCGATGTGATCGGCCTGGATGAGGTTGATTTCCGTGGGCCCGAGCCGGTCGTCGGCCAGGCCGAGATTGAGGAGCTGACCGATCCGCTGATCCTCGGTCAGCCCAGCGAAGACGCGATCAGGGCAGGCCGGCGGGCTCGGGGTCGCCGTCGGTGACGGGCTCGGCGATGGGGTTGGCGACGGGTTCCTCATGGCCGAGCCCGAGCCGCATGCCGAACTGGCGGCCAGCACCAATAGAAGGATGGCGACCAGCCGTCCGCGGTGCTTGTCCGATGACTTTTCCATAGCTTGGGCGTCTACCTAGATGGACACACGATGCCCACGCCTGAGGGCAGCGAGCTCACGTTTCTCATCAACGGGCCGATCGCGCGCGCCGATCTGCCCGGCCTGTATCGGCGCGTCTGCGGACTGCTGGAAGCCAGCGGCGCGGCTGTCGCCTTCTGCGAGGTGCAACGCGTCAACGCCGACGCCGTTACGGTCGACGCGCTGGCGCGGCTGCAGCTCGCCGCCCACCGCCGCGGGTGTCAGGTTCGGCTGCGGGGCGCGTCGGATGAGCTCCGTGGCCTGGTGAGGTTCATGGGATTGGGCGCGGTGCTGCCGGATTAGGGCTGCGCGTCGAGATGGGGCGGTAGGCCAAAGAGCGGAAAGAGCGTCTGAGTGTCGAGGAAGAAGGTGAGCTCCTCGATCTGGTTGTCGCCCAGCTCGAGCACCATCAGCGCCCACGGATCGTGGCCGCTGCCCGTGACACTGGGCTTGTATTGTCCGAAGGCGACGCGGCCGTTCGCGCCCACGGTCGGAACCAACCGCGAGCCACGGCAGCCGATGCCCGGCCCGAACCACCACGCCAGGATGTCCTTTCGGCCGCTGAGCCAGAGGTCGTAGGGCGGCATCGATTGGCGAGCGTCTTCCTTGATGAGGGAAGTGAGCGCGGTCAGGTCGTAGCTTTCGAAGGCGCGGACATAGCGCGCGAGCAGTTCCTGCCGGGCCGCATCCATCGCAGGCGCCGGGTCGTCGGCACTGACCCCACTGGCCTCCAGCGTCGCCCGCGCCCGTTGCAGCGCGCTGTTAACCGATGCCACGCTCATGCTGAGCAGGTCCGCGACTTCTTTGGCCTTCCAGCGCAAGACCTCGCACAGGATCAGCGCCGCACGCTGGCGGGGAGGAAGGTGCTGCAACGCCGCCACGAAGGCGAGCCGGATGCTCTCGCGTGTCACGGCGAGCTCCGCCGGGTCACCCTCCGCGGCCAGCAGGCTGTCCGGGATGGGCTGGAGCCAGGTCGCCTCGGGGAGGGTGTTCAGGTTCGATTCGATCGGAGCGCGCGCCGGTCCCAGGTCCATCGGCCGTGCCCGCCGGTTGCGCCCCTCCAGCATGTCGAGGCAGACGTTGGTCGCGATCCGATAGAGCCAGGAGCGCAGCGCGGCTCTGCCCTCGAAGCGCTCCAGTCCTCGCCAGGCTCGGAGCAGGGTCTCCTGGACCGCATCCTCGGCCTCGAACGGCGAACCAAGCATGCGGTAGCAATAGGCGGTGAGCTCGGGACGACGCTGCTCCAGCTCGGCCTCGAGCTCGGTCGGCGCGACAGTGCGCGATGGGGCCTGCATGCGGTTATCGTACCGTGGGCCCGCCACGGTCATTCGACGCGAACTCAAGGAGGCCCTCCTACTTTTGGGTGAGACGGGAAGCCCCCCTTGGTACTGGCAGCGCTTGCCTCCGAAGAGCGGTGCCGTCATGGACCCTGCCGCGCAAAATCGAAGGCGTTATGGCCGTAATGACCACCGTCGGGTTCATGGCGCAGGCGAATGCCGAGATCCGCGCCGCCCAGGAACGACACGAAATCGACACCACGCGACGCTGGCGCCTCGGCCGGCCCATGCGGGTGATCGATACGTTGATCAACGACCTGGAGATCCTCAACCTGAAGCGGGTCTATCGGGTTCCCCTGTCGTACGAAAGCCGGCTGGTCCGGCTCCGGGTGATCCTGGACGACGCCGGTGTGCCAGCAACGGAGCTCGATGGAGTTCGGACGCGGATCCGGATCGTCAGATTGATGGATCATCTATACGCGATCCAGGAGTCTTTGCTCGCGGGGGATCAGCCTCTTCAGTACGATTCGCGTCATGGGGATGCCATAACTGGTTAGCGTCTGCCCGGGTTGCGGCCTGCAGCGGCCGAGCTTGGGCCTGGACCCGGATCGAAGGGCCAATGCATCCGGCGAATGTCGCGCTCTGATGAATGAGCTGTCGTATTACACGCTCGCCCATGGCGATTCCGCGTTCATCCACCAGCACGTGGTCGACGGCTATGGCGCCCAGCATATTCGGCCCTCGCCCTCCACGATTGGAGCCGCCTTCGCCCTTGCCGGTCTCTACCTCGCCGTCGAGCGACGCTTCACGGGGCGCCAGGTCCAGCAGATGCATGTCCTCATGGCTAAGACATCGAAGCAGTGGCCGCGCTTCGACCCGCCAAACGATGTGGGCCTGCTCACCGTGGGTGACGTCCTCGCGGCGGATGCGGGGCCCCCGCGTGACGAGGCGATCATGCGCTGGTGCGCCGGCGTCTGGACGGCCTGGTCAGCGGAACACGACCGCGTCCGTGGGATGGTCGGTCGCTTTCTCTAGAAGCTCAGGCCGCTTTCGGCGGACGGTTCAGCAACATCCAGTACATGCCCAGGTTGCGAGCCGACTCGGTGAACTGCTCGAAGTCGACCGGCTTGACGATGTAACTGTTGACCCCGAGGCGGTAGGTCTCGACCAGGTCGCGCTCTTCGTGGGATGACGTGAGCATGACGACCGGGATGGTTTTGGTGCGGTCGTCGGCCTTGATCCGGCGCAGAACCTCGATGCCGTCGATGAGGGGCAGCTTGATGTCGAGCAGGATCACGTGCGGATGGTCGGTAATGTTGCGGTCGGCGTACTTGCCCTTGCAAAAGATATAGTCGAGCGCTTCCTGCCCGTCGCGGACGACGTGGATTTTGTTGGTGAGGTGATGTTTGGCGAAGGCGCGCAGCGTCAGCTGCTCGTCATCCGGGTTGTCCTCGACCATGAGGATATCTACGCCGCCATCGACTGCTGCCACTGTGCACCTCCTGAGTTCAACGTGAAGTAAAACGCCGCACCCTCGTTAACCTTTCCTTCGGCCCAGACCCGGCCTCCGTGGCGGTTGACGATGCGCTGGACGATCGCCAGGCCGACGCCGGTCCCCTCGAAGTCCTGGTTGCGGTGAAGGCGTTGGAAGACCCCGAAGAGCTTGTTGGCAAATTGCATGTCGAAGCCCGCGCCGTTGTCTTTGACGAAGTAGACCGGGGTGGTATCCGCATCGCCCTGCTTCGCGCCGACCTCGATGCGGGCGCCTTCGCGCTTCCGCGAGTACTTGACGGCGTTACCGATGAGGTTGACGAAGACCTGCTCGAGTAGGGCAGGATCGGAGTCGCAGTCTGGGAGGTCACCAATGACCAGGTCGACCTGGCGGCCGTCGATGGCGGGTGCCAGCTGGGCGAGGGCGCGATCGACGATGCCACGCGTATGCACCGGCTGGACGCGGAGTGCCTGGCGGCCCAGGCGGGAGAAGGCGAGAAGATCGTCGATCAGGTGGCCCATGTGGTCACCGTTGTCCTTGATCCGCTTCAGAAACCCGAGGCCCTCCTCGGTGAGGTCACTGCTGAACTCCTCGAGGAGAATGCTGGTATAGCCGTTGACCGCCCGCAGTGGTGCCCGCAGATCGTGGGAGACCGAGTAGGAGAAGGCCCCCAATTCGTCGTTTGCGGCTTCCAACTGGCGAGTTCGCTCGGTAACTTCGCTGACCTTCTTCTCCAATTCCTCCACTAGCCGAACGCGGTCGAGCCCGGTGGTTACAAGCGCCGCGTAGTGCTGTAGCCAGGCCCGTTCGTCCGTGCCGAAGACCGGAGTGAAGGGACCCCCGATCAAGATGATTGCGGCGTCGGCTTCTTCGAGTGGAGCGATGATCGCGGTCCGGGGCGGCCTTCCTCCAAGCGGGACGACATCGCGGCTGGCTGCCCTCCGGATGCTTGGCTCGAGCGAGGCGGCCTCATCCGGTGGCAGCGCCAGGGTGGCGATGATCGTGTCGTGGGAACGAAAGTAGCCGGCCTCGGCCCCGCTCAGACGGACCGCCCAGTCGAGGGCTCGTTTCGCCAGGGTCGGGCGGTCCGAGGCGTAAAGGAGGATGTCATGGGTGGCCTGGCGAAACTTCGCCTCCTCGCTCTCGCGCCAGGCGCGGCGGAGCCACACGGGCGGGACGAATCCCGCGTAGAGCAAAGGAACGATCAGCAGGCTGCTGAGGGCGAGCCCAATACGGACGACCGGGTTGGGCCCGAAGAGGCTGGCGAGGATCGCGGCAAGAAGAATAGCGATGATGCTGAGGTAGCCGAGGCCGAGCGCCTGCATCCTGGCGCGCTGAACCGCGGTACGCCGGCGGGCCGCCAGCCAGAGCCGGACGCTCGGCTCGCCCACGCAACCGCTCCAAACGACGACGAACGCCAGCAAGCCCACCAGTTGTAGGGGTTTCGGAGTGCCCGTGCCGCCCAGGGCGACCCCCACCTCCAGGACCGCCGTCACAGCCACCACCAGGATGACCAGCCGCCGGGTACGCCGGGCCAGGGGGATGACGCTGTCGCGAAAGAGGAGCAGGGCGAGGCCGGAGCCGAGGAAGATCGTGATGGTCAGAACCGAGTTCAGGCCCGCGAACCAGTGACCGAGGAGCTTGGCCACCTGCCCGAGGATCGAGACGGCGCCTAGGCAACCGATGGCCAGCGCCAGGTACATCCGGGTGGTGTCTCTCGTCACGAGCCAGTCACGGATCGTCAGCGCCGCGATCACGCAAAAGGCCACCGTGCTGGCAATGCCTAAGGCGCCCACAAGCGTGCCGGTTGTCACGACAATTAAACTGCGCCGCCGACAACTAATTGCCATTTCCGCCGTTGCTCTGCATTGAGTCCATGAGTGGACGGCCCCTGCGTTTGCTGATTCTGGAGGACCGGCCGGAGGACGCGGACCTGGCGCTGCGCCAGCTGCGCCGCGCCGGTTTCGATCCCACCTGGCGGCGGGTGGAAGACGAGGAGGCCTTTAGGGCCAATCTCGATCCCGAGCTCGACCTCATCATCGCGGACTACCACCAGCCGCAGTTCGACGCGCTCCGGGCGCTGAAGCTCATGCAGGAGTCTGGCTTGGATATCCCATTTGTGCTGGTTTCCGGCGCTGTCGGCGAAGACATGGCGGTCGCGGCCGTGCGTCTGGGCGCGGTCGACTACGTCCTCAAGGATCGGCTCGGCCGGCTCGGCACCGCCGTCGAGAACGCGCTCGAGCAAGCAAAGTTGCGGCGGCGCCAGCAGGAAGGGCAAAAGGCGCTGGAGCACCAGGCGCTGCACGATGGCTTGACCGACCTTCCGAACCGGCTGATGTTCCGTCAGCAGATCGAGAAGGGGCTTGCCGAGCGGGCCAACCTGGCTGTCCTGGTGCTCGACCTCGACAACTTCAGAGAGATCAATGACACCTTCGGTCACAAGATCGGTGATGGCTTGCTCGGCCAGATTGCGCCGCGCCTCCGGGAGCACGTCGGCGCCCGAGACTTGATCGCCCGGCTTGGCGGCGATGAGTTTGGCATCTTGCTTCGAGAGACGGACGCCGCCAATGCCATGAGGGTCGCCGAATCCATGCTCCGCGTCGAGCGGCCGTTCCTGATCGAGGGTCACCCGCTCGAGGTGACGGCCAGCATCGGCATTGCCGCGTTTCCGCAGCACGGAACAACCGCCGAGACGCTGCTCCAGCGCGCCGACGTCGCTCTCTACGTGGCGAAACGCCCCGGTAATAGCGCGGCCGTCTACCGTCCCGAGGACGACCCCTACGACCCGAGTCGCGTGGTGCTGCAGGCCGATCTTCGTCAGGCGATCTCACGGCGGGAGATCATCCTCTATTACCAGCCGCAGGTGGCGATCGCGACGGGTGAGGTGACCGGGTTCGAAGCCCTCGCCCGCTGGCGGCATATCGAGCGCGGCTGGATCCCGCCGGGCGAGTTCATCCCGGTGGCCGAGCGCATGGGCCTGATCAAGCCACTCACCGCCTGCCTGGTCGAGCTGGCGGCTCGCCAGCTGGTCGCCTGGCAAGGATCCGGCATCTCGATTCCGGTGGCGGTCAATGTCTCCATGCGCAACCTGCTCGATCCACGGTTCCCGACGACCCTCAGAGAGATCGTCGCCACCACCGGCACGCAGGCTCGGCAGATCAAGCTCGAAATCACCGAGAGCGCCCTCATGACGGAGCCGGCGCGGGTGCTCGAGACCATGAACGAGTTGCGCGCGATGGGATTTAGGTTCTCAATCGACGACTTTGGCACCGGGTATTCCTCGCTTGCCTACCTGCAGCGGTTACCGGTCGAGGAGATCAAGATCGACCGGTCGTTCGTGGGGGAGCTATCGAACAATGCGGGGAGCGGAGCGATCGTTCGGGCCACCATCGAGCTTGCCGGAGGCCTCGGCCTGGACGTCGTCGCCGAGGGTGTGGAAGACGAGAGCACCTGGCAGAGTCTCGGGCGCCTCGGCTGCTCGACCGCGCAAGGCTATTTCCTCAGCCGCCCGATGCCGGCGAGCGAGGTCGAAAGCTGGCTGGCGGAATGGTCGAAACGGTCAACTCGCCTGCAGGCGGCTTAGCCTTCGCCCGCCGTGTGGGGAACCGGTTTGTTCTCGAGTGGGCCCTCCTCGGCGGCCTCGCTGATTTCTTCTGACAGGCGCGGAAGCGCCTCCGCATGCACTTCTCCGGATGGGCTGGCGGAGAGGGGAGTCTCCTCGCCGCGTTGCGACCGGTAGAGCGCGCCGAGGAAGACATTGAGCAGCGCGGCAATCGGTACCCCGAAGAGCGCGCCGAGGATGCCGCCCAGCTCGGCGCCGACCAGCAACGCGGCCATGGCGACCAGCGGATGGATGCGGGTGGCGGAGCCCGTCACGCGCGGGCCGAGGATGTACGCCTCGATCGCGTGGCCGCCGAGCGCAATCACCAGCGCCAGCAGCCCGATGAACGGGCCTTTGAAGACGAGGGCGATCACGACCGCCAGCCCCATGCCGATCGGCGCGCCGATCAGCGGTAGGAACTCGAGAAAGAAGGTCAAAACTCCCAGAACGACCGCATAGGGGACCCCGATGATCGTCATGGCGATGCCGGTGTAGGTTCCCATGACCAGTGACATGGCTAGCTGGCCGCGCGCGTACTGGCCGATGGTCGTGCCAACCGCCACCAGGATGAAGTCGTAGACGTCCTCGCGCCCCGCAAACAGCTTGCGCATGCTGGCGATCAGCTTCCGGCCCTCGACCAACAGATAGATAGAGATGACGATCACCAGCAGGACGCTGATCAGCGTTCCGAGTGTGCCGGTGAGGATGCCGAGGACCGATCCCAGCACGGCCGTGCTGATCCCGCCGGTGCCCGTCGGCAAGCTGAGCTTGAGGGGGATGCCCGTGCTGTCGATGGCGTTCTGCAGGTAGGTGACGAACGCGATGGCTCGGGATTCGAGCGCCGGTAACTGCTTGGCCTGGTAGATCAACGCCGGCGTAACCAGCACGATCAGCAGGGCCACGACCCCGATGATCACCACGTAGAGGAGGAGCACCGCGAAGACGCGGCGGCCTTTGAAGATCGCCACCCGTTCCATCGCGTCGATGACCGGGGTGAGCAGCAACGCGATGATGGCGGCGAAGACGAACAGCAGGAAGACGTTGAAGAGGTGAACCACCAGGTATTCGCTCTGGTGGTAGATCATCACGGCCGAGAGCGCGATCAAAAGGTAGACCAGGATCTGGACCGGGCGCTCGAGGTGGCGCCAGCTCCTGATCAGGGCGTTACCCTTCTCGTGCTCGGCCATCAGGCCAGTCTCTCAGGCGCTGACGGTGCCTTGCCGAGTAGGTTCCGTAGCAATTTGCAAAAGCGAAGCACACGGTGTTAGGTTCGGTTTGATGAACAAGGAGGCGATTGATGGCTAAATGGACGTTTGACCCGATGCATACACAGGTCGAGTTCTCGGCAAAGCATCTCGGCATGATGACCGTTCGCGGTCATTTCGCTGAGGTCACTGCAACCGGTGACCTATATCCCGATCAACCCGAGCGATCGAAGGTTGATGTCAGCATCAATACCGCCAGCATCCGGACGCACAATGAGCAGCGGGACAACGATCTGCGATCGTCCTACTTTCTCGAGATCGAGAAGTACCCCACGATCACCTTCAAGAGCACCAAGATCGAGACAAAAGGCAAGGACAAGGGCACACTGACCGGCGATCTGACCATCAAGGGCGTGACGAAGCCGGTGACCCTGAACGTGGTGAAATACGGCGAATTCAATGATCCGTCGATGGGCCATCGGATTGCCTACGCCGCGGAGACCAAGATCAATCGTCAGGATTTCAACATGAAGTTCGACGCCATGCTGGACGGCAAATTCGTGGTGAGCCACGACATCCAGATCAATATCGAGGGCGAGCTCCTCGAAGTGGAACCGGCGAAGGCCGGCAGCTCCCCCAAAGGTAAGGAGGACCAGGCCACCCGATAGGGGATGTCCGGCGTCTCCCCGCCATTGATGATGTGGCATGGAGCGCAAAATGAAGAGCGTCAAACAGGCCGAAGGCGTCGTGACCCGCTCCAGCCGTTACGGATTTACGGAGACGCTCGATCGGCTGGAGAGTGCGCTGCAACGACGCCAGCTCGAGATCTTCGCCCGCTTCGACCACAGTGGCGCCGCCCGACGGGTCGGCCTAAGCATGCCCGACACGCAGGTCGTGGTTTTTGGGAGTCCGAAGGCCGGTACGCCACTGATGCTGGCCTCGCCATCGGTCGCCCTCGAGCTCCCCCTGCGCATCCTGGTCGCGGATGAGGGCGGGCACGCCGTCGTAACTTACCTCAGTCCGGCCGCCCTTGCCGATCGATTCGGGGTTCCAGTGGACCTTGTCAAGAACATCGCTGGCATTGACAAGATCGTCGACGAAGTCGTCGCCTGAGGCCCGGCCCGTTAGAGGTTGAGGATCGGTACCCGGAACCGCGCGTGTAGGCAAGCGGCAATCAACGAGCGGTGGCAGGCGGGAGCATCGCGCTCGACGCACATCAGAGCCGAGGTCGCATTGTCCGGTAGGGATTCCAGAACCCCGCCCAGGTCGACCCGGTCGAGCACCTCGTTGAGGTAACGGCGCCGGTACTCGTCGGACAGCTGGATGCGTGAGCGCTTGCCGACCTTCAACCGGTCGTCCTCACGGTACTGCAGCTGGCGAAGCTCCGTGGTGGGCGCCAGCTCGGGAAGGTGGCGGTATTCGATCCCGGACTGCTCGAGCGCCGCCTGGAGTCGCAGCGAGTTGGCCCATGCGTGGTCGCGGCCGCGAACGCCGCGACGTTGGCGGACGTCGACCAGCAGCGCGACGTGATGGCGCTTCAGCTTGGCGAGGAAAGCGTCGAGGCGGGAATCGTAAACGCCGACCGTCGCGATCGTCCGCATCGGGCTGTCTTCGGGGCTAGGTCACGCTGACGATCGTTGCCTTGCGCTCCCCCCCAGGCGTCTTGAAGGTCACAGTGTCACCCGCCTCGTGATCGAGCAAGGCGCTTCCCAGCGGGGAGGCCGTCGACATCAGGCCGCGCGCCATGTTTCCCTCGGAGGGGCCCACGATCTGATAGGTTGACTCGCCGAATTCGTCGCTGACGACCACGGTTGAGCCGATCCGCGCGACCCCCTTTGCCCCGCTCTCCTCGATGACCTGCACGCGCGCCAGGGTAGCTTCAATGGTCTGAACGCGACCGTCGAGCATGCCGAGGTGCTGGCGGGCGTCGTGATAGGCGAAGTTCTCGCTCAGGTCCCCCTGGGAGCGGGCGGCGGCGACCTCCTCGACCAGGGCGGGACGGCGCGCGCGCAGTTCGGCCAGCTCGGCCTTGAGGGCC
>Ga0209471_1001619_pt1 | contig 13296 bp, 14 predicted proteins | sample GraSoiAngelo_128_FD_185885 | JGI IMG/M metagenome (GOLD analysis project Ga0209471, IMG submission 185885) | Grasslands soil microbial communities from the Angelo Coastal Reserve, California, USA - 14_0927_12_20cm (SPAdes) (version 2) | ecosystem: Environmental > Terrestrial > Soil > Grasslands ...
AAATCCGGAACCACCCCGTCGGACAAAATGCGCGTCTCAGCTGTCTCGACCTCGTTCGCTGTGAATTCATCGAACGATCTCGGACCTGCCGTAGTAGATCTCAATCGGAATTCAAACGACTGCTAGACGAGGCTGCCGGATCCCCCGAGGGATGGACCGACGGCACGTGTGTGCGGCGGCGGACGACGCCCGGTTTCGAGGTAGCGCTCAAAACCGGCCGGGGTGAGCGTAATCAGGATGCGCGCTTCCTTCCGACTGAGATTGGCGAACGTATGCGGCGTTTCCCGGGCGGCGAACGCGAACATGCCGGCTGTCGCCGTCCGGACGTCCTCCCCCACTTGGATGGTGACCTCGCCCTCGAGTACGTAGAAGCCCTCGTCCCACGACTCGTGCACATGCAGCGGCGGGCCAGCGAACCCCGCGGCAACAATCATTTCGACCAACCCAAGCCGTCCGCCACTGTCGTCGCCGCGCAGCACGACTGCAATTGGTTTCTTTGAATCAATCGTCACTTAGAACTCACCCCAAGAGCTATGCCGGAATAGAAGTATCCTGCTCACGTCATCTCTTTTCCTGTGGCGTTTGGACCGTTGGTGATACCTGGCGCCGGCGGCACGTTCTGGTTGAGCCGAAATAGGTTCGTTGGGTCGTAGCGAGCCTTGATGGCGGCCAGTCTTTCCCAGGTCCGGTGCGGGTACGCCTCATGCATCCGGGCCTGCCAGTCGACACTCATGAAGTTCACGTAAGCGCCTGGATCGTCGCTCTGCAAAGCCTGCCGGAAGTTCTCCGCCCAGGCCTGGTTCTTGGCGGCTTCGTCTGGGTGGTCGTAGAGGGCAGCGACGTTGACCATGATCGGCCGCGCGCGGTGCGCATAGGCTGTGGCGTCGGAAGGCACGCGGCCAATGGCACCACCCAAGACGCGGATCTGCGTCGCCTGGAACTTGGCGTCCGACGCCTGGAGATGCTCGACGATGGTCTCCGCAGCGGACTGTTCAAGCGTGTCGATGAACAGATTTCGGCTTGCGACGATCGGGTGATAGCTCGGGTCATCCGGCGGGTAGATCTCGGGATAGGGCATCGGCCGGAGCATGTCTGCGATGGGCTTGGCCAGCGCTCGGAACGGAGCCATCGCGAGCTCGCCGGCCTGGGGCGGACCGGCATAGACCATGAACGCGAGAACCACGCGCTTGCCGACCTCTTCGGCCGCCACGAAAGGCATGGGTGGGGCCGGAATCACGTTGGCGATGGTGGTCAGCGCGTCGGGCGCTGCCTGCGCCGCGGCGACGAACGAGGCGATGGTCTCGACGGTCGCGGGGAGCATGAGCATTCCGCCATAAACCGCGCCAACCTCGTGCAGTCGGAAGTGGAAACGGGTCGCGATCCCGAAATTGCCGCCACCGCCGCGAATTGCCCAGAAGAGATCCGGATTCGTCTCGGCGTCTGCACGCAGGATGTCTCCATTCGCGGCGACGATCTCGGCTGCGATCAGGTTGTCGATGGTCAGGCCGTGCTTGCGCGACAGGTAACCGACTCCGCCACCCAACGTCAGCCCGCCGATGCCCACGGAGCCCGTGTCGCCAAATCCGGTTGCCATCCCGCGCTGGTGGGTCGCGAGGGAGTAATCACGCGCAGTTAGACCGGTCTCAGCCCAAGCGGTGCGGCCGGCGTCGTCAATGGTCACCGCCCGCATGTCGCGAAGATCGATCACGATACCCCCATCTGCGACACAGTCCCCCGACCAACTGTGGCCGCCGCTCCGAACAGCGAGGTCGAGTCCAGTCTCGCGAGCAAAAGCGATTACCGCGGCGACGTCGCTCGAATCAACCACGCGGACGATGAGTGCGGGCCGACGGTCGACACCTCCAACGAAGACCTTGCGCGCGTCGTCATATTCCGGGTCGCGCGCCTCGATCACGTGTCCTTTGATCTGGCCGCGAAGCTGCCCAACAGCGATCATTCGATCCTCCATTCAGTAGCGCTGGTGAGGGTGTTTTCTCTCTTCCGTTCAGACTTCACACGACGCCGAGACTCATCACTCACCCGGGACTTGACCGCTGCGCTGTGTTGAATCGACGCCGCGATGTGGAAGCTCTCCCTGTGCGTCAGAGGTTTGTTTCGGGGTATGCGGTTCCCGCGTGTCCTGGCGGGCTGCCTCGGCCTCGCGTACTAGACCGAAGTACTTGTCGTTGTCGAACGGCATCGGCTGCAGCGTGTCTGGGTGCCAGAGCGTGCGGTCATGCGCGATAAGGTCGCCCAGATAGACGTGAAGTCCGGCCGAGTGATGGCCCGCTGGATTCGCGACGGCGTGGATCACGCGCCCGTTCATCTTGATTGTGTCCTTGGACTGGAGCTCCGACGCACCCCTGACGAGGATCGAATCGTGGCCAGCGCTTCCGTACCACACGTTCCGTTCGATCCCTGAGTAGAGCCCGATAGCCGCTTCCATCCGGTGGTTATGCGGCGGATACTGCAAGCCGGGGGCAATCGTTACCTGGATGATGGTCAATCGCGGGTCGCGGAAGAGCACCAATTCCTGGCCTAGGGGGTCGGGAAGACCTTCGATGAGGCTGCTCGGCTTACTTACAGTCAAATTCAGAAGATCCCTGATTGTGTCGACCGGACGGTCGGTATCGAGCGCCGCAAAGCAGCTTTCGACAAAGCGGCCTATGTCAAATGCAGGCATCAGTGTCGCCAGCCGCTTCTAGCCCAGCAACGGACTACACAACAGCCTCGTGGCAAATGTGGCGACACTTCATCTCGCGAGCTCCTAACGCGCGCGGACCGGGTAGCGCAGATGTGTGACACCGACGCCGGCGACCACCGTTGGATTGCCGAGGATTACAGGTGCCTTCTGAAGCCGGTCAAACAAGGGGACCCCAGAGCCCAGCAACACCGGAGCGAGGTCGATGTGAATCTCGTCGAGAAGGCCGGCGTCGAGGCACTGTCGAATTGTCTGGCCACCGTGGACGCCCACCGCACGGTCTCCCGCGGCAGACGTGGCCTGTGCCACAGCGCTTTCCAGGCCTTCGGTCACGAAATGGACGGTCGAGCCAGGGCGGGGCCAACCATCCGGCACGTGGTGAGTGACGACGAATGCTGGTATTCCCCACGGGTGCTGGCCGCCCCAGCCGTCGGCCAGGTCGAAGGTGCGGCGGCCGGTGAGCATCGCACCGACCTCACTCATCAAGGCCCGCAGGTGCCTGGCGCTGGCCGCGGAGACGTGAAATGTGAAGTCCGAACTGGGATTGGGCACGTCAACATCGCCCGCCGTATACCAGGCGAAGACTTCCGCGACACCGTCGTTGGCATCAGCGACGAAACCGTCGAGCGACATGGACATGATTGCAATCACCTTGGCCATGGTCCTTGCTCCTCCCGACAACGATTAGGCTCCGTACACGTATGACTTCCCGAGCACTCGGAATTCATCGACACACCAATTCAGAGTCCCGGCTTAAAGACCATGTCCCAGGCAGCGACCAACAACGTCACGAGGACCAGCCCGTAACCGACAAGCCAGCGGCTGACCAGTCTCACCAATGCGCCGTGGCCAGCATCACTTGCCTCGGCAGCCCTACCCAATTGGATGCCGACACCGCTCAAGTAGACCGCGCCGATGAGGAAGGCGATCCCAAAGAGGCCGAGCGCGAGGAGGACCCAGACCTGAGTGAACTTCCAAGCCGCGTTGGCAGCAACCATCCAGACTCCGCTCACAAGAACGAGGATCACAGCAGGCATCAGCGCTCGAAGCCCGACATACCGGAGCGTCCGAGCGAACTCGCCGATCGCCTTTGGATCCGGGCTGGATTGTGCCCTTCGACCGACAAGCATCAATACCACCCCACCGCCGACCCAGACCATGGCCGCCACGACGTGTACGAGATGGATCCAGTCGATGGTCACCAACCCCCTTCTGCCAGCCCACGCCCACACTTGATCAACGTCTTCTCTCGATGCTTCCCGAGGTCAGGGGTTCAAAGGTTAGCGAGCAAATGTCGATGCCCACAAGATCCAATTTGGCGCTGCCACAGCAGGCCAATTTGATGACCCGATAATTCCCCGCTAGATAGATGTTCGAGCCTCCCCGGCGCAGGTCTGCCGCGACCACCATTAAAGGAACTGGGGCCGCCGATGAGACTCCGCTGCCAGGCAAGTTGGTGGACGACCTTCAGATCAACCTCATCGGTCGTAAGAACATTGGCCGCGAGATCTACCACCAGCTCCTGCAGGCGATTCAGGAAGGCCGGCTGGAATCTGGCACGAGGTTGCCTCCAACGCGGGAGTTGGCAAGACGACTGAAGGTTGCTCGCACTACCGTCGCCGTCGCGTACGAGCGCCTTGTCAGTGAGGGCCTTCTGGAATCTCGCATCGGGGCAGGCACGTTTGTGAAGCGGGGAGTCGTCAGTGCAACCACCGACGCTCGTAACCTGCGCAGTCCCCTGGTTCCCAAGGAGGCATGGGTGGGCTTCCCGACGAGTTATGTACGGAAGCTCTTTGCGGGGCGCTTCGAATTCGACTTCCGAACAGGTATCCCGGATGACGCTGCATTCCCATACGCGAGATGGCGCCGCCTCATGGCCCGCCAGATGCGGGCGTCGAATGCGCTTAGAGGCTATGGGGACCCAGCTGGGCATCCGGGCTTACGGGCTGCGATCGCCCGCCACATCTCGCTGTCTCGGGGAATGCAGATCGACCCTGAAGAGGTGACCGTGACCAACGGGGCGCAGCAGGCTCTCGACCTCATAGCAAAGGTCCTGATCGAAAGGGGCGACAGAGTTGTGGTCGAGGATCCTGGGTATCCTCCGGCGTGGCTCCTGTTTCGAAGCGTAGGCGCGCGCGTCGAGCCGATTCCAGTCGATGACGAGGGCTTGGTGGTCCGCGCGTTGCCTCCTGACACCCGGCTGGTTTATGTCACACCGTCGCATCAGTTTCCGATTGGCGTGACCATGTCGTTGGAGCGCCGCTCAAGCCTCCTCGAGTGGGCTCGGCAAACCAACGCCGCGATCGTTGAGGATGACTATGACGGCGAGTTCCGATTCGGCAACCGTCCCCTCGAGTCGCTCCGAGCCTTGGATCCAAATGGCCAGGTGATCTACGTCGGATCCTTTTCCAAGGCCACACTGCCGAGCCTCCGCATCGGCTTCGTTATCTCACCGAACAGCCTCACATCGGCAATCCGAGCCGCAAAGCATTTGAGTGATTGGTACACCATGTGGGCGGTTCAGGGAGCCTTAGCTGACTTCATCGAAGAGGGATGGTTTGCGCGTCACCTTCGAAGGATGCGGAGGGAGTATGAGGAGAGGCACAATGCGATTCTCGCCGGGCTGGATAAGCATTTTCAGTCGCTCCTTAAGGTCACTAACTCGGCGGTCGGTCTGCACGTCTGTGCGACAGCGACTGAACTGTCCCCAAGCGACCTGCACCGAGTGGTCACCAGCGCCAAAGAGGTCGGCGTGGACGAGTTAGCTCAGTATTCCGCAGGCCAGCCTGTGCCGGGACTCCTGTTTGGCTATGGGGCGATTCCGACAGAACGAATCGATGAAGGCCTCCGTCGCCTGAGGAAATCCTTTGTCTGAGGCAACGCCGCCCGCACCTGCATGATCAGGTTCCATCAACACACGAGGTTCAACTGAGGGCTAGAGATGCTGCTCGAAAACAAGAATGCGGTGATCTATGGTGGCGGCGGCGCCATTGGCGGCGCGGTTGCGCGCGTCTTTGCTGGTGAGGGTGCGCGCGTCTTTCTCGCGGGCCGCCGCCAGCCGGCTCTGCAGCGGGTGGCCGACGAGATCGCGCATGCAGGCGGCACGGCCGAGACCGCGCTGATCGATGCGTTGGATGAGCGCGGCGTGGATGAGTACGTGGCAGGCGTTGCCGAGCGAGCCGGAAGCATCGACATCTCCTTCAACGCGATCAGCCATGGCGACGTCCATGGGATGCCGCTGCTGGAGATGCCCTACGAGGAGTTCGAACGCCCAGTCAGCCGGGCGATTCGGGCGAACTTTCTCACCACCCGAGCCGCCGCGCGCCAGATGGCCAAGCGTCAGAGTGGCGTCATCATGGGGATCACCGCGACCACAGCTCGACACGCAATTCCAGAGGTCGGCGGCACTGGAGTGGCGTTCGATGCAATCGAGAGTCTCTTCCGGCAGTGGGCTGCGGAACTCGGGCCGTTAGGCATCCGGGTGGTCTGGCTGCACACGACCGGCATCCCTGAGGCGTTTCATGGGCCCGGCGGGCAGCAACCTGCCTATGGCACCGGTCGGCCGATGTCAGGCGAGGAGTTCGTCCGCTGGCTCAAGAGCAAGACGATGCTCGGCCGGCTCACGACGCTCGCAGACGTGGGCCAGACGGCCGCTTTCTTGGCCTCAGACCGCGCCGGCGCGATGACTGCGACCGGCGTGAACCTGAGCGGGGGCTCGGTTCCAACAAGGTAAACCGGAAGCCGACGCAATTACATTGCCTGACAGATGCCCGAACTGCCGAGCGGAACCGTCACCTTCCTATTCACCGACATCGAGGGCTCGACTCGCCTATTGCAGGCCCTCGGCGACGCCTATGCGAAGGTTCGCAGCGACCACGCCGTCATCATCCGCGGCGCCATTGCGGCGGGAGGTGGCGTGGAGGTCGACACTGCCGGCGACTCCTTTTTCGCCGCCTTCCCGACTCCTCAAGGCGCGGTGAAGGCGGCCGTGATGGCTCAGCGAGGCCTTCAGTCCCACGAATGGCCCGGAGGTGCCCTGGTGCGCGTCCGCATGGGTGTCCACACGGGTGAAGGTGTCGCCAGCGGTTCGCATTACGTGGGCATGGACGTGCATCGAGCCGCTCGCATAGGCGACGCGGCCCACGGTGGACAGGTCATCGTTTCCGCGGCAACCCGTGGCTTGGTGGAGCACTCACTCCCGGCGGAGACCACACTGCGGGACCTCGGTGAGCACCGGCTGAAAGATATCCCGCATCTCGAACACCTCTTCGATCTTGTCGTCGCCGGGCTGCCGGCGGACTATCCGCCTCCCCGAACGCTGGACGCGCGCCCTAACAACCTGCCTGCGCAGCTGACTTCATTCATCGGCCGCGAGGAACAGATCGCTGAGATCAGGCAGCTTTTTGATCGCACTCGCCTCCTCACCCTCACCGGGCCGGGTGGAGCTGGCAAGACCCGCCTCGCCCTACAGATCGCGGCTGAAACGTTGACCGAATATCGGGACGGCTCTTTCTTTGTCGACCTCGCCTCAGTCACCGATCCGGTCCTGGTACCCGCCGTCATCGCTCGCGCGCTGGGAGTACCGGAGGCGCCCGGGGTCTCGATCGTTGAGAGCCTTCAGACCCATTTGCGTGAGCGCGAGCTTTTGCTTGTGGTCGACAACTTTGAGCAGGTCGCGATTGGCGCGCCGGTGCTGGAGCAGCTTTTGACCGCCGCGCCCAAGGTCAAAGCGCTGGTCACCTCACGTGTGGTCCTTTCGTTGAAAGGTGAGCACGTGTACGCGGTGCCACCGCTGAAACCACCTCGCCACGGGCAGATTGATCTGGCTGACGTCGAACGCTTCGATGCAGTGAGGCTGTTCACGGAGCGCGCCCAGGCGGCGCAGCCGCGATTTCGGCTCACGACCCAAAACGTCCAGGCGGTGGCTGAGATCACCGCCCGCCTGGACGGCCTGCCGCTGGCCATCGAGTTGGCGGCGGCTCGCACCAAAGTCTTGTCACCCGAGCAACTGCTGGCGCGGCTGCAGCCGAGCCTGACCCTGTTGACGTCCGCGGCGAGAACGGTTCCAGAGCGCCAGCGCACGTTGAGAGGTGCAATCTCGTGGAGCTATGACCTCTTAACCGAGGCCGAGCGACGACTGTTCACGCTCCTATCTGTCTTTCGCGGAGGTTGGACGCTGGCGGCTGCTGAAAGTATCGCCAGGCCAGAGGAGCTGGGACCCGATACCCTCGGAGGCCTGTCCTCACTGGTGGACAAGTCGCTGATTCGGGCTGACGATCCCAACGGTCAGCCGCGGTTTTCGATGCTGGACACGATTCGCGAGTTCGCGGAAGAGCAGCTCTCGTCAGGCGAATTGGAGGCTGTGCGCCAACGCCATGGCTACTACTTTCTTGAGTTTGCTGGCGCGGCGGAGGCTCACCTTACTGGAGCGGACCAGGGTGAGTGGCTTGCGGCACTGGAACGGGAGCACGCCAATCTGCGAGAGGCGCTTCGATGGGCGGTGGACACCGACCAGGCCCAACTGGCGCAGAAGGCCGCAGGTGCGTTGTGGCGGTTCTGGCACCAGCACGGACATCTGGCCGAAGGTCGGAGATGGCTCGACGAGATCCTGGCCATGCCCTCCGGCCGGCAACCCACCGCGGCCCGTGGCAAAGCGCTGACAGGAGCTGGCGGCATCGCCTGGTGGCAGATCGATCACTCGGCGGCGAGGGCTTTTTACGACGAGGCGCTGGCGGTAGAGAGGCAGGTCGGTGAGCCGGCCCGGATCGCCGAAGCGCTCTATAACGATGCCTTCGCTGTGGGAGCCGCCGGCGATCTCCAGGCTGCCAACCGCCTGCTCGAAGAGTCCCTCGATCTGTACCGCCAAGTGGACGACGAGCAGGGAATGGCTCGTGCGCTGGTCATGCTCGTACTCCCTGACGCCCAGGCCGGCAAGTGGGACTTGGTCATCAGCCGCATCGAGGAGGCGGTGTCCATCTGGCGCCATCTGGGAGAGCGCCTTCAACTCGCGTTCGATCTGATCTGGCTTGCTTTCGCTTACGGCCGGGCGGCTCGCTGGCAGTCTGCGCACCAGGCCGCGGTCGAAGCGCTTTCGATCTTCCGCGAAGTCGACAATGCGACCGGGATCGCGCTCGCCTTCCGAGATCTCGCGTTCCTGGCCATCTGGGAAGGCCGCCCGCACGATGCTCTTCGGTTCGCGGGGGCGGCCGCGTCTCTGAGTGAGAAGATTGGCGGCGGCCCGCCGCAGGGCTTCGGCGGCATGCTGGAGGGGGACCCGGCGGCGGAGGCTCGGAGCCAGCTTGGAGATGCAGAGGCGGAGCGCAGCTGGCTGGAGGGTCGCGACCTCGACGTGGACGCCGCCCTAGCCCTAGCACGGCGCTCAATCGGCGAGTGAGCAAGGCACAGATTTCACAATTTTCAAAGAAACTCAGGGCCTGAAGGCGGTTGCAAAGCTGCCCGGGGACCGTCCGTTTGCACTCACGCATCGTTATCACGTAGCCGATATGTCAGCTGACGCACGGCCCACGACTGTAAGGCCACCCAGCATTCCAGGCGCTCAGCTTCCTGGTCGAGAACGCCTACCGCGGCATCTCGCTGCATCCAGAATGGAGAGAACCGGGGCGGCCTGAACTGGAATCCGCAGTGCGGAAAGCCCATCGCGGCCACCAAGGCCGACCCAAGCGACAGCTGACGAAGCAGTTCTCGGACGAGACCATCCTCGGGCGTTCGTCACCAAGAAGACCTGACGGCTGCGGAGGCCCGGAACCGGAAAATGTCCGTCACGATGGCCTGGCCCGGTACTCGCTTCCTCCCGCCGACACCAATGGCGAAGCGCTGGGTCGAGAAGGCGGTTGGAAACGGCGCCGAGGTCATCCGCGTTCGCCGTTTGAGTGGCGGCACTGCGTCGGCTGTGCACGCGGTCGATGTGCGAGTGGCAGGTGGGACGGCCTTGCGCCTCGTGCTACGACGGCATCTCTTGTTCAGCTTTCTCCAGGAGGAGCCGGACGTGGCCGAGCGGGAGGCTCGCAACCTCCAGTTGCTCGAGCGCGCCGGGATCGCGGCACCACGGTTGGTCGCCGTCGACCCCAGCGGCGACGAGTGTGACGTTCCGGCGGTGCTAATGACCAGGATGCCGGGCCAGCTCGAACTCAAGCCAGGGAACCTCGATCTGTGGCTGCGCCGGATGGCAGGGCTGCTGCCGCCCATCCACGCCATCGACCCGAGGCCATTCCACGTCCAGGAATGGAAGATCTGGGACGACCTGCGCAAACTCGACGTGCCAGCGTGGTCGTCGCGGCCTGATGTCTGGCGGCAGCTGATCGACATCGTGCGGGGGCCGTGGCCGTCCTTTCGGCCACGATTCGTGCACCGCGACTTCCAGCACTACAACGTGCTCTGGTCGCGGGGTCGGCCGACTAGCGTGTTGGACTGGGACAGCGCCTCGATGGGACCGGTTGAGCTCGATCACAATCATTTCCGATACAACCTCCTCGACTTCGGTTTCGAGGTCGCGGAGCGATTCAGCGTCATCTACCGCGAGGTGACTGGCGAAGATCCCAACCCGTTCTGGGAGGCACTCAATTTCGCGCCCGGTCCACCGAGATCGGCGTTCCAGCGGGAAACCGTGGACCGATTCGCGGCCTCGTTACTCGCGAAGCTCAGATAACAGGGTCAGCGTCGACGCCACGGGTCTGGACCGTGAGGCCCCGGGTGCAAGTCCCCGGCGCCCGACCAATACGACTCGACCTGGTCGGGCTGTCGTTGAAGCGGCCAGGTCACACCCGGGTCACGGTTTCTGTTTCGCAACGGTCGCCCCGTGGGTAGAGTTTGGGTGCCCGCCTCCTGTCATTTCGTCGCGTCCAGGAGGACCACAAAGATGGACCAGCGAACAGCGTTCGACCTCCTCGGTAAGACCGTCACGCTGATCATCGACGGGCGCCGCGTCGACAACGTGATGCTGACCGGGAACAACATCTCAACCAGCGGACCGACCACGATCGATCTACTGCTGCCAACACCAATCGGTGAACGAGACAGGCGCGTCCGAGTCCCGCTTAGCAAGGTCGAGGTCGCCCCATGAGTCCAGTCCAGGAGAGTCTTGAGTTGCGCGTCCTCCGGATCATCGAGGAGCTACTGAAAGACCGGCCACTAGATGCCCGTCAGGTGTTCACGAATATGGTCTGCCTGCGGATGCGGGTCGAGGATGAGAAGGCGAAAGACGAAGTGGCCCAAGCAATGAGTGATCCTTGCAGACGGCTATGTGCGTGGAAGGGAATCACGCGGTGACAATAAGGCACTTGACGTGGCAGTCACGGCGATCACGGACCAGGGATTGGGTCTTCTCTGGAACTCCGAGACACCCAAAAAGGACGACGAACGAAAGGCCTGACGATTCAGCGGCTCGCTTACGGACCATCGCGGGCGGGGCCTCCGCGATTTGTCAACTGTCGTCCGGGAGCTCTCGTGGTAGGTCACTGAGGGAGTCAATCCGCCAACAGTCGACCCCCGGCCGCGACGACCTTGCTGGTGTGATCTGGGACGGCGGCGAGGCAGCCCGTCCTCCTTCTGGGACCGACTTTGAGTACAGCCAAGAAGTACAGCCAACGGCGCCGACCAGGGCCGGCTTCAGGCGACCGCCCAAGTACGATAGCTACCCCCGCCGACTACAATCGACCGCTGGCAAAGAACTCCAAAACCGAGGGCCGAGGGTTCGAATCCTTCCGCCCCTGCTTTCGCCTCAAAGCTCTCTAAGTAGCCGCGCGGGTGGCCCCGTTCCCTGAGTAAGGGAATTGGGCGAGGGCCCAGGAGGCGAAATGAGCAAGTCGATCACTACGCGGTGGTTCATCGGAGCGTGGATAGTGGCGGTGCTTGCCAGCATCGTTGCGGGGGTCATGGTGCGGAACGCCGCCGGCGCCAGTCCGCCGCCTGGCGCGATAATCGCCTACTTGATCGCCGTCGCGTGCGGCATCGTCATGTTGGTGATGTGGATTGGGGCCCTGGTCAAGCTGGGCATGCAGCGTGCATGGGGCTGGTTTGTCGCTGTGCTGCTGATCTATGTCCTGAGTCTTGGAATTCTTGGCATCGTGGCCATGCTGGCTTACGCGATCGCCGGCCCGAAAGACACGACCGAGGTGGTCATGAGGCCGACCGTCACGTAGGAAACGAGCACTCATCCCTCCGGCAGCTGGCCGGCCCCACGTGGGAGCCCGGCCAGCTTGTTTTGCGGCCTTTGTAAAATCAGGCGACCAACTAGACTCCCTGTCGGGGGTCTGATTTCGGTCTTGGCTTGGGCCGCTAGCTCAACTGGCAGAGCGCCGTGCTGATAACGCGGAGGTAGGTGGTTCGAGTCCACCGCGGCCCACCACTCTGGTCTCTCCACTATTCGGGCACTGATGGTCGGATCCTGCACGCCGGATCGCGACATTCGGGCTCACTTGATTGGTAGTTAACTTTCAAGCTGATGAGCGCGGCCTTCGTCGGACGCCGAGTCGAGCTGGCTCTCCTCGATTCCGTATGTTCGAGGGCGAACGCCGACAACAGACCGGCCGCCGCTCTCATCTCGGGAGTTCCGGGATCAGGCAAGAGTCGCCTGCTGGCGGAGCTGCGCAGCCGGCGGCGAGCCACGCACGTGCTTGGAGTCGTCGGGTACGAGTCTGCGTTCCAGGTCCCACTCGGCGCGGCGGCTAACCTTCTGCGCGAGCTCGGCAAAGTCAGCCATGCGGGCGAGATGTTGAGCGAGTTTCTCCTCGTTTCCAGTCCGGTTGACGACCGCTCGCTGGAGCCACTTCGTCTTTTCGAGGCTGCACGGCGGGCGCTGCTCGGACTCGAGGGTTCGATCCTGCTCGTCGCCGATGACCTCCAGTGGGTCGATGACCTCTCGCTGGCGCTGTGCTCTTACCTGGTCCGCTCAGCTGCGGAAGAGGAAATACCGTTCGCCGTCATCGCCGCCACCCGGCCCACCAGTCGGGGATTGGCCTTCGAGGACTCCTTGATCAAGGATCTGGGCGAAGAGCGAGTGTCGACCATCGATCTCGGCCCACTGGAACCCGATGAAGGTGTTCAGCTCATCCGGCAGCTGGGTCCACAGCTCAGCGCACAGCGGGTTGCTGAACTCTGGACCCAGTCGAAAGGCTCGCCCTTCTGGCTCGGCTTCCTCACCCGCAGCGGTGAAGAGCATGACCTTGCCGACTACATAGCGACCAGGCAGCGTGGCCTCGGGCGCGATGCCGCACGAATGCTTGCGCTTCTCTGTGTCGCCACTCGCCCGTTGGCGGCCTCGGAGCTGGAAGCAGTGATGGAATGGGACCACACTCGGACCGAAGAAGCGATCGCGGACCTGGAGCGATCAGGCCTCGCGGTCGTGCATGGCGTCGCAGTTGGTCTTGGCCATGACTTGATTCGGGCGTCGGCGATGGCCCAGTTGTCCGCGCCGTCACGGCGCGAGCTCCACGGCCTGCTTGCGAACTTTCTCGAGAGAGACGCGGCCGCTGACGTCCAGCTGCTGCATGAGGCTCTCATCCATCGTCGCGAAGCCGGCCTTGACGCGGATGAGCTGGCGCTGCGTGTTTTGCAATCGCGGCGGCGGAGACTTCTGG
>Ga0209471_1001620_pt1 | contig 13294 bp, 11 predicted proteins | sample GraSoiAngelo_128_FD_185885 | JGI IMG/M metagenome (GOLD analysis project Ga0209471, IMG submission 185885) | Grasslands soil microbial communities from the Angelo Coastal Reserve, California, USA - 14_0927_12_20cm (SPAdes) (version 2) | ecosystem: Environmental > Terrestrial > Soil > Grasslands ...
TCGGCGAGCCGCCGCCCGACCTGCACTTCGAACTCAGCGCCTGCCTGATGCGCTAGAGGCGCCACCCGAGCGAGAACGTCACAAGGGGTCAGGCGCACGGCGATGCGGTTCGAGTTATGGACAACGACCCCATCATCGACTCGAAGGCCTAGAGCGGAAGCCGTCGACCTCCCCGCCTCAAGTGCTCGTTGGACTTCTGACGGTTCCATCGTTTCCCTCGATCATTGTGGAGTGGACCTCAGCCATATACCGGTCCACACCAAATGGTGCGTCCTGTCGCGCAGGGGCATCGCCTGACATACAAATGGTGCTCGTGTCGGCCTCCGGTTGATGTGTCGTGAGGCTACTTTGCGAGCGACACTGAGAACCGTCGCCCAAGCCTTCCAGTCCGCCCGCTTCGTAGCGCACCAGCCATCGATGCAGCGTTTGCCGATGGACGCCCCAATCCCTAGCCACTTCGGTCACCGTCCGACCGTCCGCGATTACCGCCATGACGCTTTGTACCTTTGCTCTGTCACGCTCCACTCCCTCATGCGCGGGAGTGTCAGCTATCAGCCGGGACACCTGTCAGGCATCAGCCGAAGCGCTGACAAGCATCCTCCGGGACGCTTTTGTCGTGCTTCAGCCGAATCAGCACAGGCATCGTGGTGCTCGCGCAGGGAGTCGAACCCTGAACCTTGGGATTAAGAGTCCCCTGCTCTGCCAGTTGAGCTACGCGAGCGTCGCCGACAGTCGATTCTAAGGTTCTCACGCATTAACACGCTGGGTTCTCTCCTGGGCACGCGCGACCTACTTTGGGTTTCATGCCGGCGCGCGTCCCGCTTGATGTCGACCTCGAGGACAAGCTTCTATACGGGCTGACACCCATCCGGCTCGTGTACCTCGTCGTAGCTCTGCTCGCGGGCTTCGCTCTCTGGTCATCACCGTGGTCCCTGCCCGCAGTGAGGGTGGTCGTCAGCGTCGTCGTGATCGGTGTCGGCGTGGCCATGGCATGGGGTCGATGGCGCGCACGAGCGACCGACCAGTGGTTGTCGGACATTGCGATCTTTCTCACGCGACGCTATCGCTTGATGTGGAGGAAGGGCAGGGCCCCCTCGCCGGAGGCGAAATCAAGCACCTGAACCTGGGCCTGGTGCGCCTAGGCCCACGTGGCCCCTCTGTGTTGTGGCGCGCAGATCCCGGGGTGGTGCAGGTCCTCACCCATCCCCTCGGCTTCGAGGGCGCGCTCGAGGCGGATCGAATGCGCTGGCTCAATGGTTTCCGGCGGCTGCTCGACGAGCTCGACGGGTCTCTGCAGGTGCTGATCCAGACAGAGCCCGGATCCGGAGATCAAGCGATAGCCACCGAACCCCAGCCGCGCGACTTCGACGAGATGAGGAGCGCGGACCTGTCGTTCGTCGAGCACATGACGCGGTCGCCTTCAGCCCATCGACGGTTGACTTCACTGGTGGTCGGCAAGACGCAGGGGTCGCGTCTCGAGGCGGCGCTGCGTGAGATGGGCGTCGGCGTATTGGCTTCAACGCCGGCGGGGCAATCGGTTTTCGGCGAGGAGCTCCCCCACGATCTCGCCATTCCGGACGGCTGGAGCCGATCCTGGTACGTCCAGCGCATGCCGGGGATGGAGCTCGAGGCCGGCTGGTTGTTTCGCCTCATCCCAGCCGGCCTCAGGACCCGCCTCGCCTGGCACGCAGACCCCTTGCCGGTGGCGTGGGTGGTCGACTACCTCCAGCGCCAGCTGACCAACATGCGGACTTCGCGTCTGCAAGAGCTCAACGCGGGCACTAGCGATCCGCTCCTCGCGGGAGCTCTGCCGAACACCGAGGATCTGCAACGGCGCCTCGCCTCGAGCCAGGAGAAGGCGTTCCATGTCTCTGTCTACATCACGCTTGTGGCCGCGTCGTCGTCGGCGCTCGAGGAAGGATCCGAAAAGATTCGAGCCGCCGCGCGCGCGACTCTTTGCGAGCTGCAGCCATGCACGTTCCGGATGCTCGATGGTCACCTGGCAACTCTCCCCGTCGGTGTCGACCGGCTCGCGCGCAAGCGTGTCCTCGACACGAGCGCGCTCGTCACATTTCTTCCGTGGTCGGGAGCCGAGGTCCAGGAGGTAGGCGGGTTGGTCGTCGGCCAGAACCGCGCCAGCGGCGCGCCTGTGCTCGTGGATCCCTTCGACCATCGGCGCTATGCAAACGCCAACATCGGCGTCTTTGGCTACTCCGGCGCCGGCAAGACCTATCTGCTGTCGACCCTTGTCATGGGTTCGTTGGGGCGTGGCACCCAGGTCTACGTCATCGACCCCGAGCACGAATACGGCAACCTGGCCCGTCACCTCGGCGGCGTCGATGTTCAGCTGGCCCTCGGGTCGGGCCATTCACTGAACGTTCTCGAGCTGCGTCCGGCCAATCGTCATGACGAAACCTGGATCGGGGCGGCGACCGCGGATACGGTCGATCTTTGCGGGACCATCTGCGGCGGCCTCGACGAGTCCGAACGAGCTGTGGTCGAGATTGCCGTTCGCGCCGCTTATGAAGGCAAGAATCAACCACTCCTCGGCGACGTCGCAGCCCTGCTTCCGGAAGCATCCCGCGTCGCGACCGTCCTGAGCCGTTGGGTGCATGGCAGCCTGGGTCAGATGTTCAGCGCGCCGACGAACATCGATCTCGACGCGCCTGTCGTGGTGTTCGGGATGCGCGAGCTTCGAGATGAGCTGGTGGCGCCCGTTCATTTTCTCCTCGCCGAAGCGCTGTGGACCCGAATCAAGCGCAACGACCGTCGCCGGATGCTCGTCGTCGATGAGCTCGGCCTGTTGTTCGAGGACCCGACGATCCGTCGGTTCGTGGTCAGCCTGGCGCGCCGGATTCGGAAGTACAACGGCTCGCTTGTCTTCGCGACGCAGAATCCCGGCGATCTTTTGAGCTCTGACCAAGGCGCGGTGGTCGCCACCAACCCTGCCCTTCTGTTCCTCGGTGCGCAGCGGCCCGGCGAAGCGGCAAAGCTCGAAAGCGCCTACCACCTCAGCCCCAAGCAGCGGGCGTTGCTCGAATCCTCCCGGCGAGGCGACTTTCTGCTGGCGGCCGGGGCGGACCGCCTGGCCATCCGCGTCCAAGCGCCGCCATGGCAGGAAGAGGCCATGCGCCTGTCGAGGGAAACGGCGCGACCGCCGCCGATTACGGGTAGGCTAATTCGCGTGCGGCGGGTGCTCCATTACCGGCTACAAGGGCTGCCAGAACAGCGCCTCGAGCGCGTGCATGCGCAGTTCGAAGCGCTCGCGGCCGCTCGGACATGGCGCTGTGCGCCGCCGTGGGTGGCCAGCTCCCACTCGCGCGGCCTTTTCGAGATGGAGTACTTCCGGCACCTGCGCAACGAAGACGGCTCTGGGACGACAGCGGCCGGCTTCCTCAAGATGGCGGGCGACGAGACCGACGCCCTGATCGTCGCGATCTTCCTCCGTGATCTCAGTGCCGAGTACGGGATCAAGACTTCACTGAGGGATGAAGACCATCCGCTGGCCAAACTCCGCCGGTTGGAATTCGACCACGGGCGCTTACCCAGCGGCCAGTCCCTGGAAGAAGTTCTCGCCAAGCGCCCGGTGATCAAGAAGGTACACGGCGAACGCATCCTCTTCTATCCGCCGACGTTTCGCCTTCACTCACAGAGTCCGCCCAGCCCCGAGTGGGCCTATGCCTTGTTCGGCATCCGCGCCTATGCCCCGACCTTGCTTGAGGCCGAGCAGGAGGCCCTGAAGATCCTGAGAGGCTTCGGGCACCTTGCCGGCTGAAGGAACCCTCGCGCGCGAGGGGTTGGTCGCATCGGCGGACGGAACCAAACTTTCCTACCGGGCCTGGCCCAAAGCCGGGGCCACGATCTCATTGGCAGTGATGCATGGTCTTGGCGAGCACTCTCGCCGCTACGAACGCTTCGCGATGGGCATGGCCAGGCACGGCTTCGCGACCTTTGCCGTCGACCTGCGCGGCCACGGCAAGAGCGAGGGACGCCGCGGCCATGTCGATTCCTGGAACCAATGGACAGATGACGTCGCCGCGTTCGTAGCGCACGTCGAGGGCCTCGCCGGGGGTGAGGTGGTACCGGTCGGCCATTCCTTCGGTGGCGCCGCCCTGCTGAGCACCGTGCTCGCCGGCAAGCTTCCTGAGACGAGGCGACTCGTGCTGTCCAGCCCCGCGCTCCGGCTCAAGGCCAGCGTCCCAGCCTGGAAGTTGGCCCTCGGCAAGGCGACTTCAGTGGTGCTTCCCACCCTGACTCTCGACAACGAGGTCGACCCGAAAACACTGTCCCGAATCCCGGAGGTGGTCGAGGCCTACCGCACCGATCCTCTCGTCCACAGCAAGATCTCGAGCCGGCTCTACAGCGAGTGGGGAGCGGCGTGCAAGGCGATCTTCGAGCGCGCAGGCGAGATCAAGGTGCCGTTTCTGATTCTCGCGGGTACCGACGACAGGCTGATCGACCCCGCCGGAAGTGAGGAGCTACATCGCCGTAGCGAGAAGGCGAGCACTCTGCGGATTTTCGACGGCCGGTACCATGAACCTTTCAACGACGTGGACAGCGAGGAGGTCTTCGCCGTGATCGCAGACTGGTTGTCAGCATGACCCTCGACCCTGGCTCATGGTTGTCGTGGATCATCGTCGGTCTGATTTCCGGAGCCGTCGCGGCCCGGGTCGTGGCGGGACGCGGGTTTGGCTGCATCGCCGACATCGTGGTCGGAGTGGCGGGCGCGATCATCGGCGGTTTCCTGCTCGGGGCCGTTTTTCACATGACCGGGACGGTCGGCTTCTGGGGCAGCATAGTGGTCGCGTTCATCGGCGCAGCTGTGCTGCTGGCGGCGCTGAAACTTTTATCCGGCGGCCGCCTCTGAGCCTGACGCTGCACCAGCCGCGCTGACCCGCTCGACCTCGGCCGCCACCTCTGCCGGGGCAAAGATCGGAATGTCGTGCGGCGTGTCGAACCAGCGGACTTCGATCTGGGGCGCCAGCGAAGCCAACCGAGCGGCGCCGAGCTCTTTCCAGCCGGCGACTCTAGCCGGTCCATCGCGGGCAAGCAGTGCGACGGCCGGAACACCGATCCGCGGCCAGAGCACGTCTGGCTGGGAGTCGTACAGGCCGCGCAGGAGCTCGAGCCGCACTGCTGCTGTGAGTGTCAGCACGAGTGCATCACCGTCCTGGAGCACCCGAGCTTTGACGAATGAAATGAGGTCGTCTGCCCAGGCGCCTCGGAAGTCGTTTTCCGACTGGGCGATGGCGTCGGCAAACGTTGCAAAGCGCGGCAGTGGAGGCTGCATGAATCGCTGCGCGTCTTCCCAGCTGAACATATTGGCTGCGCTCTGCACGGGGCCATCGATGAAGACGAGGCCGGCCGCGAGTTCAGGGTGTGTGCCCACCAGCTCGAGCGCGATTGTCGCGCCCCATGAGTGACCGACCACGACGGGCATGTCGAGGCCGAGGTCGTTGATCACCCCGGCGGCATCGTCGAGCAGCTCGTCCATACCGTATCCCCCACTCGCACGAGGATCGTTGGGAGGTCGCCCGGTGAGGCCATGGCCGCGCTGGTCGAGAGCGACGATGCGGTGGCCCGCGAGCTTGCCGGCGAGACGGTCCCAATAGCGCGCGTTGGAGCTAAGGCCGTGCAGCAGGAGCAGCGGACGCTCCCCGCCCGCATTCACCTCAGGCCTCCACTCGACGTAGTGAAGGCCGACCCCGTCGCGCTCGAGCCAGCCGTCGACCGGTTCGCCCACCGGCCTTAGCCTAGCCCGCGGCGGCGGCTATTTTCTCGTCTTCTACCAGCGCCGGCCGCGCTGCTGCAGGCCGCTGGCGTCGTTTGATCAGCAAAGTCGTCAGCGCGGTGAAGGCCAAAAAGGCAATTGGCACAACAAGGGTTGACTTCATGGCGTCGATGTAGGCGCTGACGAAGACGTCATGGGCGAGGGCTGCCAGCTGGTGCGCAACTGCCGGGGGAATATTCGATGGCAGTTTGGCCCCGGTCTGCCCGGCGCCGATCTCGAATCCGTTGCTCGAAACCGAGCTGAACACGGCGATGAACTGCTCGCGGAAGCTGGGCGGGAGGGCCGCGGCGTGGCTGACCGCCTGGCTGTGGAGAGTGGTCGCCAGCTGGTTCTGAAGGAGTGCGCCGACGACTGCGCTGCCGATCGCGGCACCGAGCTGGCGCGTGGTGTTGAGAATGCCGGACGCGGCTCCAGACATCTGCGGCGAGATGTTGCGCATCGCGACCGTCGTCATCGGAGCAAACGTCATGCCCATGCCCGCGCCGGCGATGATCGCGGGAACGAGGAAGTTGAGCCATGTCGAGTCGGGTCCGGCTACAAACGTGACCAGGGCGAAGCCGATTGTGAAAAGCGAGATACCGGTCAGAAGAATGTACTTGCCACCGATCTTGTCCGCGAGGCGGCCGGCGAACGGCGCGACAACCATCGAGGTCAGAGACATTGGCGCGAACGTCAATCCGGCGGTCAGGGCCGAGAACCCGCGCACCGATTGCAGGTAGATCGTGACCGGCAGGAACAGGCTGAGCATGCCGAAGCTGATGGCTGCTGCGATCCAGTTGGCGACCGCGAAATTTCTCTCGCGGAATAGAGACAGCGGCAGCAGGGGCTCTGGCTGCGCGCGCTCCCAGAACAGGAAGACAACTATGGTGACGACGCCCCCGATGATGACTTCGGGGATCGTGATCCCGTAAGAAGCGATCTCGCCCCAGTTGTAGCGCTGGCCTTCGATGAGCCCGAACACGATCGCAAAAAGGCCGGCGGTGGCAAGGATCACGCCCACGATGTCCCATCCGTGCCGGCGTCCTGGCCGGATGTCCGGAATGATCGCGAACGTGGCGATGAGGGCCACGATGCCGATGGGTACGTTGATGTAGAAGATCCACCGCCAGTCGATGTAGGTGATGATGGCGCCGCCAACGGTAGGTCCGGCGATGGTGGCCAGGCCGGCCACCCCGCCCCAAACGCCGAACGCAGCACCGCGCCGTTCTGGCGGAAAGAGCGTGGTGATGATGGATAACGTCTGCGGAGTCAGGATGGCGCCGCCGATACCCTGGAGGATGCGGAACGCGATCAGCTCGGTGGCGTTCTGCGAAATTCCACACAACGCCGAGGCGACCGTGAACACAAATAGGCCTATGGCGAAGAGGTTGCGCTGCCCATACAGGTCGCCGAGCCGGCCGGCCGTGATCAGCAGGACCGCATAGACAAGGATGTAGGCGTTCAGCACCCACAGGATCTGGTCGAGGGTGGTGTTGAGCCCGGCGCTCATGGCTGGGATGGCGACGTTGACGATCGTGGTGTCCAGCAGGATCATGAAAAACCCGCTCGTCAGGACGACGAGAACCAGCCAGGGATTAGTTCGTGCTTGTGCCATGACTTCTCCTTAACATCGCGTGGCCGGCTTCGATTCCGGCTTTCCACTCCAGCTTGCCGTCCTTGATTTCCTTTTCCACCTTACGAACCCAGTTGCGCTCGGCGTCAAGCATCGCGATCTTGTGTTCGATCTCGATGAGCGCGAGGCGGGTCAAGCCTTGATTGCGGAGTTCGGCAAAGACGTGTTCGAACTTGGCCGTCAGTGCGTCGAGGAGCTCGGCGCGCTCATGCAGGTGATTGGCTGCCTCGACCTTGTCGATGTGGTGCATGAACATCAGCCCGGCTACGAAGTTGGGGTATTCCCGCTTGGGTTTGCGCAGGAGCTCGCCCAGGCTTCGCTGCAACACCTCGCGTCCTGAGTCGCTGATCTTGTAGATCGTGCGCTCGGGCCGACGGCCTTCCTTCTCGCGCTCGACCGAGAGGATCCATCCGTTGCGCTCGAGCACGTCGACCGTGTGGTAGAGGGTGCCGAAGTTCAGCCGGATGAACTCGTCTTGGTGGCGCTCTCGCATGGTCGAGGCCATCTCGTAGGGATGCATCGGCCGCTCGTCTAGGAGCGTCAGGATCGAAAGCGCAAGCGGGGAGGAAACCTCCACATCGAGATCGGCCATATATTTCATGTGGAGTATACGAATCCGGATATATGCAGTCAAGTATCCCGTCCGGAACTTCTTAACGGGCAGGGTTGGAGGGCGACGCCCTCGGCTTTAGCGTTGCCGTCCGGTGTGTTGTTCGGCTCGGGGGAGGGGAGCCAATCCGAAGGGAGGGCCCGCCAAAGGAATGCTTGCTTCGTCAGGCGCAACCGCCACGGGCGGCGAGGGGTAGTTACCGTAGATGCATGCCCAGGCGGCGGCCGACTCGCTCCCCATGACCGGGACGCCGGAGTCGCGCTCCCTCGCCGCCGGCCAGCTCGTCCAGCAAGCCACCGGGGGCGACCTCGATGCCTTCGAGGAGCTGGTCCGCCGCTTCCAGAGGCGGGTCTACGGCTTCGCCTACCAGCATCTACGAGACTTCGACGAGGCATACGACCTCACGCAGGAGATCTTCGTCAAGCTCTTCCGCAACCTGGCTCGGTATGACGCCACTCGACCGTTCGAGCCCTGGTTCTGGAAGCTGGCGGCCAACACGACGATCAACTACCGGCGCCGGCGCGTGCCCACTCCGACCGACCAATCCGCCGACCACGCGCTCACCGGCACGGAGGTGGTGCTCCCTGCCCACGATCCGGCCCTCGTCGACGCCCTCGCCCAGCTCGATCCTGCGTACCGCCTGCCCGTACTCCTGCATTACTACGCCGACCTTCCTCTCGAGCAGGTTGCCCAGACCCTCAACCTCACCGTGCCGGCGATCAAGTCCCGCCTCCACCGTGCTCGCGCGATGCTCCGCAACACGCTGGCCGAGTCCGAGGAGACAGGACTCCGATGACCACCACCCTCGCGTGCGCGCGCGTGCGCGTCCTCTTGGAGGCGTATGTCGATGGTGACCTTGCGGTCACGGACATGAAGAGCGCGCGGGCGGTTCGGGAGCACCTGGTCGGGTGCGCCGATTGCCGACGCCAGCACGAGCAAGCGGTATCGCTGCCTTTCCGGATGAGGGCGCTCCGGTCGCCGGCTCCGCCCGAATCGTTGATCGCGTCCGTGATCAGCTCGATCGCGCCGGCGCCGACGGCCTCACGCAGCGCCTGGGGCCTGCTGGTCCCGGAGGCGATCCTCGGTGCCTTCATCCTCTGGTACCTGTCCGGCATCGATGGCCTCACCGCTCTCACATCCGGCGCGTGGACCGACCTTCAGCGCCTCGCGTTCTGGGGTTCTGGAGGATCACCGCTCCCGAGTATTCCGGTAGCGGACGTGCTCCTCCTCAGCGCCTTCATCGCATTGACCGCGCTCGCGGCTTACCACCTTTCAGTGCTCGCGCGACTCGAGCAGTCGGGCACACATCAACTGCGCGAGCACCGCCGCGCGTGAGCGAACCTCAAGAAGGCGAGGGCGCGTCGACGGGCGATGCGCCAGAGGAGCCTGCACATCGAGAGGCAGCTTCCCGACCGCCAATCTGGAACCGCTGGGGCTGGGCGATCCTGGTCGTGGCGCTCGCGCTGCTGGGCGTGCTCCTTGCCGTCGCCGATACCGCTCTCTACGGCCCGACTCTGAGCCCCTACGCCATGCTCGTGATCGGCCCTGGCGCTTCCGAGATCAGGGTCGGGCCACATGCCACCCCAAACCCGGAACGGTTCACGCGCACCAAATTTCCTGATCGCATCAACTTCGGCGGCCCCTTCGGCAACCTGGGTTCGATCAGCCCCCTCCAGGCGCTCCGCGCTTTCCTGAGCAACGGCGCCGGCCTGGTCCTGCTCGCGCTCGGCGTGCTGCTTCTGGTTCCCAACCGGGCGCGGGCGGCAGTCGAGCGATTGGAAAGCCGCCATGGCACTGAGATAGCGCTCGCCGCCGGCGTCGCCACGTTCCTGCTGGCTGTCGCTGTGATCGCGCTGTTGCGATTCACGCTCATCTTCCTGGCCGTGATCCCCGCCGTTTTCGTCGTCGCGCTCGCGGCGGCGCTCTTCGGCCTGGCATGCATCGGGCTTGCGATCGGCAGGTTGCTACAGCGGCGCCTGCGTATGGGCCCCACGCATCCCCTGGTGGCCGCGGTGGCCGGCGCGCTGGTCGTCTTCGACCTCGCAGTCATCCCTTACCTGGGCGTGGTCGCGCTCGCGGCGGTCGCGATAGCGGGCCTTGGGCTCGCGGTGGTCACGCGCTTTGGATCCGAATCCGGATGGTCGTTCTCAGATCTCGACTGGTGAAGCAAGAAGCAATGGAGGTGAGAGTCGGTTGTTGAAGAGGTCAAGACTCATTGTCGCCGCCCTCGCGGCTGTCGCGTTGGTGCTAGGTGGCCTGATCTATCGCGACGTATTCGTCGGTACCAAGAATGCGGCCAGCTCCCTCAACCTCTACACGGTCGCCCGGCGCACGGTGACATCCAGCGTCACCGGCACGGGAAACCTCGTCCCCATGCAGCAGGCGAACGTGAGCTTCAAGGTGAGCGGGATCCTGACCGAGATCGATCTGCGCGTCGGCGATCGCGTACATGCCGGCCAAGTGCTGGCGCGCGTCGACCCCACGCAGGAGCAGAACGCCCTCGCGAGCGCACAGGCCAACCTGGCCATGGCCCAAGCCAATCTCCAATCGGCTGAAACCCCGCTGACGCAGAACCAGATCGCGCAGCTTCGCGACAACGTGACCACAGCGCAGCAGCAGTACAACGACGCTGTCGCGCAGGTGAACCTCACCAACACCCAGGACGCCTCGCAGGTGACGGCCGACCAGAACCAGCTGAGCGCCGACCAGCAGGCACTGACGTTCAACGCCGCCTACCAGGCGGCGAAGCAGACGCTCAGCACCGACCAGGCCGCGCTGCAGACAGCGATCGACCAGTTCAACGCGGATGGATGCAAGGCCCAGACCTATCCGTACACCGGGTCGTGCGTACCCGACTTCAACACGGTGTCCACGGATCAAAGCAAGGTCAACACCGACCAACTGTCAGTGAACGGTTTCACGGTCGCGGTCACCACCGACCAGTCCAAGCTCAACCAGGACACGGCCAAGCAGCAGTCGGACAAGACAAGCGGCCAGCGAAGCATCAATCAGGCGGTGGCTTCGGTCACCAGCGCGCAAGACGCGCTCAAGACGCAGACCGAGAGCAAGCCAAACCAGATCCTGTCAGCACAGGCCCAGCTGGCGAGCGCGCAAGCCGCCGTGCAGACCGCACAGCAGAACCTGGCCGCGACGACGCTCGTCGCGCCCATGGATGGCGTGGTCAACAGCATCAACGGCGTCGTCGGAGAATCCGCGATCACCGGTTCCGGAACCACCGCCGAGGCGCCGGGCACGCAGGCGCCGCTGCCGACGAGCCAGGCATCCAGCGCGTTCATGGTCATCGGCGACGTGAGCGGAATGGAGGTCGTGATTCCGTTCGCCGAATCGGATGCCTCCAAGCTGGCCTTCAACCAGGACACCCAGGTCACGTTCGACGCGGTTCCAAACCTGACCATAAGCGGGCATGTCGTTGCGGTCGGCAGCGCGGCGACCGTCCAGAGCGGGGTCGTCAACTATTACGCGACCGTCGCCCTGAACCAGACCAACCCGGCGCTGAAGCAAGGCATGACCTCGAACGCCACGGTCGTGGTCAGCAAAGCCACCAATGCGGTTGTCGTGCCGAACCTCGCCATCACAAGGCTCGGCGGCCAGGCCTACGTCAACGTGCTAGTCAACGGCAGGCAGGTCCAGACCCAGATCGAGACCGGCGTGGTGGGCGACCAGTTCACCGAGATCACCGGTGGGCTGAGTGAAGGCGCCCAGGTCGTGATCCCGACGCTCAGGGTGTCAAGCTCGAGCGGCGGCGTTCGCAACGGTGGCGGTGGAGTCCGGATCGGTGGCGGCGGATGATCCGGCTGGAGGCGGTCACCAAGACCTACCGGATGGGCCGGGTCGAGGTGCAAGCGCTGCGCGGCGTCGATCTCCTCGTCGAGGGCGGCGAGTTCGTCGCCATCATGGGCGCTAGCGGTTCCGGCAAGTCGACGCTGATGAACATCATCGGCTGCCTCGACGTTCCCTCCAGCGGCCGCTACCTTCTCGACGGCACTGATGTCGCGAAGCTCGACGATGACCACCTCGCGATCATTCGCAATCGCAAGATCGGCTTCGTCTTCCAGAGCTTCAACCTCATTCCGCGGACGACCGCGCTTCACAACGTCGAGATGCCCCTGATCTATGCGGGCGCACAGAACCGCCGGCCTCGAGCCCTGGAAGCGCTGGAGGCGGTCGGGCTCGCGAACCGCGCCGGCCACCAACCCACCGAGCTGTCGGGCGGCCAGCAGCAGCGGGCCGCGATCGCTCGAGCCTTGGTCACCGATCCCGCCATACTGCTCGCTGACGAGCCGACGGGCAACCTCGACACGGCATCAAGCGTCGAGATCATGAAGCTGCTCACGCAACTCAACGAGCAGCAGGCGCGCACCATCGTGCTCATCACGCATGAGCGCGATATCGCGGCGTTCGCGAAGCGCGTTGTCGAGCTGCGCGACGGCTTGATCCTCAGCGACGAGCGGCGCGCCGCATGAACATCTTCGAAGCGCTCCGGGTCGCCTCCGCCGGCCTCCTTGCGAATCGCCTGCGCAGCTCGCTGACCATGCTCGGCATTCTCATCGGTGTAGCGGCGGTGATCCTGCTCGTCGCGGTCGGCAACGGCGCGAGCGTCCAGATCAACAACCAGGTTCAGGGGCTGGGCGCCAACGTCATCTTCGTCTATCCGTCGAACGCCAAGGGTGCGGGTGGCGTGTCGCAGGGGTTCGGGACCAGCCAGACCCTGACCATGGCCGACGTCGATACCATCAACAGCCGCCAGCAGGATCCGGATGTGGTGGCGGCCATCCCGATTGCGCAAAGCGGTGGACAGATAACCTACGCAAACCAGAATTACTTCGCCCCGACCACCGGCACCACCGTCGACTTTCCGCAAGTGCGTAACTATCAGATCGCGGAAGGCTCGTTCTTCACGCAGGACGACGTCGCCGCACAGCATCGCGTCGTCGTGCTCGGCCAGACCGTCGTTCAGAACCTGTTCGGCAACACCGATCCTGTTGGTCAGACCATCAAGATCAGCCGTCAAAGCTTTCGGGTCATCGGCGTTTTCGCAGCCAAAGGCGGCAGCGGGCTCGGTTCACAGGACAACGTCGTGGTGGCGCCGATCACGGCCGTCTGGGCTTACCTGAGTGGGGGTCGCGGCAAGGGCATCAGCCAGATTGTCGCGTCGGCCACGTCGCCGGGCGTCGTTACTCAGGCCGAAACCGAGATCACGACCATCCTTTTGCAGCGCCATCAGATCTCCGATCCGGCGCTGGCCGACTTTCAGATGCAG
>Ga0209471_1001622_pt1 | contig 13291 bp, 7 predicted proteins | sample GraSoiAngelo_128_FD_185885 | JGI IMG/M metagenome (GOLD analysis project Ga0209471, IMG submission 185885) | Grasslands soil microbial communities from the Angelo Coastal Reserve, California, USA - 14_0927_12_20cm (SPAdes) (version 2) | ecosystem: Environmental > Terrestrial > Soil > Grasslands ...
AAGAACCGCGTCCCGACCCGCTGCCACCACGTGTAGAGCTCGAGCCACGCCTCGCCGTCTTCTCCCAGCCCGTCGGCCGTCCTGCGGAGATCGCGGTGGATGAACGCCCCGTTGTTCGGATCCAGCGCCGCGCCGACGGGGGTCTCGTAGTGCGCCCACGCCACGTGCTTGTCCAGCCTAAGCTCGCGGAACACGGGCGACGAGTGCAACAGCCCGTAGAAGGCGGAGAATGGATCGTGGACGTACCCCGGGTTCGTTAGCTCGGCGCTCGCGACTGCGCCCCCGGGCGTCGCGTTCCGCTCGAGCACGGTGACGTCCCAGCCTTTACGCGCGAGCGTGATCCCGGCGACCAGCCCGTTGGGTCCCGACCCGATGACGACTGCATCGGCTACATCCATCGTCGAGTTCATCAGGGCAGCTCGATGACGGACCCCTCCGCCGCGGCGTAGACCCTCGGCTTGGTTCCGTTGAGCGACGTCACGATGCGGTCGAGGTCGTCGTCGGTACGGTCGGGGTCGTGGTGATACAGCATGACGGCCTTCGCGCCTGCCTTCCGGCCGAGACCGATCGCGTATTCCATCGCGGAATGGCCGAAGTCTGCGCGCGACGGGAACTCCTCCGACGTGTACTGCGCGTCGTGGATCAGCATGTCGACCCCTTCGGCAAGGGCGAGCGCGTTGTCGTGATATTCGCCGAACCCGTCGACGCCGGGCCCGATCGACGTCGGCCAGTGATCAGACATGTAAGCGATCGCGCTCGTGCCGTCGCTGACGCGGAAGCCGTACGTGCGGCTGAGCTTGTGCGGGATGTCGAGGGACGTCACGTGGAAACCTTCGATATCGTTCTCGCCCGGCTCGAGGTTCTCGACGGTCCACGTTCCTCGAAGCTCTTCCAGCCGCACGGGGAAATGAGGCGGCGAAACCGCGCGCGCCATGACCGCAGACGCATCGCCCTGCGAGGGGATCAGCACGTGAACGCGTGCATCCGGTTGGTCTCCGGCGCGGAAGAAAGGCAGCCCGTGCGTGTGGTCCCAGTGGAGGTGGCCGACGAGGATAGTTCCGTTGAACGTCCGCCCTTCGAGGAACGTCGTCAGCCGGCGAAGTCCGGTTCCGCCGTCGAGCACCAAGTGAGGGTCGTCGTCATCGTGCGCGACGGCGATGCACGACGTTTGCCCTCCGTACCGGATGAACGCCGCGCCCGGTGAAGGCGTCGAGCCTCGAGTCCCGCAGATGAGCAGGCGCACAGCGCGCAGTGTAACCGGTCGCTCTTTCCTCGGGTCTAGGTCTGCTGTTCGTCCGCCGGCTCTTCGCGGCGGTGCGTTTTTGCAAGCTCCTCGAGGGCCGCTCGATTGACGTTTTCAGCCGCAGCGACGGCAACGGTGCACTTCGTGAGCGCGCGCAGGGTCGCGGTGCGGCGCCCACCCTCGAGGAGCGCGCGCTCGCCAAGGATCGCGCCGGGTCCAAGCTCGGCGAGGACGTTCCCGTCGACGTCCACCTGCAGGACACCGTCCAGCAGCAAGTACAGCTCGTTGCCTTCCTGACCCTGCTCGGTCAGCGCCTTGCCGGCCTTGATCTTGCGCTTCTCCGGCTTCTTGCCGGCGCGCATGATGAGGAACGACAGCTCGCGTTCGAGCGCGGTCTCGACGGCCGTCACGAGTGCCGGTGAGTCCTCAGCGCCCCACGGCGTTCGCTCACCGAACGCGTGCTTGGACCAGTCCTTGAAGTCGATGAGGCCGCTCTTCGCGGCGAGCTTCCCTTCGTGGTCGTAGATCCAGTGACGTGGGAATGGGCTCGCACCGGTCACTTCGAACTCGGAGCGCCCATCCGAGTAGATCGTGAGGTTCAGCGTTGTCCACGCGGTCGGCGCGCTGATCTGGAAGAACGGCGGGTGCGGGACCGGCCGCGGCGCCGGTGCGCCGGTGCGGCCGCCGGCCGTCTGCACGAACTTCACGTAGTTCGGTCCAACCTCGGGGTCGCGCTGGATCGTGGGGTACGCCGCGGCGGCGAACGTCATCTCCTTCGAGCCGAGTCGCAATGTCGTCGAACCGATCTGGCCGCCGCCGCTGTATCCGAAGCCGGTGATGCGCGAGTCCCTCCGTGAGGGGAGCGAGCGCCCGCCCCATCCTTCGGAGCTGTCTTCGATCTCGATCCAAGCGCGCAGCTCGTTCGCGAAGCGGAACTTGTCCGCAGCGCGCAGCGACTCGAGGTCGTGGATCACATCGGGCAGCGGATCGTCGTAGTGCGCCATGCCGACCTCGAACGGCACTTTGAGCGCGCCTTTGATCGCTTCCGACGGGATCCAGCTGATCGAGGTAACGACGCGTTCGATCTTCATTCCTTGCCTCCTAGCTGACCGTAAGGATGCCGTGCATTCCGGCGGCCCGGTGTCCGGGCACGCGACAGTAGAACTCGTATCGACCGGGCGGCGCGTTGAACGTCACCCGGCGGTTCGCGCCGATCGGAACGTCGACGTTCACGTGCAGCGCGTCGATGGTGAACGTGTGCCAGAACAGGTCGTGGTTGGCAACGGCGACCGATATCGGGCCGCCCTGCGCCGTCAGCGTCTTCTGCAGGAAGGCCGTGTTCCGCATCTCGACGGTGATGTCGCCGGCGCGTGCGACCTCCGCTTTGGACGTCCGTTGGGAGATCGTTCCTGCGATCAACGCAACGATGAAGACGGCGATCGTCGCCTGCAGGACGACCGCGGCTGCTCGGCCGCTGGTCTCGGGAAGCCGGTGCCGGAAGACCGATCCGACCGCCGCGAGCGCGCCCGACACCGAGATCACGGCGAGCGAGAGCGGGATCAGCAGGTCGACGAAACGTCCGCGATGCGTGCTATTGCTCGCGGCGGCGGGGAGCATGAACACGGCTGCGTCGAGCGACAGGACGCCGATCATGAGCACGCCCGCGATGCCGCTCCTGATGCGGAGGAAGAGGATGCCGACGAGGATAGCCGCGGCGAACGCGAGCGCTTCTTTGTCTCGTACGGCGATGCCCACAACGGCCATCACCAGCAGATCCGCAATCGCGGCGTACCGAAGGAGATGGCGCCAGGTGATCCCGGCTGCCTGCTTCGGTTGCGCGACGGTCATGACACCCCCTGTGCCCACGCCCAACCTAGGCCGCACGGACGCTCGAATGAATCGTGGCACCCCGCCTTTGCGGCAGAGGGGTGGTACCACCCGGAGGATGCAAGGCTACCTTCCTTGACCTGGAGCGGGGCGTCGGGCGTGAATGGTGATCATGTCTGGGGGACCCATCACCGTGCTGCTCGCCGACGACAACCTCATCGTACGTGAAGGCGTTCGGGCGCTCCTCGGCATCGAGGCGGATTTCGAGGTCGTCGCCGTCGCCGCCGACTACGACGAACTGATCGCGCGCGCCGAGGAGCACGTTCCCCACGTGCTCGTGACCGACATCCGGATGCCGCCGAACTTCCAGTCCGAGGGGATCGACGCCGCGAAGGAAGTCCGTAAGCGCAACCCCGGCACCGGGGTTGTCATCCTTTCCCAGTACGACGATCCCGAGTACGCGATCTCGCTGCTGGCCGAAGGGCAAGACGGGTACGCCTACCTCCTGAAGGACCGGGTCGGCGAGGGCGACCAGCTGGCCCACGCGATCCGGACGGTGGCGACCGGGGGGAGCGCGCTCGACCCCAAGATCATCGAGGCGCTGGTGCGGCCGGTTTCGACCGAAGGCGATCTGACCGAGTCGGAGGAGGAGCTCCTTCGTATGGTTGCCGAAGGCCGCCCGCACAAGCGGATCGCGGCCGCGCTCGGGACGACGCCGGCGGCCGTCGCGGCCGACGTCGAGAAGGTCTTCCTCAAGATCGCGCAAGGCGCCAGCGCCGGTGCGTCGGGTGCGCTTCGCCGCCTGCAGACTTTGCACAACGCGATCGTCGACCGCGAAGAGGTGGGCGAAACGCTCGAGCACATGCTGCCCGAAGGTATCGCCGAGAAGCTCCGTCAGATGGGCAAGCGCGTCGGCGAGACCGAGCGGATGGTCGTCACCATTCTGATGTCGGACGTGCGCGGGTACTCCGGGATCGCCGAGCGTACCGACCCGATGAACCTCGCAGGGCAGCTGAACGACCACCGCGCCCTTCTGATCGACGCGATCCAGACCCACGGTGGCACGCACATGCAGTTCACCGGTGACGGCGTGATGGCCGTGTTCGGCGCTCCGTTCCCCCAGGAGGACCACGCCGACCGCGCGCTGCGTGCCGCCATCCAGATGCACGAATCCCAGGCCGCCTTGAACTCTCGCTGGATCGCCGAGGGTCTCACGCCGTTCAACATCGGCATCGGGCTGTCGACCGGCGAAGTTGCGGCGGCCTTGCTAGGTTCGGCGGAGCGCATGGAGTACACGCTCGTCGGCGACACGGTGAACATGTCGGCGAGACTGCAGGATCTGGCACGGCCGGGTGGCCAGATCGTCATGAGTGAGGCGACCTTCAAGGCGCTTGACCCGCCGGTGGACGCCGAACAGATGGACCCGACGCTCGTGAAGGGGCGCGAGGCCCAAGTGGTCGCGTACCGGATCAAAGTTGTTGATGTCGCGCCGGCCGTCACGGCAGGCGCAGGGATCGAGGGGGAACGAGTATGAGCGACGTCGTTCGCACGAAAGATCTGAGGAAGACGTACGAGTCCGAGGGCGTGCCGGTGCGCGCGCTCCGCGGTGTCGACATGACCATCGCGCCGGCGGAGTTCGTTGCGGTGATGGGGCCGTCGGGCTGTGGCAAGTCGACGCTTCTGAATCTGATCGCAGGCCTCGACAAGCCGACCGACGGTGAGATCTGGCTGGCCGACAACACATTGTCGGACAAGGACGAGAACCAGCTCGCCCGATTGCGCCGCAAGCACATCGGCATCGTGTTCCAGTTCTTCAACCTCCTCGAGGGCATGAGCGTGCTCGAGAACGTCACGCTGCCGGCGATCATCGCCGGTTCTTCGCGGAAGTCGGCAGAGACGCGCGCGCGCGACCTTCTCGATCTGCTCGGGTTGAGCGATAAGGCGAAGAACGCGCCGGGCGTTCTCTCCGGCGGACAGCGCCAGCGCCTCGCGATCGCGCGCGCGCTGGCGAACCAACCGACGCTGCTGCTTGCCGACGAGCCGACCGGTTCATTGGACTCGGCAGGCGGAGCGGAAGTGCTCGAGCTGTTCAAGCGGCTCCACGACGACGGACAGACGATCATGCTCGTGACGCACGACGCGAAGGTCGCGTCGGCGGCCGACCGGATCGTTCAGCTGGCCGACGGGCGGATCGCGGGTCAGCCGGAACCGGCAGTCGTCGCGCAAGCAGCGGCGGCGATCGAACCCGAGGCGTAGGAGCTCGGGTGACGGGGGGAGGCGCGCCGGTGGCGCGCCGGATGAGCTCATGAGCGCGGTGTGGATGCGCGCGCGCGCGGAGTTGCGCGCGCGGTGGCGTGCGTCTCTCGCTCTTGCCGGCGTGATCGGCCTTGCGGGCGGTTTGGTTTTGGGCGCCTCGGCAGGCGCACGCAGACAGGACTCGACCTTTCCCTTGTTCCGGACGGCTCAGAATACGGCGCAGCTCGGGATCGCAAACTCTGGCCGGGTCTTCGGATTCGCCAACGTCAACTTCGAGTATGCGCGACGCTTGCCAGAGGTGGTCGATACAGCGCCGTTCCAAGCCTTCCTCGGCTTCATCAAGACGTCCAGGGGCATGTCTCTCACGCCGATCGGCGATGAGAATCCCGTCGTCAGCTTCGCGAGCCCCGATGGCCGGTTCGACACGGTGCTCAATCGGATGCTCATCATCGAAGGGCACTACGCCGATCCGGCTGCCGTCGACGAGGGAGTCGTGTCCTACCTCGCGGCTCGCTCGTACAACATCCATGTGGGCGATTACTTGGACTATGCCCTTCCGTCGTTCAAAGACTTCGCGAACGGGCCTTCAACGACGACACTGACAGGTCCGCACCCGCGCGTGCACGTGGTGGGGATCGAAGCGCAATCGTACGAGTTACCTCCGGGCCTGGGATACCCGCCGATCCACCTCACGCCGGCTTTCTATCGCGCCTTCATTTCGAAGACTCCGACTTTCCCAGCACTGCTGCTCAAGCTGAGACATGAGAACGATGTGCCTGCAGTCCTCGACGCGATCCAGAAGCATGGATTGTTAGGCGGTGCATCCGCATCAACTCGTGTCCAAGCGTTCAACGAGCCACAAAACGCTGCCGCCGTCACACGAACCATACATATCCAAGCGATAGCTCTGTGGCTCCTGGCATTGCTCGCCGGGGTCACATCCCTTCTCGTTCAGGTCTTCACGACGGCGCTGTTTCGGCTCTTGATCGTGAGTGCTGTGGGAGCAGTCATCGCCGTTTTGGTCGCGGTTGCTGTTTCCCCCTTAACGCCGATCGGACTCGCTCGGCTCATCGATCCCCGCCCGGGGTTTTCGTTCGACGTTCGTGCGTTGCTCGTCGGTGCCGCCGCCGTGATAGGGATCTCCCTCCTTCTGGGAGCTCTCGCCGAGGCGCGAACGGCCACGAGGCCGGCGACCGATGTCGATGAGGCCAGGGATCGGCCTTCCCGTATCGCGAACTGGCTTGCGGGCTCCTCGTTTCCGCCACCGTCCGTGGCCGGGGTTCGGATGGCGCTTGAAACCGGCCGTGGGCGTACATCGATGCCGGTCCGCTCGACCCTGTTCGGCGCGATCATCGGACTCGCAGCCCTCGTGACCTCTTTCGGTTTCGCCGGCAGCCTTGGTCATCTCCTCCACACACCGCGACTCATCGGTTGGAATTTCAGCGGCGTGATCGGCGACGACTTCGACGGCGAGGACGCAGCCCGGGTCTTACCGATCCTTCAAGGGGATCGGGACGTTGCGGAGTTCTCGGGGGGAGGCGGTTCCACGGTATTGATCGGACGCGAACCGCTCAACATCCTTGGGTTAGATCAGGTCAAGGGCGCGATCGAGCCCGTCATCTTGGAAGGGCGCCCGCCGCGGGCAGTAGACGAGATCGCGCTCGGCACTCGCGCGCTGCGAGCGATCCACGCGCGCGTCGGCGACGTCGTTGACGTCGTGGCCAACGTGCCTCAGAAGTATCGCATCGTCGGTCGTACCGTCGTTCCACCCGCGATCACCGGAACTGTCGCCGGAAACGGTGGTTTCATGACGTTCCAAGGTTTGCGACGTCTCCAGCCCACGCTCAGCGAAGACCTGTACGTGTTTCGGTTTGCGGAAGGCGTCTCCGCTACATCGGGAAGAGAGACTCTCAAGAAGGATCTCGGGGGTCTCTCGATCTCACTCGCCGCGGATTTCGGCGATGCGGCGAACCTGCAGCGAGTGATCAATCTGCCATTCGTGCTGGCGGGATTGCTTGCGCTTCTGTCTGCGGCCACCCTCGCGCACATCCTCGTGACGGCCGTGCGCAGGCGCGCGCGCGATCTAGCGATTCTCCGAACCCTCGGTTTCGTTGGTTCCCAAGTCCGAGCAGCCGTCGCCTGGCAAGCGACGACATTGGTTGTGCTTGCGCTCATCGTGGGGATCCCGCTCGGCATCGGGGCCGGCCGATGGTCGTGGACCACATTCGCCAATCAGCTCGGATATGTTCCCGAGCCGGCCGTCCGCTTCGCGCCCGTCCTTCTGACGATCCCCGCCGCGTTGCTCCTCGGGAATCTGATCGCTGCGCTGCCTGCGCGCGCGGCTGCTCGAACGAAACCTGCGTTGGTGTTGAGGGCGGAGTGATGGGTGCCGTTTTGCTTCGGGTCAGGAGCGAGATGCGCACGCGCTGGCGCGCGTGGGTCGCACTTTCCCTGTTGATGGGCGTGCTCTCCGGGGTCGTTTTCGCCGCGGTCGCGGCGGCCAGACGCACGGACTCCGCCTATCCGCGGTTGTTGCGATGGTCGAACGTGCCCGACGTGATGGTCCCCAACCTCGGACCACCGTTTCCGAACATCGATCTGGCGAAGGCGTCAGCCTTGCCGCAGGTCGTTCAAGCCGGCCGCTGGGTCGGGCTGGAGATGATCATCCATAACGATCCGAAGACGACGTACGGCATGCGCGCGTATCAGGACGCGCCCGGCGAGCTCGGGCGGCCCAAGATCCTCGACGGGCGGCTGCCCAACGTGAACGCGCTCGACGAGATCGCAGTGAGCACGTTCGACCTCAAGAACCTGAACGCGCGCCTCGGTGGCGTCGTCCACCTTGAGGGTCTGCCCCCGGGGGGAGGTCCGTCGACGGCCAGCGGTGGGTACGACCAGACGCAGTCGAGCGTCTCAAACCTTATCCACTTCGATCTTCGCGTGGTCGGTGTCGTCTTGTCGCCGACCGATTTTCCCTTCTCGGGAGCGGCCGGCCCGACCGACTACATCAGCCCCGCGTTGGCGCGACGCTATCTACGGTCGGTGACGTCGTTCGAGATGGCTACCGTGCGACTTCGTCACGGAGCCGCAGACCAACGGGTGTACGAGAGCGAGATCGTCCGTCAGATCCAGGATCCGCGGCAACGTGCGAACTACAACCTCATCCTCATCGCGCCTCTGTCGAAAGCGATCGAGCGATCGTTCCATCTTCAAGCGCTGGCTCTCTGGATACTCGCCGGCGTCGCCGGCCTGACGCTGCTTCTCGTCCTGGGGCAATTGCTGGCGCGCAATGTGTTCATCGAATCCTTCGAGTTCCCCACGATGCGTGCGCTCGGTATGACGCGCGAAGATCTCGTCGCCGTGGTGATCGCGCGCGGCGCCATCGTCGCATCCCTGGCGAGCGTTGTTGGAATCGTCGTTGCCTACCTGTTGTCCTCGCTGGCCCCGATCGGGAACCCGCGTTTAGCGGAGCCGCACCCGGGGATCGCGTTCGACGCCACAGCGTTGCTCGTCGGTGCCGCAGCCTTGATCGCCGTCGTCATAGGGGTCTCCGCGTTCGCAGGGTGGCGGCTGGCGCGCGCGACCGGCTTCGGGCTCGGTACGGCCGAGATCCCCAACGCGAGGCCGTCGGTTGCTGCCGGGGCGTTCGCCCGCGCGTCGATGCCTCCGACCGCCGTCGCCGGTGTTCGGCTCGCACTCGAGCCGGGCCACGGTCGCACGGCGCTGCCGGTGCGAACGACACTGGTTGGCGTCGCCGTCGGGCTGACTGCTCTCGTCGCGACGTTCACGTTCGCGAGCAGCCTCCACCACCTCCTCGCGACGCCGGCCCTCTACGGGGTGGGATGGGACACGGAAGTCGACGCACCGAACTTCGGCTCTGATGACGTGCAGAAGAAGTTCATGCCGGCCGTCGAAACGCTTCCCGGGGTCGGCGGGATCGCGGTCGGTGCTGCCGACGTCGATCTGAAGATCAGCAAGAACAAGAGCGACGTCGACAAGGCAGGAGTCGTTGCGAACGCCCTGGTGTTCGAGCGAGTGTTCGGAGCGCAGGTGGTTCCGTCGGCGATCGACGGACGCCTGCCGGAATCCGCCGGTGAGATCGCGCTCGGCAAGAAGACGATCGAGAATCTGCACGCGCGCATCGGTGACACGGTGTACGGGGACATCGGGAACGGGTTCGTGGTGGCGAAGCTTCGGATCGTCGGCGTTGCCGTGGTTCCGCCGTTCAGCGCCCAAGGGTCGCTCGGCCAAGGGTCCATTTTCAATTACGCCGAGGCGTCCGCCGTTCCCGGAGCCCCGCCGCCGAACGTGATGTGGGTGCGGTTCACATCGCCGGCGGCGAGACGCGCGGGCTGGGCGACCATCAAACAGCGCTTCCCCGAGGCTGCCGTCTACGCGACGCCGACCCCGAACGACATCCTCGACTTCGGCCGCGTGAAGGCATTGCCGTTCGTGCTGGCGGGGCTGCTCGGCTTGTTGTCGGCGGCGACGCTGGCGCACGCGGTCGTCACCGCGATCCGCCGGCGACGCCGCGATCTGGCGATCTTGAAGACGCTCGGGTTCGTGCGCGGGCAGGTGCGGCGCGCAGTCGCTTGGCAGGCAAGCGCGCTGGCGATCGTTGCCGTGGTCGTCGCCGTTCCGGTCGGTATTGTCATCGGGCGCGCGCTGTGGAACCTGCTGGCGACCCAGCTGGGCATCCGCGCCGTTCCGGTGACCCCGCTCCCGGCGGTGCTGCTTACCGTGCCCGCAACCCTCGTCCTGGCGATCGTGCTTTCGCTGCTGCCGGCGCGCGCGGCTGCTCGAACGAAACCCGCTCTCGTCTTGAGGACCGAATGATGAGCGCGGTCCTCGTTCGGCTTCGCGCCGAGATACGGGCGCGGTGGGCCGCGTGGCTCCTCTTGGGACTTACCCTCGGCATCGCAGCAGGGGCGGCGATCGCCGCTGCTGCGGGTGCGCGGCGCACGAGCAGCTCATATCCGCGATTCGTGCGCGCGTACAAGGGGTACGACGTCGTCCTCGGTGGCATCGGCACGGATGATCCTGCGACGCCGACGAAGATCCAACAGGAGATCGCCTCGTTCCCCGAAGTTCTGGACTACACGTTAAGCACGTTCGTCTCCGACACCGTTCGATTTCCCGGAACGAACCGAACGATCGGCGCTCCCGAGTTCTTGGCCGGGGGCGACCCCCGCGGGCGTGAAGGGTTCGAGATCAACAAGGCGCGGATCCTCGAGGGGCGCGCTCCAGATCCGGCGCGTGCCGACGCGGCGTTCTTGGATTGGGCCGCTGCAGACCGCTTCGGCATCAAGGTCGGCCAGCGACTCGAGGTACGGCTCCTCGATTTCTCGAGCGATAGCCCAAAACCGTTGTGGGCTCCCGTCGAAGTTGTGGGGATCGGCATCACTCCGGGAAGCCTGCCGGCCGTCGGCCAAGCCTCTGTCGCGGGACTTGGCGTCACGCCTGCCTTCTTCCACAAGTACGCCAACCTCATCGGGCCGTCGACAGACGCTCCGTCCGTCCGTCTTCGGCGTGGGTCTGCGGACATCGCATCGTTCGTCGATCGTGTCCGGAAGCTCCCGGTGTCCGTGGACGTGCCGATCACGGGACCTCGCCATGTTGCAGGTGTCCAGAAAACGCTCCGGTTCGAAGTCGTTGCGCTTTGGGCCTTGGCGGCGCTCGTGGGACTGGCGGCGGCCGCCATATTCGGCCAAGCGCTCGCGCGACAGGCGCTTAGGGAGGCCGAGGACTACCCGGTCCTGCGCGCGCTCGGCATGACTCGCAGGGAGCTGACAACCATGGGCATCGTGCGGGCCGCGTTGATCGCTGTCGTCGCGGTCGCCGCAGCGACGGTAGTGGCCATCGTCGCGAGTCCGCTCACGCCGATCGGTCTTGCTCGGCTCGTCGAACCGTCTCCCGGCGTCCGCATCGACCCGATCGTGATCGGAGTGGGGATCGCGGCTCTGTTGATCGCGATTCCGATCATCTCCATCTGGCCGGCGTGGCGAGCGTCCGGCTGGGATCCAGCGGCCGTCGCGCTGCAGCGGCCGTCAAAGATCGTGTCCGGCCTCGCGCGCGCATCGGCGCCTCCGGCTCTTGTAACCGGCGCGGGTATGGCTTTGAATGCCGGCCGCGGACGGAGCTCGGTTCCGTTGAGATCCGCTGTGACCGGGATGTTGGTCGGCACGGCAGCGCTCGCGGCGGCAGCGATCTTTGCTGCGAGCCTCGCGCACCTCGTCGATACCCCAGAGCTTTACGGGTTCGGTTGGGATCTGATCGTTGCGAACCAAGGTCCAGGTTTGGATCAAGCGCTGGCGAAAGATCCCGACGTTGAGGCGAAGGTTTACGGCGGTGCAATCAACGTTCAAATCGGAGGTAAGGATCTCATTCCGTTCGTCTACGGGCGCGGGGGCATCCGTCCGACGATGCTTTCCGGTCGCGCCCCGCAGGCCGCCGACGAGATCGCCCTGGGTCCGGCACTAATCCGCTTGCTCCACGCGCGCGTCGGCTCGGATGTCACGGTTCGGTTCCCTCAAGGGTCGGGGCAACCGACCGTTACTGGCCGATTCCGGCTCATAGGAGAGACCGTCGTTCCGCCGTTCTTCTTCCAGGTCGTCGGGCCGGGCGAAAGTGCGGCGCTGACGATGGACGGCGTTCGCCGTGTCGCCCCGGCGGAAGTCCGTGACGCGTCGGAGCTTCCCTTGATCGTCCGCTACCGTCCCGGTACCGACGTGCGCGCAAAGGTGTCCGATCTTCGAGACAACTTCCCGTTCCTCTTCCCCATCCAGGTTCGGGAGCGCGGCGCCGACTTGGTGAGTCTGACGCACGTCGAATCGGCGCCCATCGCGCTCGCCGGCCTGCTCGGATTCATGGCCGCGGCGACCCTCATCCACACACTCGTCAGTGCGGTCTCGCGGCGGCGAAGCGACATCGCGATATTGATGACGCTCGGGTTCGTTCGCCGGCAAGTCCGCGGCGCGGTCTCCGCGCAGGCGAGCATCCTTGCCACCATCGCGCTTGCACTGGGTTTGCCCATTGGCATCGCCGCCGGCCGCTGGGCGTGGAACGCCTTCGCGAGAAACCTAGGCGTCGTGCCCGCGGCTCGCACGCCGTGGCTGGTGATCCTCATCGTTCCCGCGACCCTCGTCCTTGCGAACGTGGCCGCCGGCTTGCCCGCGCGCGCGGCTGCTCGAACGAAACCGGCGTTGGTGCTGAGGGCGGAATGACGGCCGTATCGACATGGGTGCGCGCGGTCTTGCGCCAGCGGTGGCGCGCGACCGTCGTGCTGTCGTTGTTGATCGGGATCGCGGGAGCGGCGGCATTAGGGGCTGCGGACGGCGCGCGCAGGACGCAGACGGCGTTCCCGCGCATGAGGCAGACGTCCCGGGCCGCGGATCTGCTCGTTTCAGTCGGCGGGAGCGGGCTGGGCGGCTTCTACGACGCCCTCGGCGCGCTACCCGGCGTCGAGTCGATCGGGAAGATCGCGGGGATCCCGCTCGTGCCGCTCGACAAGAAGGGACGCCCCGATCTGAACTCGTCGCCGTTACCGAACGCGGCGGTCGACGATCACACGATGATCTCGATCCAGCGTCCGAAGATCATCGCGGGGCGCGCGCCCAATCCGGCCGCATCCGATGAGGCACTCGTGGATCCGCTGGGGGCGCGTCTCCTGCAGGTCCACGTAGGGAGCGTCGTTCCGATGTTTCTCTTCAAAACGGAGAAGCTCAAAGATGGTGTCCGGATCTCGCTCCGGATCGTCGGGGTCGGCATCCAACCGGAGTCTGTGGTGCCGACAACGCCGCTCGACGCCCAGCCGACCATCGTCGTGACGCCCGCTTTCTTCAACTCGCAACCGTCGCTGACATCGCGCCAGAACCTGAACTACGACGGCGCATTCGTCCGGCTTCAGCCCCGGGGGGACATCCAGGCGTTTGAGGACGCCGCCGACGCTTTGGTGAAGAAGTATCC
>Ga0209471_1001624_pt1 | contig 13288 bp, 18 predicted proteins | sample GraSoiAngelo_128_FD_185885 | JGI IMG/M metagenome (GOLD analysis project Ga0209471, IMG submission 185885) | Grasslands soil microbial communities from the Angelo Coastal Reserve, California, USA - 14_0927_12_20cm (SPAdes) (version 2) | ecosystem: Environmental > Terrestrial > Soil > Grasslands ...
ATCTTTTTCGATGCTGCCGGGACACTCTTTCATCTGCCGCGCGGAGTCGGATACCACTACGCGCTCGTTGGACACGAAATCGGCTTACAACTAAATTCCAGGCAGCTCGATCGGGCCTTCACCGCCGCTTGGAATTCAATCCCGGCGCGGCCACCAATCGACGAACCACGCCAAGACGATGACAAAGATTGGTGGCGTCAACTTGTCAATCTTGTCCTCGATGAAACCTCGCCGACGCTGGGCGAGCTTGATCGCGACAATTTTTTCGAGATCGCCTACGAACATTTCACCGAGGCCGGCGTCTGGGAGCTGTATCCCGAAGTTCTCGAGGTCCTGGAAAAATTATCTCCGCGATTTCAACTCTCGGTCGTTTCAAACTTTGACGGGCGCTTGCGAATGATTCTTGAACAGCTCGGCGTCTCAAAGTTTTTCAAACAAGTGTTTCTTTCGAGCGAGCTCGGCGCGGACAAGCCGGATCCGGAAATCTTTCGGCGCGCGTTGAACGTGCTTCGCCTCCAGCCGAACGAAGTCCTGCACGTCGGCGACGATCCCCAGCGCGACTGGAAAGCGGGCACTGCCGCTGGATTGTCGATCTTTCAATTAGACCGAAAGAAAAATTCGCTCCGCGATTTGTTGTCGATCTTATAAATGGGTCGGCCGGGACTCGAACCCGGAACCAACGCCTTAAAAGGGCGCTGCTCTACCGATTGAGCTACCGACCCGCAGCGAGGAGCTTTTGTACTCCAGCTCAAAGGACGCCGCAAGAATTGTAGGGCAGGCGCTCCACCTGCCGTTTTCATTTCACCGGCGAATGTGACCATGATAAACATTGCGGCGGCGATCATGAAATTACTTGCGACTGTGCTTTGCACGCTCACCGCATCACTGCGCGCTGCCGATTTCGACCTTGCCGCAATCGCCACCAACCAGCTCGGTGTCGATCTGCATCGGCAGCTTGCTCGCGGTGAAGAGAACCTTTGTTTGTCGCCTTATTCGATTCAAAGCGCGCTCGCGATGACGTTCGGCGGCGCGGAGGGCGACACGCGCGTGGAAATGGCGCGGGTGTTGCATTTTCCAAGCGACGGCGATGCGATCCATGCGTCGTTCGCCGCGCTGCAGGGCTCGCTGGAAGAAATGTCGAAGAAGACCGCGACGATTGCCCAGCAATCGAAGAAAGGGGGCGGACCGAGCGAACCGATCACCCTCGCGATTGCAAACCGGCTGTTCGCTCAAAGCGGCTATGATTTTCGCGATCCGTTTCGCGAGTTGGTGAAAAGGTTTTATGCCGCGCCATTTGAAACACTCGAGTTCAAAAAAGATCCGGATGGATCGCGACAGCACATTAACAAATGGGTTGCCGATCAGACGCGCGATCGGATTCGCGATTTGATTCCACACGGAGGAATCAAGGAATTGACCCGGCTCGTGCTGGCGAATGCGATTTATCTCAAGGCGCCGTGGCAATCGGAATTTAACGACGCGGTCACGAAGCCGAAACCGTTTCATGTGCACGGTGCCGCGCCAGTCAATGTTTCCACGATGGCTCAACGCAAACAATTTGGTTACGCCAAGCGCGATGATTTTGTGGTCGTGGCGCTGCCTTATTCCGGCGGCGAATTGCAATTTGTCATCTTGCTGCCGGACCAAGCCAACGGTCTCGCCAAGCTCGAATCAAAACTCAGTGCCGACCTGCTGACGCAATGCGCAAAGCTCGAACCACAGGATGTCGATCTTGAGTTGCCAAAATTTAAGATCGAGCCGCCGACGATTCCGCTCGGTGAAACGCTTCAGGCGCTCGGAATGAAAACGGCGTTCGATGTGCCGCAAGGCAGCGCCAATTTCGACAAGATGTCGCCGCGCAAGCCGGACAAGTATCTGGCGATCTCCAACGTTTTTCATAAGACATTCATTGCCGTGGACGAAAAAGGCACGGAAGCAGCCGCCGCAACCGCAGTCGTGATGATGGAATTGTCGGCAAGATTGGAGAAACCAAAGCAACCGATCGAAGTGAAAGTCGATCGTCCGTTTCTTTACGCGATCCAGGATATTCCGAGCGCCGCCTGTTTGTTTATCGGCCGCGTGACCGACCCGCGTTAGAGCAACATGGACATCTCCACCCTCGCCAATCTGATAAACGCCGTCGCAGTGACAGCGGGCGTGATTTTTGCGGCGACGCAAATTCGGGACTATCGACGGCAACGAAAACGCGATTCGATGCTGGCGCTGGTTCGCTCATTTCAAAGCCCAGCATTTGCAAAGGGTTTGCGTCGAGTGATTGAACTGCCGGATGATGCGAGCGCAGAAAAAATTCGAGAGATATTGGGACCAGAAGGTGAGGACCTCATGGTTCATGTCACGGCCACATGGGAGACGATTGGCGTGCTTCTCTTTCATGGCGAACTGACCATCGACATCATCGACGATTTTTTTAGCGGACCAATCCTGATTTCGTGGAGAAAATTACTGCCTTATACCATTGATATCCGGCAGCAGCACCGGCGCGATACGTGGTCGGAGTGGTTTCAGTGGCTCGCCGAACGAATGATGGAGCGTGAGTCCACTGGGCCTCCGGTGCCTGCCTACATTGCGCACGCGCCCGGTTCGAAGTCGTATCAACGGTGGCTGCGCGGACGATAACGCAAGTCACCATTCACGATTTGCGCGGCAGACGTAAACGGATGCGGCTCGGTTTTCTTTTCGTCGAGGATGTGAATCACTTCAACGCCGCCGGCTTTGAGATAATCTGAAATTAATGAGCGATGGCAGCGCCACCAGACTGCTTCCGCGCACATGATCGCGGTCGGCCCTGCTTCACTTGCAAGACCGACAAGTCGCGCGATGCCGTTGCGAAAATCTTCGGTTTCCATGTAATCGGCGTAACCGCGGAAGGCTTCATTGCGCCAGGCCGTGTTTTTTGAATCTGGTTTCGCCTTTCGCCGCCCGCCAAGCTCCGGAAAATGTTCATAGCGGATGCCATGCTCGCCTAACGACTCCGCCAGCGCCCCGCGGCCAAACTGCGGATAACGCTTCGACCCCGGAAACATCCGCACATCCGCGACGAGTTTGATCCCATTCTCCTCCAGGAGCGAAAGGAAGATGTCGATCCTGCGCGTCGAATGTCCAATCGTCCAAATGCGCGAACTCATTTTTGGCTCTTTTGCTTTCATGAAGTTCCCAGTTACGTTTCAGTCCCAATTAAGAAACGAAAATGAAAAAATCACTGCTGTCAGCAATCGTCGGCTTAGCTATCGTTGCGCTCGTGCAAGGCGCGGACACACAAACTCGACCCGCGGCCGGAACGGCGGCGCCGGATTTTAGCCTGCCGACCAGTGACGGATCGCAGGTCAGCCTGAAGGATTTCAAGGGCAAATGGGTTGTCCTCTATTTTTATCCAAAAGACATGACCAGCGGTTGCACGATGGAGGCGAAAAATTTCCAACGGGATCTTGATCATTACACAAAGACCGGCGCAGTCATTTTAGGCGTGAGCGTCGACAGTCCGGATTCGCACAAAGAATTTTGCTCAAAAGAAGGGCTGACATTCAAATTGTTGGCTGACCCGGGCGGAAAAGTTTCGGCGCAATACGGATCGACCATGCAATATCAGGGGACGACGATGGCGGCGCGAAACACTTTCCTGATTAACCCGGAAGGAAAAATCGCCAAGGTTTACACCGGTGTAAAGCCGGCCGAGCACAGCGACGAGGTACTGAAGGATTTGGCGGAATTAAAGAAAAGCTGAGGAGATCATTATGGCACAACGTAAATCGATCGATTGCCGGGATTATCCGAGCGAAAAGGGCTGCACTCTGAAAATTTCGGGCACCGAACAGGAAGTGCTCGACGCCGCAGTGCAGCACGCCGTCTCGGCCCACGGTCACAACGACCCAAAAGAATTGCGCGAGCAGCTCAAGTCGATGCTCAAAGACGAGACCGACTAACGCTGAAGATTTTTCCGCCAGGCCGACGCCTGTTCGTAATCGGCATCGCGTACATCGCAATCATTCTTTTCGGCCATTTACCGGATCATTTCATTCTTTTTCCAAGTTCGAACCCAATCGATCCGAAGGGCGCAGTTCGCAAAACTATTCCCTTTGAGAACGGGCAACTGGAATTATGGACGGCGAAATCACGACTCGCAGAGAAAAATGGTCGCCCGGAAGTTTACGTTCTGCGCTTCTACGGCAACGCTGATCGCGCCGACCGATGGGTTGCGCTCGAAGCGGAAATGTGGAACGAGCGCGCGATTGAGATTTGGGGCATGAATTATCCAGGATTTGGTGGCAGCACCGGTCCCGCGCGTCTTAAGCGAATTGCGCCTGCAGCGCTGGCTGCGTTCGATGCGCTCCGAAGCGAAGCAGCCGAGTCGCCAATTGTGATTTTCGCTGCGAGCATTGGCACAACGCCTGCACTGTACATTGCGACCCAACGACCAGTCGGGGGTTTAGTGCTGCACAATCCACCCGCGTTGCGGCAGATAATTCTGTACCAGCACGGCTGGTGGAATCTTTGGCTGCTCGCCGGACCGGTTGCCGCGCAAATCCCGCGCGAGCTGGACAGTGTAAGCAACGCAAAAAGTGTACATGCGCCGGCGGTTTTCCTGCTCGCAGAGCAGGATGAAATTGTCGCTCCGCGTTTTCAACAGCTCGTCGTCAACGCTTACGCTGGAGAGAAACGGATCATTCATTTACGCGGCGCGCATCACAACGATCCGATCGAAGGCACGGTGGTGGCGGATTTGCATAAAGCGCTCGACTGGTTGTTACCAAGAGAACAACAGCATTGACGGTTCAGCGCGGGAGATCAGCAAGATCGACAATCACGTTTTCGAGTCCGCTCACCACTAACGCAAAGCGATCGTAATCCAATTTGTCAGGAGTATCGGTCGGTTCGTGATAATGCCGGTAACGAAACAGCGCCGTGTCCGTGACCATGATTGCCGGATAACCATGTTGCCAAAACGACCATTGGTCCGACCAACTCACACCCGGAATGAAACTGGGCAGCGCGGCGCCTTCCGACGGGATTTTTTGCTGTGCGCGAAAGATCGAGATCGCGCGACGAACGAGCGCGCGAGAATGGAAATTTCCGATGAATCCGATGAAGTTCGCGGTCGTGGGATAAAAAATGCCAAGACCGGGAGCTGGATACTTTTGCGAATGCGGCGCATCCGAAAAATAGCCGGTCGTTTCCAAGCTGATCATCGCTGCGATCTTATCGCCACGTTGTTTGCAGCGGCTGGCGTAAACGAAGCTGCCCATCTGCGTTGTTTGGAAAAATGGCGGCTCTTCATTAACAAACGCGACGAAACGCAACGTTTGTTGGCCGATCTTTCCTGAAAAGGATCGCGCAAGAGCCAACAATGCGGCGACGCCACTGCCGTTGTCGTTGGCGCCAGGCCCGCCGAAAACCGAGTCGTAATGCGCGCCGACGAGAACGATTTCTGGACGCACTCCGTGAATTTCGCCTTTGATATTATGGCAGGCACGGCCATTTAGTTCATACGTGTCTCGCCGCGGCTGCAAGCCGACCCGCGAAAAGGAATTCTCAATGAATTCGGCAGCAGCGTTGAGTTGCGAATAACGAATCATGTTTCGTTCGCCGATGTCGCCCGCGAGTGTTTGTACATCCCGGCGCAATTCTTCTCGAAGCGCCATTTCATCCGGCGACAACGGCGCTGCAACGGAGACATTCTTTCCAGGCATTCGCACTCCGAACCACCACAATAACGCAATGATGGCTGCTACTGCGCTGACAATTCGCAGGGAACTGAACAAAATGCGTGGCCACATCTCAGCCGATCTTTTTGCGGAACGCGAGCGCGCAGAACGCGAAGAGCAAGATCGACATGATGATGAGGACGAGTAGATGCGGCCAGTATTCGAAAAAATGCGCGCCGCGGAGAATGATGGCCCGCGCGAGTGAAATGAAATAGGTCGTGGGCAGGATCGCACCCAGCGCATAGAAGATCCACGGCATGGTTTCGCGCGGAAAAACGAAACCGGAGAAAAACACGCTCGGTAGCATGAAGGTCATTGCCATTTGCAACGCCTGCATCTGGTTCTCGGCTTTGGTCGCAACCAGCAAGCCCAGGCTGAGGAGCGCAAAAACGTAGACGAGGGTCGAGAACATGATTGCCAGGACGCTGCCGTTGATCGGCACGCCGAACAGGAAACGCATGATCAGAAAAAGAATCACGGCCATGGTCATGCCGATACAAAGATATGGGACAAGTTTGCCGAGCATGAGTCCCCAGCGGCTGAGCGGACTAACGAGCAACGTTTCGAGTGTGCCTTTCTCGCGCTCGCGCACCACGGCCATGGCGGTGGCGAAAACCGTTCCGATTTGCAATACGATCCCGATGACACCGGGAATGTAAAAATTCGGACTCCGCATCGTTGGGTTGTAAAGCATTTGCGGGCGAATATCGATCGGCACGTTATGGCGCCCGGTTTCGCGCAAGAGCGATTCGATTGATTGGGTAAGCGCAACTGAGAGGGCGGTGTTGAGCGCTTGCAGCGCGGTGGTGGAGTTTGAACCATCGACTAAAAGCTGCACCTGGGCCGGATAACCGGCGCGCACGTTCTGAGTAAACTTCGGCGGAATTTGTAGTCCGGCATACGCGCGACCTTTACGAATCTGGCTCGACATCTCCTCGATGCTTTGCGCTTCGCCAACCACACGGAAGGTTTCCGTGTTCACGAATCGATCGATGAACTGCCGGCTCTCCACGGTGCGATCTTCATTCAAAATCACGAGTGCCATGTGCTTCACGTCGGTGTCGAGCGCGTAGCCGAACGCGATCATTTCCACCAGCGGCGGGAAAAACATGAAGAACAACGTCATCGGATCGCGCCAAACGACGATGAATTCCTTGAACAAAATGGCGCCGAGTCCGCGAAATGGTTTTTGTTTCATCATGCCGCTTTTTCTTTCTGCTCCTCGGCGGTGTATTTCGCGCTCAGAGTGACAAAAACGTCTTCGAGCGACGGACCAATTTCGTGGATCTCGGCGTGTTCGATTCCGACGCCGTGCAACTTTTCATCGATCTCGGCGCGGCGCACTTTTTCATCCACGAGCAGGTGCATCGATTGCCCGAACACGGTCGCGCTGCGCACGCCTTGCATTTGCCGCATGGCCTGGAGCGCGGTGGTGACGTGGTCGCACGTGACATCGAGTCGCCGCGTGTCCGGCGGGTTGACCTCCGACATTTTCTTCAACTCATCCGGCTCGCCGCAGACGATCAGCTTCGACATATAAATATAGCCGACGTGATCGCAGCGTTCGGCTTCGTCCATGTAGTGAGTCGTGACGAAAAGGGTCATGCCGCCGGCGGTAAACTCAAAAAGCAAATCCCACAGTTCGCGCCGCGCGACCGGATCGATGCCAGCGGTCGGTTCGTCGAGAAACAACACCGTCGGCTTGTGCATGAGCGAGCACGCCATGGCAAGGCGCTGGCGCCAACCGCCGGAAAGCAACGCGGCACGCCGATTGATGTAGGGCTCCAAATGCGTGATCGCGATCATTTCGTCCCGTCGCTTTTCCAAATCGCGTCCGTTCAACCCATAAAGTTTTCCGGCGAAAATAAGATTTTCGTTCACCGTCAGTTCGTCGTAGAGCGAAAACTTTTGCGACATGTAGCCGATCATTTCCTTGATCTCCTCGCCTTTCTGAATGATGTCATGCCCCCCAATGCGCGCCGTGCCATCGCTCGGCTCAAGAATCCCGCAGAGCATTCGAATGACCGTGGATTTTCCGGAACCGTTCGGGCCGAGAAATCCAAAGATCGATCCTTTGCCGACATTAAAAGAAACATGATCGACCGCGGTAAAAGTGCCGAAGCGTTTCGTTAGACCTTCGCACTCAATCATCGCCTCCTGGTCTGTCGCCATATTTCAAGTCACCACGAAGGACGCGAAGAACACGAAGGAATGCAGAACAGGAATCTGTTCCCAATTCATTTCGCCTTCGTGGCCTTCGTGACCTTCGTGGTTCATCAACGCGTCACATTTGGAAAATAAACATCGGCGGCCATGCCCGCGCGCAACCGATCGTCGTTGTTTGGCAAACGAATCTTCACCCCGAACACTTGCCGAATTCGATCTTCCACGGTCTGGACGTTGCGCGGTGTGAATTCGGCCTGACGATTGACCTGCTCGACCACGCCCGGAAAATCTTTGCCCCGAAACGAATCGACGCGCACACGCGCTTGATCGCCGAGTTTAATTTTGCCAAGCCACGGTTCTGGAACATACACCCGGACCCAAAGATGTTGCGGCAGGAGCAAGGTCGCGACTTCCTGGTTAAACGGCGGTACCAGAATGTCGCCCACCTTGACATTGAGCACTTCGAGAATCGATTCGGCCGGCGCCACGACTTGCATTTCCTTCAATTGCGCGTCGATGTCGGCGAGCTGAGCGCGCGCCTGATTAATCTTCATCTGCGCAGCTTCCAGACTTTTTTCCTGCGTTTTGGCGGCGCTGTCCGCCCGCTCGGCGTCGTTCGGTGAAACTACTTTTCGTTTCAATAGGTCCTGTTGTCGTTTCGCGTCGGAGCGGAGGAATTGCAATTGCGCCGATTGCGCGTCGGCATCGCGAATGGCGGTGGCGATTTGTGCCGCCGCCAGCTCGCGCCGGGCCCGAAGCTCCGGCGCTTCCAGTTGGGCAATCATTTGCCCTTCGTGAAGACGATCGCCTTCCTGCGCGAAGATTTTCTCGACCCGGCCGCTCGAACGCGGTCCGACGTGCGCCTCGTCCACTTCGATCGTGCCTGAGACAGCATTCTTTCGATTTCCGCACGACGAAATAAAAATGGATGATCCAAGCGCCAGGAGCGCACAAAGCGCGCCGGCAATCTGATTTTGCAGGAACAATTTTCTCGCTAGTGGCATCGAAGCAGCCAACATGCAGTCGGCTGACGATTCGGTAAAGCACTTCACGATGGCCGGTTATTCAGGAACTCCGTTGCCGCAGAAGCTTGGAATCAAACCGGGAACCACCGTCATAGTGATCAACGAGCCGCCGAATTACCTCAAGCTGCTTGGGAAACTTGATCGCGTCACATTTTCCAACCGAATCAGCACCAATTCAGATTTTGTCCATCTGTTCACGAAGCGTCGAAGCGAGTTCGAAAGCAGGTTGTCGATCTTACGCGAGAAAATCGCCGATAACGGAACGATCTGGGTCTCATGGCCGAAGAAATCCGCCAAAGTTCCGACCGACATTACCGAAGACGTCGTTCGAGAAATCGCCTTGCCGCTCGGATTGGTAGACATAAAAGTCTGCGCGGTCGACGAGACCTGGTCGGGATTAAAGTTGATGATTCGCCGCGAAAAGCGAAAATCTAGATGACCCTCACCTGTCGCTCCGCGTCTTCCTCTCCCTCTCGGAGGTAGAGGATTGAGGTGAGGGAGATCCGACTCAAATGAAAACACGAATTCTCGATCACATTGATTTGCGGGTGAAAGATCTTCAGCGAGCAATGAAGTTTTACGGCAAACTCCTGCCCGCTCTTGGCTTCACCTGCGATCGGTCCGACGAAACCTGGGGAACATTCTATAGTGTCGGTCCGGACAAGCCCTCGGAGTTTTTTGGTTTTACCGAAGATCGACATCATCAACCGAACGGAACGCGAATTTCATTTTGGGCGGACACGCGCGACGGAGTAGACCGAATCGCAAAAGTCGTCCGCGAGATCGGGGGAAGAAATCTGGAAGGCCCAGAAGTATGCGCCGATTATAGTCCGGGATACTACGGATTCTTCTTCGAAGACCCGGATGGCAACAAACTGGAAATCTGCTGTCGGGAAAATCCAGTCATTGCGGAGTGAAAGAGTTCGGCGAAGAGTGGTCGGATGAGCGATCCGGCGCATGTCCCTGCGATTTTGCGGGAACCGCGCCGTCACCGCTATCTCAAAGTCATCGCGCTCTTCAAGATTTTCAAAGGCATCCTGCTATTTCTGCTCGGCTTCTCGCTTCTGTTCTTAAACAGCCGGCCGGTTTGGCTCGATCAAATTTCGGATTGGGCGGACGATCAACTGCTTTTGCATCACAGCAAATACGTCACTTTCCTGCTGAACAAATTGCAAGACGTCCTGGCCGGTGGTGGCACCCTCCGGGCAACTGGAATTCTGGCGCTTTTTTATTGCGGCGTGCTTTTTACCGAGGGGATCGGCGTCTACATGCAAAAACGCTGGGCAGAGTTTTTGATGATCTTCGCTACCGGCGCGTTGATACCTTTAGAAATTAGACATGTCTGGCACAGGTTGATTTTCCACCGTCCGATTCTCGCTCCGGCGCTGTTGCTGTTGGCGAATTGCTTCATCGTCTGGTTCCTCTATCTCGTGCTCAGGCGCGACAAAGCGGAAAAGCAGCCTGCGCCAGAGAGAGAATTGATCGAAACCCGTTAGGGTCCGGGCCGGACTGGCCCTGTTTTAGGCGTCACGCCGAATTCCGCAAGCGCAGTGATTGTCTTCTCCATCGGAAGTCCAACGACGTTGGTGTAAGAGCCATCGATCTTCTCGATGATCTCGCTCCCTAAACCTTGCGCAGCGTACGCGCCCGCTTTATCGAGCGGATCCACGCGGGCAAGGTAATTGCCGATCTTGTCTCGGCTGAGCCGGTGAAAGTGAACGCGCGAGATTTCATGGAAGCTGGCCGACTTCGCGCTGGCCAGGTCGCAAATGAAGACAGAAGTGCAAACTTCATGGGCGCGCCCGCTTAGCCGCCGCAGCATCGCGACGGCATGGTCTTTGTCTTTTGGTTTTCCAATAACGCGATCGTCAATTGCGACGAGGGTGTCGGCAGCGAGCACAATGTTCTTCGGACACAGACGGGCCGTTGCCATTGCCTTGCGGATCGCGTTCAACGCGGTCAGCTCGCGCAATGTCAGATCGACATGGAATCGTTCGTCGACTTTGGTCGCGAATATCTCGAACTCGAATCCCGCTTCCAGAAGTAACTCGCGCCGGCGCGGCGAATTGGAAGCAAGCAACAGCCTTGGACGCACAGGCCGGAACGCGACGCGATTACGGCGTCGCTGACGGAGAATTTGCCGGACTCTCGACCGGCGGTGGCGCGGCCTCGATCGGTCGCTTCAATTCCTGAAAATCCTTTGGAATGTCGAAATCGGCGGCGCTGACGGAATCTTTTTTAATCGACGTGATCGTGGTCACGACCTTGTTGTCGCCGACGGATATGACCGTCTTAAGCGGCAATCCGGGGAAATCGGTGTAGTCGGGCATGCCCATGTTGCTCGGCTTCCAGGCTCCGGAGATGGGCGCCTGCATCTGTTTGAGGATACCGGCCGCGTCCGGATATTTGGTCGCGACCCAAAACGAGGCTTTGAATTGCGGCGTCTCGTAAACGTATTCCTCGGTTTCGTAGCCATTAATCGTTTCCTTTTTGCCGGTAGGAGTAAGCTTTGTCGCAGCCGGCTTTTCGTCACCATCGAACTTATTAATTGTTTCGGCGGCAGCTTTTATCTGTGCTGCCGAAATCCGGACGAAACTTTTCTTATTATTCATCAAATCGGTCAATTCACCGGTTTTGCCATCGATGATTCGCGTGGGTTGCGAGGGGGCATCGACCCGTTCCTTGTCCCCTTTTATTTTCACAGTCACGTCCCCATTCTGGCCGGCGCCTTCAACTCGTTGGACAATGGTGAGATCGCCGCGCGCGGAAACGAGTAGGCCAAGAATAATTATCGAAAAAAGAGAGGCCAGGTTTCTCATGCGACTAGCTAGACCTCAGTAGCAGAAATATCAAGCGCCGCTGGTCGCGGGAAAAATCGCTTGGCAGTCTCGCAGGCCCGCGGCAATTTACGTGTCCGCGCGGGCATAGCTTAATGGTAAAGTTCCAGCCTTCCAAGCTGGCCATGCGGGTTCGATTCCCGTTGCCCGCTCATTTCGAGAACTGTGGCGGCAGCCGTCTCGGCTGCACGTTCACTCGTTAGGCGCGATCAATTCGCGATGCCGCCAGGCATAGCCGAGTCCGGAATAAATTGTGAGTGCCACTGTGATCCAAACCAGGACCGGTCCGGCTTGATCCCACGCACGAAACCACCATCTCGATGTTTCATTCGCGTAACGAAGCTCGTGGAGCGAGAGCAAAGCGAGAAAGAAAATTACCGTCACGACCTGCCAGGAAGTTTTCTGTTTGCCGAGCATTTCGGCCGGCAAAACCTTTCCTTTCGCGCTCGCCATCATCCGCAAGCCGGTGATTAGAAAATCGCGCGCCACCACCGTGGTTGCGGCCCACGCCGGAACCGCCTTGAGCGGAACCAGTGAGATAAACGCCGCCGCCACCAGGATTTTGTCCACCAGCGGGTCCATCAACTTGCCGAAATTCGTAACAAACCCGTAGCGTCGCGCGATCTCGCCGTCCACGAAGTCGCTCAACCCCGCCACGATAAAAATCACCAACGCGCAAGTGCGCCCGTACTGCCACGACGAATTCAGCGCAGCGACAAAGATAACTGTCAGCAACAATCGGCTTAGCGTTAGTCGATTCGCCCAATTCATTTTGCTGTAGCCGCTTCGCTCCCTGCCACGCCGAAGCTAGGCGAAGGCGGGCGCGAAGCGTGTCGCTGAGTCGCCATTTTGAATTTCGGCTTTTTCCAAATCGGCACCTTCTTCTTCAACTCGTCCACGATCGATTCGCTCGCTTCAAAAGCAGCCGCGCGATGTTGCGCCCTTACTCGCAGAAACAGCGATGCTTCCCCCGCAGGCACAAATCCGATCCGATGATGAAGCAGAACTTGGTTCAATCGAAAAGTCTCAGCCGCGGCATCGGCGATGACTTTCATCTGATGCTCGGCCATGGCTTTGTGAGCTTCATAATCGATTCCTTCGATTTCGTGACCGTCTTCCAGCCGTCGAACTATTCCCCAAAAATCGACCACCGCTCCGGCCCCAAGGCTTGTCCTGAGCGAAGTCGAAGGATCGACCGCTTCTTTCGGCGCCTCCAAAGGCGCTTCAGTCAACAAAACTTGAGAAACGGAGTTTGCCATGCCTTTGAGTCGACCGCTACAATGTTACTCTTGCGCCGAAACAACAAAGGAGACCCAAAATGACTGCGAATCAATGTGATATTGGCCTCATCGGCCTGGCTGTGATGGGCGAAAACCTCGTTCTCAACATGGAGTCAAAAGGTTTCTCGGTCGCCGTTTTTAATCGCACCACCGAAGTCACTGAGAAATTCGCCGCTGGCCGCGCCAAAGGAAAAAATATTCAGCCGACCCGCACGATGGAGGAATTTGTCGGCGCGCTCAAGAAACCACGCAAAGCGATG
>Ga0209471_1001630_pt1 | contig 13257 bp, 5 predicted proteins | sample GraSoiAngelo_128_FD_185885 | JGI IMG/M metagenome (GOLD analysis project Ga0209471, IMG submission 185885) | Grasslands soil microbial communities from the Angelo Coastal Reserve, California, USA - 14_0927_12_20cm (SPAdes) (version 2) | ecosystem: Environmental > Terrestrial > Soil > Grasslands ...
CCCGTGATGAAGGAAGGTGAGCGCCGGACCGCTCACCAGGGTGTAGGTCGCGCGGCGCCTTTCGATCCGCACCCGCAGCCGGCGGCCGAGAAATGTGAGGCGGAACGTCAACTGGTGGATCCTGGGTGGGAGGCGGGGCGCGAAGCTGAGGGACTCCCCGTGGTGGCGCATCCCGCCGAGGCCTCCCACCACCGCCAGCCACGCGCCGGCCAGCGAGCCCATGTGCACGCCGTCCTGCACGTTGTGCTCGAGGTCGTCGATGTCCATGAGTGCAGCCTCCGCGAGGTAGTCGTGGGCGAGCTGCATGTGTCCGACCTCGGCCGCCATCACCGACTGCGTGCACGAGGAGAGCGACGAATCGCGCACGGTGATCGGTTCGTAGTAAGCGAAGTTGCGCGCCTTCTCCTCGGCTGTGAAGGCGTCGCCGCGCAGGTGCATCGCAAGGACCAGGTCGGCCTGTTTGACGACCTGCTTGCGGTAGAGGTCGAAGTAGGGGAAGTGGAGGAAGAGGGGGTATTGGTCGTTGCGGGTCCGCCCGAAGTCCCACCGCTCGTGGTCGGTGAACTGACTCGCCTGCTTGTGCACGCGTAGGTCCTGGTCGTAAGGGATGTAGACGTTGTCGGCCGCATTGCGCCAGGCCTGCACTTCGGCGCTCGTGACTTTGAGCCGCCGCGCCACGCCGCGGTGACGTTGGGCGGCGTCAGCCGCGGCGCGCAAATTTCGCTGCGCCATCAGGTTGGTGTAGAGGTTGTTGTCCATCAGCGCGCTGTACTCGTCCGGCCCGGTGACTCCGTCGATGCGAAAGCTCCCACTTCGCTCGTAGTGGCCCAACGACTGCCATAGGCGCGCAGTTTCCACCAGGAGCTCTGTGCCGACCGCTTGCCCGAACTGCATATCGCCGGTCGCGCTGAGATACCGAAGCACCGCGTCTGCGATGTCGGCATTGATATGGAAGGCGGCGGTGGAGGCCGGCCAGTAGCCCGAGCACTCCTCGCCGCGGATCGTCCGCCAGGGAAACGCCGCGCCCTTGAAGCCCAGGTCCCGCGCCCGGCCGCGGGCAAGGTCGAGGATCGAGAATCGCCAGCGGAGCACGTCGGCCGCCGCGTACGGCGCGGTGTATGTGAGGAGCTGGAGCACGAAGGTCTCGGTGTCCCAGAACGTGTGGCCGCTGTAGCCAGGGCCGGTGAGACCCTTGGCCGGGATTGCGCGCTGCTCGGCGCGAGCGGCCGACTGGAGGACGTGGAACATCGCGAATCGGATTGCCTGCTGGACCTCGGGGTCGCCCTTGATCTCGACATCCGCGCCAGACCAGTAGTCGGCGAGATATTTTTGCTGAGCCGACGCAAGTCCTCGCCATCCGTGCCCCATTGCCGTGGTGAGCCCGCCCTCGACCTGGGACCGGAGTGCGGGCGCCGAGCGGAGGCTCGACCACGCGTAGGCGACGAACTTCACGAGCTTCAGTCGCTGGCCCCGCTTCAGGCTTGCGGAGACGGTCAGACGGGCGTGGTCTTCGCCGCTTTCGACGCTCACCTTGGCCCCGCGGGGGCCGCTGATCACATGGTCCATGCCTGCCGCCAGCCGCAGCTTGCTCCCCCTCGTCGAGTGGATGAGGATGGCGCGTTGGCCCCGGTGCGACGAGAGCTCCGCGACGAGCGGTGACTCGACGACCCCAGCCGTCCGTGGATCGTGGCGGTCGATCCCACCTGCCGGCTCATTGGCCACCAGCTCCGACTGGATGACGATGTCGGCCGGCCCGTCGAGCGGCTCGACCTCGTATTCGATCGCCGCCAGGGCTCGGTGAACCAGCGACACCAACCGGGTCGACGTGACCCGGACCGTTCGGTGGGCGGGCGACTCCCATTCGGAGGTGCGGCGCAGGACCCCAGCCTTCAGGTCCAGGATGCGCTCGTGCGAGATGAGATTTCCATAGCGGCAGTCGAACGGTTCGTCATCGACGAGGAGTCGGATGATCTTGCCGTTGGTCACGTTGACGATGGTCTGGCCGGCCTCGGGATATCCATACGCGGTTTCCGCGTACGGAAGCGGCACGTTCTCGTAGACGGCGTTGAGGTACGAGCCCGCGATGACGTGGGGCTCGCCCTCGTCGAGGTTGGCGCGCCAGCCGATGTGCCCGTTCGAGAGGGCGAAGAGAGACTCGGCCTGGCCGAGGTGTTCCTTGTCGAGCCGGATTTCGCGGACGGCCCAGGGCTCGACCCGAAAGCGATCGTTGACGATCACTGCGCTTGCATGAGCTCCGCGAGGTCGGTGACCACGGCGTCGGCGCCGTGCTGCCTCAACGCCTCGGCCTGGCCGACGCGGTCGACGCCGATGACGATGCCGAAGCCACCGGCTCGGCCGGCCTCGACGCCGGCCAGCGCGTCCTCGAATACGGCGGCTTGCCGCGGTTTCGCGCCCAGCATGCGGGCCGCTTCCAGGTAGGTGTCGGGGTCGGGCTTGCCTTTCAGACCCTTTTCTTCGGCGACGTTGCCATCGACCTGCGCGTCGAACAGCCCGTCCAGCTTCGCGGCGCGCAGGACCTCGGTGCAATTCTTGCTCGAGGTCACGACGGCTACCTTGAGCCCGGCAGACCTTGCGGCGCGCAGGTATCTCACCGAACCGTCATACACCTCGACGCCGTGGGTGTGGATGAGGCCGAGGAAGATCTGGTCTTTCCGGTTGCCGAGGCCGTAGATGGTCTCGGATTCCGGGGGGTCGTCGGGAGAGCCTTCGGGAAGGGGGATGTGCCTGGCTTCTAGAAACGACCGCACGCCTTCGTGGCGGGGCTTGCCGTCGACATAGAGGTCGTAGTCGTTGACGTCGTCGAAGGGCTGGAAGGGTTCGCCGGTTTTGGCTGCATGGTCTTTCAGAAAGGCGTCGAACATCGTCTTCCAGGCTTTGGCGTGGACCTTGGCCGTCTTGGTCAGGACGCCGTCCAGGTCGAAGAGGCACGCGGTGACCGCGGGCGGCACGCCGAGCCTGGTCTCCATGCCTAGAGAACGTTCCGCGCGTATGGGTGCGAGATCGGACGTTTTTCAAGTGTGAGCAAGAGGACTTCTACGCGCTGGTATATCAGTGCCTGGATCGTCTGGGCGCTCTCCTGGGCGGTCGCTTTCATGACGGGCCACACGACTCTGTACCGCTACGGCATCTTCGTCCAGGGATCGTCCCCGGCCGGCGGGGTGGCGGTCCTTCTGATCGGACTTGCGGCCCTCGTGATGTTTGTCGTGTGGATCGGCGCTTTGATCCGGCTCGGGCAGCAGCACAGCTGGGGATGGTTTGCCGCGGTGCTCCTCCTTCATCTCGTCGGGCTGGGAATCATCGGCATGCTGCTGTACGCGATAGCGGGGCGCGACGACATCGTCGTCTACCGTCCGACGGTGACCTGACCGCCAAAACCGTTTGCTAGCGGGCCCGGGTCCCGGCTCCCAGATGCTGCAGGACCATGTCCATTCCGCGGTCGAGCTCAGGCTCGGTCACGCACCAGTGCGGTGACAGGCGGATCCGGCCCGGTCTCGAGTCGACGATCACGCCTTGTTCGTGGAGCTTTCGCTCGACCTCCTCCGGATGGTCGCACTCCAGGGTCACGATCCCGCAGCGCTGGTCGCGCGGGCGGGGCGTGAACGTCTTCACGCCGGCCGAATCGCAGCGCTCGAGGATGCGGTCCGTCAGGTCGCGGAGTCGCCCCTGGATGTGCGCGACCCCGACCTCCAGGATCAGCTCGAGGCCGGCCAGCCCAGCGTAGTGGCAGGCCATCGCCCAGGTGCCGGTCTCGAGGCGGCGGGCATCGTCGGCGAAGTCCAGCTCTTCCAGGGTGAACGAGAACGGGTCGCGGGTGGCAAACCAGCCCGTCCCGTGAGGCCGAACGCTGGGGATCAGCCCGGGCTTCACATAAAGGAAGGCGGTGCCCGGCCCGCCCGAGAGCCACTTCAAGCAGCCGCCGACGAACGCGTCGCAATCCATCGCGCTGACGTCGATGGGCACGCACCCACATGTCTGGTAGCCGTCGATCAGGCATAGGGCGCCTTTGGCGTGCGCAGCGTCGGCGATCGCCCGGACGTCTTGCAGGTAACCCGTGGTGTAGAAGAGATGGGTCGTCGCCACCAGGGCGGTGCGGTCGTCGATCCGCTCGGCGAATGCCTCGGGCGGGATGGTCATGCCGTCGTCGCTGGGCACGAACTCGACCTCGAAGTCCGGGCGCGACAGCCACTGGTGGCCGATGGTCGGGAAGTCGAGGGCGCCGATCAGGACCTTGTTCCGGCCCGCGGGCAGGGGCAGGCCGGAGGCCAGCGTGGTCAGGGCCACCGACACCGATGGGGCGATTGCGGTCGAGCCCGGCGGGGCGTTGAGCAGGCTCCCGACCCGGGCCCGGAGACGCTCCAGCAGCGGCAGCCAGTCGGAGAACCATACCGGGGTGCCCTTGGTGTCCCAGTCCTGGGCGTAGCGCTCGAGCGCCGCTCGGCCGGTGCGGGGGAGGGGGCCGAGTGAGCAGGCGTTCAGGTAGATGTACCGGTCGAGGAGGGGAAACTGGTGGCGGAGGGCCTTCCAGTCGGGCATCAATGCAAGGCTAGTCCAAGCCGTTGTCGAGAGTGAACACCCCACCCGGGCGCGCGCTTCGCGCGGGCCCGACCTCCCCGCAGGGCGGGGAGGTGAATGGCGGCGAAACACCCCACCCGGGCGCGCGCTTCGCGCGGGCCCGACCTCCCCGCAGGGCGGGGAGGTGAATGGCGGCGCTTGTGGCGGCGCCAGTGCTATAGTCCCACCTCGGTCAGGAGGGACCCCTCCTGGCCTCGATTTCGCGTCCCCACAAGGGGCCGTGAAGTCGTATACTGGCGTTTCGTGCACGCCCGGCCGCTCACTCTGCCTATTACCTGAGCGCGCCCTTTTTCCTGGAAGGAGTAACGAATTGATCTCAGAGATGAGAGCGCCCTCGCGTCTTTCTTATGGTCGCATTCCCAACCTGGTCGAGCTGAAGGACCTCATCGCGACACAGGTGGAGTCGTTCAACTGGTTCAAGTCGGAGGGCCTCCGCGAGCTCTTCGACGAGATCAACCCGATCACGGACTACACCGGCAAGAACTTCGAGCTCAAGTTTCTTGACTACGAGTTCGGCCAGCCGAAGTTCTCGGTCGAGGAATGCCGCAACCGCGACATGACCTATGCCGCCCCGCTCCGCATCAAGACCCGTCTGACCATCAAGGAGACGGGGGAGATCAAGGAGTCCGAGGTCTACATGGGCGACTTCGCGATGATGACCAGCGAGGGCACCTTCATCGTCAACGGCACCGAGCGCGTCGTCGTGTCGCAGCTCGTGCGCTCGCCTGGCGTGTACTTCACCGCGGCCGAGGACCCCAACACCGGTCGCAAGCTTTTCGGCGCCAAGCTCATCCCCAACCGCGGCGCGTGGCTGGAGATCGAGACCTCGGCCAAGGACCTGCTGACGGTGAAGATCGACCGCAAGCGCAAGGTCCCCGTGACGGTGCTGCTCAAGGCCCTCGAGCTGCCGCAGCTCAAGGGGACCGAGAACGACCGCGAGGCGCAGAAGCGCGCCCTGCTCGAGATGTTCGGTGACGTCGACAACAACCCTGAGCATCGATACATGGAGTCGACGCTCGACAAGGACACGACGATGAAGACCGAGGACGCCCTCCTCGAGCTGTACCGCCGCGTCCGGCCGGGCGATCCCCCGTCGGTCGACAACGCCCGCAACCTGCTGCAGAGCCTGTTCTTCAACCCGCGCCGCTTCGACCTCGGCCGCGTCGGCCGCTACAAGGTCGACAAGCGGCTGGGCCGCGACGAGGAAGACATCCTCGCGCGCGTGCGCCAGCGCGAGCTGCGCATCCTCGAGAAGGGAGACTTCATCGCCTTCCTTCGCAAGCTCCTCGAGCTCAACAACGCGGCGCGCGAGAAGCAGATCCCGGACGACATCGACCACCTCGGCAACCGCCGTGTACGTGCGGTGGGCGAGCTGCTCCAGAACCAGTTCCGCATGGGCCTCATCCGCATGGAGCGGATCATCAAGGAGCGCATGACGATCAGTGACCCGCACACGGTCACGTCGGCGTCGCTCATCAACGCCCGTCCGGTGGTGGCGGCGATCAAGGAGTTCTTCGGCTCCAGCCAGCTCTCGCAGTTCATGGACCAGCACAACCCGCTATCCGAGCTGACGCACAAGCGGCGCCTGTCGGCGCTCGGGCCCGGCGGCCTATCGCGCGAGCGCGCCGGCTTCGACGTTCGCGACGTGCACCACAGTCACTACGGACGCATCTGCCCGATCGAGACGCCGGAAGGTCCGAACATCGGACTGATCGGCAACCTCGCCACGTACGCCAAGGTCAACGAGTTCGGCTTCGTGGAGACGCCGTTCCGCCGCGTGTACAACCGCATGTCGGTGAGCGAGGAGAGCACGGAGAAGCTCACGGGCCGAACGCTGCGGCGGCCCGCCGTCGACAGCAAAGGCAAAGAGGTGCTTCCGGCCAACCAGAAGCTGGACGAGAAGGCCGTGCAGTCGCTGATCAAGGGCCACGTCCCCGGCATCGACATCGTGCCTTGGGTCTCGACCGAGGTCGAGTACCTCTCCGCTGACGAAGAGGACATGTTCGGCATCGCCCAGGCCAACGCCGCGCTCACGCCTGAGAACCATTTCGCGGACGCGCGCGTACCCGCGCGGGCCCGTGGCGATTTCAAGATCGAGGACGTCGGCAACATCCAGTACATGGACGTGTCGCCGAAGCAGATCGTCTCGGTGGCAACGGCCATGATCCCGTTCCTCGAGCACGATGACGCAGGCCGCGCCCTCATGGGCGCCAACATGCAGCGCCAGGCGGTGCCCCTGCTGGTGACCGACGCGCCGCTGGTGGGCACTGGCGTCGAGTACTACGCCGCCAAGGATTCAGGCGAGATGATCGTCGCCGACGTCGCCGGGACGGTCGTCGACGTCGCGCACCCCAAGGACCTCAAGGCCGTTCACGCGACGCCGGTCTTCGAGATCGTCGTCAAGCCGGACGGTAACGGGCCCGAGCGCCACTACCCGCTCCAGAAGTTCGCCCGCTCCAACCAGGGCACCTGCCTCAACCACCGCGCCAAGGTCAAGCCGGGCCAGCACGTGGAGAAGGGAGACATCCTGGCCGACGGTCCCGCCATCGAAGACGGCGAGATGGCACTGGGCCGCAACGTGCTGGTCGCCTTCATGCCGTGGGAGGGATACAACTTCGAGGACGCCATCCTTCTGTCCGAGCGCGTGGTCAAGGAGGACATGTACACCTCGATCCACATCGAGGAGCACGAGTCCGAAGCTCGCGAGACCAAGCTCGGTCCCGAAGAGATCACCCGCGACATCCCCAACGTCGCCGACGACGCGCTGCGCAACCTCGACGAGCGCGGCATCGTCTACATCGGCGCCGAGGTCCAGCAGGGCGACATCCTGGTCGGCAAGATCACGCCCAAGGGCGAGACCGAGCTCTCGGCTGAGGAGCGCCTCCTGCGCGCGATCTTCGGTGAGAAGGCGCGCGAGGTTCGTGACTCGAGTCTCCGCGTACCTCATGGCGAGCGCGGCATCGTGGTCGACGTCAAGGTGTTCTCGCGTGAGAACAAGGACGAGCTCGGCCCGGGCATCAACGAGATGGTCCGCGTCTACCTCGCCCAGAAGCGAAAGATCTCGGCCGGCGACAAGATGGCGGGCCGCCACGGCAACAAGGGCGTCGTCGCCAGGATCATGCCCGCCGAGGACATGCCGTACCTGCCCGACGGCACCCCGGTCGACATCGTGCTCAACCCGCTCGGCGTGCCGAGCCGGATGAACCTCGGCCAGGTGCTCGAGACGCACCTTGGCTGGGTGGCTGCCACGCTCGGCATCAAGATCGCGACGCCGGTTTTCGACGGCGCCCCGATGGAGACGATCGTGGCCGAGCTGAAGAAGGCCGGCCTGCCCGAGGACGGCAAGGTCCGGCTGCGCGACGGCCGCACCGGCGAGGAGTTCGACGAGCCGGTGACCGTGGGCATGATCTACATGCTCAAGCTGGCCCACCTGGTCGAGGACAAGATCCACGCACGCTCGACCGGGCCGTACAGCCTCGTCACCCAGCAGCCGCTGGGCGGCAAGGCGCAGTTCGGTGGACAGCGGTTCGGAGAGATGGAGGTCTGGGCGCTCGAGGCCTACGGCGCGGCGCACGTCCTCCAGGAGATCCTGACCGTCAAGTCCGACGACATCGTCGGCCGCGTGAAGGCGTACGAGGCGATCGTCAAGGGCGACAACACGCTCGAAGCCGGCATCCCGGAATCGTTCCGAGTGCTGGTCAAGGAGCTGGAAGGCCTTGCGCTCGGGGTGGAGATCCTGAGCGAGGACGAGCGCCAGATTGTGCTGTCGGAAGAGGACATTCCCGAGATCCCGCTGGACCTCGGCATCAGCCTCGAGCGCGAAGAGCTCGGGGAAGACTCTGCAGAGTAGATAGAGATAGATAGGAGAAGAGGGAACACTTGCTGAAGCTCGAAAACTTCGATGCGCTAAAGCTCTCGCTGGCTTCGCCGGAGACGATCATGTCGTGGTCGCACGGCGAGGTGACCAAGCCGGAGACCATCAACTACCGGACGCTGCGCCCCGAGCGCGACGGACTCTTCTGCGAGCGCATCTTCGGTCCGACGCGGGACTGGGAATGCCACTGCGGAAAGTACAAGCGCTACCGGTACAAGGGCATCATCTGCGACAAGTGCGGCGTCGAGGTGACGCGCTCCAAGGTGCGCCGCGAGCGCATGGGGCACATCAAGCTCGCGTCGCCGGTGAGCCATGTTTGGTACTTCAAGGGCATCCCAAGCCGCATGGGCTTGCTGCTCGACATGTCTCCGCGCAACCTCGAGAAGATCCTTTACTTTGCCAACTACATCGTCACCGACGTCCATGAGGAGGCGCGGGCCGACATGCTCGCCGCCCTCAACATGGATAAGGACGAGCGCGCGATCCGTTTGCGCGCCGACGTCGACGCCAAGTCCAAGGAGCTGCGGGCGGAGCACGAAGGCAAGACCAAGAAGCTCAAGGCCGAGGTTGACGCCGAGGTCGCCAAGCTCGAGGAAGAGCTCCAGGAGGCGGTCGACGCACTGACCACCCAGGGCAAGAAGATCACCGAGACGATCAAGGCCGGGATCGGCACCAAGGCCCGCCGCGACTACTCGGTGGGCGCTGATGGCGAGGAAGAGGTCGTCGTCGAGAAGGGCGAGACCTTCGCGCGCGAGATGTCGCGTGCGGTGCTCGGCAAGGTCCAGGAGAAGATCGAGAAGCTCGAGGCCAACACCAAGGCCTCGCAGAAGCGCGGCAAGGACCGGCTCGACGCTGACAAGAAAGCGCTCGAGGCGCAGATCGAGGCCGCGACCAAGACGCAGCGCGAAGGGATCCAGGGAGAGCTCGAGGCGCTTCAGCAGGAGATCGAGGCCACGCGCACCGACCTCGAAGCGCTGCACCCCAAGCAGATCCTCACCGACACGCAGTACCGCGACTACTCGGAGCGGTTCGGGCGCGCGTTCCGGGCCGGCATCGGCGCGGAGGCGGTCCGCGACCTTCTGTCGCGCATCGAGCTGCAGTCGGAGATGTACAGGCTGCGCGAGGAGTCGAAGTCCACGAGCGGCCAACGTAAGCAGAAGGCGATCAAGCGCCTGAAGGTGGTCGAGGACTTCCGCAAGTCGAACGCCAGCCCGACGTGGATGGTGCTCGAGGTCCTGCCGGTCATTCCGCCAGAGCTGCGCCCGATGGTCCAGCTGGACGGCGGCCGCTTCGCCACCTCCGACCTCAACGACCTCTACCGCCGCGTGATCAACCGCAACAACCGCCTGAAGAGGCTGCTCGAGCTCGGCGCGCCCGAGATCATCGTGCGCAACGAGAAGCGGATGCTCCAGGAAGCCGTCGACGCGCTCATCGACAACGGCCGCCGCGGCCGTGCCATCACCGGCACCGGCAACCGCAAGCTGAAGTCGCTTTCCGACATGCTCAAGGGCAAGCAGGGCCGGTTCCGCCAGAACCTGCTCGGCAAGCGCGTGGACTACTCCGGCCGCTCGGTCATCGTCGTCGGCCCCGAGCTGAAGCTCCACGAGTGCGGCCTGCCCAAGAAGATGGCGCTCGAGCTGTTCAAGCCGTTCGTCATGCGCGAGCTCGTCAACAAGGGCTACACGACCAACATCAAATCCGCCAAGCGCATGGTGGAGCGCAGCCGCACCGAGGTCTGGGACGTCCTCGACGAGGTCATCCGCGACCACCCGGTGCTGCTCAACCGCGCCCCGACCCTCCACCGCCTCGGCATCCAGGCTTTCATGCCGGTGCTCGTGGAAGGTTCGGCGATCCAGATCCACCCGCTCGTCTGCGCCGCGTTCAACGCGGACTTCGACGGCGACCAGATGGCCGTGCACGTGCCGCTGTTCAGCGGTGCGATCGCCGAGGCCAAGAACCTGATGATGTCTTCGCAGAACATCCTGTCCGCGGCAGACGGCCACCCGGTGGTGGCGCCGACGCAGGACGTCGTCCTGGGCTGCTACTGGCTCACCGCCACCCGCGGCGACATGCCGAGCGGTGACGAGGCCGTGCGCAAGCTAAGGGCCTACACCTCGGAGAGCGAGGTCCTGCTCGCGCTCGAGATGAAGGTGGTCAAGCTCCAGGACTGGATCAGAGTCCGCAACGGCGGACAGCTCATCGTCACCACGCCCGGGCGCGTGGTCTTCAACCAGCCTTTGCCCGTCGGCAAGGAGCCGGTGGAGAAGACGATGACACCGCTCGCGTTCCAGAACGCACACTTCGACCGCAAGGCGCTGCGCACGCTGGTGGCCGAGCTGTACCGCCTGTACGGCAGCGACACCACCGCGATCGTCGTCAACGACATCAAGCGGCTCGGGTTCCGCTACGCGACCCAGGCCGGGATCACCGTCTCCGCGATGGACATCCCGCACCCCGAGTCGAAGTGGCAGATCATCCACGCCACCGAGAAGGAAGTCGCCGAGGTCGAGCGCATGTACCGGCGCGGCGTCATGACCGAGGACGAGCGCTACCGCAAGGTCATCGAGCTGTGGCAGCGCGCCTATGAGCAGGTGGGGAATGCCACCGAGGTCGCGTTCGACAAGTTCAGCCCGATCTGGATGATGATGGGCTCGGGCGCCCGCGGAAACATCCAGCAGATCCGCCAGCTCGCGGGCATGCGCGGCCTGATGGCCGACCCCACGGGCCGGATCATCGACCTGCCGATCATGGCCAACTTCACCGAAGGCCTGACCGTGCTCGAGTACTTCATCTCGACGCACGGCACGCGCAAGGGACTGGCCGACACCGCGCTCCGAACCGCCGACTCCGGTTACCTGACGCGCCGTCTCGTCGACGTCGCGCAGGACGTGATCGTGCGCGTGGAGGACTGCGGCACCACCAACGGAATCTGGGTCCGCGACATCAGCCCCGAACGGGCGAAGAACGAACCCATCTTCGAGAAGATCGCGGGGCGTGTCGCCTCTGAGGACATCACCGTGGACGGCAAGGTGCTGGTCGCGGCGGGCACCTCGATCACCGACGACAACGCACGCAAGATCATCGCCGCCGGCGTCCCCGTCAAGATGCGTTCCGTGCTCGTATGCGAAGCCCGCGAGGGCGTCTGCCGCACGTGCTACGGGCGCAACCTGGCCACCGGCAAGGTCGTCGAGATCGGGGAGGCGGTGGGCGTCATCGCAGCCCAGTCGATCGGCGAGCCGGGCACCCAGCTGACCATGCGCACGTTCCACACCGGCGGTGTCGCCGGCGTGGACATCACCCAGGGCCTGCCTCGTGTGGAAGAGCTGTTCGAGGCTCGCATCCCCAAGGGCAAGGCCATCATCTCCGAGATCGACGGCGAGCTCGAGATCATCCGCCAGGAGGGCACGCGCAAGGTGCGCGTGATCTCTCGCGAGGAGTTCGAGGTGTCGTACCCGCTCGACGCCAAGATGACTCCGCTCGTCAAGAGCAAGGACGATGTCATGGAGGGCCAGGAGCTCGCCCGTGACGCCAAGGGCAACGCCGTTCGCACCCGGCACGCCGGGAAGGTGACGGTGTCGACCAAGGAGCTCACCGTCCGCACGCTGGACGAAGAGATCCGCGAATACACGATCCCCCACCAGGTCCGCATCCGGCCCGAGCTCGACCGGCGCGACGGTCAGAAGGTGTTCATCAAGGCCGGCCAGCAGATCACGGAGGGATCCATCTCACCCCAGGAGCTGCTCCACATCCTCGGCAAGGAGGCGGTGCAGACATTCCTGGTCGACGAGGTCCAGAAGGTGTACCGCAGCCAGGGCGTGGACATCAACGACAAGCACATCGAGGTCATCGTCCGGCAGATGATGCGGAAGGTCCGCGTCGACTCGGCCGGCGACACCGGCCTCCTGCCAGGCGAGATCGTCTCGCAGTGGGAGTACGAAGAGGGCAACGCGAAGGCGCTGGCCGAGGGCGGAGAGCCCGCGACCGCGCAGACCGTTCTGCTCGGCCTCATCAAGGCCGCGCTGAACACGACGTCGTGGCTTTCGGCGGCGTCCTTCCAGGAGACCACCCGCGTGCTCACCGAGGCCGCGATCAGCGGCAAGGTGGACCGTTTGCGTGGGCTCAAGGAGAACGTGATCATCGGCAAGCTCATCCCCGCCGGGACCGGGCTCGACTACTACAAGAAGCAGCGCGAGCAGGCTGCGCGGATCCTCGAGGAGGAGCCGATCGACCTGGAGACGCTGAGCGTCTAGCAGCAAACTGGGAGGGGCCGGACGGCGGCCCCTCCTTCTTCTTATCCGGATCGACAATCCAGGCGATTTCAGCTAGAGTCAGCCGTACGTGCACAAGGGTCAGCCGTACGTGCACAAGGGGGCGCCCGCCAGGGTTAGCCCCTTTTGTTACTCCTGAGCGTGGTCTCGCCAACCTGAGATGATGGACGTGTGATCCCAAGCTCCAGGCTGCTGCGCGCCGTCGCGATGGCGCTGCTCGCGTCGGCCGTCGCGTCCGCATGCAACTCCACCACGCTCACTCAAGGCCCCAAGCTGGCCAAGGACCAGACGCTGCACGTCCTGATCGACGATCAGCCCGCGACGCTGGATCCCGGCCAGACGCAGTACTCGCACGAGACGGCCGTGCTCCGCGCGATCGACGAGCCGCTTTTGAAACCCGTCGCCGACCTGAGTGGCGTCGTCGGCGCCGCCGCTCAGAGCTACGACGTGGGGGGAGGGGGCACCGTCTACGTCTTCCATTTGCGCAAAAACGCCCAGTACTCGGACGGCGTGCCCGTCAAG
>Ga0209471_1001631_pt1 | contig 13253 bp, 12 predicted proteins | sample GraSoiAngelo_128_FD_185885 | JGI IMG/M metagenome (GOLD analysis project Ga0209471, IMG submission 185885) | Grasslands soil microbial communities from the Angelo Coastal Reserve, California, USA - 14_0927_12_20cm (SPAdes) (version 2) | ecosystem: Environmental > Terrestrial > Soil > Grasslands ...
AAAACAAACAATTGGGATCTCTACGACACCCGGAACGTGGTTTACCGACCGCTTGGACTTTCACCAGAAGAATTGAAGCTCGGCTACGATTGGGCGTACCGTACGTTTTATCGCTGGGGTTCGATCGTCAAAGCGGCATCAGCGCACTCAACCACAAAGCATTCGCTGAAGCACTTTTTTTACAGCGCGGGATGGAAAAAGTTCGAACGCGCCTGGGACTTGGTAATTCGAATCAAGCAATTGTCGCAGATGCGGCCGGTGCTCGAAGCAGTTCTCTCACGGGTCAGTTCAAGCGAAACACATTCGCATCAAGCCGACCACAACGACGCGCACTCAAATCGCAGGCTCAAGCTATTACCTTCGTGAAAATAACTCAGGCCGCATAACTCGCGTAGACGCTTTTTACTTTCTCCAGAAAATCGCGGCGGTCGATGAGGTAATGAAGTTTGACGGGCTCGGAAATGATTTCATCCGGTTCGGGCTGCGCCGTTTTTGACTTGCGAGTCTTGCTTGCTTTCTTAATAGACTTTTTTGAGCGACTAACCCGGTCGCTACCGCTCCCGGTGCTGACTTTCTTTGCCGGCTTGCCGCCGCTGACGCGCGACCAGTCATGCGTCGCGGCCAGATGATCGATTAACTTTTCAAACACTTCGCCGGGTTCGCGCTCGGTGATTCCGATCTGTTCAAGATAGCCGAAGTAACGCAGTCGCCGGATCAACTCCATCAATGTCAGACGACCTTCAGACGTTAGTCCTCCGTGCGCGTGTGAACGGCTGACGAGATATTGAATCACGATCGCTTCGGCGTAAATCCTTGGCGCCAGAAACAAACGCGAGCCATCAACTTCGTAACCTTCGGTCACGCGGCTGGAACGACGCGCCACGCGCACTTTGGTAAACACATCTTCCCAATTCGTCTTGGGATCGCGACGCGCGAGATACTTTCGCGTCGCGTCCAACAGCCAGGTCTCGTCGTTGAGATCCAGATTGACGCCCAGCGTGTCGAGCCACTCAAACAGCACCGCCCGCGAATCAGATTTCTTTTCGACGATCGCGAATTGCTCGCCGGTGGTCGGCAGCTTCTTGATGAGCGCACGCCGCGGCGCGTCCGTCGTCTTGCCCCCTTCGATCACGTAAGTATCGAATCGCGCGAGCCAGCGTTTGGCCGCACCGCAATACGGACAATGCGGATGCTTCTCTTCGCTGTCGAAGTACGGCCGCATCGCGTTGCGGCTGGTGAGTTCTTCAATCGTTGGCGTGTGACGCTTGATTTCCGAGAACGCCGTGCGCGGCGCGAGCCCGAGTTGTTTGGTGAAAATGTCGAAGGTGCAGGCGAGACAAACCAGCGTCGTGAACTCGGTGACCGTGCCGGCCGGAAAGTCTTTTAGATCAAGTTCGCGCTGGGTACTGGTCGGCATGCGGCGGATTTAATCACAAAGGGAATGTCAGTACCACCTGCGTCAGCAGGTGGGATAAAGGAGCGTCTTTGTTCCACCCGCTTACGCGGGCGGTACTGACCGGCCTCTAAGCGATTGCTACTAACGCAGGCTCGCTGTCGGTATGGCCCAGTGCGAGATCGAGTTCAGCCTCGACATCGCCGATGCCGCTCGACAATTTTGTGAAGTCAAACAGGTTCGGATCGAGCAGATGCGTCGGCACTGCATTTCCTAAAGCCGTCAGCATCGATGCGCGCACATGCGGAATTTCTTTTTCGAGATCTTCGATCAGACGTTTTATGCGCGCGCGTTTCAGATTCGGTTGCGAGCCGCACAGGTCGCAGGGAATGATCGGAAACTGTGCGGCGGCGGCGAACTCAGCAATATCAGCTTCGCGACAATAGGCAAAAGGCCGAATGATGGTGTTGCGGCCATCGTCGGAACGCAGCACGGGCGGCATCGCTTTCAACCTGCCGATGTAAAAAAGATTCAGCAGAAAGGTCGCGATGATATCGTCCGCGTGATGGCCCAGCGCGATCTTTGTGCAGCCTTCTTCGACGGCGATGTTGTAGAGAATACCGCGCCGCAGACGCGAACAAACCGCGCAAGACGTTTTGCCCTCTGGTACCAGCCGCTTCACAATTGAGTATGTGTCGCGTTCGACAATGCGAAACGGCACGCCGCGTTCCTGCAAATATTTCGGCAGCACGTCCGCCGGAAATCCCGGCTGTTTTTGATCCAGATTCACTGCCAGCAGATCGAATCTCACCGGCGCGCGTTGCTGCACGTCGAGCAGCAGATCGAGCAACGCGTGACTGTCCTTGCCCCCTGACAAACACACCATAATCCGATCGCCATCTTCGATCATGCGGAAATCGCTCATGGCTTCGCCCATGCGGCGCAGCAGTCTGGTCCTGGTTTTTCCTGGGACGGACATCTGCCAACAGGATGCCATGCGTGAGTTGGCGCTGACAAGAAGAGCGAATGCGCTTGACGCGACAATCGAGCAAGGAAATAATGCGGGCACGTTGAACGCTCGGAAACTCGGTTTGTGATCCCGCGTTATTTTTTGGTCTCCCGACCATAGCCTACGGATGAATAACAAGATGCTAGTGCCGATCTACGTCGACTATGGCAAGGGTCTGGTAAGGCTTGGTTCCGCTCGCTTGATTGGCAATAAATCAGTTGATTTGAAAGACGTGAAGTTGGGAGCTCCGGCAAAGCGCGCGGCTACTTGCGCGTTCGATGATGTGCTGGCGCTACGCATTCAGAATGAAGCCGGGAAGGCCTTCTAGCACGCGACCTGTTTGCACGTTGAGGCTTGGGCCATAAAGGCTTGAACGACTGCGCGTCATGTGATACTGTGCGCCCCACTCAAGGTGGTGTTTCTCGGAAAATCGCTCGCTCGGCGGTCCGCTTAGTGAGCTCTTCCCACGACAAGTCGAGTTTCTGCTGGCCCTTAATTATTGTTTAGAGGAGAACTCTGATGTCCCCAAAGGCGGCTCTAGTGAGAGAGCCTAGCTCCGTTCCCGTCGAAGAACCCCAATTTCAAAGCACGGTCCTACCGGTTGCGCGACCACGGCGGATTCCCGAGGACAACGCATCAGTTTCTCCGATTCGTGCTTTCCCCAGGGCGACTAAAAGTCCATCAGCCAAAGAGACGAGCTTTCAGACGCGCGTCCCAGTGATAACCGGAGAAGCGACGTACCGGGGAATGATTCCCGTCGACGGAATTATCTCTGGTCAACTAGGCGCGGCGGGCAGCGCGCTCGCGATTAAGCAACGCTCGCGAAACAATTCGGAAGATCTGCCGCCTGAACTCGATGGCGAGATCACGTTCAAGGACATGCTGCGCATTAATGGCTTCGTCGCGGGAAAGATCTTTTCTTATAAGGGAACGCTGATTGTTGATAACTCTGCGCGAGTAGATGCCAACATCGATGTCGCTGTTTGCGTCGTCAGCGGCACCGTTAACGGCGATGTGGTTGCTGAGAAGCGAGTCGAGTTGGGACCCGCTGCCGTAGTCAATGGAAACATTTCGACCGCTTCTTTGGCAATGCGGCCGGGCGCGATCTTCACCGGCAACTGCCGCATGATAAAAAACGAAACCGAGGAGAGTTAGCGCAAAACCCTCCTCGCTGAATAGCTGGTCCCTCCTTCATTTCTCCTCAATTCAGTTCATTAATCTTTGTTCAAGACCGAGCTTTCTCGGTTTCTGTTTTGTGATAGAGTCTTGCCCGCGACCTCTGTGGCGCAGACCGAAGTCATGCCATCATTAATCGATCTACGCAGCGACACTGTCACCAAACCCACAGCCGCGATGCGACGCGCGATGGCTGACGCCGAAGTCGGCGACGACGTTTACGGCGAAGATCCAACCGTCAATCATTTGCAGGAACGCGCGGCGGAAATCTTCGAGAAGGAAGCCGCGCTGTTCGTGCCGACCGGTTCCATGGGCAATCAAACCGCCGTTAAGCTGCATACCAAACCGGGCCAGGAAGTGGTCATCGAAGAGCGCGGCCACATCTACAACTTCGAGATGGCCACTATGTCCGCATTTTCTGGCTGTCTGGCGCGACCGGTGAAGAGCCAGGATGGCAGCGGGATTCTCACGTGGGATGAAATCAAAGGAGCAATTCATCACAACAGCGCATACTACGTCGCGCCGACGGGACTGATTGCGCTCGAGAATTCGCACAACCTGGCGGGCGGATCGGTTTTGACGCGCGAACGAACGGAAGATATTTGCTTGCGCGCTCACGAAATGAATTTGCCGGTGCATCTTGATGGCGCGCGAATCTTCAATGCCGCGGTGGCGTTGAAAGATTCAGTTGCGAACCTCGCCCGTCCGGCTGATTCGGTGATGTTTTGTTTGTCGAAAGGCTTGGGCGCGCCGGTCGGATCGATTCTGCTCGGCACGAAAGCCTTCATCGACGAAGCGCGCACGGTGCGCAAGATACTCGGCGGCGGAATGCGGCAAGCTGGAGTGTTAGCTGCCGCGGGATTAATAGCGTTGGAAGAGTCGCCCAAAGCTTTGCCAAATGATCACGCTAATGCAAAGCGATTAGCGGAAGGCGTTGCCGAACTTCCCGGCGTGAAGATCGATCCTGAAAAAGTGGTTACGAACATTGTCATCTTTGACGTTGCTGATACCGGTCAGACCGCCGATGGAATCTGCGCTCAACTGCGCGAGCGCGGAGTGCTGATGTCAGGTTTCGGCGCCGCGATACGCGCAGTGACGCATTACGACGTGACCTCTGTGAATATTGAAACTGCGTTGCGTGAGCTTCGAAGCGTGTTGGCTCATTAGAATTTCATCAAGAGGACGCATTGAACTAGCCGCGGCTAGACGCGGATTTCGCGGATCCGAAAAGGAAATTAAGTGAAGTTTTCGTAACCTCGCCGCACGTAGTAAAGTAATGCCCCAACATGAAACGCTCGACTCGCGGATGCGGATGTGCGATTGCTGTGCTGGTGCTGCTACTCGGCGCCGGCACGTTTGCTTTCGTCAAGTGGGGTCTGCCGTGGTGGCGCACGCGGCCGCCGAAACCTACGGGCGAGTTGCAAGTCCACGTGCTCGACGTTGGGCCAATTGAAGGCGACTCGATCCTGATCGTCTCGCCCACGGGAACGTCGGTGTTGATTGATGCGGGCGATGCCGGCAAAGGCAAGATCATCCTTGATGCGCTCAAGCGTTACAAGGTTGAGAAGCTCGATTACTTTATTGCCACGCATCCTCATCCTGATCATATCGGCGGCGCCGATGAAGTCATGAATGCGATCAAAGTCGCGAACGTAATCGACAATGGCGTGGATCTTTCGACGCCGATGCCTTCGCCTTCGCCGGCGAAAAAGGGAGCCAAATCTGCGCCCACATCCATCCTGCCAAAAACAAACAAGGTGAAGTCCGTAAACAGTTTCTTTGACGAGTATAAAGACGCCTTGCACAAAACCGGTGCGCAGTACGGCAAAGCTGAGCCCGGAAAGAAATACGACCTCGGCGGCGGGGCAATTCTGACCGTGCTCGCGCCGACTCAGCCGTTCTTTACCAGAGACATGATGAAGGGCGGTGGCAACGACACCAACGCAAATTCGATCGTGCTGCGTTTAGACTACGGCGACTTCTCGATGCTATTCATGGGCGATGCTGAGGAACAGAGCGAAGCGCGGCTGGTCGGCAAGGATCAAACTTTGAAAGCAACTGTGATCAAGATCGGGCATCACGGATCGAAGTACGCAACGTCTGAAGGATTTTTGAAGCGCGTGCAACCCGAAGCCGCGATCATTTCTGACGGTGCTTGGAATCGTTATGGGCATCCGGCGCAGAGCGTGCTCGATCGCTTGAAGGCGATAAATGCAAAAGTCTATCGCACGGATTTGCAAGGCGAGATCACGATTACCACGCACGGGAAAGCTGACTCAGCGAAGTTCTATGAAATAAAATCGGCGAAGGAAACGTCAGAAGATGTTTGGACAGGGCGCGAAGGACAAAAGGATGATTCGTCGCGGTCCGGCTTTATTGCATATGGGGATTTTGGGCCACCGCCAAAACAGAAACCGTCAACCACGAAGCCACCAAGGCACTAAGATGATTTCTAAACTTTGTGCGCTTCGTGTCTTTGTGGTCGTTACCATCCTATGACCAAATCTGCAACCTATATGGACGCCGGCGTCGACATTGATGCCGCGAATCGCGCGACGGAAAAGATCAAAGAGCTTGCCCGCACGACCTTCAATGCGCGGACGCTGTCCGAAATTGGCAGCTTCGGTGGAATGTTTGACGGGGCATTTCCATCGTTGCGCCAGCCGGTGCTCGTTGCCTCCGCAGATGGCGTCGGCACGAAACTGAAAATGGCGTTCGCGACCGGAGTTCACAACACGATCGGCCGCGATCTCGTGAATCACTGCGTCAACGACATCCTCGTCCAGGGCGCGCGGCCGCTCTTCTTTCTCGACTACATTGCGACCGGACAGCTCGCGCCGGAAATAGTCACGAACATCATCGAAGGCATCACTAACGGCTGTCGCGAAAATGGTTGCGTGCTGCTCGGTGGCGAAACTGCCGAGATGCCTGGTTTCTATGCCGACGGCGAATATGACGTCGCGGGCTTCATCGTCGGCGTTGTCGGCCGTGATAAGATCATCGACGGGAAAACGATCGCCCCGGGCGATGTGGTACTGGGCTTGCCGTCAGTCGGTTTGCACACGAACGGTTATTCGCTGGCGCGCAAACTTTTCTTTGAAGATGCGGGAGAGACTGCGGACACTTTCATCGATGAACTCGGCGAGACAATCGGCGAAGCGCTTTTGAAACCACACGTCAGCTATCTTCGCGAACTTGCCGGCTTGCTCGATTCAGGAAAGATCAAGGGCCTCGCGCACATCACTGGCGGTGGTTTGCTGGAAAACATTCCGCGCATTCTGCCTGAAGGAACTGCCGTTGAAATCAAACGCAGCTCGTGGCCAGTGCTGCCAATTTTCACTCTGATGCAGCGCATAGGAAACGTCGAAGAGGCCGAGATGTTCCGCACCTTCAACATGGGAATTGGGATGGTGATCGTTTGCGATCAGTCGAATCTATCAGCAATCAAAACGGATCTTAAATCTCGCGGAATAGCAGTTTTTGAAATAGGCGCGGTGAATATGGGCAACAGAGATGTTAAGATCCGCTAGAATCCGAATCAGGTGATTAGTCGGAGGTAGACATGAGTTCAACGGTTGCAGAGATGAGCCCCGAAGAGTTAAGAGAAATGATTGAAGCCTCGGTGGAGCGAAAGTTAAGCGAGTTTTTTAGAGATCCTGACGCAGGGCTTGAAATAAACGAAGCTCTGCGTGAACAACTCTTGCGTCAGGAGCAGGATTTTGAGCACGGCAACCGGGGTAAGTCGCTGGCAAACATTATGGAGCGTTTAGATCTTAACCAAGATAATGTATGAACTGCGAATTCTTAACGCCGCTGAAGTTGACCTTACGCGGCTCGATCGATCAATCGCCCGTCGGACATAAATCGTATTCAATGGCTCGCTGAACACTTCGACGATCTCAAGCCCGAACTCCTGGTTGGAACGTTATCAGGATTCTTCAAATTCCGGGTCGGTGACTATCGCATCATTTACAAAGTCCGCAAGAATGAGAATCTTATTGTCATTCACCGCATCGGCCACCGCCGCGAAGTCTACAAACTGTGAATTATATTGAGGTAACAAATGGATCAATGGCTGGATAATTTCAAGCAAACGATTGACTCAGCGGCGCCCCGCCTGTTGAAAATCAGCGAGCCGCAGAGCCAACAACCGCGCGCCGAAGATCACTGGTCTTCGAAACAGATCATTGGTCATCTGATCGATTCAGCGGCCAACAACCACGCGCGGTTCGTCCTCGGACAGTTGAAAGACGATCTCGTGTTTCCGGGATACGACCAGAACGGCTGGGTCAAAACAAATCATTACCAGGACGCGCCGTGGCCGCAACTTGTCGAGCTTTGGCGCGCTTACAATCTCCACTTGCAACATGTGATGGCGCACGCCGACAAATCGAAGCTGAACACGCCCTGCACTTTGCACACGTTGCAGGAGATTGCGTTCAAGACCGTGCCGAAGTCTGAACCGGTAACGCTTGAGTATTTGATGAAAGACTATGTCGATCATCTGAACCATCATCTCGCGCAAATCTTCACCGATGAAAAATAGATGGCCGAGGGATCCGCACAGAAAGCGCGCATAGCAATTCTGATTTCCGGCCGTGGCTCGAACATGATCGCGCTCGCCGATGCAGTTCGCGGGGGATCGATTCCGAACGCTGAGGTTGCGATCGTTATCAGCGATCAGCCGAACGCGGCCGGGCTTGACCAAGCGAAAAAACGCAGGCTCGAAACGTTGGTGATCGAGCGCCGCGGTCGAACTCGCGAGGAACACGATCGCCAGATCGTCGCTGAGTTGCGTGAGCGAAAGATCGATCTCGTTTGTCTCGCCGGTTACATGCGCGTGCTGTCTTCTGAATTTATCAATACTTATCGCGGCCGGATTCTCAATATTCATCCGAGCTTGCTGCCTTCGTTCCCCGGACTGAACGCACAGAAGCAAGCTTTGGATGAAGGTGCAACTATCAGCGGATGCACAGTTCATTACGTTGACGAAACGTTGGACGGCGGGCCGATTATTGTGCAGCGCGATGTGCCGGTTCACGAAGGCGATACGGTTGAAAGTTTATCGGAACGAATTTTGATTGAAGAGCATAAGCTTTATCCCGAAGCGGTGAAGCGAGTCCTGGAACAGATCGAATAATGTCCGCCGCAATCACCTCAGATGAAACCCTGGTAATCGAAACGCCTGAGCGCGTGCCGCTTCATTTCGCGCTCGCGTCGATCGGCAATCGCTTCATTGCCTGCGCCATCGATCACACGATCCAGATCGTCGGGCTGATCACGATCGTGATCGTATTTCTGATCATTTCTGATGCGGCGGACGTTGGGCACCGACTAGTCAATGCGCCGAAGTGGGTAATTGCGCTCCTGGTCATCATTCAATTTCTGATCATCAACGGTTATTTCGCAATTTTCGAGTGGATTTGGAGCGGCCAAACGCCCGGCAAACGTTGGTTGAAGCTGCGCGTGATTCGCGAAGACGGCCGCCCGATTTCTTTCTTTGAAGCGATGGTGCGAAATCTTCTCCGGGTAGTCGATTTCATCGTGCCGCCTTTCTATTCCATCGGGTTGATTTCAGTTTTTGCCACTGAGCGAGATCAGCGGGTCGGCGATTTGGTTGCCGGAACGGTTGTCGTGCGTGAGCGTGAGGCAGAAGCGCCGGCGTTTGCCGAAGTGTTCGCGTCGCCGGTGTCTGATCCTGCGTTGAGGCGGACTTGCCAGCCGGTCCGGTTCACGGCGGACGTGAATACGTTAACCGAGCCGGAGATTTCCGTCGTCGAAAATTTTTTGCGCCGGCGCTGGGATTTGAGAGATTATCCGCGGCAATGGATGGCCTGGCGGGTTTCGATGCCGATCCTTTTCAAGCTTCGCCCTCAATACGATCTGGCGACGTTCACCTATGAAGGATTCCTCGAAGAGCTGCTGCATCGCTATCGCGAGAAACATCGCTTCATCGACTGATCAGTCCTTCTCCTTTTCAGCCGGAAACATCGCTCCCGCTTTCTCGGGCGTTAGCTCGAAGCCAACCAGTGCCGCCGCTCGCGCCAGTACCGGATCATGTTTGGCCGCAAGGTTGACGGGCGTCGGCAGTACGAGTTCATCGGGGACAACTCCCATATGTTCAAGACCCTTGCCATCCGACATAATTATGTCCGCATCGGTGATGGATGCTCCGTAAAAAATCATATTGCCGTTGCTCATGTCTCCGAGGGCTCCTGGTCGGAATACCGAGCGCATCACGGCGCCGGCAGAGCGGTCCCCAATGACGGTCCCACGTTTCTCAATTTGAATTACGCGAGCAAACAGCTCGGACGCTGAGGCTGAATTACTATCAATCAACACCACTAGTTGGCCCTTGAACACATTATCGCCACGCGACTTTGCTTTGAGAGGCCTAGTTTCCTTCCGTCGCTTCATCTCACCGACGGTGAGGTCGTGATCGAAGAAGTAGCCGATAAGTTTTTGTAGGGCTACTTCCTGTCCGCCGCCATTGCCGCGCAAGTCGAGTACGAGGGCTTTGCGTTCCTTTGCCCGCTTCATCATATCGGCCATTTTGCTTTCAGTTAGATCGAAATGCCTCAGCTTCCAAATGAGGACGTCCGCGTTCAAGTCAAAGTATCGCGGCAGTTTCTTTTCATCCTCTTGATCCTTGAATGCCTGGTTGAACCATTCTTCAGGATTGATTTGCTTTGGCCGCTTTTCCACCTTGGCCTTCAACGCGAGTTCCCGCTCCTCGCCGGCCGGCGTGCGTATGACGATTCGCTTACCCGGCTGAGGTCTCAACACGTTATAGTTGTATTCCATTTTCCACAGCGACTCGCGCGTTGGCTTGAATCCATCAACCGAAAGAACCTGGTCTCCGGGATGAAGGCCCTGAACGGCCGCGTCGCTGTCCGCGTCCACTTCGGTGACCAGACAGAGGTTGCCAATTGCCTGCATTCTCCATCCATAATCGACATCCACCGGTCGCGAAGGTGGAACAAAGAACGTGTGCGAGTCGTTTAACTCAACCATCGTTTGCGCGATGATGCCAAGCACTTGCGAAATATTCGCGGCCTCATGAATCTTGTTTTCAGAAACCTTGAAGCGGCTTTCAAGATCCATTCCGTGGTACGACGGATCGTAATAGTATTCCTTCAAATAGTCCTTCATCAGTCCCAACATGACCACACCCCGGTTTCGATCACGCTCGACATCCTTTTGGGTCTGACCAACGACGGCTTGAGAAATAAAGATGATCAAGACGGACGTTAGGAAAATCGGAGTCTTGCGGGCCTGGTCCAGCAGCGTGGTGTTCTTCCGGCTGGGAGTTGAGATGCTTGATAGACGGCGCTCTTGGCAAATGCTCCCGAACCCGTCACGACTTAGAGAAGAGATCGGCGAAGAGTGCAAACCAATTATTTTCATTTCGAGGTACTCCTGAAAAATTTTGAGAAATCTGCTCCCAGAAGTTACTGCGCAGATCGGGCGAGGCCTCTGAGATGCTTGCTTAAAAAGTATTCGGAACTGAGCCGTTTTGCAAGCGCCTCTCCTCATCGTGCGTGATCCAGATCGCCGCTGCAACAAGGTCGAAATTGACTCGATTTTTTGGCTCTGTTAGTTTGTTTAGTGTCGATCTGAACGTTCTTACCAACAAAGAGAGGGCAATCATAATTCATGTCTCGAGACGTTTTCATTTTGGGTGGGAAACGAACGCCGATGGGCGAGTCCGTTGGCGCGTTGAAAGATATTTCGGCGACGCCATCTATGGCGCGACACGACAGCCTGCATCGGCGGGGGGACAAGGAATCGCGATGATCGTGGAAATCGTGTAGCATAAAATTCAACCGCGCTTGGATTAAAGAACTTTTTGTCTGCTGTAGTTTAGATTTTCATAGAAAATCCAAAATCTCGTCCGCAATATTTTGGTCTGATACTTCAGGGGTTAGATTAGACGCAACAAACCGAACGCTTGGTTCAATTCTGCTCCGCAGGCGTTTGAGGCACAATTCTTGCGAAAAATTGCAGTTCCTGCGCGGCCACGAAAAATGTCGACGAAAATTGACGAGCGCAAGTAAGAAGCGAACTGAATTCTGATAGTTTTATGCTTGCGCAGTTAACGCTCAACATGATAGAAACCGCCTTCTGCACTTTTCGGCAGTCAATCCTTCGAAAGACGCAGTCCAAAAAGTTTTTAACGGTCTCAGTTAGCTTTGCGCGCGATGGTTCGGGCGCATCATGTTCTTCAACGATTCTGATTTCCCCTTAAGGAGTTCTCCGCTTATGAGTAAATTTCTACGCTTCTGTTTTGCTTCCCTGCTCGTCACCGCATTTTGCGCAGTTAGCGCAATGGCGCAAGGTACGGTGACAGGTGGCATCAGTGGTACCGTCACGAATCCTAATAAGGAAGTAGTGTCGGGAGCTGCGGTCACCGCAAAAAACAATGGGACCGCCAAAGAAGCTACCGCAACGACTGACGACAACGGTGGCTTTAGAATTGTAAACCTCGATCCCGGCTCCTACACCGTGAGCATAAATGCGACCGGGTTTTCCCCATTCTCCAGCCCCACAGTCGTAGTCGAGGTCGGCCGCTTAACGAATCTGGAAGTTCCCCTAGCGCTCCAAGGGGTCTCTGGCGGAACGGTAACCATCACCGCTGAGGCGCCAGTTATCAATACGACGCAGCAGGATTTCTCGAGTAACATTAATCAAACAACGATTAACGAATCGCCGATTAACGGCCGGCGCTGGTCCAACTTTGCGATTCTTACGCCCGGCGCAGTTCCGGATGGAACGTTCGGCTTGATCAGCTTTCGCGGAATCTCTGGGCTGTTGAATAACAACACCGTCGATGGCGGCGACAACAATCAGGCGTTCTTCGCCGAAGAACGGGGACGCACACGCATCCCGTACGTAATCAGCCAGGCATCAATCAAAGAATTTCAGGTCAACACCTCGAGTTACTCTGCTGAGTACGGCCGTTCGGCCGGCGGCGTCACGAATGCCGTAACCAAATCCGGAACTAACGAACTTCACGGTTCGGGATTTCTCTATGACCGGAACAATAAATGGGGCACCCGGAATCCGCTGGCAACTAACTCTGTATTGGTCAATGGCGTATTCACGCCTGTCGGGATCAAACCCGTCGACGTGCGTTACCAATTCGGGGGCACCATCGGCGGGCCCATTGTGAAAGACAAAGTGTTTTTCTTTTTCAGCTACGACCAACAGCGTCGTAATTTTCCTGGTTTGGCGAGATTTACTGATCCCAATTTCTTGAACACTGCGGATAGATGTTTGCTGACCACCGCCTTAGGTACCCAAACCTCCAACGCCTTGTGCCCCGGACTGGTTGCGGGTAGCAGTAGGGGAACTGCCAGCGCCACCAACGCGCTGACGACCGGCAAAGGATTGACTGCCGCACAAGTCGACACCGCGCTCACTTTCCTGAACGGCCTTTCCGGCACCCTTCCTCGTCGCGGCGACAATCTTATCTTTTTGCCGAAGGTCGATTGGCACCTCAATTCTAATAATGTGTTTACGGCAACCTTCAATTGGCTGAAATGGAATTCACCCGCGGGCATCCAGACCCAGGCTACGAACACCCTCGCCAGAGATAATTTTGGTGATGACTTTGTGCGCGCCAGATTCCTGAATCTGCGACTCGCTTCAACTATTTCAAGCAAATTCGTCAAC
>Ga0209471_1001632_pt1 | contig 13245 bp, 13 predicted proteins | sample GraSoiAngelo_128_FD_185885 | JGI IMG/M metagenome (GOLD analysis project Ga0209471, IMG submission 185885) | Grasslands soil microbial communities from the Angelo Coastal Reserve, California, USA - 14_0927_12_20cm (SPAdes) (version 2) | ecosystem: Environmental > Terrestrial > Soil > Grasslands ...
GCAAGTACATGCCGCCGATCATCACGGCGACCCCAAGCGTGCCGAGGAAGCGGTAGTACTTGACCCGGCGCATGACAAACCCAGTCAGAGTGCTCGCGGCGAGCAGGCCGAACATCATGGGCGTGATCAGGGCGCCAGAGTTGGTCGCGCTGATCCCGAGCACGCCCTGGAACACCAGCGGCGTGAACAGGATCGAGCCGAACATGCCGAAGGCGGTGAGAAAGCCGACGATCATCGAGACGGTGAATGTCGTGTTTTTGAAGAGCTCGAGCGGCACGATCGGCTGCTTAACGCGGCCCTCGACGAACACAAACGCAGCCAGCATCGCGGCGGCCAAAGCGAGCAAGCCCACGACCTCGGGGGAAGTCCAAGCGTGGTCGCGCGTGATCGAAAGCGCGATCAGCAGGGGAACGACGCCGGCGGCCAGCGTCAGCGCGCCCCAGAAGTCGATGTCACGCCACGACGCCTTCGAGCGCACGTACGGAAGCCCGGCGAGCACGACAGCCACGGCGATGATGCCGACGGGAATGTTGACCTCGAAGACCCATCTCCAGCTCCAGTGGTCCGTGATGAAGCCGCCGGCTGTGGGGCCGACTATCGAGCTCAGGCCGAACACGCCCCCGAACATGCCCTGCACCCGGCCTCGGCTCTCGGGCGGAAAGAGGTCGCCGATCACAGTGAACACAGTGGCGAAAAGCACGCCCCCGAAGATGCCCTGGATGCCTCGGAACACGATCAGCTGCGTCATGTCCTGGGACAGTCCGCAAAGGGCTGACGCGGCGACAAAGCCGATCATCCCGGCGAGCAGGAAGGGCTTGCGGCCGAAGAGATCGCCCAGCTTGCCGGCGATCGGGGTCATGGTCGTCGAGGTGACCAGGTAGGCGGTCGTGACCCATGCCAGGCGGTCGAGCCCGTTGAGGTCGGCCACGATGCGCGGGATCGCCGTACCGACGATGGTCTGGTCTAGAGCGGCCAGCAGCAGCGCCAGCATCGTCCCGGCTGTGGCGAGAATCACGCGGTTGCGCGACAGCCCTTGAGTTATCACTTCCCCAGCTCCTTCCTGGCGTTGATCACCAGCTGCAGGCACAGGTGTCGAAGCTGCGCCAGGTCGTCTTTGCTGAACCCTTCGACCATCTCGAACTGATGGTCCACGCCCTCTTTCCAGACCGCCTGGATGCGGGCGCGCCCTGCCTCCGTCAGCCTTGCCCGGATCGAGCGCCTGTCGGACGGATCCGGGACGCGCTCGACAAGGCCGTCGCGCTCCAGGTGGTCGACGAGCCCTGTGATGTTGCGAGGCGTGGACTCCATGTTCGCGGCCAAATCCCCGAGCGGGGTGTCGCCGCATCGGTACAGGCGAAACAGCACGCCAAGGCGGCCCTGGGTGAGGCCGTGCTTCTCGGCCCAGCGCTCCTGGAGCAAGCCCAGCATGTGGCCGGCGATCTTCATCGCACCGAGCGCCTCCACGGCGCTCATGTCGACGTGGAGATCCTCGAAGAGCTCACGCATGTGGACGCTGTAGAGGCGTCCTGATTCGTCGCGGGCGAGCTCGTGGCCCGAACCCAGCTCGCGGGGCAGAGAATGCGTTGTAGATCGATTCATGGTGTCGTCATTCATAGTGAATGGCTTCATTATCACCACATACAGGGTTTCAAGCCAAGTTATTCTCGACGCCGAATGGTTGCCACGCTGGGGGAGGAGGCGGAATTCTGCCGTTGGACGAGCCTCCTCGGCGGGCAGGCGACGCCGGCGGCTCCCACCCGGCGCGGCGGCTGGTCGGGCGCGGCTCTGGTCTACATTCAGGCCCAGCTGCTCTTCGACTCACCCAGGAAGGCTGATTTCCGCGCCACGGTCGAGGCCGCCAGGCATGACGGCGCGCTCCTTGCCATCGAGCTGGGCGACACGGGCTGGATCCGCGAGCTCGGCGGCCCTCAGGCGGCGTACGAGCTGGCCGGCATGAGGCCCGACATCCTCTTTGCGTCTGAGGCGGCGGCGTCCGAGCTGGGAGGGCCGCTTGAGGGGATCGCCTCGATGCCGGTCATCCGGATCGAGTCCGGCGGCTGCAGTGTCCACGGCCGCCGAGTCCATGTGCCCGCGTCCGCGTCGAACACGGCTGCCCTGGCCGCCACGTTCTGCGTAGCGCTCATGGAAGGCTGCGCGCCGGTTGAAGCCGCCGGTCGGGCTGTGCTGGTGGCAGCGGAGTGATCGTCGACGCACACCTGGACATCGGCTGGAACGCCCTCGCGGACGGTCGCGGCTTCCTGGGCCCGCCGGCGCCGCGCTACGTGATCAGCCGGGATTCGCTCATCGGCGCCGGCGTCGGCCTCGTCTTCGCGACCCTGTACACGGCACCGGCACTGGCGAGGCGGGCGATGCGCACGCGTTATGTGTACGAGAACGCGCACGAAGCCCACATCATGGCGCGCTCCCAGGTCAGCTACTACCGAGCCTGCGAGCTCCAGCTGATTCGCGACTCACGAGATCTCGAGCGCTACGTTCGCGGCTGGCGGCGGGGCCAGGTCGCGGCCGTGATGCTCATGGAAGGAGCCGACCCGATCGAAACCCCGAGCCAGCTCGGCGCCTGGACCGACATGGGGTTGCGGATCATCGGTCCGGCCTGGAGCCGGACCCGCTATAGCGGCGGCACCCGCGCACCAGGCGGCCTGACCAAGCTCGGCGTCCAGCTGCTGAAGGCCATGCGGCGCAAGCACGTCATCCTGGACCTGAGCCACATGGCCGACCAGGCGGTTGCTGACGCGTTTGAGATGTGGCGCGGTCCGATCATCGCTTCGCACAGCAATGCGCGAGAGCTGGTTTCTGGAGATCGCCAGATCACCAGCGCGACCGCCGCGGAGATCGCGCGCCGCGGAGGCATCGTCGGCATCAGCTTCTATCCGAACCACCTCCGCTCCAAAGGCAAGACGAGCCTCGAGGACGTGGTCCGGCATGCGGTTCACCACGCCCGCTCCACCGGAGGTCCGGAGCATGTCGGCCTCGGCACCGACCTCGACGGCGGCATCGACTCGAGGTATGGGCCCATCGCCGACCTGAACGAGTTGAAACAGCTGCGCGGGATGCTGCGCAAGCACTTCAGCGCCGCCCAGGTCGACGGCGTCATGGGCGAGAACTGGATAGCGTTTCTCCGGCGCTCGCTTCCCGCCCCTACAGCGACTCGACCAACCTCTTCGCGCTGACGAAGGCGAAACCCATGCCGTGGCCGTTGAAGCCCGCGCACAGGTAGACACCGGGCAGGCCTTCGACCGGACCCACCAGCGGCAGCCCCGTTTCCGTAAACCCCATGATGCCGGCCCAGCGATGGGTCACCCCGGACTCAGCTCCCATGCGCTTCAGCTGGGCATCGAGATGGGCCTGGATCTGATCTGTTGGAGTCTCGTCGTACCCAATCTCTTCGTCGTAAGCGGTGTCGCGCCAGCCGCCGATCAGGACCTCACCCGTCGGCATCTGCCTCCAGTAGCGATAGCCGAAATGCGAATAGGTCGGTAGGTCGCAAAGGCGCGCCCCGTCGGGGCCGCTGGCGAGCATCTGCGCGCGCCGCGGCTTGATCGCCACCTGCGGCAGCAGGAGGGGCGTGTACGCGTTGGTCGCGAGGATGACGCAGCCGGCGCGGCATTCGGCGCCGTCCGCATGCACCACCACCTCGGGCGATCGCGCCTCAATGGCGGTCACGTTCACGCCTTCGCGGATCGCTCCCGGCTCGGCCAGTCGGGCGAGCGCTCCCACCATCGCCGCCGGGTTCACCTCGCCATCCCGCGGGTTGACGAGGCGGCGGCCATCCCACCTGACCTCGAACCCATCCTCGCCAAGCAGCTGTGCGGATTCCGCGAGCCTGGCCGCTTCCTCTTCGCCCGAGGCCAGAATGGCGCTGCCCAACCGGCGATGGCCGACGTCCTCGCCCTTCACCGCCTCCGTCATCGTGGCGTGGTTCTCGAGCGTCATGTGCCAGATGTCGGAAGCGCGCGATCGCCCGTACGTGCGGACTGCATCCGCGTAGCTGTCGGCGACGCCGGCCAGAAGAAACCCCGCGTTTCGCCCGCTCGCGCCCGACGCGATGTGCGCGCGCTCCACGAGCACCGCGTCCATGCCACGGGCGGCCAAGTGATGGAGGAGGCTCGTGCCGGTGATCCCACCGCCGATCACGAGCACGTCAGCGCGCTCCGGCAAGCGTCCGGCGTAGCGCTCGGCCGGCCGCGGCCAGTACGGAGTGCTCGTCAAGGTCGAGTTCCGTTAGCGAATAACATCTTTGTTTGCATGGATTCTGAGAGCTACGACGTCTTGGTGGTCGGCGGCGGGCTGGCCGGCATCAGGGCGGCGATAGCCGTGGTCGACGCCAACCCGCTCCTGAAAGTGGGGATGGTCTCGAAGGTCTATCCGATGCGCAGCCACACGGTCTCAGCCGAGGGTGGGGCCGCGGCCGTGCTGCGCCCCGAGGACAGCTACGAGAACCACGCCTTCGACACCATCAAAGGCTCGGACTATCTCGCCGACCAGGACGTGGTCGAGGCCTTCGTACGCGAAGCGCCGATCGAGGTGATCCAGATGGAGCACTGGGGCTGCCCATGGAGCCGCGATCCCGACGGCAAGATCTCGGCGCGGCCTTTTGGCGGCATGACCACGTGGCGCACCTGCTTCGCCGCCGACAAGACCGGGTTCCACATGCTCCACAGCGTCTTTCAAACATCGCTCCAGTTCAAGCAGATCCACCGCCACGACGAGGCCTTCGCCACCAAGCTCCTGATGGAGGATTCGCGCTGCGTGGGCGTGGTCGCGATCGACATGCGGAGCGGTCGCTTCCAGGCGATCACTGCGAAATCCGTGATTCTCGCCACGGGTGGCCTTGGACGCGTCTACGCGTTCACCACCAACGGCAACATCTGCACCGGCGACGGTATGGCCCTCGCGTATCGGGCAGGCGTCGGGCTGAAGGATATGGAGATGGTCCAGTTCCATCCGACCGGGCTGCCGTTCACGGGCATCCTGATCACCGAAGCAGTGCGCGGCGAGGGCGGCTATCTCCTCAACAAGGACGGCGAGCGGTTCCTCAAGCGTTACGTGCCCAACAAGATGGAGCTCGGCCCGCGCGACATCATCTCCCGCGCGATGACGACCGAGTTCGAGGAAGGCCGCGGCTTCGAGGGGCCTCATGGCAAGTACATGCACCTCGACGTGCGACACCTCGGCGAAGAGGTCATCGATCGCAAGCTGCCGTTCATGCGCGAGCTCGGGCGAGAGTTTGTCGGCATCGACATCGTCAAGGACCCGATCCCCGTGCGTCCCGTTCAGCACTACATGATGGGCGGCGTCGACGCGGACATCTCCGGGGCCACGCCGGTCTTGGGCCTCTACGCGGCGGGCGAATGCTCCAACGTCGGGTTGAACGGAGGGAACCGGCTCGGCTCGAACTCGCTGTCCGAATGCCTGGTGTTCGGCGCCGCGGCCGGCCGGGCGGCCGCCGAGTACGCCAGCGCGGCCAAGGCGGTGGGGGCGAACCCGGTCGACGCCTTGCTGGCCGACGAGACCAGGCGGATCGAGGCCTCGTTCCTCGACAAGAAGGGTGGGGAGGAGAGGATCGGAACGATCCGCGAGGAGCTGCAGCACGACATGGACGCCGGTGCCGGAGTCTTTCGCACTCGAGAAGGCCTCGAGAAGCTCACACGTCAGCTCGGTTCGCTGCGGGATCGTTTCGAGAAGATCAAGATCGAAGACTCCAGCCGCACGTTCAACACGGAGCTGACGGCGGCGCTCGAGCTCGACTTCATGATCGAGGTCTCAGAAACGATCGCGTACTCCGCGCTGGCCAGGGAGGAATCGCGGGGCGCGCACTCCCGCCGGGATTTTCCCGAGCGCGACGATTCCAAATGGCTCAAGCACACGGTTGCGTTTCGCGCCGATGGCGCCGCGCCGAGGCTCGACTATCGCGACATCCATATCACGAATTTCAAGCCGCAGGCCCGCACCTACTAGGAGAAGAGATTGGCCGAGAAGAGGATCACGATCCGGGCGACGCGCTTCGATCCTGACAGGGACAAGGCCCCACGCCTGCAGTCATACGACATTCCCTTCTCAGACGAGAGCATGGTGGTCCTCGACGCGCTCAACCACATCAAATCCCACGTCGACGGCAGCCTCAGCTACAGATGGTCATGCCGGATGGGCATCTGCGGTAGCTGCGGCATGATGGTCAACGGCACTCCTAAGCTCACCTGCAACGCCTTCCTCCGCGACTACTGGCCGCGGTCCATCACAGTCGAGCCGCTGAACAACTTTCCAATCGTGCGCGACCTCGTGATCGACATGGAGGGCTTCATGCAGAAGCTGAAGTCCGTCAAGCCCTGGATCATCCGCAAGCAGGACTATCCGCTCGGGGCGGGCGAACACCGCCAGACGATGGACCAGATCGACGAGTTCCGGCAGTTCAGCGAGTGCATCAACTGCATGCTGTGCTACGCGGCGTGTCCGGTTTACGGTCTCAACAACGAGTTTCTCGGCCCCGCGGCGACAGCGCTCGCACGCCGCTACAACCTCGACTCGCGCGACCAGGGATTGACGGAGCGCCTTCCGATGCTCGCCAACTCCGAAGGCGTATGGGAATGCAGCTTTGTCGGCGAATGCTCGGTGGTCTGCCCGAAAGGCGTCGACCCGGCCAAGGCGATCCAGCAGACCAAGCTCGACACGACCATGCGTTTTGTGCTTCCGTTCGGAACCCGCGAAGAGTGACGGCGTCTCCAGAAGGCGCTGAGGCTGCGGCCACTGGCGGCGAAGCGACTCGCGTCTACCGGTCACAGATGACGCCAGGATGGTGGCTGCGCCAGCGCCACTACTTCCTGTACATAGTTCGCGAGTTCACAGCGCTGCCTCTCGCTCTGTGGCTGCTCTGGCTGCTGTTCGAGATCCACCGCGCCGCCGGCGGGCCCAAGGCCTTCTATGCATCGGGGTCGCCCGCCTTCATCGCGTTCAGCGTCGTCTGCCTCGGCTTCGCGCTGTACCACAGCTACACGTTCCTCAGCCTGGCCGGGGTGATCATCAACATCAAGGTGGCGGGCAAGCCCGTGCCGTCTCGCCTCATCGTGCTGTCACAGTTCGCCGCCTGGGCGATAGCCTCCCTTGTGATCGCCGCCGCGCTCATCGGGTTCGCGAGATGAACCACGACGCCGAGCACGTTCAGAAGCCGGCGATCGCCCACCTCATCTGGTGGTTTCTGTTCGCCCAGGGTGGTGTGATCGCTGCGATATTGCTTCCCGTCCACATCCTGGTCCAGGGCATCCTCGGTCCGCTCGGAATCGTGCAAGTTGTGGACAGGCACTACGACACGTGGGCCAATGTGATTGGGAACCCGATCGTAAAGCTCTACCTTCTCGTTCTGATCGCGTTCCCGTTCTTCCACTTAGCGCACCGGTTGCGCTATCTGCTGGTCGACCTCGGGGTGCCGGCGGCGAGGTCAATCCCCGCCCAGGTGATCGGTCCCCATCGGGTGACGCGGAGCCGAAGCTCGACGCCGCGCCACACTTTGGGTGATTGACGCGCGCCGCCCGGCGCGCATCATGTAGTCGTATTGCACACGGTTCGGCTGTTCCCGGCCCCTGAGCTGGGTAACGCGAGCTTCCTGGTTGCGGACCCTGACGCGGGCGTCGCCGCCGTCATCGACCCCTTCCGCGACGTCGACGGCTACCTGAGCCACGCGGACAAGCAGAACCTGCGCCTGACGCGCGCCCTCGACACCCACCTGCACAACGACTTCGTATCCGGAGCGCGCGAGCTGGCGGCGTTGAGTGGAACGGAGATCGGCCCCGTGGCGCCCGATGTCGACGTGGAGCTCGGCGGCTTGACGCTCCGGGCGCTCCACACACCCGGTCACACCCCCGACCACAAGAGCTACCTCCTGCTCGAAGGCGGCCGTGCGTTGGCGCTGTTCTCGGGTGGCGCCGTGATGGTGGGTTCCATCGCTCGCACTGACCTGTTCGGCCCACACCTGGCCATGCACCTTGCGCTCGAAGCCTTGCGCACGCTCCAGGTCCGGCTGCGCGGCCTGCCCGACGACGTCGCCGTGTACCCCACACATGGGGGCGGTTCCTTCTGTGGCATTGGCGGCCAGAACGAAAATGAGACCACCCTCGGCCGCGAGCGCGAGACGAATCCGTTCTTTCAAGCCACCGAGGTCATGCCGTTTCTGGCCCGCGCTCTCGACCAGCACCGGTATCCGGCCTACTACGCAGACATGGCCGCGATCAATCGCGAGGGCCTGCCGCTTCTGGGGCGCCACCCCTTGCCGCCGGCCGAGCTCACCGCGGACGAGGTGGCGCGCTTGATCGAAGAGGGCGCCGCCGTGGTCGACGTCCGGCCCGGGGTCGAATACGACCGCGGCCACATCCCCGGCAGCTACAGCGTCGGCCTCGACGGAGGCCCGTTCAGCGCGTGGGTAGGGTGGCTGATTCCGCGGGAGCGCCGTCTCGTTCTGGCCGGCGGCACTCATGCCCAGCACGCCGAGGCCCACCGCCAGCTGCACCGCATCGGATTCGATGCCGTGGCGGGTGCGCTGGACGGCGGAATGGACGCGTGGCAGTCGAGCGGGCGGAGATTGTCGACGTTCGAGACCGCCGACATCGAGGACCTGGCCGCATGGATCCTGAGCGGCGAGGTGATGACGGTCCTCGACGCACGGGACGATCACGAATGGGCCGCAGGTCACGCCCCCGGCGCCGTGCACATGTACGTCCCGGACATCCCTCATCACGCCGCCGAGATTCCGCGCGATGCGCCCGTCGCGGTGCATTGCGGCGTTGGCTATCGCGCCGGAATCGCCGCGAGCTTGCTGGAGCAGGCGGGCCTGAAACGAATCATCCACGTCAACGCGCCCTACGAAGACTGGGCGACGCGCCTGCACCTGGCGGAAACAATCCCCACGTAGCGTCCGCGCATAACGCACGCGTGACGCCGAAACCGCGAAATTCGAGGCCGCGAGGCGCACGTTTGGCGCCGAACGTGCGGAATCCGCCGCTAGGCGTCGGTCGTTGCTGCCTCCAGAAGCGCGGCGAACTTGCGCTGCGCGGCGGCCTTTCGCGTGGGCACGTGCTCCCGCGGCCAGATGCCCTTGGGCGGCTGGTAGCCGGCCAGGACCTGGCGCGCCACCGATACCCGATGCACCTCGTCTGGACCGTCGTACATGCGCGCGGCGCGTGCGTGGCGGTACATCTCCTCGAGGGGCAGGTCGGATGAGTAGCCAAGCGAACCGTGGATCTGGATCGCGCGGTCGATCACGTCGTGAAGGACCTTGGCCCCGAAGAACTTGATCATCGAGATCTCCTTGCGCGCGGCTGCCGCGCCCTGCGTGTCGATGACCCACGCGGCATGAAGTGTCATCAGGCGCGCGGCTTGCATCTCGGCCGCGGAGTCGGCAATCCAGTTCTGCACCGTCTCGTGACCCGCGAGCTTCTTGCCGAATGCCTCGCGCTGCAGTGACCGCTCGCACAGCATGTCGAACGCTCGCCTCGCCTGGCCCAGCCACCGCATGCAGTGATGGATGCGACCCGGCCCCAGGCGCGCCTGCGCGATCAGGAAGCCCTGGCCGCGTTCGCCGATCAAGTTGTCCTTCGGTACGCGCACGTCCTCATAAACGATTTCTGAGTGCCCGTAGCCGAACCGCTCGTGCTCGCCCGCCATGGTGGGAATGTTGCGCAGCTTCTTCAAGCCCGGCGCGTCGCCGGGCACGATGATCATCGACGCACGCTCATAAGCGTCTGCCTGTGGCTCCGTCACCACCATCGCGATCAGGAAGTCCGCGATCATGCCGTTCGACGTGAACCACTTATGCCCGTTGATCACCCACACGTCCCCATCGAGGACCGCAGTCGTCGACAGCAACGTTGGATCCGAGCCCGCCGTGTTGGGTTCGGTCATGGAGAATGCGGATCGTATCTGGCCGTCGAGCAGCGGACGGAGCCATCGCTTTTTCTGATCCTCGCTCCCGAAATGAGCCAGGACTTCTGAGTTACCTGAGTCGGGAGCCTGGTTGCCGAAGATGATCGGCGCCCACACGGTGGCGCCCTCGATCTCGTGCATCAGGCCGAGCTTTACCTGCCCGTAGCCCTGGCCCCCCAGCTCGGGCGGCAGGTGGGTGGCCCAGAGCTTCTGCTTCTTGACCTCGGCCTGCAGGGGCCGGATCGCGCGCATGAAGCCCACCTCGTCGGTGTCGAGAACCTCGAGCGGGTACACCTCCTCGCGCACGAAGGCACGCATCCACTCGAGCTTCTTTTCGAACTCCGGCTCGGTCGAGAAGTCCCAGCCCATGCCCGCCTCCTAAGCGCCGCGCCCGATCACGTCGATGCCCTCATCGATCATGCCCGTGATGGTATCCGTCAGGTGTTCGTACATGGGGTCGGGCCGCTTGCCGCGGCGGTGGAGCATCAGGTTGTAGCCGAAGATCGAAGCGTACTTGTAGAGGCTGAGCGCCAAATACCAGCGCATCTCGCCGGCGTCGGCCCCGTACAGGCGGCACAGCTCGCCGACCGTCACATCGATCGCTCCGCCGGGGTTGGGCGCGCCCTGGTACTGGCGCCGGACCGAGACGATGCACAGGCAGCCGAGGTCGAGAAGCGGCTGGCCGATTTCCGCAATCTCCCAATCCAGCACCGCCACGACCTCGGGCCCGCGGAACAGCATGTTTCCGTAGTGGTAGTCGCCATGGACGAGGGTGGGCGGCCGTTCGACCGGCACGTGTGTCGCGAGCAGGCCGCCTAGCTCGCCGGCCCGCGTCGTCAGCTCTTCTGGCGCCCGCTGCATGAGCCAGGCCCAACGCATCATCTCCGCCTGCAGGCTCACCGGCTCTTCGTCGCCGATGCCGGTGCGCCCGAGCGGCAGGGATTGCAGGCGTTTCAAAACTCCGACGGCGGACCGCGAAATGTCGAGCGGATTTTGCTCGACACCGGCCTTCTCGATGCGCGTCCCCTCCACCGCCTCCATCAGCACAAACGGCCGCCCGTCGACGACCGGCTCAGCGACCAGCGCGGGGATCGCGGGCGTGGGCAGGTCCGCATCGTGGAGGGCGGCCATGATGCGGCCCTGGCGGATCACATCCGCCGGCCCGGCGATCCGGGCACCGGGCGGAGGAAGCCGCAACACATAGCGGGTGGGACCGCCGCCGTCGTCGGCAGTCACGAAATACGTGAATCCCGAATGGCCTTCGGGGATCGGCTCCACCGAGATAACGCGCAAGCTCGGTTTGTTAAGCCGCTCGCGGCATGCCGCCTCGAGGTCTTCGCGAATGCGCGTACTCACTCGAGGTGAGCGGTGTCTCCGAGCGTGCCGAGCATCTGCCTCTCGCCGAGTACACGCACCACGCTCACCGACGTGTAGTACGGCAAGAACCGCAGCTGGCCCGGCTCGAGTCGGAGGACATGTGTGAGAAACATGATCATCGCGGCGCCGTGGCTGACCACGATCGCGCGTTCGCCGGGGTGCGACTGTGCGATGTCGGCGATCGCGCCGCTCATTCGGTCGATGACGCTGGCCGGCAGTTCGCGAAACTCAAACTGTCCGTCATCGCCAAGCGTCATCTCCATCTCGACGAGACGTTCGTCTACGCGCACTTCGTCGGAGATCGCGCGCGCGGTTTCGAGCGCACGGCGATAAGGGCTGGAGTAGACGGCCGCCGGCTTCGCATCGCGCACTCGCTTCGCCAGGCGCTCGGCCTGCGTGCGGCCCAGCGGGCTCAAGGGTGGATCAGCGCCATCCGACATGTCCTGGTAGCAATCGGCATGACGCACGAGCCAGATCTCGCTCACGCCTTCGACGCCGATCAGGAATGCGGCCTCGAGAGACCGCATTGCCCCCGTCATTCGCTCCGATGGGGCGGCCACGGGTAACATTCGACCACATGCTTCGTGGAGCGGGCATCGTCGCCCTCATCGTTCTCACCGCCTGCGGCGAGACATCGACGAAGCCGCCGGCATCGCCTAGCCCTGTTGTGGCGCAGGGAACCTGGACGCAGAGTCTCGATTTTGCAGGCGAGATCGCGGGCCATATGTCCGCGATCGTGCCCGATATCGGCGATCAGAAAAGCCAATGCACCGGCGGTCGTACACACAACGGGGAGACGTGGGCCGACTATTTCTATGGCACGGTAGACTCCGGCGGGCAGGCGTGGGGCGTGGTGTTTGCGATCAACAATTTCCGCGGGCCTGGCACGTATCAGAACTCGGCCGTGACCATCGAGGTTCACAGCATCGACGCGACCAAGGTGTGGCAGAGCCGCGGTAACGACACGGTGACTTTTACGCTGGATCGCAGCCAGCAGTCCGGAACCATCGATGCGATGTTGACCAATGCCGACACCGGCAAGGACGGCCTGCACCTCACCGGACACTGGAACTGCAAGCAGTAGCAGGCTTCGAAAACCCAAAAGCACCGACAAGCGTTGGATCAATATGTCGCCTGGCTTCTGGACCAACTTGGCTGAATCGCGGCCTTCTGCGAACACGGGCTTAACAACTCTTAACCGCCTAATCCGGAAGCGGCGACGAATACGAGCCCTAGGCTGACCAACCGTGAGCGTCGACGCGAGTCCTCCAGTTCAACCCCCGCAGCTGTCCCCGGATGGCAACTGGGTTTGGGACGGCAGCCAATGGCAGCCGGTCGTCGGGGTCGATTCGGGTCGCGCGGCGGTGTTTCCCTCGTGGAACTCGATCGAAGTCCCGGCCGCCCAGCCGGCGGTGGATGCGGTGCCGCTCGCAGTGCGGTACGAGCCGACCGCGCAGTACCAACCCCCGGCGGTCGATTACGCCAACGCGGCCGACGAGCCCATCGTGCCGCTCTGGAACCAACCGAAAAAGGGTGTGAGCGTCTATCTGTATCCGGTGGCGGGGTTGGCGGTGCTCGTGATGGCGATGATGCTGCTCAACTCGGTGGGCTACATCCAGTTTCCCTGGAACGGCGCGGGGTCGTCGAACCCCGCGGCGAATCATTCCACCAAGGCATCCCCGACGCCGGATTTCTCGGGCCCGGACTCGGTGCGCGCCGACCGCTTCCTGACCACTTACCTGACGCCCGCCGTGGCGGCCCTCGATAAGACGCTTCCCGCGATGAGGCTGCATTGCAACAAGACCCTGGTCAACAGCTGCTACGACGCGATCGCCGCCACTGCCCCCCAGGTCAAGAACGTTCTTGCCGCCATTCAGAGTGGCGACATCCCGAGGTGCCTCACGGCGCCCATGAGCAAGGTGCTCGACTATGTCCAGC
>Ga0209471_1001634_pt1 | contig 13230 bp, 12 predicted proteins | sample GraSoiAngelo_128_FD_185885 | JGI IMG/M metagenome (GOLD analysis project Ga0209471, IMG submission 185885) | Grasslands soil microbial communities from the Angelo Coastal Reserve, California, USA - 14_0927_12_20cm (SPAdes) (version 2) | ecosystem: Environmental > Terrestrial > Soil > Grasslands ...
GAGCCGTCGGTGGACCTCCGCGGCGAGCCGATGACATTGTACGTCCATCGGGCTGGACCGGAGAATGGCCTCGATCTCGGCCAGGGCCCCCGCGAAGTCCTGCCGGGTCATGAGCGCCTTGGCCAGGATGAGGCGCGCGGTGGCGTAGTGGGGGTGGCGCATGAGGCCGTCGCGGCAGACGGCGACGGCGTCGTCCACGCGGCCGGCCTTCCGGTAGAGATCCGCGAGCAGCGCGAAGCCGAGCGACGCCGGATCCTTCGCCAGCCGCTCCTCGTAGCGGCGGATGGCGGCGGCCAGCGCGAGCTCCGGGGAGGAGGCGCCGCCCGGGTCGGTCGGCGCCGGCTCGCTCGTCATCGCGCGTCCTCGACGATCGAGGCGAGCGCCGCGCGCACGTCGGCGGGTGCGACGTCGTAGACGACCCGGAAGGCGCCGATCGACGGCGCCAGCACGAAGGGCACGCGGCCGTCGCGCGCCTTCTTGTCGTGCGTGATCGCGGCCAGCACGGCCTCGGCGTCCACCGCGGGCGCCCGCACCGGCAGTCCGAGCCCGCGCAGCAAGGTCTCCTGCCGCCGCGTCGTCCCGGCGTCGGCCACGCCGAGCCGTTCGGCCAGCCGCGCCTCGGCCACCATGCCGAGCGCAACCGCCTCGCCGTGCGTCCACGTCTCGAACCGCGTCGCCGCCTCCAATGCGTGGCCGATCGTGTGACCGTAGTTCAGCGCGAAGCGCCACTCGCCCTTCTCCTCCGGGTCGCGCTGGATCACGGAGGCCTTGAGCCGGCACGAGCCGCCGATAATGCGCGTCAGGGTGGGGAGATCGCGCGCATCGAGAGCCGTCGCCGAGCGCTCGACGTCGTCGAAGTAGGCGGCATCCAGCACGACGCCGTGCTTGACGATCTCGGCCAGGCCCGAGCGGAAGTCTCGGTCCGGCAGGGTCAGCACGACTGCCGGGTCCACCACGACCAGGCGTGGCTGGTAAAACGCGCCGATGAGGTTCTTCGCCTTCGGGTGGTCGATCGCGGTCTTGCCTCCGATGGAGGCGTCGACCTGCGCCAGGACCGTCGTCGGCAGCGGCACGAAGTTGGCGCCGCGCATGTACGTTGCCGCCACGAAACCCGCGAGGTCGCCGACGGCGCCGCCGCCGAGCGCGAGCACCGTGGACGTGCGATCGGCGCCCGCCGCCAGCAGCCGGTCCCAGCAATGCTCGGCCACCCCCAGGGTCTTGGCCGCCTCGCCATCCGGCACCTCGAGGACGCTCACCGAGAGCCCGGCGGCTTCCAGGCCGGTTACCACGGCCCGGCCGTGCACCTTGAGAATACCGGCGTCGGTCATGAGCACCGCGCGCGAGCCCACATGGAGCTCGCGCAGACGCGTGCCCACGCTCGCGAGCGCGCCGGGCTCCACGACGATCGAGTACGACCGGGTGCCGAGGTCGACGGGGATCACCATCGGAGTTCGATGATAGCGCCGCGCGGCGCTACCAGCTCTTGAGACTGTCCAGGTAGGCGCGGTGGTTGTGGCGAATCTCTTCGATGCCGTCGCCGCCGAACTTCTCGAGGAAGGCGTCGGCCAGCACGATCGCCATCATGGCCTCGCCCACGATGCCCGCCGCGGGAACGGCGCAGACGTCGCTGCGCTCCACGACCGCCTCCACGGCTTCCTTGGTGGCGAGGTCCACCGACTTCAGCGGAGTGCGCAGCGTGGACAGCGGCTTCATGGCGGCGCGCACCACGACGGCCTGGCCGTTGGTGACGCCGCCCTCGAGGCCGCCGGCATTGTTCGTGGAGCGATTGAAGCCGTGACTCGCGTCAAACAGGATCTCGTCGTGCACACCGGAACCGGGCCGGCGGGCCGCCTCGAAGCCCATCCCGAATTCGCAGCCCTTGATGGCCTGGATCGAGCAGAAGGCCTGGGCGAGCCGGCCGTCGAGCCGTCGGTCCCATTGCACGTAGGAGCCGAGTCCGACCGGGCAGCCCACCGCGACCACCTCGAATACGCCCCCCAGCGTGTCTCCCTTGGCCTTGGCGTCGTCGATCGCGGCGATCATCGCGGTCTCGGCCGCGGGATCCGCGCAGCGGACCTCGGAGCCCTCCGCGCGGCGCGCCAGCTCGTCCCAGGCGATGGCGAGCTCACCGATGCGCGCGCCGCCGATCTCGGTGACGTGGCTCAGGATCGTGATGCCGAACTCCGCCAGCAGGCGCTTGGCCACGCCGGCCACGGCCACGCGCGCGGTCGTCTCGCGGGCGCTGGAGCGTTCCAGCACGTTGCGGATGTCACGATGACCGTACTTCATGGCGCCGGCGAGGTCGGCATGTCCGGGCCGCGGCCGCGTCACTTCCTTCTTCGCCGTGCCCGCCTCGGGCACGGCGACCCCCATCGTCGCCTTCCAGTTCTCCCAGTCGCGGTTGCCGATGCTCAGCGTGATCGGAGAGCCGAGTGTGGCGCCCCAGCGGACACCGGACAGGATGTGGACCTGATCGCGCTCGATCTTCATGCGTCCACCGCGGCCGTAGCCGCGCTGGCGCCGGGCGAGGTCGCCGTTGATGTCGGCTTCGGTCAGCGGCAGGCCGGCCGGGACGCCATCGATGACGGCGACCAGTGCCTCACCGTGGGACTCGCCCGCGGTGAGGAACCGGAAGACGCCGCCCATGACCGGCTAGCTTACCGCGACGCCGCGGTGCCTGTCGGTAGACCGGCGCGCGGCGCGTCCCGGCGCAGCACGCTCGGCGTCACGAAGATGACCAGCTCACGGTTCGGAGTCGTCTGCACGAGGCGCGACTTGAACAGCCAGCCGAGGACCGGGATGTCACCGAAGATCGGCACCTTGCGCGTGCTCTCGAGGTCGGTTCGTTGCGTGATGCCGCCGATCACGAGCGTGTCGCCTTCCTTGACCAGCACCTCGGTCTCGGCGCGGCGCTTGTTGATGATCGGGACCGCGGCCCCGCCGCCGGCGTTCACGGTGTCGCCTGCGGAGTTGTCCTCGACAGTCAGCTTCATCTTGATGCGCTTCACGTCGGCCGACTCGTACACCACCGTCGGCGTCACGTCGAGCCGGAGCGCCGCCTCCTTGAACTGGATCTGGGTGCCGGCCGAGCTGACCGTGGCGTACGGGATCTCGCTACCGAGCACGATGGACGCCTTGGCGTTCTCGACGGTGACGATCTCCGGCTTGGACAGCGAGCGTGTCTTCGTCTGGTTCTCCAGCGCCTGCAGGGCGAGGTTCAAGTTGAAGTTCGTCCCGATGATGCCGAACGAGAGGCCGCCGGCGGGGAGGTTCGAGGGCAGCAGATTGACGATGTTGCCGCCGAGCGGAAGCCCGGTAAGGCTGCTGACCGGCAACAGTTCACCCAACGAAAATGGCGCAAGGCGATTGGTAATGGGGCCCGCTATACCACCCGTGGGTGCAGTGGCGGCGCCGCCAAATCCGGTGAGCGTCTCTGACGACCCGGCCCGCTGCCCGATATCGACCGCCCGGACGACCTGTTGCCCTCCGTCGCGGGTGAACGGCGCGAAGCCCTGACCGACGAGGATGCTCCGGCCGTCCCGGCGTGCGGTGGCGCCGCCCCATTGCACGCCGATCTCGAACAGGTCCGTCCGGTTGATCTCATTCAGCCGCGCCTCGATCTTCACCTGCGGCAGGGGGATGTCGAGGCTCTCGCGGATGAGCTTCTTGATCCGCTCGAGGTCGTTGGCGTAGTGGCGGATGAAGATCGAGTTGGTCGGCTTGTGGGCCCGGATCGTGATGCCTTTGGCCAACACGTCGGCCGAGGGCGAGGGCGCGGCCACCGGTACGGGCGCGGCGCCCGGGCCAAACACGTTCGAGAACGGCGGCGCCGGAATCGGCACGATCGACGGAGGGGCGACGGGGAGCGAGCCGCCCTCGGGAATGCCGAGGATGCCCGACAGGGTCTTCGCGAGATCCTCGGGGTCGGCGTAGGCGAGACGGATCGTCTCTTCCTTCAGCGGGCCGCGCGCGGCCGCCTCGGCGGCCGCCGCCTCGGCCGCGAGCATCCGCCCGCGCGCCTCCGCTTCCTTCAGGTTCGCCTCGGCCACCTTCGTGCGCACGTCGGCCTCGGCCTTGAGCTTGGCTTCCTCCACGCGCGCCTTCGCCTCGCGCTCCTTGGCGAGCTGGTCGGCGGAGACAATTCGGATGACGTTGTCGCGCTCGGTCTTGACGAGGCCGCGGGCCTCCATGATCGTGTCGAGCGCCAGCTCCCAGGCCACGTTCCGCAGCGAGATCGACATCTTGCCCTTGACGTCGTCGCCGATCACGATGTTGCGTCCGCTCTCCGCGGCCAGGATGCGGAGCAGGTTGACGACGTCGGCGTCCTTGAAATCCAGCGAGATCAGACGCTGGCCCTCGGGGGGCGCCGGCATGACGGGGGCCGGCGGGGCCGCAGGGGCGGCCGGCTCGGCGGGGGCGGCCGGTGCGGGAGCCGGCGTGGCGGGACGGGGCGGCGCCTGGGCCACACGCGCCTGAGGCGCGGGCTTGGCCACGGGACTCTTGACCTGAGCCTTCGGTTCGCTCGTGTCGGCCCGCCTGTCCGTCGATCCGGTGGCCGTCGTCGAGGACGGCGTGTCCGCGGGCGCCTTCGCCTGCGGCGAGGTCGGAATTACGATGGCCAGGCCACCGTCGTCCTCGCGGATCGCATAGCCGACCTTGCGATCGAGCTGAACGACGACGCGGGCGACGCCCTTCTTGTACTGGCTTCCCCTGATCTGCTTGAGTGGCGACGCCGCCACGTTGAGAGGCGTCTTGCGCCACGCGTAGTCGGTGTCCTCGAAGTCGATCACGAGGCGCGTGGGGGAATCGATGAGCTCGGCCTGGTATTTGGCCGGCGCCGAGGTCTTGACGAACACGGTGACCGCGTCGGGCTGCGTGGCGACCGTGATGTCGCTGAGCCGAGCCGTGGCTGCCGCCTGCTGCGCAACCGCCGGAGTACCGGCGGGCACGAGGAGCAGTAGCCCCAGGCCGAACGCTCGCCGTACCAGGAGCACCACGCGCCGTCTAGTCATTTTCAATTGGCCGCCAGTCGTAGGACGACACGCTGTGGGGCGGAGCCGGCCTTCGGCCCCACCGCGAAGACCACGCTGTCGGCGCCGATTTCCATCAACCGGCCGTCGCCAAGCGTGTCGCCGGGTTTGAGGATGTAACCGATGCCCTCCTGGGTTTCGAGCAGCGCGAGCACCGAGCGGGGACCGCGCACGATCCCCGTGAGCTTCGTCGTGGCGACGGACAGCCCTCCCGTGGTGGCCGACAGCTGCACCTCTGTGAACGGATCCTTGCGGTCCTTGTCGAGATACTTGGGCACCTCGGCCGCCGCCACGGTAGGCGCAGCCGGCACGAGCGGAGCCGGCTGGCCGGCCTGAGCGGGCTGGCCGGACTGGTCGGGACGCAGGGATGCGACCGGCACCGGGGCCGTTGACGTCGCCGGCGGCGTCGCGGCCGATGGCGGTGGCGTCGGCGGCGATCCGCCGCACGCGGTGAGCACGGCGCAGACCCCGCCGAGCATCACGAGGCCGACTGACGACTTCACGAGCGGGCCTCCTTGCTGGGCAGTGCGGCCGCCGGCTTCGGAGCCGCGGGCGCCGGCGCCCCCGGCTTCCCGGGCGCCGGGGCGTCGCGATACATGTACGTCGCGAGCGTCAGCTCGGCGCGCAGCGCGCTTCGCCCCTTCACCAGGCCCGTCAGCTTCATTTCACCGACCTTGACCACGCGCTCCAGGCCCGCGACCTTCTCGAAGAACAGGCCGAGCTGGTGATAGCCGCCTTCGGCCGTGATCGTGATCGGGATCTCCGCCACGTAGTCCTTCGGCTTCGGCTCGCGCGGCTGGAAGAGCGATACGCCGAGCCCGGAGCTCTGGGCCGCCTCGGACACCGCGCGATAGAGGGCAGGCGTCTCTTTCTCCGTCGGCAGCTTCGCCTTCAGCCCATCGAGCTTGGCCTGGAGCTCCGCCACCTCGCGGCGGAAGCGCTGCAGCTCGGCGACCTGCGAGCGTGCCTGTGCCAGCTCGGTCGCGAGCTGCTGACGCCGGGCTTCGAGGGCAGCGACTTCGAGCTGCACGGGAGAGAGGAGCAGGAACCATCCGCCTCCCACGATCGCCACGAGGCCCAGAACGCCCAGAATCACCTTCGGAAGCTTTGGGCCGTCGATGAAGTTCTGGAGGAACGGCGGCATCACCATCACTACACCTCGAACCGGCAGGTGACTTCGAAGGTCACCATGATGGGACTCTTGCTCAGGTCCTGTCTCGACACGAGGATATCGACGTCCTTGAACTTCCCAGACTGCCTGAGATTGTTCAGGAACTCCGACACGGCACGCGTCGAGTAAGCGGTGCCGGCGATCTTCAGCGAGGTGCCGCGATCCTCGAACGACGTGATCCAAAGGTCGCGTGGGACGGTGTCTACGAACGCGTCGAGCAGCACGACGGGCCGTCCCTGACCCTGCACCAGCTCTTCGATGACCTGGACCCGCTTGCGGACATCCACCAGCTGGGCCTTGACGTTCGAGCCTTGCCCCAGCGTGGCTTTGAGGGCGTCGGTCTCCTTGGTCGTGCGGTCGTTCTCGACGATCAACCGCGATTTCTCGGCGACGAGACCCCACCACCAGTAGCCCACGCCGAGGACGGCGACGCCGTAGAGGACGGCGAAGAGAAGGCCGAGCCCGATGGGCAGAGTCGGCAACGTAAATCCGGCGCCGCGCCGCCGTCGCGTTTCGGCCGGCGCGAGGTTGATTCTGATCACTTCGATTGCTCCTTGTCTCCGGACCGCCGAAGGCCGAGCCCGACCGCCACGGCCAGGGCCGGGGCCATCGCGGCCGCCTCCTCGGCGTACGCGGGCGCCACGTCGATACGCTCGAAGGGCCGCGCGAGCTCGACGGGGATTCCCCAGTTGGATGCGAGGTACTCGTTCAGGCCGGGCAGTTGCGCGCAGCCGCCCGCCAACACGATCTTGCCGATGCGCTCGGACTCCGCCGTCGAGGCGAAGTAGTCGAACGTGCGCTGGACCTCGAGCGATAGCTCGCGCGAGATCGCCTCGAGCGGCGGCACGAGCGTTTCCCACTTCACTCCGACGTCCTTGCCGAGCTTGGCGTCCTCTGCCTGCTGGAACGAGATGTTGAGGCGCTGGGCGATCGCCTGCGTGTAATTGTTGCCTCCGAAGGGAATGTCGCGCGCGAAGATCGTCGCGCCGCCCCGTACGACGTTCGTCTTCATGATCGCGGCGCCGATATCGATGAGGGCCACCGCCTCGCGGGCCTCGCTCGGGAAGTTCAGCTCCCACTGGTTGCCGAGGGCGAAGCCGTCCACGTCGACGATGAGCGGGTTGAAGCCGGCCTGATCGACGACGGCCATGTATTCGTTGACCTTCGACTTCTTCACGGCGACGAGAATGACGTCCATCTGGCCGCTGGAGCGGCCGAGCGTGTGATGGTCAATGAAGACCTCGTCGATGGCGAACGGGATGTGATGCTCCGCCTCGAGCATCACCACGTCGTGGACGTCCCGGGCCGGCACCTCGGGGATCTGAACCTTCTTGATGATCAGCTCGCGCCCGCAGACCGCGATGGCCGCCTCGAGCCCCCCGATGCCCGCCTTGACCACGGCCTCCTTGATCGCGTCGGCCACGGCCTGGGTGTCGCGGATCGAGCCGTCAGCGATGGTGTCGGCGGGCAGGCCAACGGAGGCCATCCCGGTGACGGATCCGCTCTTGATCTGCACGGCTTTGACGGCGCTCGTGCCGATATCCAACCCGAAGGTATCGGAGCTTTTGCGCAGCTTCTTCAAGATATTCAACACGTTATTTCCCCTGTCGCGTCAGTAGTATAGGAGTATCCTCCGTCCCGGCCAATCTTTTCCCACACACAAGCGTTGGGGGCGAGGTGCGCATGAGGCCCCATGCCTCGCGATTTCAGGCGTTTACCCGCTAGATCTCGCGCCAATTCGTGATCGAGTGCAGCGAGCGCATCGACTGGACCATGTCCACGTTCTGCTGACTCGACCGTATGGAGAGGCCGCGGATCGCGCCGTCGACCGAAAAGTCGAGGGAGCCGAAGGCCCCGCCGGCGTTCGATTCGGAAGCGACCGCCGCGCCGCGGATGATGGTGTCGCTGCCGGCCATGAACCCCATCGACGTGGATTGGCCGGTGACGATGACGAGACCGTCCCATTCGAGGCTCCCGTGGTTCCTCAGGCCGCCGTCCTCGACGACCAGGATGCCGGCGCCCTTGATGCCGCGGTGCACGGTCAGGCCGGCGGAGCCGGCATCGCCACGGAAGAAGACGAGCTTGGGGTCCTGTCGCGAGCCGAGGTTTACGGTGGTGTTGACGCCGCAGCCATTGGTCAGCCCCGGCTCATTCGTCAGGCCCGCCGCGCTGCCCGCAACGACCATGGGGCACCCCGCCGTGCTCCGGAGCACGGTCGTGGCCGGGTTGCTCGCCACGTGGTTCACGAAATCGTCCAGGAGGGCGGGGGTCAGCGAGCCGTCGGCCGCCACCGTGTCGAGTCCCGTCGCATAGGTACCCGTCGACTGGCTTCTGCCCTTGATGGCGTTGCGCTTGGCCGCCGTGTCGAGTGCTGCTTCGACGTTCGCCTCGAACGTGGTGCCGCCGCCGGCCTCGATGCCCGGCGGCGTGGCCATCCCGTACTTGAGCGGATTGGCCGTGACCGTCCAGTTCACCGCCGCGTCGCACCCCGTCCCGCTGGCCGCGCACGCGTAGTCGCGACCGTCGACGTCGATGGCGTCGCTACTGACCGCGCTGTCGGAATGCCGCCCCGGGATGTTGACGGCGCCGGGGAACGGCGGCAGCGCCACGCGCTGGACTACGACCTCGATCGTCTTCGTCGTGCCGTTGAAAGTGCCGGCCGATCGCATGATGACCGTCTTGTTGGCATCCGTGGTCGGCGAGGTGTCCATCGCCGGGGCGGTGGCGCCGCTCAACCCCGTGAGCGGCGTGTCCGTCACGCCGTTGTCGTTGCGGATGGAGACGCTGAACGTGCCGCCGTTCGTCGCGCCCGTGATCGCGGCGTTCGTGAGCCCAGCGAGCGCCACCCACGGCCGGCCGGTGGTGGCGCCGGCGAGCAGGCCACTCCAGCTCTGGCTGCCGTCGGCGGTGTTCACGAGCACGTTGAAGCCGCGCTCGATGCCCGCTTCCGCGAGATGGCGCGCACGCGACACGTCGGCGAGGTTGCGCGAGATCTGCGGCTCGAGCGTGGCCACCGAAAGATAGGCGGTAAGCAGCCCCGTCAGACAGAACAGCGCCAGCACGACGACGATCAGCGCGATCCCACGCTCGTCGCGCAGCGTCGGCGATCTTCGCCGGAGCGCCGTCGTCATGTTCTCGGTCCGAGCACGGTGAAGACGTCCACCGCGCGCAGCTGACTGAGATCGCCCGCGCCCGTCACGGGACGATAGCTCACCCGGACCTGGACCTCCTTGCACCAAAGCGGCGTGGCGGGGCAGCCCGTCCCGCCGCGGCGATCCGTGATCGTGGTCGTGCGTCGGTATGAGGGGCCGGTGACCGGCATCCCGTTGCAATTCGACGAGCCGCCCGAGACGGTGCCCGACAGGCAGTATTCCGTCGTCGTTCCCGCGTCCAGCGGCGCCGCCGAGAAATCGGTCATGGCCTGCGCCCGGAGTTGCTCGATGCGCTGCTCGGCGAGAAAGACGGCGGCGGTCTCGCCGCCGCCGGTGGCGACGCCGCTCGCCGCATACTGAAAGCCCGTGGCGATCCCCAACAGGCCGACCGTCAGGAGCGCCGTGGCCACCAGCACTTCGGCCAGCGTGAAGCCGCGCGTGAGGTGGACTATTGCACGCTCACGCGGCCCGAGGCCGCCACGACGACGTTGCGGCTCCCGCCGTTCGGGTTCGTGACGGTGAACGTTCCTGCCAGGGCCGCGGCGCCGAGCGAGGTGAAGACCACCGGCCCGCCCGATACGCTCATGTTGTTGGAGAGGTTGATCAGGCCGGCGCCGTCGGTGCCCGTGCCCGTCCAGATCGTCCCGGCGCTGCATGTTGCGTTGGCGTTCTGCCGGTAGCGCACGCTGCTCCCCGACACCTCCGCGCAATAGTTCTGGTTGCCCGAGATGGCGAGTTGACGCGCGCGGTTGATCGCGGTGGCCAGCTCCGAGGCGGCCGCCGTCGTCGCAGACGTTCGCCAGTACGACATGAATTGCGGCAGCCCGAGCGCGGCCAGCACCCCGATCATCGCAATCACGACGATCAGCTCGCTCAGCGAGAACCCAGCTTCTCGGCTCCTCACATTCGCAACCCGGAGACGTACCATTTGACGACTCCTTCGCCCCAAAACAACGCAGTGGCTCCCCCGATTGCAAGGAAAGGACCAAACGGGATTGCGTCCTTACGACCGCGGACGCCGAGGGCCATCAGAGCCACCGCCCACGCTCCCCCGAGCACCACTCCAACCATCAGTCCGAACAGCGCGATTTTCCAACCGAGGAAGGCGCCGAGCATGGCGCCGAGCTTCATGTCGCCCGCTCCCATGCCGCCACGGCTGGCCACGATGATCACGAAAAAGATCCCGCCCCCTAGCACAATGCCGAGGGCGACGTCTGCCCAGCCCAGGTGGCGGGTCGCCACGTTGGCAGTGATCCCTGCCAGAATGCCCGGAAACGTGATCGCATCGGGAATGATCTGGTGTCGCAGATCGATCACGGTGATCGCGAGCAGGGCGGCGAGCAGCGCAGCGGCGACGGCGAATTCGAAGGTCGGGCCGAATTCAACCCACGCGCCCGCGAGCAGCATCGCCATCGTCGCCTCGACGAGCGGATAGCGCCACGGGATCGGCGTCGCGCAGGCGCGACAGCGCCCGCGCAGCACGACGAACGACACCAGCGGCACGTTGTCGTACCACGCGATGGGCGTGCCGCAGATGGGGCACGCCGAGCGGGGCGCCAGAAGACTCCGGCGCTCGGGCAGCCGGGCGATCACCACGTTGAGGAAGCTGCCGAGCACGAGGCCGAACACGGCGACCACCGCCAGGGCCATCTCAGAGATGGTGCCGCGCCACGATCTCTCGCGCGGCGTCAGGATGCAATTGGCGGAGGATCGTGAGCTGCTTACGCATCTCGGGCACGTTGCCCGTGTCGCGATGCACCAGGACGAGCCCGATGCGCGGCTCCGCCGCGAACGGCTGCTCCTCGGCGGCCGAGCGAAACTCCGCGAGCGCTTCGTCGTAGCGCCCGAGTCCCGCAAGGGCGCCGCCGAGGTTCGAGCGCGCCACAATGTTCCGCTCGTTGAGTGCGACCGCGCGACGCAGGAACGGCACCGCCTCCTCGAACCGGCCCTGCTGGTTGAGCGCCATGCCCAGATTGTTGAGCATCCCGGTGTCGGTCGGGAACTTCGCGCTGGCCCGTCGGAGCGCAGCCTCGGCGTCTCCCGGACGGTTGAGCTGAAGCAGCGCCAGGCCGAGCCCGCCATACGGCTTCTCGCGGTCGGGCTTGAGCATCAGCGCGCGTACGAAGTGGTCGATGGCGATCAGCGTCTCGCCCGGAGCCTTGCGTTCGCGGTTGACGATCGCCGCGCCGTAATTGTCGTGGCAGATCGAGCATTCCGGCGTCACGATAATCGCGTGCGTCCAGAGCGAGTCATTGTCGCGCCAGACCTGGACCTGCAGCCATGTCAGCGCGCCTAGGGTCGCGAGCAGCGTGGCCAGGGCCGCGCAGCTCGCGCGGAAGAGCGGAGGACGTACCGTTCCGGACGCATGCGCGCCGACGAGCCACGCGACGGCGCCACCGAACAGGACGGCGAACCCCAGGCACGACAAGTAGCTGTAGCGGTCGTGCGCCAGCTGGAAGCCGGCGTGCACGAGGCCGCCGACGGGCGCCAGCACGATCGCGTACCACGCATACGCGGCGAGGCCCGCCGGCCACTGCCCCGCGAGCGCCACGAGGCTCACGCTCACCAGCGCCACCGCAACGGCCGCGACGACGAACTCCGGATCAAGCGGGTTTATGCGCACCGGCAACTCGTACAGCGGCGAGAGGTCCGTAGGCAGGACCGTCTTGGAGACGTAGAACACCATGCTGTAGAGCGCCATCGCGACGCGTGAGGGCAGCGGGTATTTCGTCGCCGGTGTGAAGTAATCGTGGTGGGCCACCGCCCAGTACGACACGGCGGCGCCCGCGACGGCGACGGCCCCGAACGGCAGCTTTTCGAGCAGCGTGCGCCGCGTCTGCGGTGTGCGCCACGTCGACGGAGCCCCGGACAGCCGGCGCAGCGGGTACCAGTCGAGGACGATGAGCAGCAACGGCAGGGTCATCACGATCGACTTGGCCAGCAGCGCCAGCGCGAAGGCAGCGACCGACGCCGCCAGCAGTCGGCGGCGTCGCGCGCCCTCGGCGCCCGCCGCGCGCAGATACGTCAGCACGGACGTCAGGAACAGCAGTCCCGAGAGCACGTCGCGCCGTTCGGTGGCCCATGCCACGGATTCCGCCCGCAGGGGATGGACGGCGAAGAACAGCGCGGCCACCGCGGCGCCCGCACGCAGCGCCGTCGGGCTCGCGGCCGGCTGTGCGGCGGCCAGGAGCCGTCTGGTGATCCAGTAGACGAGCACGGCGTTCGCGGCATGCAGCAGTAGGTTTGTGAAGTGGTAGCCGGCTGGCTCCATGCCCCAGAGTACGTAGTCGAGGCCGAAGCTCAGCCAGGTGACCGGGATGTAGTGACCCATCAGCGTGGTCGTGAACATCCAGGCGACGTTGCGGGGCGCCAGGCCACGGAAATGGGGGTTCTCCACCAGGTTCGACGGATCGTCCCATTGCACGAACTCGTTACGGAGCCCGACGGCGAACACCGCGACGACGGCGAGCACGATGGCGAGCGGGATGACGTGCTCCGGGAGGGCGAGCGTCGCGAGACGACCGCGTACGTGCGCCGCCAGCTCCGCCAGGCCGCCGCCGCGTCGCTTCTCGCCGGCGAGCGGCGCGGCCGAGGTCCCCTCGTCGTAGAGCGTCGGTGTAGGCATGGGTTTAAACGCGAAGGGAGGAGGCCCGGAGACCTCCTCCCTTTCATGAGGGCAGCGCCAGCGAGTCGGCGCCGCCCGGTGGCGTTAGGGCAAGCTGACCGTCGTCCCGTCGCCGCTGCTGGAGATGGTGAACACGCCCGTGGCCGTGTTCGCCGTGTACGTGTACGCTGCCCAGCCCGACGGAGCCGGCGGAACGGACGCCATGAACGGACCGGCGGACTGACCCTGGCCGTTGACAGCCGTGGTCGTCAG